>Ga0079224_100000344_pt1 | contig 43707 bp, 44 predicted proteins | sample Stecom2015_FD_80414 | JGI IMG/M metagenome (GOLD analysis project Ga0079224, IMG submission 80414) | Agricultural soil microbial communities from Utah to study Nitrogen management - Steer compost 2015 | ecosystem: Environmental > Terrestrial > Soil > Agricultural land | place: USA: Utah... | reverse complement strand
GGGCTCCAGTTCCGTAGTACAGGCAGAAGAGGGGGATAGAGAGAACTCCCCCAACAAACCAAGGAGGAGAACAATGAGCGTCCTTCGCCTGCAGAACCTGGAGCCCCGCACCACCCAGGCCGGTGCCCTGGGCCTGAGCCTGACCAGCAGCCACACCGACTGCTGCAAGTCCAAGGAAATCCAGTAAACATGTAGCACCCGCCTACCAACACTAATTCCGTGTAGGGGTGCGCTAGACGTACCCCTACACGGAATTTTTCTTTCCCCACGCCCCCCACCAGCGGATTCCCAGAGATACAAGGAGGCAGGCATGCGCGACGAACGCTGGGTCAACCGTTTCCATTACGCCTGGAACGACACGCTGTTCTTTGATCCGCTCGATGTGTACTACGAGCCCAGGAAAGACCACTTTCTATCTGATCTTGATGAAGAGGTCAAATCCCGGTTCGTCCGCTCGGGTATCTGGTGGAGCTACCGGCACAACCCGAACCTGCCGACACAGGGATGGAAGATACACGTGTCGGCGACTCACCGCAATGTCCGCGCCGTCGCCAACGCGGTGATCAACTATCTGGTTACCCACCACATCGATTTCAAGATCGCCTTGGACATGAACATCTTTGAGATGCTCAACTCCAAGGCCATGTCCCGGGGTAGCGGCGGCAAGCTCATCACGATCTACCCAGAAAACGACGATGAGTTCCGGAGCTGCATTGCCGACCTGGCACAGATCCTGGACGGTGCCGAAGGCGCCTATGTGCTCTCGGACATGCGATACCGCGACTGTAAGTCCCTCTACTTCCGGTACGGGCAATTCATCAACACTTCCACCGTCGATGTCCTCGGCCGGAAGGTGCCACACATCATCGGACCAGACGGACCGATCCCCGACGACCGAAAACCTCACTATTCCCAGCCCTGGTGGTTGCCTTGGCCGTTCACCGACTGGAAGCCCAACGACGATTCGGATGAGGAGGAACTACTTGGGGGCCGTTTCCGGGTGACCGAGGCTCTCCAGTTTTCCAACAGCGGCGGTGTCTACAAGGCTGAGGACACCGCGAACAACAATCAGCTCGTCGTGATCAAAGAGGCGCGTCCACACACCAACTTCAACCCTCGCAAGGATCACGATGCGACCGACATCCTCGCGCGAGAGTGGGAGTTTCTCAACATCCTCGGCGATGTCGAGTCGTTCCCCGCCCCGATCGCCAAGTTCCGCCACTGGGAGCACCACTTCATCGCAGAGGAGTTCGTCGACCGCTCCGACATCCGCTCGGTGTTGCTCGAGCACAACCCGCTCGCGCAACCGGGAGCGGACTCGCAGGAGTTCCTCCGTATCTTCCTCACCGTCTTCCGCGGCCTGGTGCGCGCGGTACAGGCCGCTCACCAGCGGGGCGTCATCCTCGGCGATCTCACCGCGGCCAACATCCTGATCGACTCTGACAGCTTCGAGATCACCATCATCGATCTCGAGGCGTGCCGACTGGCGGAGACGGAACAGGAAAACCACCATCTGCAAGAGACGGTCGAGCTGTACACGCCCGGGTTCAGTCATTCCCGGCGCGCCGACGGCGCCTCCGACTTCGCAGGCGACCTGTACAGCATCGCCACCATCATGTCCTACTTCATCTTCCCGATCGCGGCGATGTCGTACCTGCGGGAAGACGTCTTCGAGCTCTACCGGTACTTCATCGATGCCCTCGGCTGGCCGGTGCAGATCCACGAGGTGATCAAGGACTTGGCGCAGGCGCGCATCTCACTCGAGGACGTCCTCGAATTCCTGGCGGACGACACCGCCCTGATCGCGCAGGTGCAGGAGCCGTCGCGCGAGCCGGTGGTGGAGGAGCAGCTCAAGCTCCCCGAGGTGAAGACCGGAGTGGCGCTGTTCATGAAGACCGTGGCCGACCTCGACCGGGAAACGCTCTTCCCGGTGGATCCGTTCGCCTACGTCACCAACCCGTTGAGCCTCGGGTTCGGAGCGTCCGGGGTGCTCTGGGCACTCGAGCGCTCCGGCTTCTCCCTCCGGCCCGAGTGGCGGGAATGGCTGGAGAAGCAGGTGACGGACCTTGACATCGACGAGTACCCGAACGGGCTGATGAGCGGGTTGGCGGGCATCGCCTGGGCGTTGGACGATCTCGGGCTCCACGCTCCGGCCAGGGATCTGCTGGACCAAGCCAACCGGCGCATGTCAGACATCAACGATTACACCTTCTACTACGGACTCGCCGGGTTGGGCATGGCGAACCTGCGCTTCCACCTTCGTGAGCGTCGCCAGGATGACCTGGAGGCCGCCAAGGAGTGTGCGCGGATACTGCGCGACACCGTCCAGCGGGACGGACCGCACGTGTACTGGCTGAACGAGTTCGCGAAGGACGGACCGCTGACCGGCCTGGGATTCGGCCAGAGCGGGGTCGCGATGTTCCTGCTGCGGATGTACCAGATCACCCAGGACTCCTCCTACCTCCAGCTCGGACGGGACGCGCTGGCATGGGAGATGGCCAACTCCGAGTCGCTCAGCAACGGGGCGATCATGTTCCGCCACGGCAACACTCTGGAGCCGTACGTGGAGGTCGGCTCTGCTGGAGTCGCCAAGGTCCTGCTTCGCTACGGCGATCTTGATTCCGCCCGCGCCCTCCTGCGGGGGCTCGACATCGACTATTCGGTCCTGCCCGGATACTCCTTCGGCATGGCCGGCGTCGCAGACACGATGCTGGACGCCGCCGCGATCCTCGGAGACTCGTCGTACCGTGACATCGCGCTGAAGCAACTCGATTACCTCCGGAGGATCTACCTCTTCGAACCGGCCAAGCGCTTCGCGATTCCGCGGCAGGACGGGACGACCCCACTGGCTGTTCCCGGCGAAGGCCTGCTGCGCTGCGCCTGCGATCTCCTGACCGGCTCCGCCGGTGTACTCCGCGTACTCCACCGCGCCCACGTCGGCGGCACGGCGGACTTCCTGCTGGATGAGGTGGCACGATGAAAGAGCTTTGGGGTGCCCTCCGGGGCCACCGGCCCCGATTCCTCGCGATCGCCCTCGCGGAGACACTCCTGGGCGGCATCGAAGCCCTGGTACACCCGCTCCTGCTCAAGGCGATCTTCGATCAGGCGATCCTCGCCAAGAATCTCGACACGTTCATCACCCTCAGCGCCTCCTATCTCCTGTTCGGGGTCGGGCTCAACCTCGGCTCCTACTGGATCTCGTGCTGGCGGAAGCGGTTCGAGAACTCGATGGTGCTGGCGCTGGAGATGGAGCTGTTGGGTCGCACGCTCGACCTGGACGGTCGACAGGTGGCGAAGGCCGGCAAGGCGTCCTACGTCAGCCGGGTCCACAACGATGTCTACGAGGGCCTCCTGCCGGCTATCCACATCTCGATCAGTGTGGCGAAGCAGGCCCTGGCGTCGGTGGTCTTCGTCGGCGTCCTGCTCTACCTTTCGTGGCAGGCCAGCCTCATCCTGTTGATCATCATTCCTCCGCTGATCGTCATCAGCAACCGGATCGCCAAGAAGATCCAGGAGAACACCGACCCTGAGCGCGAGGCCGAGGCCCGGTACATCAACATCCTGGCCCGGACGCTGGATGCCTTCCACGCGCTCCGCGGTATGACGCTGCTGCTGCCTCGCACCCGGGCGGCCAACCAGGAGGCGCTGCGCGGGTTCCTCGACATCACCTACGTGAACTACCGGCTCAGCGTGAAGCAGCGCACCCTCAGCGACCTGGTCATGAACCTGTCCGACACCGCCTCCATGATCATCGGTGCGCTCTTCGTGTTCACCGGTCGGATGACGTTCGGCGGCTTCCTCGCGTTCGTCAACTCCCTGTGGCGCGCGGTCACCGGAGTCGTCGCCGTCATCAACATGATTCCGGAGATCCGCCGAAGCTCGGCGGTGCTCACCCGGATCCGGACGCTCCGCGAGTCGCAGGCGTCGCCGTACCACACCCCCGGCCCGATCGTGCTGGTCGAGGGCGCCCGGGTCGCCTACGGTGACGAGACGGAAATCACGATCGATGATTTCCGGCTCGACGCCGGTGAGCACGTCCTGCTCCGAGGACCCAACGGTTGCGGGAAGACGACTCTGCTGCACATCATCTCCGGAAATCTCGCGCCTGATGTCGGGGTGGTCACCCTGCCTTCCCGGGTCGCGTCCCTCGTCGCGCCGGTGGAGCTTCCTCCGCTGCCGGTGAAGGAGCTGGTCCCCGATGAGCGGCTGCGGACCGCGTTGGATCTGGACAAGCTCGCCGACCACCTGCCCTCGGAACTCTCCTCGGGGCAGCGGCAGCGGGCCGGAGTCGCCGCGCTGCTGTGCGAGGAAGCGGACGTCTACCTCCTCGACGAGCCCTTCGCCAACCTCGACGACGAGAGCCGGGGCAAGGTGCTCCGCGCGATCCAGGAGCGGACCCGCGGGCGTGGCCTGCTGGTGGTGCACCACGGTGACATCGAACTCGACAGCCAGTTCGATCGGGTGGTCACCTTGTCCGGGGCCGGTGCCCGCACCTGACCCCCGAGGATCGCCTACGGGCCGGGCGGACAGCCGCCCCAGACGGCTGGTCCCGTCACCACGTCCATGGTGGCGGGACCAGCCGTCTGTGCTGCTCAACAGATGCATAGTTGCTGCCGCAGGGGCCGCATCGCCCGCCGATACCGCATCTCCGCCTTGGTCGGTGGCTCCCCCAGGATCTTTCCGACCTGCTTCCAGGTAGCACCGTCCCGCCGGAGCATCAGGATGGCTCGCAGCTCCGGCGCCATGCGGGCCACCAGCTGGGTCGCCTGCCGTGCCAGGTCACGGTCCTCGACGAGCTCACTATCCTCTTGTGGACTGGGGACCAGACTCGCGTGGGCCCGCAGCTGATCCTCCTTGGCCGATCGCCGGTGGAGATCTGTCACCAGATTTACTACTATCTTGGATAGGTAGGATTTGGCACGGCTGAGATCCAGGCCCGGATGGCTCGCCGCGCGTAGCAACGCTTCCTGCACCACGTCTTCGGCATCCTCACCTGCGCCGCGGCTGCGTGCCAATCGGACCGCGCTGTCCCGGTGCGGCACCAGGGAAGCCCATCGCTGTTCCCACGAACTCGTTCCAGAAACGGCCTCCGGGGCCGGCGCTACGTCAGTCCCAAGGAGTGTCATTGGTGCCGCTTCCGTTGTTCTGACCGGACGAGACGGTGACCACTACGCCGGCATCCTCCTCGTGGAGAGCGCCGCCCGCCGCCAGGGCTACGAACGCGGCCCCCGCAGCTACAGTCACGAGCGCCAGCCGCCACTTGTCGGTGAGGCGCCACATCTTGTTGATCATCGCCGACTCCTTCCCGATCCGGACCGGGGGTGGAATCTGTCCGGTCCGTTGGTTAGAAGAGTGCCGGCGCCAGCCATTCGGCAAACATCTGCCGACTATCCGGTCGCTATCCGGTTAGTCGGCGCTGATAGCGAGTCAGTCGTCGCTGATAGCGAGTCGGCCACGCAGCCGCTGGACCCGCTCCTGCCAGCCCACCGCCCCGATCTCGGCGAAGATCGCATCCGCTTCGGTCAGCCACTGCGCGGCCTGCGCCTGCGCGCCCGTATCCAGGGCCAATTCCGCCAAGGCGAGCAGCACTTGCCCCTCACCGACCCGGCTGCCCGCCCGCCGCATGGCCGCCAGCGCCTCGTCGAGCACGCTCCGGGCACGGTCCGCCTGGCCCTGTGCCAACCCCACATGCCCCAGTCCGAGCAGGGCGTACGCCTTTCCCGCCGGGTCATCGGCGGCGTCGACCGTGCGCAGCACCGCGGCAAACTCCGGCTCGGCCGCTTCCGGATTGCCCTGGTCGAGGTACAGCCGGCCCAGGCGATAGCGGGTCTGCGCCTCTACCCGCCGCACCCCGAGCTCGGTGCAGATCGCCAGCGCCTCCCGCAAGGTCTGTTCCGCGTGGACATGTTCGCCGTGCTCGGCACTGATCTGGGCCAGGTTGATGAGCACATGGGCCTCGCCGATCCGATCGCCGCTGGCGCGCAGGTCAGCCAGGGCCTGGGTGTAGCGCTGCCGGGCCTGCTCATGGCGACCCTGAAGGCGGTCGATCGATCCCAGACCCCGCAGCGCCAACCCGCGCCCATGCAGGTCCCCCGACTGTTCAAACCAGTCCAGGGCCGTGGTCAGATCGGACGCCGCCGCCTCGAAACGCTGCTCTACCAGCGCCAACCCGGCCCGGGAGCACCGGACCGCCGCCTCCGCGCGGCGGTCCTGGTGCCGCACCGCCAACTCCAACGCCAGTTGGTGGGTCTCCCGCCAGTCCTCGCGATGCGCGCGGGTCTCGAAGAAGGTCACCGCGGTGACCGCCAGGTCACTGCACAGGTCCACGGCGCTGAGATCCGCCGCCAGCCGGATCGCCGCCACCAGGTTGGTGTGCTCGGACTCGAACCAGGCGATCGGATCGGCGAGCAGCTCGTCGGTGATCTCGGAAGGCAGCGGCCAGTGCTCGGTCGACGACCGCAGCACCGTGAAATCGCCGCCGTATTCGTTACGGTGCGCCTGGGCCGTGAGGAACAGCCAGCACCGGAGCAGCCGGAGCTGCGCGGCGATGCGTTCCTGGGCTGGCACTTCCGTGACCAACAACTCGCGGGCGAACACCCCGACCAGGTCGTGTAGGCGATACCGCGCCCGGGCACCGGCGCCGGACACGACCTCGACGAGCTGTGCATCGACCAGCTCGTCCAGTGTGTCGGCACCGGTGTAGGCATCGCAGTCCAACAGGGGGCCGGCCACCCAGCTCGCGAAACTGGTCGCGCCGAGCGCGCCCAGCAGAGGGAGCAGCCTCCGGGCCGCGGTGTCCAGGGTCTCCACTGAGATCGACAGGCTGGCCCGGACCCCGGCGCCGTTGAGGGACAACTCGTCCAGCTGCCGGCTCTCATCCCCGAGCCGACGCGCCATCCGTGTGATCTGCCAGTGGCGACGCGCGGACAGCTTTCCCGCCACGATCCGGAGCGCCAGCGGCAGGTGCCCGCACGACTCCGCCACCGCGGCCACCGCCTCCGGCTCCGCCGCGGCCCGCTCCTCCCCCACGATCCGGGAGATCAGCTCGTGGCTCGCTTCCGCCGGCAACGGGCCGAGATCAATCCTCCGCACGTTGGGGAGACCGGGAAGGGTCCCCCGGGTGGTCACGATCAGTTTCACGCCGGGATCAGCGGGCAGCAACGGCTCCACCTGGGCGGCGTTGGCCGCGTCGTCCAGCAGCACCAGCACCCGCCGGCCGGCAAGATGGCTACGGTACATCCCCGCCAGCGCCTCTCGGCCCTGCGGCAGGGTCGCTGGCGGCACCCCGAGCGCGCGCAGAAACTGGTCCAGCACCTGCTCCGGGGGGATCGGCCGGGCGTCGCCCGCGCGCAGGTGAGCGAACAACTGGCCGTCGGGAAACAGGTCGATCACGTCGTGCGCGACGCTCACCGCCAACGCGGTCTTACCGACCCCGGCCAGACCACTCACCATCAGCACCGCGTCGGAACGCTCGTCGGCGAGCACCTGCTGCATTTCGCGGCGCGCCTGCTCCCGCCCTACGAAGGCATAGGGGCGGGCCGGCAACTGACGCGGCACCACCTGCGGCTCCGGCTGCGACGGCTCCGCCTGCGGCGGTGGGCTGGCCGCCACCGAAGGGTCCGCGCTGAGGATCGCCCGTTCCAGCGCCTGCAGCTCCTCGCTCGGGTCCAGTCCATGTTCCTCACTGAGGATGCGCCGGGCCTCCCGGTAGACCTCGAGCGCCTCCGCCTGCCGTCCATCGCGGTAGAGCGCCAGCATGAGCTGCTGGTACAGCTTCTCGCGCAGGGGGTGGGAGGCGAGCAGCCCCCGCACCTCCCCGATGACCTGGTGGTGGTGCCCGCTGGCCAGTTCCAGGTCGATGCGCTCCTGGATGGCCGCCAGCCGCTCCTCCTCCAGCTGTAGGGCCACCGATCGCAGCAGGCGACTGTTCAGGCCAGCGAAGGCCTCACCGCGCCACAGCGCGATCGCCTTCCGAAAGGTCGTGATGGCGGCGGCGGTGTCCCGACGTCGGGCCGCCTCTCGGCCGGCGGCTACCAGGCGCTGGAACCGGGCGATGTCGACTGTGTCGTCAGGTATCCGGATAAAGTAGCCGGATTCATGGGTAACGATCGCATCGGCAAGTCCTACCGTGGCGAGCAGGGTCCGGAGCTTGGAGATGCTGATCTGAATTTGGGTGCGTGCCGTGGTGGGTGGGTCATCGTCCCACACGGCCGTGCTGAGCCGTTCCGCGGGAACGACCCGACCAGCGTTGAGCAGCAGCATCGCCAGCACAATCCGCTGGCGAGTGCCTCTCACCGCTACCAGTTGCCCGTTGGCGCGAATCTCCATTGGCCCCAGCAGGTGGAACTGCACGGCCAATGGCGAGTCAGCGCGTGCGCCAGCATCTCGGGAGGCCTCGGTGGCGTCGCCCGTGTCAGGGAAGACATCCGATGCCATCGACGTACCTTCCTGTCAACAGCGACCGTTGCCCCCCGCCCGCGGTATTTTTGCCGTACCAGGAAGATACTCTAGAAGCCCTTCGGCACCCACATCTGGCGACTAATCAGCCGATTAGTTTGGATAGTTTATCCTGACTTGTTCAATCATGGGCGGACACCCGTAGCACTGAAAACGACGACGGCGTGACGGACACAATAAATGGTATGGACCGGTCATGCCGGAAGGCGCGGAAAGTAATATCCACCCGCGACTGCAGGGAAGTGGCGCCCAGGCTGGCGAAATAACGGTCGAGGTCGACCACCAGGCGGTACCGCCCGAGCGCCGGTGCGTCCCGCTGGATGACCACCCGACCGGCCTCGTCCGTGTGCGCGCTGGCCTCGTGCCTCCAGGAGGCATCCACCTCCCGCAACAAGGCCACCTCCGCCCCTTCCGCGGGGCGACCGAAGGCAGTGTCCACAACAGTGATTGACACGTTCACACCCTGACTCCTTGTTCACGTAGCCCGACGAGCTCTTGCAGCGCCATTTCACCCATAGGCCCTATTCACCCGCTATCTGGGTGCCATCGGATGAGCATTCAACGAGCCATGTCGACTCATCGACCCCGAGCGGTCAGCAACGTGGCGCTGAGCGGGTGAGGCTGCCGGTCAGGGCATAGCGCCCCGGCTGCGCGATCCGGACCACCACGTGGTCCTCCCCCGGCACCAGGCAGGCACCGGCCGGTCCGTCGACCGCCAGCCAGCGGGACGGCCACACCGCCACCCGCACCTCCCCAGGGGCGGGGACGTCGAACTCCATCCCGGTGGCGGTGGCGGCGACCACGGTGGCGGGAGCACTCACCAGCGGGGTCGGGTCGCGCACCTCGTACAACGTCCAGTCGGGATGCGACCAGACCTCCCGCAGGTACGGCAACCCCTGCCCGATCAGCTCCGCCTCCGCTCGCCCCACCCACGACAGGCGGGTGTGCGGCACCGCCACGTGCGAGACCGCCAGCCGGTCCAACCAGCGGCGGTACGACTCGGCGTCCAGCGACCCGTCGAAGAACAACCGGTTACGTGCCAGATCGGCCTGCCGCAACCATCCCCGGGCCAGCGGCAGCTCCCCCAACCGGGCCGCCTCCCAATAGTTCACGGTCGGCACCACCTCCACCCGGCCGGTGGGCGGACGGCGGGTCAACTCAGCGACCAGCGGGGCGAAGAAGTCCTCCGACGCGCTCGGCTCCCGAGCGGTGGCCAGGTCCGCGGTCACCACCGGCGGCTGCCACAGCGCCAACCCGATCAGCACCGGCGCCAACACCAGCGCCGGGCGCGGACGAGGCCACCGCCGTCGCCGCCACCCGCGGATCACCCAGGCCGGTGGGCGGGCGTAGGCGGCCACCAACGGCAGCGCGAACACAGTCGCCAACCGGGTGGCGTTCAACCCCACCGGGGTGGTCACCAGGTACGCCGCCACCACCCCCGCCGCCGACAGCCCCGCCCCGATCCGCACCACCCGGCGCGGCACCAGCGCAGCCACCACCAGGCTGGTGACGGTGGCGTGCAGCATATCGGCGCGGCTGATGTTCATCGGCCCACCCGTACCGAACAGGCCGCCCATGACCACCATCGGCACCGCCGCGCCCCCCGCGAGCGCGACCCCCGCCCACATCAGCCCACGCGGGACACCGCTCCGGTGGGGCAGGCGCGCGTGCAGCAGCAGCGCCGTGCCGGCCAGCCCCACGAACAACCCCGCCACCGGGCTGGTCGCCGCCGCCAGCGCCGCCAGCAGCCCCGCCCCCGGCACGGTCACCGACGTGAGCGTGCGGCCGGGGGGCTGTCGCCCCAGAGGCAGCAGCGCGAGGAGCGCACCCACCCCCCAGGCGACCCCGACCGCGAAGGTGACTCGGCCAGACACCAGGTTGCCGACGACACCGACCGCCCCCAGGAGACCCCCGAGCAGCGGACGGGGCGCTTGCGTGCGCACCAGCAACACCGTCAACCCCACGGTGGTGGCCACCGCGGCGACCGCCCCCACTGGCCGCACCCCGAACCACGCCATCAGCGGCGGCGACACCAGGCTGTACCCGAGCGGGGAGATCCCGGCGTACCACCGGAAATCCACCGGCGCCCAGCCGTGGGCGGCGAAGAAGTCCGCCCGCGCCACCTGGGCGGCCAGGTCGGTACCCAGCGCGGGTGCGGCCAGCCAGAGCGCCACCAGTCCAAGCGCGGCCAGGCCACTGACCAGCACCGCGGGGGCGGGCCACGCCCCGGCCACCGCCCGCCGCCAGGCCCGGCCCCCGCGGACCATCGGCAGCTCAGCCATAGACCACCCGCTCCATGGCGGCGCGGCTGCGGCGGACCACCTTCAGATAGTGGTCGTGGAATTCGCCCGGGTCGCCAGGGAACCCGAGCAGCTGAGCCACCCCGGCCAGCACCGGGCCGTGCGCGGGCAGCTCCTCCACCGCGCGTCCCCGCACCAGGGTGAGTGCGTTGCGGACCTGCGCGGCCAGCCGCCACCCGGCAGCCAGCGCGGTGGCGTCGGCCGGATCCACCAGGCCGGTTTCCCGCGCGGCCGACAGCGCCGCCAGGGTGCGGGGGGTGCGCAGCTCCGGCACGTCGGCGGCCCGCTGCAGTTGCAGAAGCTGCACCGCCCACTCCACGTCCACCAGCCCACCCCGGCCGAGCTTGGTGTGGGTACGCGGGTCGGCGCCGTGGGGCAGCCGCTCAGCCTCCACCCGGGCCTTGATCCGCCGAATCTCCACCAACTGCTCCCGCGCCAACCCCCCGGCCGGGTACCGCACCGGGTCGATCAGGGTCAGGAACCGTCCCGCCAGATCGGCGTCGCCGGCCACGTACCGGGCCCGCAGCAACGCCTGCGCCTCCCACACCCGGGACCAGCGCTGGTAGTACCGCTGGTACGCGGCCAGGCTGCGTACCAGCGGCCCCTGCCGGCCCTCCGGGCGCAGGTCCGCGTCCACCCACAGCGGCGGCTCCGGGGCGGGGGCCGCCAGCAGTCCACGCAACCGTTCGGCGATCGTATGCGCCGCCGCGGCCGCCTCCGGGTCGGGCAACCCGTCGACCGCCTCATAGACGAACAACACGTCCGCGTCGGAGGGGTAGCCCAACTCTCGACCACCTAGCCGCCCCAGCCCGATCACCGCAAACCGTAGACCCGCTGGTGCCTCCACAGTGGCCACCCGTACCGCCGCGGCCAGGGCCGCGTCGGTGAGATCAGCCAGCGCCTCCCCCACCGTCTCGACGTCCACCGGTCGGGCCGGGGCGAGGCTGCTGCCGGTGAGCAGGTCAGCGCAGGCGATCCGCAGCAGCTCCCGCCGCCGCAACGCCCGGACCGTCGCTACCGCCGCCACCCCCACCTCGCCGACCTCGTCGCCCGGCCGGTCCGGCACGTGCCGGGCGACGGCGGCGAGGAACCCGTCCCGCAGCGTGGCCGCATCCCGGGGTACGAGTTCGGCGTCGCTGGCCAGGATCCGCAGCATGGTCGGATCCCGGGTGAGCAGATCGGTAGCGTACCGGGACAGCCCCAGCACCCGGGCCAGCCGCTGCGCCACCGGCCCCGCGTCCCGCAGCAGCCGCAGATACCACGGCGCGGTCCGCAGACTCTCCGACACGTTGCGGTAGGCCAGCAGCCCCCGATCAGGTTCCGGGGCGTCGGCGAACTCCTGCAGCAGCACCGGCAGCAAGGTGCGCTGGATGGCCGCGGCACGGGAAACCCCGCTGGTCAGTGCCTGCAGGTGCCGCAGCGCCCCCGGCGGGTCGGTGAACCCCAACAGTTCCAGCCGCTCCTGGGCCGCCTCCGGGGTGAGCCGCAACGACTCGGTCGGCACCCGGGCGACCGCCTCCAGCAGTGGCCGATACAGCAGCTTGGCGTGCAGCCGCCGGACCTGGGCGCCCACCGCCACCCAGTCCGCGCGGAACGCGGCCACCGCCTCCCCGCGGTAGCCGAGCGCGTACGCCAACCAGTCCAGCGCCCGCGGATCCTTCGGTACCAGGTGGGTGCGGCGCAACCGCTGTAGCTGTAGCCGATGCTCCACCGTCCGCAGAAACCGGTAGGCGCTCACCAGCGCCTCCCCGTCGGCGCGGCCGACGTACCCCCCATCGATCAGTGCCCGCAGCGCGGGCAGGGTGCCGGCGACCCGCAGCGACTCGTCCGCCCGGCCGTGCACCAGCTGCAGCAGTTGGACGGCGAACTCGATGTCCCGCAACCCACCCGGCCCACGTTTGATCTCCCGGTCGGCCTGGTCGCGAGGCACCTGGGCGGTGATCCGTTGCCGCAGGTCACGGATGTCCGCTACCGCATTCGGACGGCTGGCCGCCTGCCAGATCAGCGGCTGCAGCTCCCTCCACCACTGCTGCCCGAGCGCCAGATCGCCGGCGACCGGGCGGGCCTTCAACAACGCCTGGAATTCCCAGGTGCGGGCCCAGGTGCGGTAGTAGGCCAGGTGACTGGCCAGGGTACGCACCAGGGCTCCCCGGTTGCCCTCGGGCCGCAGCGCGGCGTCCACCGGCCAGGCCACCTGGGCACAGATGTCCATCAGCCGGACGGCGACGGCGGTAGCGGCCGGCAGGTCCGCTTCCTGGGAGGCGACGAAGATGACATCCACGTCGGACACATAGTTGAGTTCCCGGCCCCCGCACTTCCCCATCGCCACCACCGCCAACCCGGGATCGGGCCGGTCGGCCACGGCCAGCCGGTAGGCGGCGGTCACGGTGGCGTCGGCGAGATCGGACAACCGGAGCATCACCTGTTCCACGTCCGCGACCCCGGTGAGGTCGTCGGCGGCGATCTGCAGCAGCCCTCGCCGGTAACGCAGCTTCAGTTCGGGTACGTCGGCGGCGGAGTCCAGCGGAGTCTGCGGGGCGCCCGGTAGCAGGTGGTGCCATTCGTCCGGGTGGGCGACCAGGTGATCACCGAGGGCGGTGGAGGCGCCGAGGACCGCCACGAGTCGGGGACCCACCTGCGGGTGGGTGGCCAGCGGATCTTCCCCGGCGGCCTCGACGAGTCGCTCCAGCTGCCGCCGGGCCAGGTGCGGGTCGGCAGCCTCAGTGACCGGACCGGACCGAGCCCGCACCTCCCGGCCGTCGGTCATTGGCCAAGCAACGGCAGGTTCGGCCGACTGAGGGCGAGCTCACCCCGTACCACCGCGGCGAACCGGGCCGCGAACGGCTGCCACACCTCGGCCAGGTCGGTCATGAGCGCGTCGGCGGCGGCCACCACCTGCGCCGGGTCCCGACCGAGCGCGGCCAGCCGGTCCCGGCTGGACTCCGCCCAATCCGCGATCATCGCGGTGTCGGGTTCGATGTGGAACTGGATGCCCCAGGCGGCAGGGCCGAGCCGGAACGCCTGATGCGGGTAGCGCGGGGAGGTGGCCAGCAGCACCGCCCCGATCGGGAGTTCAGTGATCTCGTCCTGGTGCCACTGCAGCACGTCCGGGGTGAACGGTACGTCCGCAAACAACGGATCCTGGTCGGCGGCGTCCCGCCTCGCCACCAGCGTCGGGCCCAGCTCCGGGCCGGCGGCGGCCGGGGCGACGGTGCCGCCGTGGGCGGTGGCGAGTAGTTGCGCGCCCAGGCAGATCGCCAAGGTCGGCACCTGGGCGCGCACCGCTTTCCGTAACAGCGATTCGCAGGCCGGCAGCCAGGGGGCGGACGGGTTGCCGTCCTGGTCGGGGTAGGCGTTCTGCTTGCCGCCGAGCACCACCAGCCCCCGGTAGCCGGTCAGATCCTCCGGCAACGGTTGGCCGGCGTGTGGCCGGACCACGTCGAGCCGCAGCCCGGCGGCGGTCAGCCAGTCCCCGAGTCGACGAATGTCATCGGCCGGGTCGTGCTCGATCACCAGGACAGGCGTCTGCGCATCGCTCACGTGCTCGAGGCTACCGAGTGCACCGACTCCGGACTGGGTCGGCCACGCGGGTGCCTCACCCCGGTCACCCCAGCGCGTACACGAGGGTGGCGTGGGCGACCGGTTCCGGGGTGCCGGCCACCGTCATGATGACCGACAGAAACACCAGATTCCGGCTGAGTCGGCTCACCTCCGCCCGGACCAGGACGTCCGCGGCGATCACCGGTCGCTGGCAGTTGGTGGATTGCTGTACCGGGGTCATCGGCCCGTATCCGCCGCGAGCGGCGGAGGCGGCGACCACCGCGGCGGTGTCGGCGGCGGCCATCAGCGCCTGCCCACACAACGCGCCACCTTCCCGGACCAACCGGTCGGACCAAGGCAGCCGCAGGACGGCGGTGCGCTCACCCACATGCTCCACCAGCAGTCCGAGGTCGCGCACCCAGGGAGCGACGTTGGCCAGGAGCGTGTTGCGGTCGTGAGCGGTGAAAGGGGTCTGCGCCAGTGACTGGCGGGGGGGTGCCTGCATCTGGGTCATGCGGCCATCTTGCCGTGCCCTTTACCGCCGAGGACAGGGACTCCCTTCTGCTAGATCCGCTGCCGGGCGAGGCGTGGGGGGCGCGCATCACACCGGTTCGATCAGCAGGGTGTGCTCGGCCGCCGACAGGAGGGCGGGCCGGTCCGACAGCACCGGCCAGCGGCGGCGGGCCGCCAACTCGGCCACGTGCGCGGCGGTGACATCCACCCCGGATCGGTACATCCGATCCCGCAACGCCGCCACGTCCCGGGCAGCGGGCTCGGCCAACAGCGTGCTCGGATCGTCCAGCAGCTCCACCAGTTGCTCACTGTCGGGGCGCCAGCGCAGCGCCTCCCGCAGCGACAGTCCGGAGATCAGGAGTGTCCGGCCGCGGCGCCGGCAGGCACGGACCACCGACTGCAGGTACAGGTCATCGTTGGCGTACGCGAGCAGGGCGCCGGTGTCCAGCACCCAGCCGCCGACCTCGCTGATCACGACCGGGTCGGGTGCCGGTCCAGCAGTTCCCGATCAGCAGCCACCATCCGACGGGCCTCGGCCTCCGCTTGGGCCGGGGGCATGCCCTCGGCCCGGAACAGCCGGGCGTAATGCTCAATGGAAGGGCGGCCGGCGCGGCGCATGATCCGGACCTGCAACTCGTCCGGGTCAGCGCTAGCACAGGGCAGGGCGGAGCGGATCCGGGCGAGAAACCGCCGGCTCTCCTCAATCGCGGCCCGCACCTGCGCCTCGTACGGGTCGGCGGAACGGGCCGGTGGGGGTCGGTGGCGCGCGTCGGGCGTGGACATGCCCTGATGCTAGACCAGCCGGGGTAGGGGAAGGCGGCTTCCTCAGTCGTTCACCCTCACGGCTATCACCGGCGCGGACTCGGGTGGAGCCTGCCGGGCCGGTATCACCAACGGCTCGATTGCCACATCATCTCCGCAGCTACGACTGGGCGCCAATGATCGCCTCCAGTAGAAACTGAGATCGATGACACAACGCTCTGGCGAGATACACTGTGGGCAATGAATTATCGACATTCATGATCCGCTGACGGTCCGAGCCTCGGGCAGAAGGCGAGGAGACATGGTCGTCCCTAAGGAGGAGTTCGTGATCGGTGCCCTGAGCCAAGCCGCCCGGAACAGTGTGGAGCAGAGGCGGAGACGGCTCGAGCGGGCGCGGGACATTGTGCTCGATCTGCTGCAAGACCCGGCCCATCAGCGCGGTGGGGTCGACCTGCGTCGACTCGCATTCGACCGTCACGCCGTGCCCTCTCAGGACACCAGCGCCGCGCTCCGCCTGCTGGAGCGGGAAGGAGTGATCACTATGGCGCCGGATTTCAGCTACCGCCTCACCACCCCCTCCCGTCGCTCACCCCACGATCGCTGATCCTGCCTCCCTACCCCTGAGGAGCCCCGGTGCCGACCAGCGATGTACGGCAACGCCACCACCGACCGTACGGAGGGCACGAATCCGATCCCGAGGTCGAGTTTGGCAAGGACTACGAACATCTGCTTTACTCCTCCGCTTTCCGCCGGCTAGGTGGAGTGACCCAGGTGGTCGGAGTCAACGAGACCGCGCTGTTCCACAACCGCATGACCCATTCCTTGAAAGTGGCGCAGGTCGGACAGCGACTGACCAAGAAGTTGCTCGACAAAATGGACAACGACCGCCAGCTCTACGGAGTGGTCGAAGAGTACGGTGGCGGACTGGATTCCGGCGTGGTCTATGCGGCCTGCATCGCGCACGACCTCGGGCGGCCGCCCTTCGGGTACGTCGCCGAGATGGCGCTCCGGAAGCTGACGACCGGCCGGCCAGACACATCCGACCGCGACGGCTCCCAGGTGTTCCCCGCGGTCGGCGAAGGCGAGGAACTGTCCGACAGCTACTCCAATCACGCTCAGACGTTCCGGATCGTCAACAAGCTGGCGTTCCGGGAATCGTACGGCGACGGCAAGAGCGCCGCGCTGAACCTCACCCGGGCCACCCTGGCCGCGCTCCTGGTGTACCCCTGGTCGTTCGCCGACCGTACCCGCCCGGTCGGATGGGGCAACACCGACCAGCTTCCCAGCTGGGGCTACTACGACTCGGAGAAGGACCTGTTCGAGTTCGTGAGCGGGCTGATCCGCCCCCGGACAGTCACCCTGCCCAACGGGGAGGAGAGCATCGAATACCGGACGGTCGAGGCCCAGGTGGTCAACTGGGCCGACGACATCACTTACGCCATCCACGACGTGGAAGACTTCTTCCGCGCCCACCTGATCCCGCTGGACATTCTGAACCGCTCGGACGAGCGGTTCGCCGAGTTCTTCGACTACGCCTGGAAACGGGTCGAGCGGGTGTTCGTCAGCGAGAACGCCTCTCAGGCGCAACGGCAGGCCGCCCGGGAGCGGGTGGAACAGTTCCTGAATGAGGCCCGCACCAAACTGCCGGTCAGGCCCTACACCGGCAGCCGATACGACCGGGAGGATCTCCACACCTTCGCCTCGACCATTATTCACAGCGCCACCGAGCACACCGAACTGACCAAGGACGGACTGGTCCGGCCGGCGGAGCGGGACCTGGCGATCATCGAGATCTTCAAGCAGCTGGTCTGGTACTACGTGATGGACAGCCCGACCTTCGCCCCCGCCCAACGAGGGCACGTGTACCTGATCCGCCGGCTGTTCCGGGACCTGTCCTCCTGGGTGCGGGACGAGTACCTCGCCAGCGAGGAGGGCCGGGGCAATCTACCCGCCCGACTGCGGGAGTACGTCCAGATCGCGCTCCACCCGGACCCGGCGGTTGGGTGCCTCAACTACCGCACCGACGAGCAGAAGCTACGCCGGGCGGTGATCGATTACATCTGTTCCCTCACGGAGCGGCAGGCGATCCAGCTCACCACGCAGCTACGAGGGATGGGCTCCCGACCACTGCCCGGGAACTGGTTCTACGCCTGATTCTGCCGACCTGCGCGGGAGGGAGCACCGGTCGTGTCGACCATCGAGTTCGTCATCCGGCTTGTGGACGCCCTCGCCTGGCCAGTGGTGGTGTTGGTCGCGGTTGTCCTGCTACGCCGCCCCGTCAGCGAGCTGCTCACCCGGCATCCCCCGGCCAGTTTGCGGGCGGGTCCACTGGAGCTGACGTGGAGCCACGTCGTGGCCGAGACCTCACAGCAGGCGGCGAAGGTGGAACGCACCTCGGCGGAGCTCGACTCCACCCGCCCGGGGCGCGTGGCCGAGGAGCTGGCCCCGGCGGTGGAGAAGGCGCCGCTGACCGCCATCCGGGAGGCCTACGCCACTTTGGAGCGCACCCTCCGGGAGGTCGTCGGGCCAGTGGAGGGGGTCGACACATACCGGCTGGGACCGGTCTCCCTGGCCAAGCTCGGCGCCTCCCGAGGGGTGATCGATCAGGAGATCGTCCGGACCGTGGAAGGTCTGATGATCATGCACAACATGGCTATCCACAATCGTGGCCCGGCGATCACTCCCGACCGTGCCCGAGAGTACGTCTCCCTAGCGGACATCACGATCTCCGCGCTCACCCAGCGAGCCTGATTCGGGCGCCCGGCCCGGCGGATGACGTTGTCCCTACCGCCTCCGGCGGACGGGGCGTGCCCGCAGGTGCGCCCGCTCCCCCTGCCGGCCGAACAGGCTCAGGAACTCCACCGGCTCCGGACCGGCCGCACCGAACCAATGGGGGGTACGGGTGTCGAACTCGGCCGCTTCCCCAGGGACAAGCACCAGATCGTGCTCCCCCAACACGACCCGGAGCTGCCCGTCGAGGACGTACAGCCACTCGTACCCCTCATGGACCTGTAGCTCCGGTTCCCGGTGGCGACCGGCCGGGATCACGATCTTGTAAGCCTGGATGCCGCCGGCGCGGCGGCTCAGCGGCAGCACGGTCATGCCGTGGTGGGTGATCGGGCGCAGGTGCACCCGTGGGTCGCCGGTGGGGGGAGCGTCGACGAGAGCGTCGAGGGTGACCCCGTACGCCCGGGCCAGCGGAAGCAGCAGTTCCAAGGTCGGCCGACGGGCCCCGGACTCCAGCCGGGACAGGGTGCTCACCGAGATGCCGGTGGCCGCGGACAGCTCGCTCAAGGTGAGGCTCCGTTGCCGGCGCAGCGTCCGTAGCCGGGAACCGACCGCCCCCACTACCTGCGCGAAATCACCGTCCACAGCGCCAGTTTGCCAAACCTGCAACAGAATTCGTGGTGTCGCGCGAGCGCGCTCCATGCTGACGTCATGACGACTGAGCGACTGGACAACGACTACGACGTGGTAGTGGTCGGCGGTGGGGCCGCCGGATTGAGCGGGGCGCTGACGCTGGCCCGGGCCCGCCGGTCCGTGGTGGTGATCGACGCCGGCGCCCCTCGTAACGCCCCGGCCCGCGGGGTACACGGGCTGCTGGCCCACGACGGGATTCCCCCCGCGGAGCTGCTGGCCCGCGGCCGGGCCGAGGTCCGCCGGTACGGGGGGCAGGTGGTGTCCGGTGACGTCGGCGCGGTCTCCCCGACCGGTGACGGCACCACTGACGACATCGGGTTCATGGTGGCGCTGCTGGATGGCCGGACCACGCGGGCCCGCCGGCTGCTGGTGGCCACCGGGCTGGTCGATGAACTACCGGACGTTCCCGGGCTGGCGGCCCGATGGGGTCGGGACGTGCTGCACTGCCCGTACTGCCACGGCTGGGAGGTCCGGGATCGGGCCATCGGGGTGCTGGCCAGCGGGCCGATGTCCGTCCATCAGGCACTGCTGTTCCGGCAGTGGAGCGCCGACGTCACGTTCCTCACCCACACCTGGCCGCCACCGGCGCCGGAGGAGGCGGAGAAGCTGGCCGCCCGCGACATCCCGGTGGTGGCCGGGGAGGTGACCTCCCTGGAGATCGTCGACGACCGGCTCACCGGGGTACGGCTGGCCGACGGCACCACGGTGGCGCGGGAGGCGCTGGTGGTGGCTACCCGGATGCGGGTACGCGCGGATTTCCTGGCCGGACTCGGGTTGCACCCGGTGCCGCACCCGATGGGGATCGGCGAATACCTTCCGGCGGAGCCGACCGGCCGGACCACGGTGCCGGGAGTGTGGGTGGCCGGCAACGCCACCGACCTGGCCGCCCAGGTGGGTACGGCGGCCGCGGCCGGCGCCACCGCCGCCGCGCAGCTCAACGCCGATCTGGTCGAGGAGGACACCCGGCGGGCGGTGGCCCGCTACCGAGGAGGGAAATCGTCGACGCCACGTGACTGATCCAGACAGACCGTTACCGCTGGTCCGACTCACAGGCTGAGGTAGCGGCGCAGCTCGTACGGGGTGACTTCTCGCCGGTACTGCTCCCACTCCGAGCGCTTGTTCCGCAGTACGTAGTCGAACACGTGCTCGCCCAACACTTCGGCGACCAGTTCCGACTTGGCCATCACCGCGATCGCCTCGGACAGGTTCTCCGGCAGCGGCTCGTACCCGGCCGCCCGCCGCTCCGCCGGCGACAGCGCCCACACGTCGTCTTCCGCCCCGGGCGGCAGCTCGTATCCGCGTTCGATCCCGGCCAGGCCGGCGCCGAGCAGCACCGCGAACGCCAGATACGGGTTGCAGGCGGGATCCAGGGAGCGGATCTCCACCCGGGCCGAGTTCGGCTTGCCGTACGCCGGCACCCGCACCAGCGCCGAGCGATTCTGATGCCCCCAGCACACGTACGCCGGGGCTTCGGTGATCCGGTCCGGCAACGGCATGGGGAACAACCGTTTGTAGGAGTTGACCCATTGGTTGGTGACCGCGGTGTACTCCCGGGCATGCACCAGCAGCCCGGCGATGAATGATTTGGCCACCTTGGACAGCTTCATCGCGTCGGTCGGGTCGTGGAAGGCGTTGCGCTCCCCCTCGAACAGCGACAGGTGGGTGTGCATGCCGCTGCCGGGTTGGTCGGTGAACGGCTTGGGCATGAACGTGGCGTGCACCCCGTGCGAGATCGCCACCTCTTTGACCACGTGCCGGAAGGTCATGATGTTGTCGGCGGTGGTGAGCGCGTCGGCGTACCGCAGGTCGATCTCCTGTTGGCCGGGCGCTACCTCGTGGTGGCTGTACTCCACCGAGATACCGATCCGCTCCAATGCCAGCACCGCCTGCCGGCGGAAGTCCCGGGCGGCCTCATGGGTGGTGTGGTCGAAGTAGCCACCGGTGTCCACCGGCACCGGCTCCCCGTTGGGGCCCTTCCGCAGCAGGAAGAACTCGATCTCCGGGTGGGTGTAGAAGGTGAAGCCCCGCTCGGCCGCCTTGGCCATCGCCCGCCGCAGTACGTGCCGAGGATCCGCCCAGCTGGGGGAGCCGTCGGGCATCAGGATGTCGCAGAACATCCGGGCGCTCTCCCCGTCGCTGCCGGCCTCGAACGGGAACACTTGAAACGTGGTCGGGTCCGGCATCGCGATCATGTCGGATTCATGTACCCGGGCGAACCCTTCGATCGCGGACCCGTCGAATCCGATGCCTTCGGTGAAGGCCGCCTCCAGCTCTGCCGGGGCCACCGACACACTCTTGAGGGTGCCGAGCACATCGGTGAACCAGAGCCGGACGAACCGGATGTCCCGCTCCTCCAGCGTGCGAAGCACGAACTCTTGCTGCCGGTCCACTGCTGCTCCTCCCGGTCGGACGGATCCTGCTTTCCACCCTACGCACGGTTCCGCAACTTTTCGCCGCCTACCTGCGTTGACCACCACGACCGTCCGCGCACCGGAGAAGGCACCGATGCCCGCACCGTTCGATCACCGCCGCCGACCGGAGCCGCTGCTCCGACGGCGGACGGTGCTGGGTGGAGCGGTGCTCGGCACGGTGCTGCTGCTCGTGCTGGGGGTGCTCGGGGGGATCACCCTCCCCTCGGTGGGGTCAGCCACCACTGAGGAGCCGGAGCGGTCGATGGGCTCATCCGGACCGTTGGTCGCGGTGCAGCCCCGGCCCTCGTCCCCGACCGGGCCGCCTCTCTTGGAGGCTGCCCCACTTCCCCCGCCCGCGCCACCGGCCGCGGCGTCGTCCGCGCCGCCCTCCCCGCCCCCGTCACCCACCCCGGCTCCGGAGCAGGGCCGGTTGGCGGCGCTGTGTCGGGCCCTGTTCGAAAACCCCACGGATCTGTGGGAGTTGCTCGGCAGCCTGGCCCGCCGGCCGGCTACGAGCCAGCCGGACCCGGGCACGCCCGCCCCCACCGCCGTGGCGTGGGAAGAGGACACCCCGGATCGGAGCCGACCGGACTGGCTGCGGCAGGTGCTGCACGTGTTCGATCCCGACCGGGTGGAGAGCGCGTACCAACGGCTGCGGGACAGCGTCGACCAGTGCGGAAAGTTCGCCGCCACCCTGCCCGACGGCACACCGGTGACGGTGTGGCTGCAGCGGGTGGTGACCTCCCCGCAGGGACGGGTGGACGAGGCCTATACCGCCGAGTTCATTGCCGCCACCCCGACGGGGGTCCGGACCGGGTGGCTGGCGCTGGACCGGGTGGGGCCGGTGGTGTCCCTGCTGTCCGCGTTTTCGCCGGAGGGCCAGGACCCCGCGCGGTGGGCGGCGGAGCGGGAGGCGCTGCGCCGGGCGATCTGGCGCGAGCTGCTCGCCCTGTTGCCGAGGCTCCGCTGACCGGTGTATGCCCGCGCCAGCGGTGCGGGATGATGGGGGTATGCCGCAGCTGCGCCTTGCGCTCGCCCAGGTAGACCCGACCGTCGGCGACATCGCCGGTAACGCCGCCTTGGTTCGGCGCTGGAGCGCCCAGGCCGCCGAGGCCGGCGCCCATGTAGTGGCGTTCCCCGAACTGATGCTGACCGGCTACCCGGTGGAGGATCTGGTTTTCCGGGAATCGTTCGTGGCGGCCTCCCGCGCCGCTCTGACCCGGTTGGCCGCTGATCTGGCCACCGACGGTCTGGGGGAATTGGTGGTGCTGGTGGGGTACGTGGACGCCGATGGTCCGGCGCGACTGCAGGCGGACGCGCATCCGACCACCGGCCCCCGCAACGCGTTAGCGGCGCTGCACCGGGGACAGGTGGTGGCGCGGTACTTCAAGCACCACCTGCCCAACTACGGAGTGTTCGACGAAGATCGCTACTTCGTGCCCGGTGACACGCTGACGGTGCTGCGGCTCGGACCGCCCCAGGACCCGGTGGACGTGGGCCTGACCATCTGCGAGGACCTGTGGCAGGCCGGGGGGCCGTTCGCGGTCGCCCGGCAGGCCGGGGTGGGGTTGGTCATCACGGTCAACGGCTCCCCGTACGAGCTGAACAAGGATGACGTACGGCTGCCGCTGCTGGCCCGCCGGGCCCGGGAGGCCGGCGCGGCCGTGGCGTACGTGAATATGATCGGCGGCCAGGACGAACTGGTGTTCGACGGCGACTCGATGATCGTGGACGCGGAGGGGGCGTTACTGGCTCGCGCCGGGCAGTTCACCGAGCAGCTACTGGTGCACGACCTGCTGCTGCCGGCGGCGGAGTCGCCGGCCCCGACGCCGGCGTCCCCGACCGAATCGGGTGGGATGGCGGTGGCGCGGGTGGAGTTGCCGGTGGCGCTGCCGGTCCCCGCCACCCCGGTCACCGGCGGGGTGGCCGCCCGGCTGGAGCCGGAGGCCGAGGTGTGGCAGGCGCTGGTGTTGGCGCTGCGCGACTACGTGCGGAAGAACCGGTTCGGTTCGGTGGTGCTGGGGTTGTCCGGTGGGATCGACTCCAGTGTGGTGGCGGCGATCGCGGTGGACGCGCTCGGACCGCACCGGGTGGTGGGGGTGTCGATGCCCAGCCAGCACAGCTCCGACCACTCCCGGCAGGACGCCGCCGAGCTGGCCAAGCGCACCGGGCTGGACTTTCGCACCGAACCGATCCAGCCGATGGTGGACGCGTTCCTCGCCAACATGTCGCTGTCCGGGATCGCGGTGGAGAACTTGCAGGCCCGGGTGCGTGGGGTGATCCTGATGGCCCTGTCCAACCAGGAGGGTCACCTGGTGTTGACCACCAGCAACAAGAGCGAGCTGGCGGTCGGTTACTCCACGTTGTACGGCGACTCGGTGGGGGGGTTCAACCCGCTCAAGGATGTGCCGAAGACGTGGGTATGGCGGCTGGCGCGCTGGCGCAACCGGGCCGCGGAGGAGGCGGGGCAGCTGCCGCCGATCCCGCAACGGTCGATCACCAAACCGCCCAGCGCGGAGCTGCGCCCGGGGCAGCAGGACACCGATTCCCTACCGGCGTACGAGGAGCTGGACGCGCTGCTGGCCGACTACATCGACCGGGACCTGGGTCGGGACCGGCTGGTGGCCGCGGGCCACGATCCGGCAACGGTGGACCGGGTACTGCGGATGGTGGATCTGGCTGAATACAAGCGGCGGCAGTCCGCGCCCGGGCCGAAGATCTCGTTCAAGGCGTTCGGCCGAGACCGCCGACTGCCGATCACCAACCGGGCGGTCGGGGTGTGACATCTTCCACCCCCGCTGTTCCTCGCCGGCGCCTCGGTGCGACGATCAGCGCGCAACGAACGGCCCGGGGACCGTCTCACCGACGGCCTCGAGGGAAGGGAGAAAGCCATGTCCGTGACCCGGATACGCACCCGTGACCTGCAGCAGTTCAAGGAGCGCGGCGAAAAGTGGCCGATGCTCACGTCGTACGACCAGTACACTGCCGCGATCTTCGACCAGGCTGGTATTCCGGTGCTGTTGGTGGGCGACTCGGCCGCCAACAACGTGTACGGCCACTCCACCACCCTGCCGGTGACCGTGGAGGAGCTGCTGCCGCTGACCCGAGCGGTGGTGAGCGCTACCAGCCGGGCGATGGTGGTGGCTGACCTGCCGTTCGGCTCCTACGAGGAGGGCCCGGAGGCGGCGCTGCGGACGGCGGTGCGGTTCATGAAGGAGACCGGCTGCCAGGCGGTGAAGCTGGAGGGCGGGCAGCGGTGCGCCGCCCAGATCGAGATGATCGTGCAGGCCGGTATCCCGGTGATGGGGCACATCGGGTTCACTCCGCAGAGTGAGCACCAGCTCGGTGGCTACCGGGTGCAGGGCCGCGGCGACGCGGCCGCACAGGTGCTGGCGGACGCCCGCGCGGTGCAGGAGGCGGGGGCGTTCGCGGTGGTGTTGGAGATGGTCACCGCGGAGATCGCCAAGCAGGTCACCGAGGAGCTGGCCATCCCCACCATCGGGATCGGCGCCGGCCCGGACACCGACGCGCAGGTGCTGGTCTGGCAGGACATGGCCGGGCTGAACACCGGGAAGGCGCCCCGGTTCGTGAAGCGGTACGCCGACCTGGCCGGGGTGCTGGCGGACGCGGCCCGCCGATACGCCGAGGAGGTACGCACGGGCGCGTTCCCCGCGGCGGAGCACACTTATCACTGAGCGCCGCGGAGTCACCTCCACTGAGGCCTGAAACGTCAGGAAGCTCCGGTGAGTGGGGCCGGGTGAGCCACATCGGATCACCCGGCCCCACTACCGGTTCATTGGAGGGTTGCCGCCGCCGACGAATGCCGGCGCCGGTACAGGTGGCAGTCAGCTGTTCGGCGGTGCCGAGTACACCGACTTGACGAAAGCGGCGACATCCGGTTCCGACAAATGCACCGCCACGTCTGCTTCAGAGATCATCCCGACGAGCTGCCGGTTCTCGATCACGGGCAGGCGTCGAATCTTATGGTCGGCTAGCAGTTGGATCACCTCGGACTCGTCCGCGTCGGCGTCCACCCACACCGGTGTGCCATCGGCCAGTTCACTGGCGGTCACGGTGTTGGGATCGCCCCCTTGGGCGATGCACTTCACGACGATGTCCCGGTCGGTGATGATCCCGTGCAGCCGGTTGTCTTCGCCGCAGATAGGCAGCGCCCCCACGTTGAGGTCACGCATCCGCTGCGCTGCCTGGGTGAGGGTTTCCCGCTCGCCGATGCATTCGGCGCCCCGGTGCATCATCTCGCGTGCGGTGGTCATAGCTGCTCCTTCCCTCGGCTGAGGTTTCGGTTCCCCGCCCTCCGGGCGGCAAACCCACCGGCCCCCACCGAGGCGAAGGCGCCTCACCGCACCTTCCGGTCGACGCCCGGTTGCCGGGCGTCGGGGCAGCGATCAGACCGGTATCAGAGGTCGGTGACGCGGATCCCGGCGTGCACCTTGTAGCGCCGGTTGATCGCGATCAGGTTGGCGGTCATCGCCTCGACCTGACCGGCGTTCCGCAGTCGGCCGCCATACACCCCCCGCACTCCGGGGATCCGGTTGGCGAGCGCCTGCACCACCGCGACCGCTTCCCGGTCGTCCCCCAGCACCAGTACGTCCAGGTCCACCCGCTCCACCGTCGGATCGGCCAGCAGGACCGCGCTGATGTGGTGGAAGGCCCCGCACACGCGCGAGCGTGGCAGCAGCGCCGCCGCCTGCTGGCAGGCGCTGCCCTCCGGCACCGGTAGCGCGTACGGCCCCTGCTTGTCGAACCCGAGCGGGTTGACGCAGTCAATCACGATCTTGTCGGTGAGCTCGTCGGTGAGCCCGGTCAGGGTCTCGGCGTGTCCTTCCCACGGCAGCGCCACGATCACCAGATCGGCGGCGCGAGCAGCCTCCCGGTTGTCGGCGCCGATCGGGGCGGTGACCACCCCCGGCAGGGCAGCCAGCTCCTGGGCAACGGTCTTCCCCCGCTCCGGCGTGCGGGAGCCGATGATGACCCGCTGGCCCGCCCGCGCGAACCGGTAGGCCAGGCCGCGCCCCTGGTCGCCGGTGCCACCGAGGATGCCGACCACCAGCCCACTGACATCCGGAAGACCACTCCCGTCCAGACCCATGCCGGCCATCTTGGCAGAGTCGCCTCCTGGCGCCACCGGAGGGCTCCGCGACTTCCGGTATGTGGCGTGGGGCCGCTCCGGTTTAGCGCGGCACGCGGTCGGGAACGATGGGGGCGGCGGAGGAGACGGCTACGCCGTCCCCACCCACCGAGGAGGACTGGCATGGACCAGGACAAGCTGAAGAACAAGGGCGAAGAGTTCGCGGGCAAGGCCAAGCGGAAAGCCGGAGAGCACACCGATGACGAGGCGCTTCGGCAGGAAGGCCGTAAGGACGAGGCCATGTCCAAGGGCAAGCAGGCCGGTGACAAGGCCGGCGATGCCGCCCACGGCGTCATGGAGAACCTGAAGGAAAAGGCCCGCGGGATCTTCAACCGCTGACAGACTTAACTCACCCGCCGGGCGGGTCGGTGCTTCACCGGCCCGCCCCTCGGCTATCTGCTGCCAGGTCCGGCCGGTCAACGTGCGTGGGACGACTGCCGCCAGCTACGACTGCCCGGGACTACATCTGTGGCGGTGGTGGTCCCGTGTCCTTATGTCGACGCTCAGTGACCACTGTGGCGCTATTGCGTCTTTTGTTCCAGTAATAGAGCGTCAGCACGAGGCCGAGTCCCCCCACCAGCATCAGCACCCACCCGGCGGCGGTCAGGTCCAGCCAGTAGAGCTGGTAGTCCACGGCGAATGCCAGTAACGCGCCCAGCGCGATGAGGAAGATGCTGCCCCCGAGGCCCATACCGAACTCCCCCTTGTGGGTCGTGGTCGAGGGTCGGTCGCACCGGTATTACCCCCGCCCGGGAGGGGCACACGTAGTCACCGGTGATCATCGCCCGACGCCCGACCGACCCCCTTCCCCACTGATACCCCCTGGGGTATGCTGGCAGCGTGACATACCCAGGGGGGTATATGGAGGTGCTCATGCGTGTCTCGGTATCGGTGATCGCCACCTCGTCTCTGGGGGACCGCAGCTACCTCGCCAGCGACGGCGAGGTGGCGGTGGTGATCGACCCGCAGCGAGACGTGGACCGGATCCTCGCCCTAGCCGGGCAGCAGGGGGTGCGGATCACCCACGTAGCGGAGACCCACATCCACAACGACTACGTCTCCGGCGGCCTGGACCTGACCCGCTTGACCGGGGCGGCGTACCTGATCAACGCCGCCGACCAGGTGGGGTTCCCTCGGACCCCGGTCCGGGACGGTGACCTCGTGCCGGTCTCCGACCGGATGCGGCTACGGGTGCTGGCCACCCCCGGGCACACCTTCCACCACCTGTCGTACGTGCTGGACGAGCACGTCGACGGCGACTGGCGACCGGTCGGGGTGTTCACCGGCGGCTCCCTGCTGTACGGCACCACCGGCCGGCCGGACCTGCTCGGCCGGGAGCACGCCCACACCCTGGCCGCCCACCAGCACGCCTCCGCGCGCCGGCTGGCCGATCTGCTGCCCGATCACACCCGGATCTGGCCCACCCACGGCTTCGGCAGCTTCTGCTCCGCCACCCAGGTAGAGGCGGAGGAGTCCACCATCGGTCGGGAGAAGGCGGTCAACCCGGTCCTGCGGCTGGCCAGCGACGAGTTCATCGCCCGGACCCTGGCCGAGCTGGATGCCTACCCCGCGTACTACGCGCACATGGGGGTGCGGAACTCCACCGGCCCGGAACCGGTCGACCTGACCCCACCGCAGCGGGCCGACGCCGCCGAGATCCAGCGCCGGATCGCCGCCGGCGAATGGGTGGTGGACCTGCGCCACCACACCGCGTACGCGGCCAGCCACGTGGCGGGGACGATCAGCATCGGGCTGAACGGGGCCATGTCCACCTGGCTGGGCTGGCTGATCGACTGGGGCGCGCCGCTCACGCTCCTGGCCGACGACCCGGAGCAGATCGCCGAGGCGCAGCGGGAGCTGGTCCGGATCGGGATCGACCGGCCCACCGCCGCGGCCACCGGTGGCCCCGAACAGTGGGTCACCGACCCGACCCAGCTCCGCCACCTGCCCCGGGCCGACTTCGCCACCCTGGCCGCGGTCCAGGCCGGGGAGGGGCCCGCGGAGCTGCCGGCCCCGGACGTGGTGCTGGACGTCCGCCTGACCAACGAGTGGAACGCCGGGCACCTGGCGGGCGCGGTGCACATCCCGCTGCCGGAGCTGCGGCAGCGGATGGCCGACCTGCCCCCGGGGGTGGTGTGGGTGCACTGCCGCTCCGGCTACCGGGCCACCATCGCCGCCTCCCTGCTGGCCGCGGCCGGCCGGCAGGTGGTGCTGGTCGACGACCACGTCGACCAGGCCGCCCGGGCTGGCCTGGAGCTCACCGGCGCCACCGCCTGACCCACTTCCCCACCTGAACCCTTGTCCCCCTACCGCCCGGCCCGACGGGCCGGGCGGCGACCCTGTGAGGAGTCATGACCGAATCGAGTCCGACCATCGACGTCGCCACCCTGCGCGCGCTGCGGCAGCGCGGCACCGGCCCCCGGTTGCTGGATGTGCGGACCCGCGGCGAATTCCAGAGCTCCCACATTCCGGGCGCCCACCACGTCCCGCTGGACGCCCTGAAGGAACGCCGGGAGGAGCTGCGGCAGCAGCTGGACGCGCAGACGGTGCTGGTGTGCCACTCCGGCGCCCGGGCCACCCAGGCCGCCCGGATCCTGGCCGAGGCCGGCCTGCCCCACCTGCGGGTACTCGACGGCGGCATGGTGGCCTGGCAGGCCGCCGGCGGCGAGGTGGTCCGCCGCGGCCGACCCAGGTGGGATCTCGAGCGGCAGGTCCGTCTGGTGGCCGGATCGATCGTGCTGGCCAGCGTGGTCGGTTCGGTGTTCCTGCCCGGCCTGCAGTGGGTGGCCGCGGCGATCGGCGCCGGATTGACGGTGGCGGCGCTGACCAACACCTGCCTGATGGGCACGCTCCTGGCCAAGCTGCCCTGGAACCGCGGGGTGGCGCGCTGCGACCTGCCGATCGCCGGCGTGGGTGAGAATCCGGCCGACTCATGACCGTCACCCTGGCCGCTATCGCCGCCCTAGCGCTGCTGATCGGGCTCAGCCTGGGCCTGCTCGGCGGCGGCGGGTCGATCCTGGCGGTGCCGCTCCTGGTGTACGTGGCCGGCCTGCCGGCCCGGGAGGCGATCGCCACCTCCCTGCTGGTGGTGGGAGTGACCAGTGCGGTCGCGCTGATCGCCCACGCCCGGGCCGGCCGGGTGCGGTGGCGTACCGGGCTGTGGTTCGCCGCGGCCAGCATGGTCGGCGCGTACGCCGGCGGGCGGCTGGCCGCCTACATACCGGACGTCTGGCTGCTGATCGGGTTCGCGGGCATGATGCTGGCCACCGCGGTGGCGATGCTGCGGGGCCGCCGCTCGGCGACCCGGGCGGAGAGCAGTCGGCGCCCGGTGGGGTGGGTGCTGGTGGAGGGCGCGGTGGTCGGGTGGGCGACCGGGCTGGTCGGCGCCGGTGGCGGGTTCCTGGTGGTGCCGGCGCTGGTACTGCGGGCCGGGTTGACCATGCCGGCCGCGGTGGCCACCTCCCTGCTGGTGATCGCGCTGAAGTCGTTCGCGGGTCTGGCCGGCTACCTGGCCAGTGTCAGCCTGGACTGGCCGCTGGCGTGGACGGTGACCGCCGCGGCGGTGGCCGGCAGCCTACTCGGGGCGCGGTGGGCCGGCCGGGTGCCGGAGGCGACGCTGCGGCGTGGCTTCGGTGGGTTCGTGCTGGTGATGGGGGCGGTGGTGCTCGCCGGCCAGGCGCCCCCCGCCTGGTGGAGCACCCCGGCGCCGTGGCTCGGGCTGGGCGCGGCCGGGCTGGCGGTGGCCGGGATCAGCGGCTGGGTCGCCTATACCCGCCGGGGTACCGTGGAGAGGCGGCGTGGAGAGTCCGCACCGGGGCCGTGAGGAGTCCGCACGGGAGGCAGCGTGGAGATCAAGCAGGACGCGGTCAGTGAGGTGGTCACCCGCCTACGTCGGGCCGAGGGGCAGCTGCGCGGCGTGATCGAAATGCTGGAGAGCGGGCGGGACTGCGCCGAGGTGGTGACCCAGTTGGCGGCGGTCTCCCGGGCACTGGACCGCGCCGGCTTCAAGATCATCGCGAGTGGGTTGCGGCAGTGCCTCACCGAGGGCACCGAGGAGGAGCGCACCGTCGACGTGGCGAAACTGGAGAAGCTGTTCCTGTCGCTCGCCTGACCGCATCAGCGCGCCCATACGCGCAGGGCCGCCCCCTTGCTCGGGAAGCGGCCCTGCGTACGGTTTCCCGCGCGCTATTGCTCCACCAGCTCCGCTAGCCGGTCCATGGATTCGCTCGCGCCTTCCTGCATGCCGGACTGCGCCATGCCGTCGCGGTCCTCCACCGATGGGAAGACCGACACCGCCGTATACCGGGTCCGGCCACCGTCGATCGGTTCCAGGGTGGCGCTCTCCAGGGAGACGTGCCCGGGCATGGCTTCGTACTCGAAGGTCTGAGCCAGGCGCTCCGGGGGTGTGACGTCATGGAACACCCCGCGGAAGGTGTACTCGTTGCCTTGCTCGTCGCGGTTGCGGAACCGCCAGCTACCACCGTTTCGCGCATCGAGGTGCTCGACGATGGTGTCGTACCGGCGCGGTCCCCACCACCGGGCGATCTTCTCCGGATCGATGAGGGCCTGGAACACCTTCTCCGGTGGAGCGTTGAAGACTCGTTTGATCACGATATCGTGCCGGCCTGGCTCCACGATGACCTCGGTGTTTCCCATCGGTTCGTCCTTTCTGTCCACATCGGAGCTACTTGCCCTACGATGTCACTCAGGCGGCGCCCCCGGCCGGAGCGCGTAGTCGTAGACCAGCGCCCCGAGGATGCCGCCGAGTGTGGGCGCGATCAGGTACACCCACCAGCCGGGAAACTCCCAGGCGACGATCATCGGCCCCAGCGAGCGGGCGGCGTTGAACGAGCCACCGGAGACCGTCAGGGCCACGTAGATACCGGCCGCAATCGTCAACCCGATGGCTAGCCCCGCCACGGCAGGGTTGGCCCGCCGGTCAGTGGCGGTCGCCATCACCACCAGCATCAGCAGGAACCCGAGCACCACCTCGGTCAGGAACGCCACCCCCGAGCCCTGGTCCCCGGGCGCGGTCGCCCCCAGCATCTGTTCCCCGCTGCGGGCTTCGTCCCCGAACATGATCCAAATCATCAATGCCGCGATGATCGCCCCGGCGAACTGCGCGATCAGGTAGGCCGGCACCGAACGCCACGGGAATCGGCCCACCATCGCCAGCCCCAAGGTGACGGTCGGGTTGATGTGGGCGCCGGAGACGTGCCCGAACGCGTACACCGCCACCAGCACTGCCAGACCGAAGGCCAGCGAGATCGAAGTGACGTTGGCAGCCGATTCCGGCGCCGCCAAGGTGGTTGCCACCACTGTCCCGGCACCGACAAACACCAGCAGAAAGGTGCCGATCAGCTCCGCCAGGACCGCACCACTTACCAGCCCTCCATACCGGGGCAATGCCTGTTGTTCGGTACCCCGTGCTGCTCTCGTCATGTCACCGGACCTCCGGATCCTTCTGGACGGGCCCGTCCGGGCCACGTCGCTGGCTTGCCGGTCCCAGTCGGTAGGAGGTTCCCGTTCCAGGTGAGGAGAAACGCCGCCGGCTCCCCGCCGCAACGGTGGGCGCGGCCGCCGGAACAGCGGAGTCGACGCAGGGTCGCGCTGGTCACAGGGGGACGTCTCCGGACGCCCACGTGGAGCTGATGACCAACTTGGGATGACCCTGCATATTGATGCATATAGCTATATCTGGTGGACTGGTCTCCTTGAGGTCACTCGCACCCCAGGAGGTCCCATGCGTCCCCGCTCTCGCGTCCGCACCGGACGCCGCCTCGCTGCCTGGACGGCAGCGCTCACCACCGGCATATTGCTGCTGGCCAGCGCCCCCGCCGCGGCGCAACTCTCCCATGACGACCACGCCGCCCCGAACACGGCCGCGTTCTACCGGGTCCTCGGGCCGGAGACATTCGAGGACGTAGCCGCGATCGCCGACACCGGCGCCTCCATCGAGGAGATCACCGACGGTCGGGTGTATGTCACCGCGATCCCGGACGAAGTAGCCGCGATCCAGGCCCTCGGCTTCACCCTGGAGGAACTGGCCACCCCGGACAGCCACGGACATCCGGAGGACTTCCCACCCGGTTACAGCGGCTACCACAACTACGACGAGCTGCTCGCCGCCATCGACACCATCGTCGCCGACCACCCCACCATCGCCGCCCAGTACAGCTTCGGCACCTCATACCAGGGCCGGGATCTCGTGGTGGTGAAAATCTCCGACAACGTCCACGCCGAAGAAGGCGAGCCGGAGGTGCTGTTCAACCACGGCCAGCACGCCCGCGAGCACCTCACGGTAGAAATGGCGATCTACCTCATGAACCTCTTCACGGACGGATACGGCAGCGATCCCCGCATCACCAACCTGGTCAACAACCGGGTCATCTGGATCATGCCGAACGTCAACCCGGACGGTTCGGAGTACGACATCGCCACCGGCTCATTCCGGATGTGGCGCAAGAACCGGCAGCCCAACTCGGGCTCGTCCGCCATCGGCACCGACCTGAACCGCAACTGGGGCCACATGTGGGGCGGCAGCGGCTCCTCCGGCAGCCCCAGCTCGGAAACCTACCGGGGGTCGGCGCCGTTCTCCGCGGTGGAGACCGCCCGGATGCGGGACTTCGTCAACAGCCGCGTCATCAACGGCGAACAGATGATCAAAGCGAACATCGACTTCCACTCCTACTCGGAGCTGGTGTTGTGGCCGTACGGGTACACCTACGCCGATACCGCGCCGGGACTCGACACCGACGCCCGCAACACCTTCGTCGCCATCGGGCAGGAAATGGCCGCCACCAACGGCTACACCCCGATGCAGGCCTCCGATCTGTACCTCACCTCCGGTGGGGCGATGGACTGGCTGTGGTACGAGCACGGCATCTTCGCGTACGCGTTCGAGATGTACCCGGCCGGGTACGGCGGCGGCGGCTTCTACCCACCCGACAGCGTGATCGCCCGGGAAACCGCCCGCAACCGGGAGGCGGTGCTGCGGCTGGTCGAATACGCCGACTGCCCGTGGCGGGCGATCGGCAAGGAGCAGCAGTACTGCGGCAGCGGCGGCGGAGGTGGGCAGACCGTCTGGTCGGACGACTTCGAAACCAACCGGGGCTGGACCGTCAACCCCAACGGCACCGACACCGCCACCTCCGGCCAGTGGGAGCGGGGCAACCCGCAGCCGACCAGCTACAGCGGCACTCCCCTGCAGCTGGACAACCCGACCTCCGGCTCGTACGCGCTGGTCACCGGGCCACTGGCCGGATCGGACCCAGGATCGTACGATGTGGACGGTGGCGTGACCAGTGTCCGCTCCCCGGCGATCTCCTTGCCGGCGAGCGGCCAGATCACGCTGTCGGCCTCGTGGTATCTGGCGCACCTGAACAACTCGTCGTCCGCGGACTACTTCCGCGTCCGGATCGTGCACGCCGGTGGCACCACCACCGTGTTCCAGCAGACCGGTGCCGCCAGCAACCGGGCGGCGAGCTGGCGCACACTGCAGGTCGACCTGACGCCGTACGCCGGCCAGTCGGTGCGGATCCTGATCGAGGCCGCCGACGCCGCCGGCGCCAGCCTGGTGGAGGCGGCGGTCGACGACGTCAAGATCACGGTCACGGGCACCCACTTCGGCACTTCCTGATCCCGATCGGCGCTCCCGACGCCGGCCGGTTGCTGGCACGCTGAGGCGCCCCACTCCTCCACCCTGGAGTGGGGCGCCTCACCGGAGGCCGTCCCACCAGCGGCCTCCCATGCCGTCGCGCGGCACCAAGGGGAGCACCGCCGTCGAACCGTCCGACGTCAAGAGGTGCGCTGCTAGCGTTGGTCCATGCGAGTCCTCGTCACGGGCGCCAGCGGTCGGCTGGGACGGGCGGTGGTGCCTCAGCTACAGGCGAAGGGGTACGACGTCCGGGCGATGAGCCGCCGCTCCCGGTCCAGCACCACCGGCGTGGAGTGGGTGGTGGCTGACCTCGCCACCGGCGCGGGGGTCCCGGACGCGGTCGCGGGAGTCGACGTGATCCTGCATCTGGCGTCCGCGCCCTACTCCGGCCGGACCAAGCAGGTGGATGTGCACGGCACCGGCCGCCTGATCACCCTCGCCGATCACGCCGGGGTCGACCACGTGCTGTACCCGTCCATCGTCGGCCAGGACCGGATCCCGTGGGGGTACTACCGCTACAAGACCGCCGCGGAGCAACTGGTGACCGCCAGAACAGGCGGTTGGTCGGTCATCCGGTTCACCCAGTTCCACGACTTCCTCGACGCCGGCCTGACGATGCTCGCGAAACTGCCGGTGCTGGTCACCGACCCGGCGATTCCGGTGCAGCCGATTGATGTGCAGGATGTCGCCGGCCGGCTGGTGGCCCGGGTCGCCGACGGCCCCAGCGGCACCATCGAGGAGTACGGCGGCCCGGAGGTGCTCACCAGCGCGGAACTCGTCGACCAGTGGCAGCGGGCACGCGGTCGGCGCCGCCGGACGGTGCACCTCCGCCTGCCGGGCCGGCTCGGGAAGGCCTTCCGGGCCGGGTGGCTCGCCACCGACGCCCAACCACGCGGACGCATCACCTGGAGCGAATACCTGCAGCGGACGTACGGCTGACGGTGGTCCTACGCCTGAGCTGGCCCCGTGCCCGCCGGTGCCGACTACCCTGAGCTCTGATGTCTGCTGACCACGCCGCGGCTGCGGCCACTACCCCGGAGCCGATCCGCAGCAACATCCCCGACTCCTTCCCCTGGGGGGTGCTGCACCAGCGGCACCCGGCGCTGATCGCACGCGTACGGGCGGAGTTCCCGTACCCGCCGCACATCCAGCAGGCGTTGGACGACCTGCAGGAAGAGATCACCGGCACGATCCAGCCACTGCCCCGCGACGCCCACGACCGCGCCGACTGGGAGCGGTGGGGTGGCGCCGACTACGTCGGCCAACCCTGGCCGGACGTACCGTTCCTGTGGGCCGAAAGCTACTTCTACCGCAAGCTGCTCGCCGCCGTCGACTACTTCACTCCCGGCCCGTGGCAGGGAATCGACCTGTTCCAGCCACAGAAGTCCGCAGAACTGGCCGAGGAGTCGGTCACCGCCGAGTTGGCCGAGCTGGATGAGCTGGCCGGGTTGTCAGAAGAGGACCGGGCCGTCGCCCTCACCACCGCCGCGGTGTGGGGCAACCGGGCCGACCTCGGGTTCCGGCTGTCCGACCCGGAATCATCACACCAAGAAACAGCCGACCTGATCGTCAACGACATCCCCGCGCTGTGGCAGCACCTGGCGGCCGGTGCGCCCGGCACCGTCCACCTGGTCGCCGACAACACCGGGCACGAACTGCTGGCCGACCTCGTACTCGTCGACCACCTGCTGCGCACCGGGCGGGCGGAGCAGGTGGAGCTGCACCTCAAGTCGTACCCGTACTACATCTCCGACGCCACCACCGCCGACCTGCTGGCCTGCCTGCACCGGCTGACCACCGCCGGTGGGGAAGCCGCCGCGGTGGGCCGGCGGCTCCGGACGGCGCTCACCGGTGGACGGCTGCAGCTGGCGGCGCACCGGTTCTGGACCACCCCGTTGACCTTCCACGACCTGCCGCCCGAGTTGGCGACCCGGTTCGCCCACGCCCGGCTGGTGATCGTCAAAGGCGACCTCAACTATCGCCGCCTGGTGGGCGACCTGCACTGGCCGGCCACCACCTCGTTCGCCGCCGCCACCTCGTACTTCCCCGGGCCGGTGGTGGCGCTGCGAACCTTGAAGTCCGACGTGGTGGTCGGCCTCAACCCGGACACCCTGGCGCGACTGGACAGCTCCGGTGAACAGTGGCGCATCAGCGGCACCCATGGGATGGTGCAGCTGCGGACCTAGCGGATGCGGGGTCGGGCGGCCGTCTCGTACCCGGGCAGTGCCTGTTCACGAGTGGTGAGCAGCGGTGCGAGCGCCTGCTCCAACACCTGCACATCAAGGGTCGGCAGCCGCAGCAGCGGCCGACGCAAATAGATCGACCAGGCGTGGGGCCTCGGGAACGCCGCCGAGTCGGGTTACGCCAGGCGCCCCGGGTGGCGTACAGAAACAGTCGGTCCCCTACTGAGGACCAGCAGGTACGCCGTTGGTTCAGTCACTGCCGGGGGTCGGGTCCGGGCCACCGCCTGGCAGCAGGGAGGTGTTGTCCGGCAGAGGTAGCTCCTCCCGGAAGAACTCCGCCACGCTGTCCAGGTTGAACAGGAGCAGCAGCACCAGACCGGCGCCGACGATGAAGAAGATCGTCTGTTTGATCCCGCCGCGGACCAGCACCACCAGCCCGACTACCGCCACCACCAGGAGGAAGATGGTGGTGAGGTGGTCCTGCAGGTACACCAGCCAGCCATCGAGCCAGATCCGCAGCGGGCTGTCATGGCCCTCGGGCGCCTCCTGGGCGAGGTACGTCGGGGTGCTGAGCATCCCACCGCCTCCTCTGGCGCCGGCACTTCCACTCACCTAGCGTCCCCACAGTGTCACTGGGGCGCCGGAGCTCCACAATAGCCCATTTCCGCCTGATCAATAAAGGTGCCCACACCCCAACTCGGTACCGCGGTAGTGGGCGCTAAGCCCTAACCCGGTCCGCTCACGACCGCTGTCACCAGCCGGTCAGCGCCCCGATCAGACAGAACCCACCGCTGCTTTTGTCCCCTCTGGCCGCACGGCCAGCTCGGCTACCGTCTGTACGCAGCTCGGCACTAGGCTAAGCCCGTCTCACCCCGGTCGAGGAGCTCAGCCGGCAGCCTTGACCGTCGCGACCCACAGCTGGCCTCGGAGGCGCGCATGACGGACACCGTACGTGGAGGGTTGCTGGCCCGCACCTGCCTGGAGGTGCTCGCCGATGCCGAAGGGCCACTGCCGGCCGCGGAGGTGATCACGCGGGTCGGGTCACGTTGCGACCGGATCTCGTGTGGCGGCACCAGCAGCGGGTGCGGGCGGTCCTGGACGTGAAGTACAAGACGGAGCGGGCGGGCGGCTACCCGCAGACCGACCTGTATCAGCTCCTGGCCTACTGCACCGCGCTTGGCCTCACGCGAGGCCACCTGGTGTATGCCTCCGGGGACCCTCGGCCGCTGGTGCACACGGTCCCCAACGCAGGGATATCGCTGGTCTGCCACGCCCTGGACCTGACCGCACCCCCGGACGGGCTGCTCGCCCAGGTCCGCCGCCTCGGTGTCCAGTTGGTCGCCTGATCCAGCCGGCTGGGTCAGGCGACCGTGGCGGGTCGCCGGCTCAACCGCCCCCACCGCCACCACCGCCGGCACCGGCGCCTCCCCCTCCTCCGCCGCCACCGCCGCCAGCACCACCGGAATAGTGGAGGTGCCGACCGGAGCCGGACGATCTCCCGCCCAGAAGCGCCCCTACGACGATGACGGCCACGACCACGCCTATGGTCTTGAGCCAATCCAGCCAGCTCAGCTTGTCCGACGAGGAGTCTTCAGCCGTCGGGCCTTCCCCATACTGGGTGGGATCGGCGCTCATAGCGGTCGGCGTGGGAAAGTCGAGCCGGACGGTCAGTGCCTGCCCTGGTTCGAGCCGGCTGTGCCCGAACCGCACCCGCTGGTTGTTGACCTCCCCGGAGGCGGTCGTGTAGCCGGTGGCTGACCGGCACCGGTCCTGGGAGCCGACGTTCCCGGCGTAGCACTGCACCCGCGGTGGTGCCCCGTCGCCGGTCACCGCCTCCTGCGGCAGCTGGATCCGCACTCTGGTCTGTTCGATCGGCACCGTCCACCCGGTGCCCACCAGGTCGGCGTGGTACAGCACCCCATCGTCGACCGGCACCACCATCCGCCGGTAGGTGTATGAGAACCGGAACCGGTGTTCACCGGTGAGGGTCGCCGGGCCGTTCGGGTCGCCCACCTGCACCTCGACCTCGTGGCCGCGCCGGACCACGCTCACTGGCAGCCCCGCGTCCAGGCTCTCCGCCTGCACATCGGACAGACCGAAGTCGCGGAACCCATACCCACCGATCTGCCCGGACCGCGGGATCACCCGGATCATGCCGAACCGGGGCGTGGCGCCGAGGTCGTACGTGATCGTCTCCACCATGTCCACCGAGCCGTCCCGGTGGAGGGTGACCTCGATATCGAACAGGGTGATCCGCCGCTCGTCGGCTGAGTCGGCGGCGGCTGGGGCGCCAGTCGCCAGTAGCAGAGTGGTCAGTATGGCCAGGAAGCACACGGGGCGCCGCATGATTCGGCCCTCCGGTCCCTGAAATTCCGGTATCTCCTTAGGGAACCAGATCCGCGCCACCCGTGGTCGTTCGCACCAGCCCGGAAATCACGACGCCGGCTCCGCGCTCCGGTCGGCCGGCGGCACCACCAGCACGGAGCAGGCGGCGTGGTGGACCATCAACTGGCTGACCGACCCGAGCAGCAGCCCGGTGAATCCGCCCCGCCCGCGGGAACCCACCACCAGCATGGCCGCGTCATGGCTGGCGGCCAGCAACGCCTCCCCGGCACGGCGGTCGTACCCGGCGCGTGGCACCACCGCCACCTGGGGGTGGGCGGCGTGCACGGTCGCGATCGCTTCCGACAGCAGGGCATCGGCCTGCTGCCGGGCGCGGGTGTCGTCGGGTACGTCCGCGACGATCACGTGCAGGGGGCGACGTTGCCGGGCCGCTTCATCTCCGGCTACCACCAGCGCCCGGCCGGCGGTCTCAGAGCCGTCCACCCCCACCACCACCGGTGCGTCATCCGGGAGGGGTGCGGGGGTGACTGGACGTACCACCAACACCGGGCAGTAGGCGTGGGACACCACCTGGGCGCTGACCGATCCGAGCAGCAGGTCGGCGAACCCGCCGTGGCCGCGGCACCCCACCACCACCAGCGATGATTCTTTGGAGGCCTCCACCAGGGTGGGGGCGGCGCCTCCGAACACCTGCTGGTGACTGACCGATAGACCCGGGTACTGCTCCCGCGCCTCCCTCGCCACCTGCGCCAGCATCTCTTCCGCCTGCAGCGAGGGCTCCGGCGGCATCATGGCGTAGGGGTCCAAAGTGGCGGTTCCGAACCCGAACGGATGCAGGAAGCCGTGGATCAGCACCAGCGGCACCCCGCGCTCGTAGGCGATCCGGGCGCCCCGGTCAGCCGCCGCCAGGCTGGTCGGGGATCCGTCCACCCCCGCCACCACTGGCCGCCGGTCCGCCTCCATCGCCCTCCCTTGGGTCAGGTCATGTCGTCAGCATCGCAGCTGACGTCAGCTCGCGCGACCCGATGGCCGACCAGCCCTAGTCGATCACGACGGTGAGCAGCACCGCGGAGTCCGCCAGCGCCTCGAGCCGGTGGCGGGCCGGAGGGATCACGAGCAGGTCACCGGCGGTGCCTTCGACCGCGCTCTCAGCCGTGGCGAGCCGAACCTGACCGTGCAACACCTGCAGCGTCGCCTCTCCGGGGCTGTCGTGCTCGGCGAGTTCCTGCCCCGCCGCCAACGCCATCAGGGTTTGCCGCAGTCGCTGCCCGGCGAAGACGGTGCTGGCTGACCGTCCGGACGTGCTGGCGCGGGCCTGCGTCAGCCGGGTGTCGACCAGCTCGGTCAGGGAGGCGGTGTCCATGAAAACTCCTGTCAACGTGAGTTGTCCTTGCCCTGGAGAGGGTCGCCCTCCGTCGGTCGCGCCTGCCACCATCATCCCGCGAGTAGCTATCCCCTGGGCAGTGGCGATGGGGGTAGTCATGATTGTGCGGCCCGCGGCTTGCCCGCCTCTGCCATGCTCACGAAGGTGGCCACTGATCAACCTGGTACCCAGGATGCTCATGAGCGTCCTCGTCGCCGCATCATCCGCGTGGCGTTACTGGCCGGGGCGGGGGCGGCGGTTCTGACCGTGGTCGTGGTTGCCGTACTGGTGCTGTGGGTGGCACCCAGTCCCCGGCCGCACTTTCAACTACCGGTCCCCTGCGGTGAGACCTGGCAAGTCAGCACCTACCCGGGGCATGGCCGTTACGAGGTGGACCTCCACCCCACCGAGGGGGAGGCGTGGGGGCGGCCGGTGCTCGCTTCGGCGGCCGGTCGCGTCACCGCGGCGGGCATCAACGGCTCGCTGGGTGACCGCACCCCGGACAACCCGGAGGGCCGACCTGGTCGCGGTGGTGGCTACTGGGTGAAGATCAGCCATGGCAGGGGGTGGGAGACCATCTATCTCCACCTGCTCGAACCACCGCTGGTCCGGGTCGGCCAGCGGGTGGAGCAGGGCCAGCAGATCGGGTTGGTCGGCAGCACCGGTAATTCCGGTGCCCCCCATCTGCACTACGAGCAACTGCGGCACTGGCGGAAAGTCGAGACCTACTTCGACGGGGTCCCCTCCGGTATCACGCGCGACGACACGGAACACATCGTCTTGCTCACCAGCAACAACTGTCCTGACAACGAGTCGTAGCCGCGATCGGACGGAAATTCGTCCGGCCCGGTGTCGATCGGCGATCGCCCCGTCCGGCCTGTGGGTAGGAGAGCAGAGAAGCGATCCGGTACGAGGAGGCGATCATGACGAAGTACATGCTGATCATGCGGGGTACGGACGAGTCGGTCGCGAAGATGATGGAGACGCCCTTCGAGGACATGCTGGAGACGATAGGCCGCTTCACCGACGAACTGATCCAGGCCGGCGTTCTGGTCGCGGCCGAGGGTCTGGACGACCCGAACCAGGGGGCGGTGGTCGACTTTCAGGACGGGACTCCGGTGGTCACCGACGGCCCGTACGGCGAAACCAGGGAGCTGTTCGGCGGCTACTACGTGATCGAGGTGCCTTCGAAGGAGGAGGCGATCGAATGGGCCAAGCGGATCCCGATGGCCGCCGGCTCGAAGTGCGAGATCCGCCGGATCTCCAGCATCGACGAGTTCCCGCAGGACAACGAGTGGATCATCAAGGAGCGGGCGTGGCGGGAGCGGACCGGCCAGCTGTGACGCCCGCGGACCGACGGCCCGCCGAGCCGCTTCCGCGCCCGGCGGGCCGTCAGGATCAGGTAGCGGTGCTGCTCCGCACCATGGCCGCGTTACCGTGACACCCCCGGGTCAGGGCAGCGTGTTCCCGAGGCAGACGGCGACGGAGCGGATGGGGATGGAGCTCACCGGACCACCGCGGTTGAAGATCACTGTCGTCCACGCGATGGGGGCCGGTTCACTCCCCACCATGGCGTAGGCATGGGTGGTGAGATTACTCACCACGAAGCCTCCGCCGGCCACCAGCTCGGTGCGGTAGTCGCAGTGGCTGACCGCCCCGGCCATCCCCGGACCGAGCGCCTGACCGAAGCCCATCGCGACCCGGTATGACACCGGGACATCATCGGGGATTTTCAGGCAGACGACGTACCCCCATGACTCCACATCAGGCTGGTGGTGCGAAATGATTTTCACGCCCCAGCCGTTGCCCATCGGCTCGCTGGCGTACACCTTGTACGCGGTGGTGTTGATGCTCATGACCCGGTGTCCACCCCCGGTGGCGTACTCGTCTTTGGCGCACTGGGGATTGATTGTGGTCGTAGTGTTACCGGGTGCGTCGAATCTGAGACTCACCGTCCGCGTGGTCAGCGGAGCGCCGACCAGTTTCTTCAGACAGATCGCGTACGCCGTCAGTTTGGCCGTTTCGCCGACAGGGTCGAAGTACATCTGGACGTTCCAGCCGTTGTTCATCGGCTGGTTGATGTAGACGGTGTAGGCACCGAGGTCGGTGTTCGCGTCGACATGGAAACCGCCTCCGGTGACGACCTCGTCGGGGGCGCACATGGGGAACGCATGTCGGTGCTGCATGCCCGTGAGCCACACCGACTCGGTGACGATCCGCTGTGAGAACAGCGGTGTCGTGGCTGATGCGGGGCTCGCCACCAGGGCGGGGGCAGCGGTCATCAACGCGATCAGTACCGCCCCGGCCAGCAACCGGAACCGTGTACGCATCCGTCCTCCTCCGGCAGGAATGCCGATGTGATGGCGACACCGGCGTCCTGCCCGCCGGCACTGTCGTCCGTACCGTGGCCGAGGGGTGACCGAGGCGGCCAGGCCCGCGTACGGTGACCTGTCGGCCCTGACTGGACTGTCAGGTTGCTGAGCCTAGACCAAAATGGTCTGTTCCACCGCCAGGCGGCAGGTTCGCCTCCTTGCTACCACCGGATACCCTGTACGGCGACTTTGTACTAGCTATCCGAGCTAAGGACCACATAATGGGCCAGCCAACACCCCCTTGGTCGCCACAACCTCCCCACTCGACCCCGCCGGGCAGTGGTCCTTCGCCGGCCACCCCGCCCGGCTACGGCCCTCCGCCGGCCACGTCACCCGGCTATGGCCCACCAACGACTCCCCCAGCCGGTTACGGTCCACCCCCGACGGGATCCGGCCCGCAGGGCCCACCAGTTCCCCCACCAGGTTCTCCCCCGCCGGGATCTCCCCCACCGGGGTGGGGGCCTCCGCCGACCACCCCGCCACCGCCCAAGGGCGGCAAGGGCAAGGTGCTCGCGATCGTGCTCCCGCTGGTCGGGATTTTCCTGCTGCTCCTGCTGTGCTGCGGCGGAGGCCTGGTGGCTTACCAGACCGGCCTGATCCTCAGGGAGGATCCGGTCGATGCGGTAAAGGACTACTTCGATGCGGCCGTGTCTCGCGACTGCAAAGGGATGATCGACCGGGTCACCGAGGAGACGTGGCGGCAGAGCGGCGCCAGCAGCAAACAGGAGGCGATCGCCAACTGCGAAGCCCAGTTGGCCACGGTCTCCGTGTCCATCACCCGGCCCGATGGTTACGAGCTGTTGTCGGAGTCCGGCGACACCGCGGTGGTACGGGTCTTCCTCCCGCCCGCAGACCTGCCTGACCTCGAGGAGTTCGACCTGGTCGTGCCTCCTAGCGAGATCGATTACCACCTGCGGAGGGATGGCCGGCGCTGGCTCATCGACGGCCCCGCGACCGGGTTCAATCTCGGTGGGGCCGACTCCTACCCCGGCGGGTTGCCTGACCTGGATCTGCCGGACCTGCAGGGGATGGAGACCCCGGAACCGGATGAGTCGGGTGCCTCGGAGACTCCCGACCCGCCTACCGCGGCGGAGCTCTGGGGTAACCGGGACGAATTCACGTTCCGGATCGAGCTGGAGCACCGGACCCTCACCGGGGACCTCCGTCAGCTGAACCGGTACGACCATCCCGACGGCGCCTTCGCGGCGGTGGGCGCGTCGGTCGGCAGCGTCTTAGG
>Ga0079224_100000343_pt1 | contig 43755 bp, 57 predicted proteins | sample Stecom2015_FD_80414 | JGI IMG/M metagenome (GOLD analysis project Ga0079224, IMG submission 80414) | Agricultural soil microbial communities from Utah to study Nitrogen management - Steer compost 2015 | ecosystem: Environmental > Terrestrial > Soil > Agricultural land | place: USA: Utah... | reverse complement strand
GCTCAGCGGGGCGCAGCCGCCTGCTGCACCGCGGCCGGCTCCGCGCTCTTGAACCGGTCGGCCACCTTGGCCATGACCTCGGGCATGGCGGTGTACTCCATCTCTTCCAGGGGCAAGCGGTGCGGCTCGAACGGCCCCATGCGGCGCATCATTTCGGCCATCTCCAGGGCCGTCTGGCGCGCCTTGTCGAAGCCCGGGTCGCCGAACATGTCCCGCGGGCCCACCAGCTGGCCGTCGTTGATCTGGAAGCCGTAGGCCACCACCCGGGGCGGGCCGTCAAAGCGGCTGGTATCGGCCTGGTCAAACCCCACGGGCATCAGCGGGCCGCAGTGGGAGCCCCTCATCCAGCCTTCCACCAGGTGGGGCTGGGCAAAGGCCTCCAAGGCTTCGCCCACCGCGGGCAGGCCGCTCTGGCAGCGCACGATGAGGACAGGGTCATCCTTGCCCACGTACCTGCCGGCGATGAGGCTCAGCCGCTGGGTGGAGGTGCTGGCCACCGGCTCGTCGTCGCCGGGCCGGTACACGTTGCGGATGACGTAGCGGTTGGGGGAGCCGATGAACGACAGCAAGTCGTAGCTCTCGCTGGGGGTGTGGAAACGGGCGACCTTGTTTTCCCGCAAGTCCAGGATCTCAAAGTCAAAGCCGCCGTGCATCTTGGGGTCGATGACCAGGCCCGGCGTGTTGAAGGGATCCGCGAACATGCGGTATACCGGCAGGTTCCAGGCACCCGGGCTCGTCTTGTCGCCCAGAAAGACGATGACCGGCTCGCTGGGCCGCTCCTCAAACTCCATCTCGGCCACGCCCGGCCCCAGTCCCTTGATCGTGCCGGCAAAGGCGTCCTTGAGCAAGTCCTGGCCCGCGCCGTACAGCTTCAGGCCCTTGGCCACTTGGGTGGTGGCCTGAAACACCTCCCACGCGATGCGGTGAACGAGTTCGCTGTCGACGCCATGGCGGTGGGTCATGATCAGCGCGATGTCGTCGCCCACGCGGCCGACGCAGTAGTCCTCGATGAAGCCCTTGGCCTTGCGCTCCCGCAGCTGCTCGTCGGCGGTCCGCATCATGTCGGGGTGCACCGCCGAATGGCCCACAAAGCCCCCTGTATCCGCCTTAATCACCGACAAGGTGATCATGCTTCCGGTGTAACCTCCTTCAGGCTTGGCCCGCGCGCATCCCGCGGCAGGCCTTGTCAAAGGCAGCTCCCTACGTCCCGAAACCTCCGCGACCTCATCTCCACGGAAACGCTTGCCGTCCGCGCGGCCGGTCGGACCACCGCTTCTGCCATGAGGGCGCGCGCGAACGAAGTCGCCCGCCTCGGGCGCGCCCGCGCGAGCAACCCTCGGACCACTGGCGCCCCCTTTGTCCCCGCGATCGCTCGCGGGATTTAAGGACCGCCTGACGACCGTGGCCGGGCCGAGTGGCATCCGCCGATGTTCCGATAAACCACTTCCTCGTCAACTTGCCCACCACGCCGGGCTGGGCAAGTCCTGGCGCTTGCGTATTCGGTTTTTCTCGACGGCCGCTGGGACGGCGGATCCCTGGCTCCCGCCTCCCCCCCTTCCTGACCGTGACCCGCCCCCGGGGCGCCTGCCGTCCACAGCCGCCGGCCGCCGCGGTGGGCGCCGGAGCCCTGGGACGCGCCGCGCCAGGGGGGGGCATTGGCACCTTATGCCGGCGCCCGGCGCCGGTGACACTCCCTAGCGGCCGGGGCGGCGAAATACAGGATGATTATACCACCCCCGGGGACCCGTGTCCATCGATCGCCGGCGGGCGCCGGCTGGGGCGGCCCAGCGGCGGGAGCGGTCCGGCAACCCAGCGGCACCCCGCACCGGTTCATGGTATACTGGGGCGGGAGGCGACGCACCATGGCCAACGCGCTGGCCCACACCGACTCAAATGCCGGCAAGCCCGCCGTGAACGTCCCGGCCATCCTGGAACTCTTGGCCGAGATGTACCCCGACGCCCGCTGCGCGCTCAATTACACGACCCCCTTCGAGCTGCTGGTGGCCTGCATCCTTTCGGCCCAATGCACCGACAAGCGGGTCAACATCGTCACCGCGCGGCTGTTTCCCCGCTGCAACCGGCCTGAGCACTTCGCGGCCCTGACGCCTGAAGAGCTCGCGGAGGAGATTAAGGACTGCGGCCTGTACAACAGCAAGGCCCGCCACATCGTGTCGCTGTCCCGGATCCTGCTGGAGCAATACGACGGGCAGGTGCCCGAGTCCCGGGAAGAGCTGATGCAGCTGCCCGGCGTCGGGCGCAAGACCGCCAACGTGGTCATCAGCAACGCCTTTGATCGCCCCGCGATCGCCGTGGACACCCACGTGTTTCGTGTGGCCAACCGCATCGGGCTGGCCGATGCCAAGGATCCCCTCAAGACCGAACAGCAGCTGATGGAGGCCATCCCCGAGTCCCTATGGAGCCAGGCCCACCACTGGCTGATCCACCACGGGCGCACCTTGTGCACCGCCCGCAACCCCAAGTGCCACGCCTGCCCCCTTCAGCCCTACTGCCGTTACGCCGCAGAGCAGGCCCAACCCCCGGCATCCGGCCCAACCCCAAAGGCCGCCCGCGCTGCGCGCACCGGGAAACGGGCGTCCGCTGGGCCCGCGTCCCGGGGAGCGGGCACCCCCTCCGGCTCAAGGACCCGCCGCCGGGAGGCATCGCCCCGGTGAACCTCGAGGCGGCGACCACCCATCCCTTCCACGGGCTTCTGGCCGGCAAGACCGCCCTTATCACCGGCGGCGCCGGCGGCATTGGCAGCGAGATGTGCCGGGTGTTCGCCCGGGCTGGTGCGCGGGTGGCCTTTTGCGACATTGACGTGGAGCGGGGCCGGCAGCTGGAGCAGGAACTGGCCCGGGCTGGGACGCCCGTACAGTTCATCGCGGCCGACGTGACCTCCCCCGAGCAGGTGCGCCGCATGGTGGAAGCGGTAGCGGGCCACGACGGCCCCCTGCACGTGCTGGTCAACAACGCGGGCATCAGCGGGCGCCCCCTGGGCGACGGCCCGGTCACCGATTGCCCCGAGCCCGTGTGGGAGCAGGTGCTGGCCGTCAACTTGACCGGCCCCTATCTGGTTTCCCGCTACGCCGTCCCGGCCATCATCCGGGCCGGCGGCGGCGCCGTCATCCACATCGCCTCCGACGACGCGCTGGTGGGTCCCTTGCCTCCCCACGACACCCACGCGTACTGCGCCAGCAAAGGGGGGCTCATCGCCCTGACCAAGGCGATGGCCATCAGCTACGCCCCCCACAACGTGCGGGTCAACGCCATCGCCCCGGGCTGGATCGCCACCCCCATGACCGCGGATCTCTGGCAAGACCCCGAGCTGCACCAACAGCTGGTGGCCCGCCATCCCCTGGGGCGGCTGGGCACGCCCCGGGACATCGCCTTGGCCGCCTTGTTCCTAGCCTCCGACGCCGCGTCCTTCATCACCGGCGCAGTGCTGCCGGTGGAAGGCGGCGCCACCAGTTGGTAACCGCAGTTCCCTAAAGCGTCCTGTACTCGGTTTGTCATCAACCCGTCGCGCCGCTGGGAGGGCGGCCCCGCTGGGGCTGGCCTGGGCGTGCGTCATCCCCAGCCCGCGCCGCGGCCTTGTCCACAGGCGCCGGGCAGGATCCGCCCTGTCAGGGCACGAACAGTTTTCGGGGCAATGGTTTTGTCCTCATTATGTCCACGTTTTGTCCACAGGTTGTCCACAATCTGTGGATAACTCCCCAGGCGTGGGGGCCGAACAACGGTGCAAATGGAAATCCGCGGCGTGGAAAAGCTCAGCTTCCGGGAGCGTCAAGTGGTGGCGCTCAAAGAAATGGGCCACAGCAACCAGGCGATCGCTCGGCGCTTGGGCCTGTCGCCGGCCACTGTGGCCACCTTGTATAATCGTGCCAAGACGAAAGGTTACGAAGTGGTGCTGGTGCTGTCGGGAGATCCCCTCAACCTATTCCCGGGCGGCGCCGACGACGGCGTCGACGAGCCGGCCCCAGCGCCCGGTGCGGCGCCGCCGGCGGCCGCGCCCGGGCCCGCCGAGGCCCCGGGGCAGGCCGCTTCCACGGCCATGGGACAAGCCCCGGACGCGTAATCCCCCGGCCGCGCTGCAGAGGGCTCCCGCAAGACGGGAACTAATCCACCACGTCCGCGCCCGCGGCCCGCATCTCCGCGAGAGCTTTGTCGCCGTCGCCGGGCTCCACGTTGACGGCCCGGGACCCGCCCTTGATCACCGCCGCGGCAAAGCCGTGGCGCAACGCGTCCAGGACCGTAGCCCGCACGCAGTAGTCGGTAGCCAGGCCCCCCACATACACCTTGCGGACCCCTTGGTCTTTAAGCCAGCGGGCGAGATCGATCTCAGGGTCCACCTGGCCGTCCTTGGCCAACCGCCCGTCAAACCCGCTGTAGCCCTCCGCGTCGCTCTTGTACGCTTTCCGGAAAACGGCGCCTTCCACCCGCAAATCGGGATGAAAATCGGCCCCGGAGGTCCCTTGGACGCAGTGGACCGGCCAGATGCCCCCCCGCTCCTTAAAGGAGCAGTGATCCGCGGGATGCCAGTCCTGGGTATACGCCACCGGGCGCCTGGCGGCCACAAACCGCTGGATCCACTCGTTGAGCACGGGCACGACGGCATCCCCGTCGTCCACCGCCAGCGCCCCGCCGGGGCAAAAGTCGTTCTGTACATCCACAACGATCAGCGCCGCATCGGGTTCCGGCGGAACCGTCGCCATCCTGTCGCCCTCCTTTGGCCAACCAGTCCGCTGGTCACCTCCAGTCTACCACCGAGGTCCCGCCGGGGCCAAGGGCCCCGCCCGGCCGCGTCGCCGTGGGAACCGCGTTCGGCCCGCGCCACGCCTGCCCGGATCCCGCGCCCGCCCGGCACGAGGCCCGCCGAAGCTTGCCTCACGGCCTGCCGCGGCTTGCGCGATGAGCCCCCGTCACGCCCGGGCCGGGCGCAGGGGCAGCTGGCGCCACCACACCTTCAGCAGCAGCCCCGGGCCGCCCAGAGAGTAGAGATAGCGCCACGTGTTGACGTCCTTAATGACTGCGGGAAACCGTCCCGCCAGCTTGAAGGGCCCGATGCGGGCCAGGCCGACGCCGTGGCCCACGGTGGCCACCACACCGGCGGTGGCCGGCGTGTAGGGCTTTAAGGGGCGCCCGGTCACCTCAGCCCACAGGTTGCGGGCCGCGAGCCGCCCTTGCTGGACCGCATGCTGCGCGGTGGGCGGCACGGGCTGTCCGGACTTGGGGTCCAGGGCCAACGCGGCGTCGCCGATGATGTACACCCGCGGGTCGTCCACCGACTGCAGGTACTCATTGACCACCGCCCGCCCCCGGCTTCGGGTGGTAAAGCACCGCTCGACCAGTCGGTTGGCCCGCACCCCGCCGCTCCACACGATGGTGCGGGCCGCGATGCGGGTGCCGTCCTCCAACGCCACGGCGCCGGGTTCCACCGCGACGATGGGCACGCCCAGCATGAGGCGCACCCCCTTGCGCACCAGTACATCGACGGCCGCGTCGATGAGGGGCTCATCGAAACCAGGAAGCAGGTCCGGGGCGGCCTCCACGGTGATCAGGCGCACCTCCTCGCGGGGCACCCCGTGCCGCCGGGCCAAGGCGGGCACCCGGTCGGCCAGCTGGCCGGCGAATTCCACGCCCGTGAACCCCCCGCCCGCCACCACGACGGTCAAGTAGGGACGCCGTTGGTCCGGATCCGTCAGCGTGGCGGCGTGGGCAAACATGGCGTCGATGTGCTGCCGGATGACTTCCGCGCTGTTGAGGCTGCTGAGGGTCAGGCTGTGCTCTTTGAGCCCGGGAATGGAAAAAAACTCGGGCTCGCTGCCCAAGGCCACCACCAGGCGGTCGTACTGCAGCACCCGGCGGCGGTCCAGCACCACCTGCCGGGCCGCCACCTGGATGTCGGTGACGGTCCCGTAGATGACTTCCACACCGGTCCCCGAGAAGATATCCTCCAAGGGAATGGCCACCGTGCGCCGGTCCGTGGTGCCCGCTGCGGGCCGGTGCAGCTCCGTGATGAGTTCGTGGTGCTTATCGCGGTTGATGAGACTGATGCGGGCCGGCCGGCGCCCCAGGCGCCGGTTCAGGTCCAGCGCCGCCCGCACGCCGGCATAGCCGGCCCCCAGCACGCGGATCTTCACCGCTCCACCCCCACCGGGTAGTGTGGCTCCCCGGCGGGTTCCTTAGGCGCGCCCCGGCAACCTCAGCGTGCAGCACAACGGCCTTGGAGGGTAAAGGGTAGTGAAAGGCCGCACCCGCTCCCGCATGCGGGCCGGCACGTCCCTCCTTAGGGCCCCATCGGCGGACCAACCCACTCCTCGCCGTCGTCCCAGCGCTCCTTTTTCCAGATGGGCACCAGCTCTTTCAGCCGGTCGATGGCATAGCGGGCTGCCGCAAAGGCTTCTCCCCGGTGGGGCGCCGCGGCGGCCACCAAGACGCTGGTCTCGCCGATGGCCAACGTGCCCACCCGGTGGCTGATGGCCAGGCGCACCGACGGCCACTGCCGGGCTACCTCTTGGCCGATGCGGGCCATCTCCTTGACGGCCATTTCCCGGTACGCCTCGTACTCCAGCTCCACGGTGCGACGGTCGCCGGTGTACTCCCGCACTACGCCCGCGAAGAGGACGACCGCCCCCGCCCGCGGGTTGTTGACTTTGGCCAGCAGCGCGTCGGCCGACAACGGCTCCTCCACCACTTCGTAGGCCGCCGGCGCCCCCTGGCCGCCGCCGCTCACCGGCGGCAGAAAGGCCACCTCGTCGCCAGCGGACAGCGGCGTCTGCCATGTAGCGTATTCATGATTCACCGCCACCAACAGGCGGGCCTGGAAACGGCCCGCCGGCGGGCACGCCTCTACCACCCTCTGCCACGCGTCCTGCACCGTCGCGCCCGGCGGCAGATCCAGCGCCATGGTGCGCCGCCCCAACGTCTCGGCCAGCGCAGCAAACGCGCGCACGGTCACCCGCACCCTTCCGGCCCCCTCAGCGCCGCTGCCTGTCCAGGGGCATCAGCCCACCCGGCGCCCAAAAGGCGCGGCTTCTTTCCCTTTCCCCAGCCCCTGGCAGGCGGCTTCCATCTTCTACGGCGCGGCCCCGCTCCTCGCCACAACGGCCCCCCATCCATCGCGTGCCCAAGCCCGCCAGCCCACCGAAAGGCGCCCTGCGGTCCGCTGTCAAGCCGCGCCCGGCCTCCGGCGCCTTGATTGTGATAAGTGTTCCTCCGCGTTTCGACACCCGGGCAATCTTTTCCTGTCCGGCCCCGTCCGTGCTGGGAAACCGGCAGGATTTGGCCGGGTGAAGCGCGAAAGCCACTTCCTATAAACAGGGGGGGCTGGCCATGGCCGACCGAAGGACGCTGCCGTGGTACCGCTGGGGCCCGGACGCCGCCGGGCCGCCTGGGCAAGAACCCGCCGGGGGCCGCCTCATCGGGCGGCCGCCCGGGGCGGTGCGGGTATACTTGCGCCGGGCGGCCTGGGATACCATCGACGATCTGGCCGCGCTGGCGGGGCCATCCCAAGAAGTGGGCGGCCTGTTGCTGGGGCAGGCCTGGCGGGATGCCACCGGGTCCGTCATCGTCATCGAAGCCGCCCTCCCCGCCCCGCAGGCGGCCCAAGGCCCAGGCGGCTTCCACCTCAGCCAGGAAGACTGGGACGCCTTTTACCGGGAGTGGCGCCGCCAGGACCCGCCCCGGCTGGTGGTGGGCTGGTTCCACACCCATCCGGGGTACGGCGCCCGGCCCTCGGGCCGTGACCGGGCGCTGGCCCAACGATACTTTCCCGAGTGGTGGCAACTGACCTACATTGTTGACCCTATCAACTGGCGCCAGGGGATGTTTTGCTGGCGGGACGGGACCCTCGCGCCCCTGGCGGGCTTTTGGGTTTACGACGGGGGGCCTGGCGCACCGGAACCGGCCGCAAAGGGACGCCCCACCGCCGCGGCCTCCCCAAGCCCCCGCCCCCGGTCCGGGCCCTGGAGCGCGGCGGCCTGGGCGGCCGCGCTGCTGGTCCTTGCGGCCCTGGCCTGGCTGCCGGGCATGCCCGGCTCCCTGCCGGCCTTGCGGGAAGCCTACCGCCAGCAAGTGTCGGAAGTCCAGCGCCTGGCCACGGAACTGGCGGCCCTCCACGCCCGCCACGCCGCCCTGCAAGAAGCTTTGGCCGCGGTCCGCGCGGCCGGCGGTGTCCCGGACGCGGCGGTGGCGCCCGCCGGCCTGCCCCCCGCGGGCCCGCCTGCGGCGACGGCCGCCACCCCACCGGGCGGAGACGGGCTGCCGATGGGCGGAAACGGGCCATCGCCGGCCGGGGACGAGCGGCCGCCGGGCAGAACCGCGCTGCCCCCCGCCGGCGCCGCGGAGGCGCTCGCCATCACTTCACCGCCGGCGCCAGCGGCCGCGGCCACGGCCCATGGCGACCCCGCCGAGGCCGGGCCCCCACCGGCCGCGCCGGCGCATGCATTGCGCTACGTGGTGCGGGAAGGCGATACGCTGTGGGCCATCAGCGCGGATCTGCTGGGGGACCCCCTGGCCTACTCCCGCCTGGCCGCGGCCAACCGGATCACCAATCCAGACCTCATCCTGCCCGGCTGGGAGTTGCGGCTGCCCGCTGAGGATGACCCCGGCGCCGACGCCGGGACAACAGTACGGGAGGATGAGCACCGTTAGCGCGGGTGAGCAGGCACCCGCAACGGCCCCAGAAAAAAGGGCTTCAGGGAGCCGCGCTGGAGGGGACAAGCTGAAAAGTGGCGGGCGCCCGGATGATGGACATGTCCTGAAGCGGCCAGTAGCGCCAGATCGCGCGGCCGATGATGTGGTCCCGGGGCACAAACCCCACCCGCCGATCGCGGCTATCCTCGCTATTGTTGCGGTTGTCGCCCAGGACGAAGTAGCTGTCGGGCGGCACCACCACCGGGCCAAAGGAGCCGAACATGGGCCCAGCGATGTAGGGCTCTTCCAGTGCGACGCCGTTGACGTAGACGGTGCCCCGGGAAATGAGGACCTCATCGCCGGGGATGGCAATGATGCGCTTGATAAAATGCTGCCGGGGGTTGGCCGGGTAGCGGAAGACCACCACGTCGCCCCGCTGGGGGTCTTGGAACCGGTACGTCAGCCGGTCCACCAGGAGGCGCTGCCCGTCTTCCAGGGTGGGCAGCATGGAAGGCCCGTCCACGGTAAAGGCACGGGCCACAAAGGTCATGATAAACAGCGCGAGAATCGCGGCGCCCACCAGCGTTTCCACGTATTCACGCAGCGGCGACTTTCGGGGACGTACCCGGGGTGCTGGCCGCAACCTGGTTCAACCTCCGTCGGGCGCGCGCTGGCGGCCGGCCCCCGAGGGGCGGCCACCGGCAAGGGTGTACCTCGTTAGAGTTCGGATGCGGCCGGCAAATTCCTGCCGCCGGTCGAAGGTTTTCCGGTGCCTGCGGGGCGGCGGGCGGAGCCTCACAGCTCCCAAAGGCAACGGTGGACGATTTCCCGGTAGAGGGGTACCCGGGCGGCAAAGGTTTCCCGGTCGCCCCGGGCCAGGGCCTGGTCGATCTCGTCCCGCAGCAAAATGGCCAAGAGGGCCAGATCGATCTGCTCCTGCACGATCTCGTCCAGCACCTGATCCATGGTTTCTTTGGTTTCCGCGGGCAGGGGCAGCGCGGGGTTGGGCTCCACCACCGCTTCGTACCAGGCAGGAGGGTCGCCCGCGAAGCAGAAGGTCACGTAAAGGCGGCTTTGGAACTGGCTCAGCCGTGCCAGGGCCTCCACGGGGTCGTGGACCCGGACGGAGCTGGTGCGGTGCACCTGCCGCACCAAGTGGCCGTTGACGATGGTAACTTCTTCCCGCTGGCAGGCCCCCAATTCCAACTCGAACCCGATGCGGTCGCTGCCCAGCTCGGACACGATCATCGTGTTGGACAGGAAATCCCGGTTGTTGACAAAGGTAATGCGCTCGACGAACTCGGGGTTGTCCAGCAGGGCGTGGAGCACAACCCTGCTCATCGGGTGCTTGAGCTGCAGCCGAGCAAATCGAGCTATGGCCTCCATTTTGGGCGTCACGGCCATCACCCCGGTCCGCGGTGGCTCCCGACCCGACACCTGCCGGGTCGCCATCATCATATGCAGGCCCTTTTGGACGGCATGAGGGTTTGGCACCCCGACAAAAAGGGTGATGGTATATATTCTGGAAGGCGGGAAGTTTTCCTGCCTTGGTCCCATCAGGGAAAAAATTGCTAAAAAGGAGCGCGTGCTGGTGGAGCTGCTATTCTTGGGAACGGGGACGTCGGTGGGCGTCCCCATGATCGGCTGCGACTGCCCGGTATGCACGTCCCCGGACCCCCGCAACCAGCGCTCCCGATCGTCGCTGCTGATCCGGCACGAGAGCGCCCACGTCCTCATCGACACCACGCCGGAGCTGCGCCAGCAGGCCCTGCGCTTTGGCCTGCGGCGGGTGGATGCGGTCCTCCTCACCCATACCCATGCGGACCACATCTTTGGGTTTGACGACCTACGCCGTTTCAATCATCTCCAGGGCCGGCCCGTCCCCGTCTACGGCACCCCGGAAACCCTGGACAACATCCGCACCATCTTTGCCTACGCCTTTCGCCCCCCGCAACCGGGCGGCTCCAAGCCCGAGGTGGAACTGCACCCCGTCCAGGGGGCCTTTCGCCTGGGCCGGCTGACCTTCACTCCGGTTCCCGTGCTCCATGGGCGGATGACCGTCACCGGCTACCGGGTAGGGCGGGTCGCCTACGTCACCGACGTCAGCCACATCCCGCCGTCATCCCGGGAGCTGCTGCGGGGCCTGGACGTCCTCATCCTGGGCGCCCTGCGCTTCCGCCCCCACCCGACCCACCTGTCCATCGAGGAGGCTTTGGCCGTCATCGACGATCTGAAGCCGCGCCGGGCATACCTGACCCACCTGTCCCATGAGGTGGATCACGCCGCCGCCAACGGCCAGCTGCCCCCGCCGGTACAGCTGGCCTACGACGGGCTGCGGATTCAAGTGCCGGATCCCGAAGATTAGAGGGGCTGGCCGCCCACCGGCCGGCGCGCGCTTGCGGTCCGGAACCGGCCCGGATTCCGCCGCGGGCGGCCGCGCGGAAAAATCCCCCCTCCGTCGAAAATCTTGTGGCTTTCCCGGGTCCGTCCCGCCGCCGGGCAGGAAACGTTCCCCTTGGCACGAACTGCTATGCAGGCATGGGCATTTTCGGCCCGGCATGGGCCGGGACCATGAGGAGGAACCCGACATCGATGCGGGCTTGGCCCACGAACATCGGTTCGCGCATTTGCAAAGCGGCAGCGCTGGCCCTCCTGGCCGGCCTCGCGACCCTGGGCGGGCCCCCGGGCCTGCCTGGCCTGGCCGGCCCCGTGGCCTGGGCCAAGACGGCAGACGGCGCGCCGGCGGCGGCCCCGGAGGCACTGCCTCCCCTGTCGGTAGAGGAAATTGTGGCCCAGGTCGAGGCCGCCTTCGCCGCCATCCGCGACATCGAACTCATCGTCGAGGTGGATCAGTACAACGCCACCGACGGCAGCGTCACCCCGGGCCGCGGGCGGCTGCAGGCGCAGCTGCCGGACCTGTTCCGGTTTGAGTGGCTGGAGCCCGATATGCTGGCGGGGGCCATCTTGCTGGTGGACCGGGCCCAAAACGAAGCGCGCCAGTATAATCCCATCCGGGAGGAAATCATCGTGCAGCAGTGGGACCGGCTGGCGGCCCAGCAAAATCTCGGGCCGGAGCTGGACCGCTGGCTCTCCTTGCCCGATCCGGCTGACTACGAACTGACCGTGGGCGACATCGCCTACAACAACCACCAGCCCCATTACCTCGTCCTGGCCCGGCCCCGCAGCGACCCCCGGCAGCTGTACGAGTTTTACGTCCACCCCGACACTTGGATGATCAGCCAGTTCCGGTACTACGACGTGGACGGCCGGCTGGCCCTCCATGCCGTCTTGCGGGACGTGCGCATCAACGCCGGCCTGGATGAGACCCTCCTGCGCACGATGCCCGGCGGCGTCGTCCGCTACCGGTAGCCAACCGGCTGTCCCAACGCCTGCAAGGAGCGACTTGCGTGAAGCTGTCGGAACTCGCCGTCCGCCGGCCGGTCACCACCGCCATGTTCATCGTGGCCATTGCGCTCTTTGGCACTCTTGCCGCCTCCAACCTAGGGATGGAGCTGTACCCCGACGTGCAGCTGCCCTACATCACCGTGGCCACCATCTACCCCAACGCCGATCCCCAGACGGTGGAAACCGAAGTGACCCACCCGGTGGAAGGGGTGCTGTCGACGGCCGCAGGCCTGCGGCGGCTGGATTCGGTCAGCATGGAAAACGTGTCCCTGGTGTTTGCCGAATTTGCCTGGGGCACGCCCTTGGAGGAGACCATCAACGAGGTCCGGGCCCGCCTTGCGGCCCTGGCCCTCACCTTACCCGCGGAAGTGCAGACCCCCATCGTCCTGCGCTTGGATCCCAACGAGTTTCCTTCCCTGCTCATCGGCGTTTCCGGCACCGGCGACCTGGTGGAGACCACCGACATCGCCCTGCAGGTGGTGCGCCCGCGGCTGGAGCGGGTGCCCGGCGTAGCCCAAGTGGCTGTCTTGGGCGGCGTCGAGCGGGAAATCCAGGTGTTGTACGACAGCGCCAAGCTGCAGGCCCACAACTTGACGCCGGCCCACCTGCAGCAGCTGCTGTCGCTGCAAAACGCGACGGTGCCCGCGGGCGTCCTGGAACACGACGGCAAGCGCTGGCAAGCCCGGGTGGGGAACCACTTTACCAGCGTCCAGGAAATCCGGGACCTGGTCATCGGCGAAAGCCGCCTCCCGGTGCAAGGCCTGGCCGCGCTGTGGCCGCCCCTGCTCCACGTCAAGGACGTGGCCCAGGTGGTGGACGGCGTCCGGCCGCCCACAGGTTACGCCCGCATGGACGGCCGCCCCACCGTGCTGTTGCAGGTCCTCAAGCAGTCGGGGGCCAACACCGTCACGGTGGCCGACGGCGTGCGGGCCGCCTTGCGGGAATTGGAACGGGAGATGCCGGATCTGAAGTTGTCCGTCATCATCGACCAATCCACCCGCATCCGGCAGTCCCTCGAAAGCCTCGTCGTCTTTGGGCTCATCGGGGCCGGCGCCGTCGTCCTGGTGCTGTTTGGGTTCCTGCGCAACTGGCGGGGCCTCTTGGTGGTGGGCTTGTCCATCCCCCTTTCCATCCTGCTCACCCTCATGGCCTTGTACGCGGGCCGCCTTGACCTCAACCTGATGACCCTGGGCGGCCTGGCCATGGGCACCGGCATGGTGGTGGACAACGCCATCATCGTGCTGGAAAACATCTTCCGCCGCCGCAGCCAGGGCGAGGACGCGGCCACCGCCAGCATCCGCGGCAGCCAGGAAATGACGGGCGCCATCATCGGCGCGACGCTGACCACCGTCGCGGTGTTCCTGCCCGCCGCGTTTCTCGACAGCTTCGCCGGCCAGCTCTTTAAGGAGCTGGGCATCACCGTGTCCCTGGCCCTGGCCGCGTCCCTCATCGTGGCCCTCACCGTCGTTCCCAGCCTGGCAGCGGGGCTGTTCCGCGGGGGCCCCATGCCCGCCGGGACGTGGGACGGGAGCCGCTTCGTGCTGGCCTACAGCTCCCTCCTGGAGCGCGCGCTGGCGCGTCGCGGCCTGCTGTTGGCCCTGGTGGCTGTCCTTTGCCTGGGCACTGGGCTCCTGGTGCCCCGCTTGGACACCGAGTTCTTGCCTCCGGGCTACGTGCGGGTGCTGTACGTGACCCTGGAGCTGCCGCCGGGCACGCCCTTGGCGGAAACCGACGCGGTGGCCCGCCTGGCGGAGGAGCGCCTGCTGTCCCTGCCCGCGGTGGCTCACATCGCCGCCCAAGTGGGCGAGCAGCGCCAGGAAGACATCGTGACGCTGTTGGGCGACTACGGCCCCCACACCATCCAGCTCATGGCCTTCCTCGAGGGGCCCGCGAGCCCCCAGGAGCGCGCGGCCGTGGCCGCCGCCATCCGCGAGGCGCTGGCGGACTTGCCGGCGGTGCGCCTCGCGGTGAGCGACCAGTGGAGCTCCAGCAGCAGCGTCTTTTCCAACGCCATCGTGGTGCAGGTGGCGGGCCCCGACCTGGAAACGCTGGGGGCCCTGGCAGCGGAACTGCGCCAGCGGCTGGACGCCAGTGCCGCCGTGGCCGACGTGCACATCCCCCTGGCCGCGGCCCAGCCCGAGCTGTTTCTGGAAGTGAACCAGTCTCGGGCCCTCATCGGCGGCTTGACCACGGCCCAGATCAGCCTGGCGGTGCGCAACGCCCTCTCGGGCATCCAGGTGACCCAGGTCCGGGAAAACGGCCGCACCATCCCCGTCGTCATGCGCCCCCAGCCCAGCGAAACCGCGGACCTGGCCCACCTGCTGGACCACCCCGTCACCTCCCCGGTGGCTGTGCCCGGCCTGGACACGTCCGCCGTGCGGCTGGCCAACGTCGTGGACGTGCAGGAGCGTACCGCGCCCCAGGCCATCCGCCGCATCGACGGCATGCGGGCCGTGGAGGTCCACGTGCGCCCCAGCGGTCAAGACTTGGCCGCGGCCCTGGCCGCGGTGGAGGCCGCCGTGGCCGCGCTGGACTGGCCCGCGGGCTATGAGGTGCGCATCGCCGGCATCCGCCAGCTCATCGACGAATCCTTGGCAGACTTGGCCAGCGTGCTTCTGTGGTCGCTGGTGCTGGTATTCGTGGTGCTGGCCGCCCAGTTTGAATCGTGGCGCCATCCCCTCATCATCATGGTCACGGTGCCCCTCGCGGGCATAGGCTCCGTCTGGCTTTTGTGGCTGACGGGCCAGAAACTGGGTGTCGCGTCCCTGATCGGTCTCATCATGCTGGGCGGCATCGCGGTCAACAACGGCATCGTGATGGTGGACCGGATCCACCAGCTGTGCCGGGAAGGCTGGACCCCACGGGACGCGGCGGCCGCGGCGGCCCGCTCCCGCCTGCGGCCGGTGCTCATGACTGCCCTCACCACCATCGCCGGCATGCTGCCCATGGCCCTCAGCCGCGGCGAGGGCACCGAATTCCAGGTGCCGGCGGCCCTGACGGTCATCGGCGGCCTAACCACGGCCACCCTGCTCACGTTGTTCGTGGTGCCGGTGCTTGCCCTCATGGCCGAAGAGCGCCGGCCCCGGGGCTTTCGGCCGGCCGGACCGCGGCTGCCGGCAGCTCCCGCCCTTCTCGCCGCCGCCCTCCTGGCCCTGGGCAGCCCGTCGCCCGCCGCCGCCCAAGGGGCCGCCACGGGGCTGCAGTGGGTGGGTGGGGTCGGCTACGCGGAGCCGAGCTCCCGGCCCTGGTATTTGCTGGGTGCCGGCTGGGAAACCCGCCTAGGCGACTGGCGCTGGCAGCTGCAGCTCCACGGGGCCGCGGCTCCCGAGGCGGCCCAGCTCATCACCGGCTTCGAAGCGGGCACCGCATGGTTTCAGCCCGTTTCCTTTTTCGGCTACTACGAGATCCAAGGCCGGGCCGTCCTGCGCAGCGACGGCACCGGGCCCCTGCGCCTGGCGTTGGCCCTGCAGGCCGACGCCGTGCTGGGCAACTACACGGGCACCCTCGAGGTGGACGCCATCAGCCCCGGGTTTCCTGTCCTCCCTTGGGATCCGCCCCGCCGGGCCGTTCTGGCCGCCAGCGGCACCGCCCGCTGGCACCTGCGGGTGGACGTGCGCCAGCAGCCCAACCGGGAGCTCAACCTCCTGCGGGAATTCCAATGGGCTCGCACCCGGGCCGGCGACGGGCCGGTGGACACGTTGGTGATGGCCGGCGGCGGGGAGGTGCGGGCCGGCGGTGGATGGCTGGGAGGCAAAGTGGGCGTCCTGCTGGAGGGCAGCGGCTGGGAGCCGGTGTTGGGCGTCACCTACCGGTTCCGGCCAGGACCCTACTCCCAGCTGCGCCTGGCCTTCACCTCCGCCACTGCGCTGGCCCGCCGGCCCGCCGTGACCGCCGGCTACGAGCTCCTCACCGACGAGTGGACCTTTACCGCGGGCTTGGAAGTCGCCGCGGGCTCCCGTCAGCGCTGGACCCCCACCCTGTTCCTGGCCGGCGACCCCCACGCCGGCGGCTGGCGCTGGCACCTGCGGGCCGGATCGCCGGGCGGGGAGCTGCCCTTGGCCGCGGGCGTCACCTTCTCCTTCTGACGGCTTCTCCGCGGCGGCTGCCCTAGGCCCTTCAGCACGCAAGGCCCGCCCGCGCCGGGACCCCAGACCGGTAAGTACCCCGGTGGCGGAGAATCTTGCCCACCCCAGTTAATACAATGTAGAAACGGACGCACCCGCGGGAGGGAGCGCCATGGACTTGTTGCAGCGCCTGCGGGAGCACCGCCGCCAGGAGGAGCAGCTGGCCTGGGAAGGCACCTTCGCCCAGTACTACGAGCTGGTGCGGCAAAACCCCGCCATCGCCCAGCACGCCCATGCCCGGGTCTACAATATGATCGTGTCCCACGGCGTGGAGGAGGTAGGCGGCCGCAAGCGGTACCGGTTTTTCGCCCAGGACCTCTTTGGCCTGGACGAAGCCTTGGAGCGCCTGGTGGAGGAATACTTCCACTCCGCCGCCCGCCGCCTGGACGTGCGCAAGCGGATTCTGCTGCTCATGGGGCCCGTCAGCGGCGGCAAATCCACCATCGTCACCCTGCTGAAGCGGGGCCTGGAAGCCTACACCCGCACCGACGCGGGGGCCCTCTACGCCATCAAAGGCTGTCCCATGCACGAGGAGCCCCTGCACCTGGTGCCGCCGGCCCTGCGGCCCGAGGTGGAGCGGGAGCTGGGCGTGGCCATTGAGGGCAGCCTTTGCCCTGCCTGCCAGGTCATGGTCGAGGAACAGTACGGCGGCCGGGTAGAAGACGTCCTCGTCCAGCGCATCGCCCTGTCGGAGGAGAAGCGCGTCGGCATCGGCACCTTCCAGCCCTCGGACCCCAAGAGCCAGGACATCGCGGAGCTGACGGGCAGCGTCGACTTTGCCGCCATCACTCGATACGGGGCCGAATCGGACCCGCGGGCCTACCGCTTTGACGGCGAGCTCAACATCGCCAACCGGGGCATCCTGGAGATGCAGGAGATGCTCAAGATGGACGAAAAGTTCCTGTGGCACCTCCTGAGCCTGTCCCAGGAAGGCAACTTCAAGGCCGGCCGCTTTGCCCTCATCTCCGCCGACGAAGTCATCATCGCCCACACCAACGAGGAAGAGTACCGCCACTTCATCGCCAACAAGAAGAACGAGGCCCTGCATTCCCGCATGATCGTCATGCCCATCCCCTACTGCTTACGGGTCAGCGACGAGGTGCGCATCTACGAGAAACTCATCCGCCAAAGCGAGCTCCGGGACGTGCACATCGCGCCCCACGCCCTGCGGGCCGCGGCCATGGTCAGCGTCCTGTCCCGGCTCAAGGAGTCCAAGAAGCACGGCTGCGACTTGGTGACCAAGATGAAGCTGTACGACGGCGAGGCCGTGGACGGTTTCCAGCCCCAGGACGTAGAGGAGCTGCGGCGGGAGTTTCCCACCGAGGGCATGAGCGGCCTGGATCCCCGCTACGTCATCAACCGCCTCTCCAGCGCCCTGGTCACCCGGCAGCGCCGCTGCATCGGGCCCCTGGACGTGCTGCGGGCGCTGCGCAGCGGCGTGGACCAGCACCCCGCCATCAACGAGCAGGAGAAGGAGCGGCTGCTGAACTTCATCGCCCTGGCCCGCCAGGAGTACGACGAGACAGCCAAGACGGAGGTACAGAAGGCTTTCGTCTACTCCTACGAAGAGTCGGCCCGCAGCCTCTTCAACAACTACCTGGACCACGTGGAGGCATACTGCAACTGGCAAAAGGTCAAGGACCCCGTCACCGGCGAGGAAGTGGAACCCGACGAAAAGCTGATGCGCTCCATCGAGGAGCAGATCGGCGTGTCGGAAAACGCCAAGAAAGCCTTCCGGGAAGAGATCCTCATCCGCATCTCCACCTACGCCCGCCGGGGCCAGCGCTTCGACTACCACTCCCACGAGCGGCTGCGGGAAGCCATCGAACGCAAGCTCTTCGCCGACATGCGGGATGTCATCCGGGTGACCACGTCGGCCGCCAACCCCGATCCCGACCAGCTGCGGCGCCTCAACGAGGTCATCGCCCGGCTGGTGGCCGACCACGGCTACTGCGAGCTGTGCGCCAACGAGCTCTTGCGCTACGCGGGGAGCCTGCTGAACCGCTGAAGCTGCCCGCGGCGCCAAAGGAGGCGGCTGGACCGTGCAGGACGGGACCTTTACCGTGTCCCGGGAAGATTGGTCCCTCCACCGCCAGGGCCACCTGGACCAGCAGCGCCACCGGGAAAAGGTGCTGGAGGCCATCCGGCACAACTTGGCCGATCTGGTGGCCGAGGAGAGCATCATCCTGGCCGGCGGCGAGACGGTCATCAAGGTGCCGATCCGTTCCTTGGAGGAGTACCGGTTCCGCTACGACTGGGAGGGACGGAATCACGTGGGCCAGGGCGACGGCAAAAGCCGCGTCGGGCAAAGCTTGGGCCCGGTGCGGCCGGCCTCGGGCCCCGCGACGGGCCAGCGCGCGGGGGATCAGCCGGGGGTGGACTACTACGAAGCCGACATCACCGTGGACGAACTGGCGGAACTGGTCTTTGCCGACCTGGGCCTGCCCCACCTCGACCAAAAGCCCACTCCGGAGCTCCAGCAAGAGGCCTTCGCCTTCCGGGACGTACGCCGCCACGGCATCACGGGAAACCTGGATCGCCGCCGGACCCTGCTGGCGGCCCTGAAGCGGGCCCAGCAGGCCCGCGGGGACCCCGCGGCGCCGGTGGCCATCACCCGGGAAGATCTGCGTTTCAAGACGTGGGAGGAGGAATGGCAGGAACAGGCCAGCGCGGTCGTGCTGGCCATGATGGACACGTCGGCGTCCATGGGGACCTTTGAGAAATACGTGGCCCGCAGCTTCTTCTTCTGGATGGTGCGCTTCTTGCGCACCCGCTACGCCCGGGTCCACATCCGCTTTCTCGCCCACGACACCCGGGCCCGGGAAGTGACGGAACAGGAGTTCTTTTCCAAAGGGGAAAGCGGCGGCACCCGCTGTTCCTCCGTGTACGAGCTGGCCCTGGCCATCCTCCGCGCCGACTACCCGCCGGACCAATACAACGTCTACGCCTTCCACTTTTCCGACGGGGACAATTTGCCTGCGGACAACGGCCGCTGCCTGGAACTGGTGCACGCGCTGCTGGACTATCCGGCCGCGGTCGGCTACGGCGAAATCGCTGCCCGGGGCAGCCCCCACGGCGCCCGCCTCGGAAGCGTCTATGAGCAGCTGGACCATCCCCGCTTTACAGCCGTGACCATCCGGGAAAAGCAGGACGTATACCCGGCCCTGCAGGCCTTTTTTGGTCCCGCGGCCCCCGGGCCGGCCCAAGGGCAGGGGGCGGCGGCCCATGGATGACCGGGACATCACCCGCCTGGAGGCAGCCATCGACGCCATCCACGGGCTGGCCCGCCGGCTGGGGCTGGACGGTTTTCCCATGCGCTACGAGATCTGCCCGGCCGATGTGCTGTACACCTTCGGCGCCTACGGCATGCCTGCCCGCTTCTCCCACTGGAGCTTCGGCAAAGCCTTTTACCGGATGAAGATGCAGTACGACTACAACCTGAGCCGCATCTACGAGCTGGTCATCAACTCGGACCCTTGCCACGCCTTCCTGCTGGACCGCAACAGCCTGCTGCAAAACAAGGTTATTGTGGCCCATGTGGTGGCCCACTCGGACTTTTTCCGCCACAACTACCGCTTCCGGGCCACGTCCCGGCGCATGGCGGAAACCATGGCCGTCCATGCCGCCCGCATCCGCCGCTACGAGATGTGCCACGGGCGGGCCGCCGTGGAGGCAGTGCTGGATGCCGCCCTGGCCCTGCAGGAGCAGGTCGATCCGTACCCGGCGCCGCCCGCCGCGCCCAGATCCCAGGGCCGGGGCAGACCCGGGTCCAGCCGGCCCGCCCGCCGCCCGACCCCCTACGATGATCTGTGGGCCCTGGACCGGCGGGATGCCGCGGGAGCGCCCGGCCCCCGGCTAGGATCCGCCCAGCGCGCCCTTGAACCCGCCGATCCGGCCGGGCTGAACCACGGCCCCACCGGGCCGCGCCCCCCCAGCCCCGATCCGCCTTCCGCCCCGGGCGTGGACGACGGGGAGCCCCGGGACCTGCTGCGGTTCCTCATGGAAAACTCCCGCATCTTGGCCGACTGGCAACGGGACATCCTGGGCATGGTGCGGGACGAAATGCTGTACTTCTGGCCCCAGCTGGAGACGAAAATCCTCAACGAAGGCTGGGCCACCTACTGGCACGCCCGCATCATGCGGGAACTGGACCTCTCCCCCAGCGAAACCGTGGAATTCGCCCGCTTGCACGCCGCGGTGCTGGCGCCTTCGCCGACCCACATCAACCCCTACCACCTGGGCTACCACATGCTGCGGGACATCGCCCGCCGCCGGGGCGAAGCCTATCTCTTTGAGGTGCGGGAAACCGAAACCGACCTCTCCCTGGTGCGCAACTGGCTCACCCAGGAACTGGTGGAAGAACTGGACTTGTACGTGTACCGGCGGCAGGGCGACCACTGGGTGGTCACGGACAAGGACTGGCGGCGGGTGCGGGAGGAGCTGGTGCAGCAGATGACCAACTGCGGCATTCCCGTCATCACCGTGGCCGACGCGGACTGGCGGGGGGCGGGCCAGCTGTACTTGCGGCATCGCTACGAAGGCGTGGAACTGGACCGCACCTACGCCGAGAAGACGCTCCCTTACGTGTACCGGCTCTGGGGCCGACCGGTCCACCTGGAAACGGTCATGGACGGCCGGCCCACCGTGTTCACCTGCGACGGCTCCAGGGAAACCCGCGTCCAGCGCCCCTAGCCGCCGCCGGGGCGCGCGGGCCCCGGCACCCGCCAGCGCGTATCGGCGAACCCCGGCGCGGCCATGCTAAGGGCGACCATTCGGCTTCCACGGGAGGCACCGCCCGCGGTGGAGCTTTTGGGACGCAGCATTCTCGCCTACTTCAGCCGCCGGGAAGACGCCGAGCGGGCCCAAACCCACCTGCGCCGCGCCGGCTTTGACACGGTGCAGCTGGACCGCCTAAGCCCGGCAGGCCCCGGAGGATCGGACCGTCCCCACAATCCCCTGACCGGCCGCATGGCCGGCCTGGCGGAGCTGACCGGCGCCGCCGGCGACGAGGGGGGCCCGCTCTTGGCCGCGGACCCCGACGCGTCGGGCCTCGCCCACGAGCTTGAGGAGGGGCCGGTCCCTGGGCAGCCCGCGTGGCTGCTGACGGTGGTCACCAGCGAAGACCACGTCAACCGGGCCGTTCACATCCTGGAGGAGGCCGGCGGCGTCGTCTGAGGGGCCTCTGCGGCCCGCACCACGTCCTCGGGGTAGCCGCCCAGCACCCACGCCCCGGCCAGGACAAACAAGGCCGCTAAGGGGCCCAGGGCCACCAAGCCCCACGGGGCGTCCCCTGTGAACCCCCACGTCTCCAAGAGCCCCGTGACGGCAAAGGAAGACAGCCCCATAGCGGCCTTAACCAAAAGCCCCTGCACTCCAAAAAACATCGCTTCCCGGCGCATGCCGTGCAGCCGCTGGTCGTAGTCCGCGATCTCGGCCACCATCGCGTTGGGCAGGACAAACAGCCCAGCGACGCTGAGGCCCGCCACCGCGAACACCGCCAGCCCTTGCCAGTACGGGTCCACGGGCACAGGCCACCGCCCCACCGTCCCCCACAGGAGCAGGGCGGCGGCCAGGGCCAGCATGGACAGCTGCATGGTGACCTTCAGCCCCCGGCGGCGGGACAGCCGTCCGATGAAAGGGAAACCCATCACGGCCACCCCAAAGGCCACCGCCAGCGCGATGGACGCGTCGGCCTCGCTGCCGCCCATGAGCACCGTCACCAGATAGGGAGCCGCGACCACCACCGCATTAAACCCAAACCAAAACAGCACGTGGCTGACGACGTAGTACACGAAGGCCCGGTTGCGCAGGGTCAACAGGGCCGACTGGATGGCCCCCGGGGTGGGCGCGTGCTGGCCCGGGGGCTCGGGCACGCCCAGGGCGGTGATGAGAAAGGTGGCCAGCGCCAGGGCCCCCAGCACCAGCCCCATCCCGCCGAAGTCCAGCCGTTCAATGACGAACCCCGAGCCCACCATGGCCACGGCCAGGCCCGCGATCTGGAACACCGCCTGCCAGGTGGCCAAGGCCACCCGAGCCGTCCGGGTGCGGGCCAGCTCGGGCAACAGGGCCAGATAAGGCGCGGTGTAAACGGTAAAGAAGAACAGGAAGAGGGAAACCATGACCCCAAGGTAGACGGCCCGGCCCAGGGGCGCCCAGCCCGTAGGGGGAAACCAGAGGGCCACGAAGGTGACGGCCAGCGGCCACGCGCCCAAGAGCAAAAAGGGCCGCCGCCGGCCCAAGCGGGTGCGGGTCGCGTCGCTCCACGCGCCCACCAGGGGATCGGCCAGGGCATCCACCACCCGGCCCGCCAGCAGCGCGGCGCCTACCCACGCGATGGGCAGGAGGGCCGGCAGGCCCGCCTCCTCGGGCGGCGCATAAAAATACGCCAGCCACACGAGCACCGTCTGCGTCACGATGGCGATGCCCGCGTAGCCGGCGCCGTAGCGCAGGCTCAAACCCAGGGACACGGCTGGCCGCTCCATGACCGCCCCTCCCTGCTGGGGTCTCCCCCTCAGCCGCCCAGCCGGAGCCGCTGCTCCTCCAGCAGGCGACGCCACGTGGCCTCGGCCTGCTGCCCGACGATGCGGGTCCGCTCGCGGCCGCCTTCAAAGCGCACCACCGTCGGCGTGCCCCGGATGTCGTACTGCTGCCATGTGGACTGGTAGCGGTTGACGTCGATGACGTAGATGGGCACTTCCAGCTCGTTGCTCAGCCTCTCCAGGACCGGAGAGGTCACCCGGCAAAAGGGTCAGGTCGGCGAATGGAAGTACACCAAGACCGGCGCGCCGCTGCCGATGAGCTCGGCGATCTCACCCGGGTTGCTGTACCGGTAGTACCCCTCGGCAGCGGGCGGGCGGTTGGCCAGAATGAAAAACACGACCGCCAGCACCACCGCCAAGGCGCCGCCACCGATGTACCACCGGCGGCGGGCAGCCTGGGCGCGGGCGCTGCGGCCACGGCCCTGGGCCTTGCTGCCCTTCTTGGCCATCCCCGTCCCCCTTTGCTTGTCGCCAACCCGCAACGAAATTCCGGGCCGGCAACGGCTGCGGCCGGCGCCGGCCCATGCGCGGATCCGGCGGCACCCCGTGTGCCGCCCGGACCCAAACAACCCTTACCGCTTGGAGAACTGCGGCGCCCGCCGGGCCTTCTTGAGCCCGTACTTGTGGCGTTCCTTCATGCGCGGATCCCGGGTCAACAGGCCCGCCTGCTTCAGCGGCCGGCGGTACTCCTCGTCCACCTGCAGCAGGGCGCGTGCGATGCCGTGGCGCACCGCGCCCGCCTGCCCGCTGATGCCGCCGCCCACCACGTTGACGTACACGTCAAACCGGCCCTCGGTTTCGGTGACGCGAAAAGGCTCCCGCACCACCATCTCCAAGACGGGCCGGCCAAAGTACTCCTGCATGTCACGGCCGTTGATGACGATGCGGCCGCTGCCCGGCACAAGGCGAACGCGCGCCACCGACGTCTTGCGGCGGCCCGTGGCCATGTACTCGGCAAAGTCAGTGCTGGGTGCCGGTCGGGACAACCTGGCTACCTCCCTTCCGCACGCGCCGTGGTTTCACCCCGCGCGCCAAGGTGTCCATCCGCTTGGATCCAGTCCGGGGTTTCAACGCACAGGCAGAGGAAACGGCTCCGGCTGCTGGGCCGCGTGGGGATGCTCGGGCCCAGCATACACCTTAAGCTTGGAAAACATGCGGCGGCCCAGCCGGTTGTGGGGCAACATCCCCCACACCGCGAGCCGGACCAGGCGCGTCGCGTCCCGCTCCCGCAGCTGCCGCGCCGTGAAGGCCTTGAGGCCTCCCGGGCGCTGGGAGCGCTGGAAGTAGTAGACCTTGTCCTCCCACTTGTTGCCCGTCAGGCGCACCTGATCCGCATTTACCACAATGACGAAGTCGCCCGTGTCGACGTGGGGCGTGTACTGGGGCTTGTGCTTGCCCCGCAGCACCGTCGCCACCTGGCTGGCCAGGCGTCCCAAGGTCTTGCCCTTCGCGTCGATCACGTACCACTTGCGCTGAACGCTGCCGGGCTTGGCCATGTAGGTGCGATTCATCAGGATCGCGCTCCTTCCCGACCGCAGCTGGCTCGCCTGAGGAGCGCCGCGGCCAAACTCGATATTAATACACGGTTTTTCCCATGTCAACCGTATTCCACGCGCACCAGGCACAGGCCGTGGGCCGGTGCCGTCGGGCCGGCCATATCCCGCCGGCGGGCCGCCAGCACCTCCGCCACCCACTTTGGCCGCTGCCGCCCTTGGCCCACAAGAAGCAGCGTCCCCGCGATGTTGCGCACCATGTGGTAGAGAAACCCATCGGCTTTGGCCACGATGCGCACGTGCTGCGGGCAGTGGGGGGAACGCTCCACCCGCAGTTCCATGAGATGGCGCACCGTGGAGCGCACCGGCGTGCTGCCCGCGGCCCGGAAGGCGGCAAAATCGTGCCGGCCTACCAGGAGGGCTGCCGCCTCGGCCATGGCGGCCACGTCCAAGGGCTGCGGGACGTGCAGGGCCCAGCGGGCCCAAAAGGGCGACGGAAAGGGGGCGTTCCAAATGGAGTAATGGTACTCCTTGGCCGTCGCGTCCCGCCGCGGGTGGAAATCCGCCGGCGCCTCCTCCGCCCCGTGCACCACCACCTGGGCGGGCAGGCGACTGTTGAGGGCGTAGGGCCAGCGCTCTACAGGGATCCGGCTTTGGGTGCGAAAGCTGATCACCTGGCCCAGCGCATGCACGCCCGCGTCGGTGCGGCCGGCCCCCAACACCCGCACCTGTTCCCCCGTCAAGGCCGCGATGGCCTCCTCCAGGAGCCCCTGAATGGTGGGCCCCCGCCTTTGGCGCTGAAAGCCCAACATCCCCGTGCCGTCGTAGGCGACCACGCAGCGGACGTGAGTCACCGGAACCGCCACCCCACCCATGCGAAAAACAGCAGCGACCCCGCCAGGGCCACCGTATCCCCCAGCGCCCAACGGGGCGCCCGCCACCGGGTGCGCCCCACCCCGCCCCGCCACCCCCGGGCCTCCATGGCCAAGGCCAAATCCTCAGCCCGGCGAAAGGTGCCCACAAATAGGGGCACCAGCACCGGCAAGAGGGCCCGGGCCCGGCGCAGGAGTCCACCCGTTTCCAGGTCGGCGCCCCGGGCTTGCTGGGCCTTGACGATGCGCTCCAGTTCCTCCAGCAGCGTGGGCACGAAGCGCAGCGCGATGGTCATCATCATCGCGATCTCGTGGGCGGGCAAGCCCAGGCGCTGGCCGGGCTTCAGCAGCCACTCCAGGGCGTCGGCCAGGGCTACCGGCGAGGTGGTGAGGGTCACCAGGGACACGCCCGCCACCAACAGGATGAGCCGCACCGCCAGGCGGCCGGCCGTGTCCAGCCCTTCCACGGTGATCTGGAACGGGCCCCAGCCGGCCCAGGGCGTGCCCGGGGTAAACAGCCCGTGGAACACTACCGTCAGGGCCACCAGCCACAAGACAGGGCGCACGCTGCGGACCACCAACCCCAGGGGCAGCCCCGAAACCAGCGCCATGGCCAGGACGTAGGCCGCCAGGGCCCCGTAGCCGGCCCATGCGTTGACCACAAACAGCGCCGCCGCCAAGCACAGCCCCGCCAGCAGTTTGGCCCGGGCGTCGGTCCGGTGCAAAGGCGACCGGCCCGGCACGTATTGCCCCAAGGTAACGTCCCTAAGCACCGGGGTCTCCGCCCCCCGCCGCCGGGCGGCTGCCCCACGGGGCTGCCGGGTCGGGGCCTTCGGCCGCCCCACGGCCCGGGGCCCGCCGCGCGGCCGCGGCCTGGACGATGGCGGCCACCGCTTCCTCCTCCCGCACCACATGGCCCGGCAGCTGCCAACCCCGCCGGTTGAGCTCGTCCACCAGGCGGGCGGCCACGGGCACATCCAGCCCCAGGGCCCGCAGCTGCGGACGCCGGGCCGCCCCCAACACGGCCGCCGGCGGGCCGGCCATGGCCACCCGTCCTTGGGCCAGCACCACCACCTTTTGCGCGAGGCGGACCACGTCCTCCAGGTGATGGGTGATGAGCACCACCGCGAGGCCCTGCTCCCGGTGCAGACGGGCCAACAGGCCCAAAAGCTCCCGCCGGCCGGCGGGGTCCAAGCCGGCCGTGGGCTCGTCCAAGATAAGGTAGCGGGGCCCCATGGCCAGCACCCCCGCCAGGGCGACCCGCCGCTGTTGGCCGCCGCTCAAGGAAAAGGGCGACCGGTCCTTCAAGGCTTCGTAGTCCAGCCCCACCATCCCTAAGGCGACCCGCGCCCGCTCGGCGGCCGCGTCGGGCGCCAAGCCCAGGTTGCGGGGCCCAAAGGCCACGTCGGCGGCCACCGTCTCAGCAAACAGCTGCCGCTCAGGGAATTGAAACACCAGCCCCACCCGCCGCCGCACCGCCAGCAGGTCCCCTTCCCGCGCCCCCACATCTTGGCCGTCCACCCACACGGTGCCCGGGGGCGGCCGCAGCAAGCCGTTCAGGTGCTGCGCCAAGGTGGACTTGCCCGCGCCCATGGGCCCAATGACGCCGACAAACTCGCCGTCTCCCACGGTGAGGCTGACGCCCCTCAGGGCCGGCACCGCCCAGGGCGTGCCCGCGTTGTAGGTGTAGTGCAGATCCTTCACGACGATCGGCATAGGTGCTCCACCAGATCCTCGACCGTCGGGCAAACCAGGGGCACCGGCAGCCCCGCCGCCCGCAAGCCCTGCGCGATGCGGACCAGCGGCGGCGCCTCCAGGCCCAGCCGGGCCAAGAGGTCCTCCCGGGCAAACAGGCGGGCCGGCGGGCCGTCAAAGGCCACCCGCCCCTCCTCCAGCGCCACCACCCGGCCGGCGGCGGCCACCTCGTCCATGTGGTGGGTGATGAGCACCACGGCCGCAGCCCGCTGCGCCGTGAGGCGGGCCACCACCGCCAGGAGCTGGGCCCGGGCGTCGGGGTCCAGCATGGCGGTGGCCTCGTCCAAGACGATGGCTTCGGGCTCCATGGCCAGGACGCCGGCCAGGGCCGTGAGCTGCTTTTGGCCGCCCGACAGCTGGTGGGGCGGCCGGGTCCTGTGGCCGGCCAGCCCCACCCAATTGAGGGCCCGCTCCACCCGGCGCTCGATCTCCTCCGGCGGCAGGCCCAGGTTTTCCGGCCCAAAGGCCACGTCCTCTTCCACGGTGCCGGCCACCAGCTGGTTATCGGGATTTTGCCACACAATGCCCACCCGGCGCCGGATGTCCCCCAAGGCCTGGGGGTCGCGGGTGCTTTGGCCCGCCACCAGGACTTGGCCTTCCGTCGGCACCAAAAGCCCGTTACACAAACGGGCCAACGTGGACTTGCCCGACCCGTTGGCCCCGACGACGGCGACAAACTCGCCCCGATGGATGGTGATGTCAACGCCGGCTACGGCCCGCACCCCGGACCCGGGGTAGGTGTAGCCGGCGCGCTGCAGCTGGATCAGCGGACTGGCGATACGGCCTCACACCAGTTCGATGATGGACATGGGCGCCGCATCCCCCCGGCGGGGGCCGATCTTGACGATGCGGGTGTAGCCGCCCTGGCGCTGGGCGTAGCGAGGAGCCACCTCGTCAAACAGCCGCTTCACCACGCTCTTGTCGGTCAAGAAGGCCGCCGCCTGCCGGCGGGCGTGCAGGTCGCCCCGCTTGCCCAAGGTGATCATCTTCTCCACCACGGGGCGGACAGCCTTGGCCTTGGCCTCCGTGGTCGTGATGCGCCCCTTGTCGATAACGGCGGTGGCCAAGTGGCGCAGGAGGGCGCGGCGGTGTCCGCTGGTACGGCCCAGTTTCTTCAGCTTCATGGCCCTTGCTCCCTCCCCTCATTCGTCGGGCTGGCGCAGGGACAGCCCCAGCGCGGCCAGTTTTTCCTTGACTTCCTGCAGCGACTTCTTGCCCAAGTTGCGCACCTTGAGCATGTCGGCTTCGGTCTTGCGGGTCAGCTCCTCCACGGTGTTAATGCCGGCCCGCTTCAGGCAGTTGTAGGAGCGCACCGAGAGCTCCAGCTCGTCGATGCTCATGGACAGCACCCGATCCTTGGGGCTCTCGTCCTTGCGCACCAAGATCTCCATGTCGTCGGTCTCGTCGGTCAAGTTGACGAACAGGCGCAGGTGCTCAATCAAAATCTTGGCCGCCAGGCTCACCGCCTCTTCGGGCCGCACGCTCCCGTCGGTCCACACTTCCAGCTCCAGCTGGTCGTAGTCGGTCTTCTGGCCGACCCGGGTGTCCTGGACCGTGTAGTTGACCTTGGTCACCGGCGAGAAGATGGAGTCGACGGCGATGACCCCGATGGGCTGGTCCGGCTTCTTGTTGCGTTCCGCGGGCACCCAGCCCCGCCCCTTCTCCACCGTCATCTCCATGGAGAGCCGGCCGCCCTTGTCCAGGGTGGCGATATGCAGGTCGGGGTTGAGGATCTCCACATCGGCGCTGTGCTCGATGTGGGCCGCGGTCACCTCGCCCTCGCCCTCGGCTTCCAGCCGCAGCGTGACCGGCCCCTCGGTGTGCAGCTTGAGCAGCAGCTGCTTCAGGTTCAGGATAATGTCGGTGGTGTCCTCCACCACGCCCGGAATGGTCGAAAACTCATGCAGCACACCGTCGATGCGCACCGACGTCACCGCCGCGCCCGGCAGGGACGACAGCAAAATGCGCCGCAGCGAGTTGCCCAGCGTGATGCCGTAACCGCGCTCCAGCGGCTCCACCACGAACTTGCCGTAGGTGTCGGTGGCTTCCACCGTCTCGATGCGCGGCTTCTCCATCTCCAGCATTGCATAACCCTCCTCCTGGCGGGTTTCTGCGCCACCAGCGTCCGCCAACCCGCTCATACGCGCCGGCGCTTGGGTGGCCGGCACCCGTTGTGGGGGATGGGCGTCACATCCTTGATCAGGTTCACCTCAAGCCCCGCAGCCTGCAGCGACCGGATGGCCGCCTCCCGGCCCGAGCCAGGCCCCTTGACCCAAACTTCCACCTCGCGCATGCCGTGCTCCATCGCGGCCCGGGCCGCCGCCTCGGCCGCCTGGCCCGCCGCGTAGGGCGTCCCCTTGCGGGATCCCTTAAAGCCGGTGACTCCCGCCGACGCCCAGGAGATCACGTTGCCCTGCTTGTCCGTGATGGTCACGATGGTATTGTTGAAAGTCGACTTGATGTGGGCCACGCCGCTGGGGACGTTCTTCCGTTCCCGCCGCCGCGGCCTGGCACCCCGCCTAGCCCTTGCCAATGCCAACGCCTCCTCTTGCTGCTGGCCGTGCCGCCGGACGCTTTGTCCGGTCTGGCAGCGCCGCTACCGCTTCTTGCGGCCGCCCACGGTCCGCCTGGGACCCTTGCGGGTGCGCGCGTTGGTGCGCGTCCGCTGGCCCCGCACCGGCAGGCCGCGCCGGTGCCGCAAGCCCCGGTAGGACCCGATGTCGATGAGCCGCTTGATGTTGGTCTGCACTTCCCGCCGCAGGTCGCCTTCCACGGTGTAGTTCTTGTCGATGAACTCCCGCAGGCGGTTGATTTCGTCCTCCGTCAGGTCCCGCACCCGGGTATCGGGATTGACTCCCGTCTGCTGGACGATGGTCTGCGCCCGGGTCCTGCCGATGCCGTAGATGTACGTCAGCGCGATGACCACCCGCTTGTCCCGGGGCAGGTCAACGCCGGCAATGCGTGCCATCAGCCCTCACCTCCTACCCCTGCTTCTGCTTGTGCTTGGGGTTCTCGCAAATGACCATCACGCGCCCGTGACGGCGAATGATCTTGCACTTCTCGCAGATGCGCTTCACCGACGGCCGCACCTTCATGGCCCTCGCCTCCTCACCGCTTGCGGTACGTGATGCGCCCGCGCGTCAGGTCATAGGGCGACAGTTCCACCGTCACCCGGTCGCCGGGCAAGATGCGGATGAAGTGCATGCGCATCTTGCCCGAAATATGGCAGAGCACCTTGTGGCCGTTGTCCAGCTCCACCCGGAACATGGCGTTGGGCAACGGCTCGATGACAGTGCCCTCCATCTCGATCACATCGTCTTTGCCCATGGGCTCAGCCCGCCTCCTTCACCTTCGCGGCGAGCGCCTCCAGGGCCGCCCGCACTTCCGCGTCTTCGACCGTCTCCCCCCGGGCCCACCGCGCCCCCAGCCCGTCAACGACGATGGGGTGGGCCTCCAAGTGCCGGGGGTTTTTCCGCTTGGGGCGGGCCACAGGCCGCTTGTCGCCGTCCACCACCAGGACAAACCCGTCCTCCAACACCCGATACACCACATACAGCTGGCCGCGATCCCTGCCCGCCCGGGATTCCACCACCCTGCCCGGTTCCAACCGCATGCTAAAACCCCGCTCCACCCGGCCGAGTCCTGAAGGGCTACAGCCGGGTCAGGATTTCCGCCTGCCCTGGCCGGACGACGACGGTGTGCTCAAAGTGGGCCGACAAGCTGCCGTCGGCAGTCACCACGGTCCAGTTGTCCTCCAGGACCCGCACCCGGTAGTCGCCGCTGTTGACCATGGGCTCGATGGCCAGCGTCATGCCTTCCTTGAGCCGGACGCCCCGCCCCGGTGGGCCGTAGTTGGGAATTTGCGGCGGCTCGTGCATTTCCCGGCCGATGCCGTGACCCACGAACTCCCGCACCACCGAAAAACCGTGGGCCTCCACATGGGTTTGCACCGCGTGGCCGATGTCCGACAGCCGGCGTCCGGCCACGGCCTGCTCGATGCCTTTGTAGAGGGCTTCTTCGGTGACCCGCATGAGCCGCTGGGCCAGCTCCGACACTTCCCCGATGGGGTAGGTCCAGGCCATATCCCCGCAGAACCCCTCCACAAAGGCACCGATGTCCACCGCGACGATGTCGCCTTCCTCCAGCACCCGGGAACCAGGGATGCCGTGCACCACCTCGTCGTTGACGCTGGTGCAGACGCTGGCCGGATACCCCCGGTATCCCTTGAAGGCCGGCCGCGCGCCTTGCCGCAGGAGAAACTCCTCCACCCAGACATCCAACTGCCCGGTGGTGACTCCCGGCCGCAACCGCTCCCGCAGCATCGCGTGGGCCTGGGCCACCACCCGGCCCGCCCGGCGCATCAGGGCGATTTCGGCCTCGCTCTTGATGACGATCATCGGCCCCCGCCCGCTCCCACGTCCTGCCGCCGGGAGCCCACCGCCGCCAAGGCTTGCAGGATGTCGTTGAGCACGTCGGGGATGGACTGCTGCCCGTCGACCTCCACCAGCAGCCCCTCCTGGCGGTAGTACTCCACTACCGGATGGGTCTGGGCCATGTACACCTGCAGGCGGTGCCGGGCCGTTTCCTCCGAATCGTCGGGCCGCTGCACCAGGGGCCCGCCGCACGCGGGACAGCGGCCGTCGTCCGCGGCCCCCTGCCCGGCGCTGTAGGTGGCGCCGCACTGCCCACACACCCGCCGGCTGGCGATGCGGCGAATGGCTTCCTCCTGCGGCACGTTGATGTACACTGCCGCGTGAAGAGGCCGTCCCGCGGCCGCCAGCTTCTCATCCAGCGCCCGCGCCTGGGGCACGGTCCGGGGAAAGCCGTCCAGCACAAAACCGGCCCGGGCATCGGGCTGCTTGAGACGCTCTTCCACCAGGGCCACCGTCAGGTGGTCCGGCACCAGCTCGCCCCGTTCCACGTACTCCTTCACCTGGCGCCCCAAGGCCGTTTCCGACCGCAGGGCTTCCCGGAACATGTCGCCCGTCGAAATGCGCGGGATCCCGAGACGCTGGGCCAACAGCTCCCCCTGGGTTCCCTTGCCCGCCCCGGGTAATCCCAGCATGACCAACCGCACATCCTCGCCCCCATCCGGACCGGGATCCCTACTTAAGGAAGCCCTCGTAATGCCGCATCAACAGCTGCGCCTCGATCTGCTTCATCGTGTCCAGCGCCACGCCCACCACGATCAGCAGCCCAGTGCCGCCGAAGTACAGGAAGGAGGTGGGCATCTGGGTGATGGCCGCAGTCACGTAGGGCATGACGGCGATGATGCCCAGGAAAAGGGCACCGGCCAGCGTCAAGCGGCTGAGGACCCGATCCAAGTACTGGGCGGTGGGCTTGCCCGGCCGCAGGCCCGGGATGAAACCCCCGTACTTCTTCATGTTCTCGGCGACGTCCACCGGGTTCCACGTCACCGCCGTGTAGAAGTACGTGAAGAAGATCACCAGCAGGAAGTACAGTAAATTATACCCAAAGGTCCCAATGCCTATCACGCGCTCCACGAAGGGGGCAATGGACGGCGCAAACTGCGCAATGGTCAACGGGAAAAACAGCACCGACGATGCGAAGATGACCGGGATCACGCCGGCCTGGTTGATCCGCATCGGGATGTGGGTCGTGGTGCCCCCGTACATGCGCCGCCCCACGACGCGCTTCGCGTACTGCACCGGGATGCGCCGCTCGCCCTGCTGCACCATGATCACCGCAGCGATGACCAAGAGCCCGGCCACCAGGAAGAACAGCAGGCTGAAGGGATTGATGCCGCCCTCACCGATGGCCTGAATAATGTTGAAGGTGCCCACCGGGATGTCGGCTACGATCCCCGCAAAGATGAGCAGCGAGATGCCGTTGCCGATGCCGTGTTCGGTGATCTTCTCACCCAGCCACATCAAGAAGGTCGTGCCCGCCGTCAAGGTCACCACGATGCTAAAAAAGGTGAACCAGTTGGGGTCCGTCAGCACGCCCCAGTTGCGGGCCAGGGCGGTAATGCCCATGGCCTGGATGACCCCCAATACTACGGTGCCGTAGCGGGTGTACTGCTGGATCACCTTGCGGCCCTCGGGGCCTTCCTTGGCCAGCTCCTCCAGGCGCGGGATGACGATGGTCAGCAGCTGCAGGATAATGGACGCGGTGATGTAGGGGTTGACGCCCATGGCAAACACCGTAAAGCGCCCCAGCGCGCCCCCGGAGAACAGGTTCAGAAACCCGAAAATGTTCCCCCCGGCCACGCCCAGCTGCTTGGCCAGCGCCGCCGCGTTGACCCCGGGCACCGGCACAAAGGAGCCGATGCGAAACACCACCAACAGGCCCATGGTATAGAGGAGCTTGCGGCGCAGGTCCCCGATGCGCAGCGCGTTCCTCAGCGCGTCCAGCACTCAGATCACCTCGATCGTGCCCCCGGCAGCCTTAATCTTGGCCACCGCGGCCTTGCTGAAGGCATGGGCGCGGACCGTCAGGGGCCGCGTCAGTTCGCCATCGCCCAGCACTTTGATGCCGTTCTTCGCGTCCCGCACGATCCGGGTCTCCAGCAGCAGCTCCGGCGTCACCACGGTGCCCGCCTCAAACCGGTTGAGCACCTCCACGTTGATCGCGGCCGGCGCCTTGCGGAAGCGCGCGTTGTTGAAGCCCCGCTTGGGCAGCCGGCGGATGAGCGGCGTCTGCCCGCCTTCGAAGCCCGGTCCCTTGGTGCCGCCGGAGCGGGAAGCCTGGCCCTTGGTGCCCCGGCCCGCCGTCTTGCCGTGGCCGGAGCCCGTCCCGCGGCCCACGCGCTTGGCCTTGCGGCGCGCACCGGGAGCTGGACGCAACTCGTGCAGCTTCATCTCACACTTCCTCCACTTCGACCAGGTGGCGGACCTTAAACACCATGCCCCGCACCGTGGGGGTGTCTTCCTTGACCACCGTGTGGTTGAGGCGACGCAGCCCCAACGCGCGAATCGTCTCCTTCTGATCCCGCCCGTAGCCGATCGCGCTCTTCTTCCACGTGATCTTCAACTGCCCGGGCATCGCGAGTCCTCCTAACCGACGATCTCCTCGACGGACTTGCCCCGCATGGCAGCCACCTGCTCCGCGGTGCGCAGCTGCGACAGCCCCTTGAGGGTCGCCCGCACGACGTTGATGGGGTTGTTGGACCCCAGCGACTTGCTGAGCACGTTCTTGACGCCCGCGAGCTCCAACACCGCGCGCACCGGCCCACCGGCGATGACGCCCGTACCTGGCGAGGCAGGCTTGAGAAACACGCGCGCGCCGCTGAAGCGGGCCGTCACCTCGTGGGGCAGCGTGCCGCCCACGATGGGCACCGTCTGCATCTCCTTCTTGGCCATCTCCGTGCCTTTGCGAATGGCCTCCGCCACTTCGCGGGCCTTGCCCACGCCCGCGCCGACCCGGCCCGCGCCGTCGCCTACCACCACCAGGGCGGCAAACCGGCGCGTCCGGCCGCCCTTCACCGTCTTGGAAACCGGGTTGATCCAGACAACCCGCTCCTCCAGTTCCGGCTGGCTGTCCCGCCGGCCCCGTTCATTGCGCATGGGCCTCCACCTCCCCTGTCAAAACTCCAGCCCCGCTTCCCGAGCACCCTCCGCCAGCGCGGCCACCCGACCGTGGTAGAGGTTGCCGCCCCGGTCAAACACCACTTTTGTGATGCCCTGGGCCTTGGCCCGCTGGCCCAGCAGGCGCCCCACCTCACGCGCGGCATCCTTGTCACCCGTCCGCACAAGGCGGCCCCGCAGCTCGGGGTCGAGGGTGGAGGCGGCCACCAAGGTGTGGCCCCGCGTGTCGTCAATGATCTGGGCGTACATATGCTTCAAGCTCCGGTAGACCGACAGCCGGGGCCGCTCGGGCGTGCCCTGCACCTTGCGGCGCAGGCGCAGGTGCCGTCGCTTGCGCCCCTCAGCACGCGTCAGCCTGGCCATTTGCCGTTCCCTCCCGCATCAACCCCTGGAGACCTTGCCGGCCTTGCCGGCCTTGCGGCGCACCTGCTCGCCGACATAGCGGATGCCTTTGCCCAGGTAGGGCTCGACCGGGCGGACGCGGCGGATGCGGGCCGCGATCTCACCCACCAGCTCCTTGTCGATCCCCCGCACGCTGATGCGGTTGGCCGCGGGCACCTCGATCTCGATGCCCGGCGGCGGCTCCATCTCCACCGGGTGCGAGTACCCCATGGCCAGCACCAGCTTCCTACCCTGCTTGCTGGCCCGGTAGCCGACGCCGCTGATCTCCAGGTTCTTTTCAAAGCCTTCGGTTACACCCTTGACCATGTTGGCCACCAGCGTGCGGGTGAGGCCGTGCAAGGCGCGGTGCTGCGGTTCGTCGGAGGCGCGGCTGACGACAATCTTCCCGTCGTCCACCGCCACCTGCACCGCTTCGTGCAGCGTACGGGTCAGTTCGCCCTTGGGCCCCTTCACCCGCACCGTATTGCCTTCCAGCCGCACCTCGACTCCCGCTGGGATCGGGATGGGCTGCTTCCCGATGCGTGACACAACCGCTGCCTCCCTCGCGCCGCTACCACACGTAGCAGATGACTTCGCCGCCCACACCCTGCTGGCGGGCTTCCCGATCCGTCATGACGCCCTTGGATGTGGACAGCACCGCGACGCCGAGGCCGCCCAAAACCCGAGGGATCTGATCTCGACGGGCGTAGACCCGGCGGCCGGGTTTGCTGATGCGCTTCAGCCCCGAGATCACCCGCTGCTTGTTGGCGCCGTACTTCAGATACAGGCGCACGATGCCCTGCTTCCCGTCGTTGATGACCCGGTAGTCCCGGATATAGCCCTCCTGCTTGAGGATGCGGGCCAGCTCCTTCTTCAGGTTCGACGCGGGCACATCTACGGAATCATGGTACACCATGCTGGCATTGCGGATCCGCGTCAACATATCCGCGATCGGGTCGGTCATCACCATGTTCCTTCCACCCCTTTCACCCTCACCAACTGGCCTTGACCACGCCTGGGATCTGCCCGCGGTGGGCCAGGGTGCGGAAGCACACGCGGCACATGGCGAACCGCCTCATGTACCCGCGGGGGCGGCCGCAGATGCGGCACCGGTTGACCTGGCGGGTGCTGTACTTGGGCGGCCGCTTTGCCTTGGCGATCATCGACTTCTTGGCCATGATTTCACCTCTCTTATGCCGCCCGGAAGGGCATCCCCAATTCCGACAGCAGGGCGTAAGCTTCTTCGTCGGTCTTGGCCGTGGTGACGATGACCACGTCCAGGCCGCGGATCTTGTCCACCTTGTCGTACTTGATCTCCGGGAAAATCAGCTGCTCCTGCAGCCCCAAGCTGTAGTTGCCGCGCCCGTCAAAGGCCCTGGGCGACACCCCCCGGAAGTCCCGGATGCGGGGCAGGCCCACGTTGATCAGCTTGTCGAGGAAGTCGTACATGCGCTGTCCCCGCAAGGTCACCTTGCAGCCCACGGGCATGCCGGCGCGAACCTTAAAGGCCGCGATGGACTTCTTGGCCCGGGTGATGGCCGGCTTCTGGCCGCTGATGGCCATCAGGTCTTCCATGGCACCGTCCAGGAGCTTTGCGTCCTGGGCCGCTTCGCCCACGCCCATGTTGAGCACGATCTTTTCCAGCTTGGGCACCTGCATGATGCTCCTGTAGCCAAAGCGCTCCATCAGCGCCGGCACGACTTCCTTCAGGTACTTTTCCTTGAGCCGCGACACTCCCGCCCCTCCTCTCCTGGCGCTAATCCACCGTCTTGCCGCAGCGGACGCACTGGCGCACCACGCCGCCTTCAGTGCGGTTGCGCCGCATGCGCGCCGGCCGCTTGCAGTGGGGGCAGACCAACATCACGTTGCTGGCGGCGATGGGACCCGGCCGCTCCACCACCCCGCCCTGGGGGTTGGTGCGCGTTGGCCGCATGTGCCGCTTTTGAATGTTGACGCCTTCCACCACGACGCGGTTTTCCCGGGGGCGGGCCTCCAGCACTTTGCCCGTCTTGCCTTTGTCGTCCCCGGCGATGACCATCACCGTGTCGTTCTTCTTCACGTGCATCTTCACCGGCTTCGCGAGCACCTTGCGCGCCATGCCGTCCCCTCCTACAGCACTTCAGGAGCCAGGGACACGATCCGCATAAAGTCCCGCTCCCGCAGCTCCCGGGCGACGGGCCCAAAGATGCGGGTGCCGCGCGGGTTGCCCTGCTCGTTGATGATCACGGCCGCATTCTCATCAAACTTGATGGTGCTGCCGTCCGGCCGCCGCGTCGCCTTGGTGGTCCGCACCACCACCGCCTTGACGACGTCCCCCTTCTTGACGACGCCGCCCGGCGTGGCCTCCTTCACCGAGGCCACGATGACGTCGCCGATCCGCGCGTAGCGGCGGCGGCTGCCGCCCAGCACGCGGATGCACAAGAGCTCTTTGGCGCCGGAGTTGTCCGCCACCTTGAGCCTGGACTCCTGCTGAATCACCGCAGTCGGCCTCCCTCACTGAGCCCGGCGGATGATCTCCACGACGCGCCACCGCTTCTCCTTGCTCAAGGGCCGGGTCTCCATGATCCGAACCACGTCCCCGGTGCGGCACGAGTTCTGCTCGTCGTGGGCCTTAAACTTCTTGGTGCGGCGCATGGTCCGCTTGTACTTGGGGTGCATGACCGTCCGCTCTACGGCCACCACCACCGTCTTGTCCATCTTGTCGGAAACAACGGTTCCGACCCGGGTCTTGCGCACGCCCCGCTGGGATTCCGTCACCGACGATCCCTCCCTACTGCCGCGGCCGCTAGCGGCGGATGTTCAGCTCCCGCTCCCGTTTGACGGTGTGAATGCGGGCGATGTCCTTGCGGACGGCCCGCACCCGCATGGGATTGTCCAGCTGTCCCGTGGCCAGCTGGAAGCGGAGGTTGAACAGCTCCTCCTTCAGCTCGGCCAGCTTGCGCTCCAGCTCCTCGTTGCTCAGCTCCCGGACTTCCTCCGCCTTCATGTGGCCTCACCACCCGCGACGCGCCCGCGCTCCACAATCTTCGTCTTCACGGGCAGCTTGTGGGCCGCGAGCCGCAGCGCCTCCCGGGCCACCTCTTCGGCCACGCCGCCCACTTCAAACATGATCCGGCCGGGTTTGACCACGGCCACCCAGTACTCGGGCGAACCCTTGCCGCCGCCCATGCGCACTTCCGCCGGCTTCTTGGTCACCGGCTTGTGGGGGAAGATGGTGATCCACACCTTCCCGCCGCGCCGCATGTGACGGGTCATGGCCACACGGGCCGCCTCAATCTGATTGCTGGTGATCCACCCGGCACCCAAGGCCTGCAGGCCGAACTCACCGTATTGCAGGGTGTTGCCCCGATGCGCGACGCCCCGGCGCCGCCCCCGGAAATGCTTGCGGTACTTGACCTTGCGGGGTACCAGCACCCTACTCCACCCCCTGTGGCACGGCCGCCGGCGTCTTGCGCTCCGGCAGCACTTCACCCTTGTAGATCCAGACCTTCACGCCGATCTGGCCGTAGGTGGTGCGGGCTTCGGCGAAGCCATAGTCCACGTCGGCCCGCAGCGTCTGCAGGGGGATGGAGCCCTCCGGCGACCATTCGGTGCGGGCGATTTCCGCCCCACCCAGCCGACCCGACACCATCACCTTGATCCCTTGCGCGCCTAGCCGCATGGCCCGCTGCATGGCCTGCCGCATGGCCCGACGGAAAGAAACCCGCCGCTCCAACTGGAACGCGATGTTTTCCGCCACCAGCTGCGCGTCCAGCTCGGGCACCTTGATCTCCAGGATATTGATCTGGATCTGCTTGCCCGTGTCCTTCTCCAGATCCTTGCGCAGGCGGTCCACCTCGGAGCCGCCCTTGCCGATGATCATGCCCGGCCGGGCCGCGTGGATGGTCAGCTTCACCCGATTGGCCGCCCGCTCGATGTCGATGCGGGAGACGCCGGCGGTGTAGAAGCGTTCCTTGATGTGCTTGCGGATGCGCAAGTCCTCATGCAGCAGATCCGCGTACTCCTTTTTGTTCGCGTACCAGCGGCCCTGCCAATCCTTGATGATGCCCAGCCGCAGCCCGTAGGGGTGTACCTTCTGCCCCACCGTCTAACTCCTCCTCACTGGCGCTCCCGCACGACGACCGTAATGTGGCTCATCCGCTTCTGGTAACGGTCGGCGCGGCCCCGGGCCCTGGGCATGATGCGCTTCAGGGACGGGCCTTCGTCCACGTACGCCGCGGCCACCACCAGCCGATCCCCGTTCATGTCGTGGTTGTTCTCGGCATTAGCCGCCGCGGACTTCACCACTTTCTCCACGATCCGTGCCGCCCGCTTGGGCGTGAAGCGCAGCATCGCCAGGGCCTCGCCCACCGGCTTGCCCTTGATGATCCGGGTCACTTGCCGCGCCTTGCGGGGCGAGATGCGCACGTATCGGGCGACTGCCCTCGCCTCCATCGTCCTTCCCCCCTGGCAGGCCTACCGGACCCGCGTCGAGCGCTCACTGCCGGCGTGGCCGCGGAATGTCCGGGTAGGCACGAATTCTCCCAGCTTGTGACCGACCATGTCTTCGGTGATGTAGATGGGCACGTGCCGCCGCCCATCGTGCACCGCGATGGTGTGCCCCACAAATTCGGGGAAGATGGTCGAGTCCCGGGACCAGGTCTTGATCACCCGCTTGTTCCCCGTCTCGTTCATCTCCCGAATCTTTTTCAGCAGACTCGGATGGGCGTAAGGCCCTTTCTTGCTCGACCTGCCCATGGCCAACCTCCTCCCACGCCGGCCTACTTGCGCCGCCGCACGATCAGATCGCTGGACTTCTTGTTCTTCTTGCGGGTGCGCGCGCCCAGGGTCGGCTTGCCCCAGGGAGTCACCGGCCCGGGCTTGCCGATGGGCGCTTTGCCCTCACCGCCGCCGTGGGGGTGGTCCACCGGATTCATGGCCACGCCGCGGGTGTGGGGCCGCCGGCCCAGCCACCGCATGCGCCCGGCCTTGCCGATGACGATGTTCTCATGCTCCGGATTGCCCACCTGGCCCACGGTGGCCCGGCACTCCACCCGCACCTTGCGGAACTCGCCCGAGGGTAGCCGCAAGGTCGCGTAGTCCCCTTCCCGGGCCATGAGCTGCGCGGCCGTGCCCGCGCTGCGCACCAACTGGGCGCCTTTGCCCGCCCGCAGCTCGATGGCGTGCACCATGGTACCCACCGGGATGTTGGCCAGCGGCAATGCGTTGCCCGGGCGGATGTCCGCGTTGGGCCCCGACTCCACCGTATCGCCCACCTTCAGGCCCAGGGGCGCGAGGATGTAGCGCTTCTCCCCGTCAGCATAGTGCAGGAGGGCGATGCGGGCCGACCGGTTCGGATCGTACTCGATGGCCGCCACCTTGGCCGGAATCCCGTCCTTGTCCCGCTTAAAGTCGATGATCCGGTACAGCCGCTTGTGCCCGCCGCCCCGGTGCCGCACGGTGACCCGCCCTTGCGCGTTGCGCCCGCCGCTCTTCTTGAGCGGCTCCACCAGCGACCGCTCGGGCTCGGTCTTCGTGATGTCCCGGAAATCCGCGACCGTCATGCCGCGGCGGCCGGGCGACGTCGGCTTGTACTTTTTCACAGCCATAGCACCGCTAACCTCCCCGCCATCAGAGCCCCTCAAAGATGGGGATCCGCTGGCCCTCCTGCAATGTCACGATGGCCTTCTTGCGATCGGGCGTCCGCCCGACGCTCCGGCCCTGGCGGCGCTGCTTGCCCCGGACGCGGATGGTGTTGACCTTGGTCACCTTCACGTCAAAGATGGTCTCCACCGCCCGCTTGATCTGGGTCTTGTTGGCCGCCTGGTCCACCTCAAACACGTACTTGCCCTGCTCCATCAAGGCCGTGGCCTTCTCGGTGATGAGGGGCCGCTTGATCACGTCGCGCGGATCCATTACCCCAACGCCTCCTCCAGTTTGGCCACGGCGGCCCGGGTCATGACGAGCCGGTCATGGGCCAACACCTGGTACACGTTGATGTCCTCGGCCTGCGCCGTCTCCGCGCCCGGCAGGTTGCGAGCCGACAGCTCCACGTTGCGGTTCCGCTCGCCCAGCACGATCAAGGGCTTGCGCTCCGCCGACAGCCGCTTGAGGACATTGGCCATCTCCTTGGTCTTGGGCTGGCCCAACTGGAGATCGTCCAGCACGATGAGCTCCCCGGCCCGCACCTTCGCGGAGAGGGCCGACCGCAGGGCCGCCCGGCGGGCCTTCTTGGGCATGGACTGGCGGTACTCCCGCGGCTTGGGCCCAAACACCACGCCGCCGCCCACCCAAATAGGGGAGCGGATGCTGCCGTGCCGAGCGCGACCCAGGCCCTTTTGCCGCCACGGCTTGCGGCCGCCGCCCCGCACCTCGCCCCGGGTCTTGGTGGACGCGGTGCCTTGGCGCTGGTTGGCCAGGTACATCACCACGGCCTGGTGGAGCAGGGGCTCGTTGACCTCCGCACCAAACACGGTGTCCGACAGCTCGATCTCCCCGACGGGCTGGCCCTCCTGGTTATACACCGAAACCTTTGGCATCGCAACGTCGCCTCCAAACCCCATCGGTCAGGACTTGTGCTTCACCGTTTCCTTGATGAGCACAAGGCCACCGCGCGGCCCCGGCACCGAACCCCGCACCAAAATCAAATTGCGGTCGGGGTCCACCCGCACCACCTTAAGGCCCTGGATGGTGCGCCGCTGGCCGCCCATGCGGCCGGGCAGCTTGCGCCCGGGGAACACCCTCTGCGGACCCGTGGCCCCCAGCGAACCGACCCGGCGGTGGTACATGGACCCGTGGCTCATGGCGCCCCGGGCGAAGTTGTGCCGCTTGATGGCGCCGGAAAACCCCTTGCCCTTGGTGACGCCCACCACGTCCACGAAATCGCCCGGGCTGAACACGTCGGCCTTGATTTCCGCGCCGACCTCCAGCTGGGCGAACTCCTCGCCCTCGCGCACCCTCACTTCCCGCAAGTAGCGGACGGGCTTGACCCCGGCGGCCTGGAAGTGGCCCTTCATGGGCTTGTTTACCCGCCGCTCCTTCTGTTGGCCAAAGCCCAGCTGCAAGGCGGTGTAGCCGTCCCGTTCGGCGGTGCGCTTGTGCACGACCACGCAAGGACCGGCCTCAATGACCGTCACCGGCACCGCGTGGCCGGTTTCGTCAAAGATCTGCGTCATGCCAATCTTTCGGCCCAAAATGCCTTTGGGCATCCTGCTGCACCTCCCATGCCTGGACTGAAACCCCAACGGGGCGCCCGCGCGGCGCACCCCGGACCGGCCTATAGCCTGCCCCACCGGCCCCGGGGCCGCGAAAGGCGGACTACAGCTTGATCTCGATGTCCACCCCGGCGGGCAGGTCCAGGCGCATCAGCGCGTCCACCGTCTTGGACGTGGGCTCCAAAATGTCGATGAGCCGCTTGTGGGTGCGCATCTCAAACTGCTCCCGCGAATCCTTGTGGATATGGGGAGAGCGCAATACGGTAAAGACGTGCCGCTCCGTGGGCAGCGGCACCGGGCCCGACACCAGCGCGCCGGTGCGCTTGGCGGTTTCCACGATGCGCTCCGCCGAGCTGTCCAACAGCTTGTGGTCAAATGCCTTCAACCGGATGCGGATCTTTTGCCTCATGTCAACCCGTTAGCCTCCTCTTGCCGCTCCCGGCGGCGGGGCCTCCCGCGGAAATTCCCCCGCGCAGCCGGAGTCCGCGCGCGGGCAACCTTCCGCCTCATCGGCCCAGATGCCCATCCGGCCTGCGGCAGCCGGCCGCCTCCCGGGACGGCGCGCCCTTGCCCGTCCACCGGGCCGGCGGTGCCCGCAGGCCAGGACCGCCCTTACTCCAGGATCTTGGTCACCACGCCCGCACCCACCGTGCGGCCGCCCTCCCGAATGGCAAAGCGCAGCCCTTCCTCAATGGCAATGGGCGTGATGAGCTCCACCGTCATCTGCACGTTGTCGCCAGGCATGACCATCTCCATGCCCTCAGGCAGCCGCACCGTCCCCGTCACGTCCGTCGTCCGGAAGTAAAACTGCGGCCGGTACCCGTTGAAGAAGGGCGTGTGACGGCCGCCCTCCTCCTTGCTCAGCACGTACACTTCCGCCTCGAACTTCGTGTGCGGCTTGATGCTCCCCGGCTTGGCCAGCACCTGACCCCGCTCGATCTCGTCCCGGTCCACGCCCCGCAGCAATACGCCGATGTTGTCCCCCGCCTGGGCCTCGTCCAGCAGCTTCCGGAACATCTCCAGACCCGTGGCCACCGTCTTGCGGGTCGGGCGAATCCCCACGATCTCCACCTCTTCGCCCACCTTGATCCGGCCCCGCTCCACGCGGCCCGTGGCCACCGTCCCCCGGCCCGTGATGCTGAACACGTCCTCCACCGGCATCAGGAACGACTTGTCCACGTCCCGCTCCGGCGTCGGAATGTACTCATCCACCGCATCCAGAAGCTGCTGCAGCTTCTCGCACCACTCGCCAGGCTGACCCTTCTCCAGCTCCTCCAACGCCTTCAGGCCCGACCCCGCAATGACAGGCACCTCATCCCCAGGGAACTCGTACTGGTTCAGCAGGTCCCGCACTTCCATCTCCACCAGCTCAAGCAGCTCGGGGTCGTCCACCATGTCCGCCTTGTTCAGCCACACCACTATCGCCGGCACGCCCACCTGACGAGCCAACAAAATGTGCTCACGCGTCTGCGGCATCGGACCGTCCGCCGCGCTCACCACCAGGATCGCGCCGTCCATCTGCGCCGCACCCGTGATCATGTTCTTCACGTAGTCCGCGTGCCCGGGACAGTCCACGTGCGCATAGTGCCGCTTCTCCGTCTCGTACTCCACGTGGGACGTATTGATCGTAATGCCCCGCTCCCGCTCCTCGGGCGCGTTGTCGATCTCCTCGAACTTCCGCTGCTGGGCCAGGCCCTTTTGCGCCAGGTACGCGCTGATGGCCGCCGTCGTCGTCGTCTTCCCGTGGTCCACGTGACCGATGGTCCCAATGTTGACGTGCGGCTTCGTCCGCTCAAACTTCTGCTTCGCCAT
>Ga0079224_100000340_pt1 | contig 43930 bp, 38 predicted proteins | sample Stecom2015_FD_80414 | JGI IMG/M metagenome (GOLD analysis project Ga0079224, IMG submission 80414) | Agricultural soil microbial communities from Utah to study Nitrogen management - Steer compost 2015 | ecosystem: Environmental > Terrestrial > Soil > Agricultural land | place: USA: Utah... | reverse complement strand
GACCGCGCCGAAGCAGACCGCGATGTACTGCGGGTCCGGGTTCAGCGCGTAGGCAAGGGGCATCGCGATCGGGAAGACGACCGCATACGTGCCCCAGGACGAGCCGATCGAGAAGGCGACGGCCATGCAGATGAAGGTCAGGATCCCCGGGAGGAGGACCGGCTCCACGAAGGACGCCGTCGTCTCGACGATGTAGGCGGCGGTGCCGAGCGACTTCGAGACGTCCCCGAGCGTGACCGCGAGCCCGAGGATGATCGCGCCGACCGTCACGCCCTTGCACCCATCGACGAAGCCTTCGACCGCGGTCTGGAGCGGCATCCCGCGCCCGATCGCGAGCGCGAAGGCGACGAGGACCGCGAGACCGAACGCCTCCGCGATCCTGACCTGGCCGGTGATGAAGTACGGGATGATCGCCACGCCGAGGAGCGTGCCCATCGGGAGCATGAAGCCGATGATCGAGGGGCGGTACCCCTCCGGGAGCTGGAGCTGCGTCAGCTCCTCGGACGTGAGCGGACGCGCGTTCGGCGCGTTCAACTGTCCCGTCGTCCGGGCGCGCTCGATCGCCAGACGCATCTTCTTGCCGACCCACGGGAGCCAGCCCAGCGAGAAGAGGAGCGTCATGACGACCGCGAAGATCCCGTAGAAGTTGAACGGGAGCGAGCGGAAGAAGAAGGCGACGGCGTCCGCCTCCGTCGCGAAGAGCGGCGTCGTGCCCACGATCAGTCCGGCGATGTAGAGCGGCCAGGCGTTGAACGGGATCACCGTCGCCACCGGCGACGCCGTCGAATCGACGATGTACGTCAGTTCCTCCTTCGACAGGCGATGCTCGTCCGCGATCGGGCGGACCGTCGTGCCGGCCAGGATCGTCGAGATCGTCCCGCCCTGATGGAAGACCACGCCCATCAGCCAGGCGAAGAAGCGCGCGCTCCTCGGACCTCGCACGATCCCGCGCCCCGCCCATTCCGCGAAGGCCCGGGCGCCGCCCGTTCGTGTCCACAGCCCGATCAGACCGCCGAGCGCCCAGAGGTAGACGAGGAGGATCATCGCGTACGACGAGCTCCCGATCGAGGGCAGGAGGAACTCCTGGATGATGTTGAACTGGCCACTGACCACGCCGCCGACGACGATCCCGATGAAGAGCGAAGGGATCACCTCTCGCGTCAGGAAGACGAGGGCCAGCGTGCACAACGCGGGCAACAGGCTCCAGAACCCGATGTGGCCGCCCTCCGGAGGCGGCTCGCCCGCGCTCACGAGCGCGAGGACGACGAGGAACGCGACGACCGCGGTTGCATACAGCCAGCGGCGCAACCCGCCCGGGCGAGGCGGCGGCTGTGCGCCGGGCACCTCGATCTCAGACATCTTCTCAGGGGCTCGTACCATGTTCCACAACCTCCTCCGGGACTCGCCAGGATCCATGGCGCGGGAGAGACGCACGGGGCGGGTGCGGCGACCGTCGCAGGCGCGCGGAACGCCCTCCATCGGCTCCAGAACTCCCCGGCAGACACCACGGTGCGCCAATCACACGATCGACGGATCCAATATTATACAAGATCCGCGTGAGCCGTGCACGTGAACGCCTCTCCATTCCCCTTGATCCCTTCCCCGCCCTTTGCCTACCTTGGTGTTACGGAATCGGGAACCCGATGCGCAAGGAACCGGGGGACAGGGGGATACACGTGTTGCGCAACGCGATGGCGGTCCTGGAGCTCTTCACGCTGGAGCGTCCGGACCTCGGAGTCGTGGAGGCGGCGGAGTTCCTGGGTCGGCACAAGAGCACGGTCTCGCGCTGGCTCTCCGCGATGGAGGGCGCGGGGTTCGTGGACCGCGACCCGGTGTCGGGCCGCTACCGTGTATCGCTTCGGCTGGCGGCGCTCGCGGAAGTCGCTCGTCGAGGCACGTCGTTGCAGCGTCTCGCGCGGCCCGTCCTGGAGAAGCTGGCCGCGACGACGGGCGAGACGTCGAACCTGGCGGTGCTGGACGGTTCCGAGGCGATCAACATCGAGGTCGCGGAGAGTCCTCGCCCGATCATGCACGTGGGGTGGGTCGGGCGTCGCCTGCCGCTCCACGCGAGCGCGTCCGGGAAGGCGCTGCTGGCGTGGCGTTCGGCCGAGGAGGTCGAGGAGCTGCTCGTCCCGCCGCTCCCCCGCTTCACGCCGGACACGATCACGGATCCGGCGTTGATCCGGTCGGAGCTCGAACGGGCTCGCGAGCAGGGCTACGCGACGACGTGGGCGGAGCTCTCGCCCGACCTCGTCGCGGTCGCGGCGCCGGTCCGGGACCATCGGGGCGGGGTCGTCGGCGTCCTGGCGATCTCGGCGCCGATCTCGCGGGTCACGCGCGAGGCGCTCCCATCGCTCGCGGCCCCGGTCGTCGCCGCGGCGTCCGAACTCTCGGAGCGGATGGGGTACCGCCCGCAGGTCGCCGCCCACGGCTGATCGACCGGCGTCGTCCGCCACTCGATACGCGCAAACGAATCGCATATACGAATGACGAGGGGGTCGGGGCCGTGACCGGCCTCCGGCCGGCGGCTAGACGGGGATCTCGGGCGGCGAGCCGAACGGACCGACGCGCGGACCCGGGTTGTGGAGCGCGGCGCCGAGCGCGAGGGCGAGGACTTCGCGGGTCTCTTCCGGGAGGATGACGGCGTCGACGAAACCGCGTGCGGCGGCGTACCGCGCGTCGAGCTGGTGCTCGTAATCGGCGCGGACCGCATCGATCCGCTCCTGGAGCTCGGGCCCGGGCGCCTGGCCCGCCTTCTTGAGCTCCTCGAGCTGGGGCCCGAAGAGGGCGACGACGGCGCTCTCCCCCTCCATTACGCCCATCCTGCCGGTCGGCCAGGTGAAGATGAAGTCCGGGTCGAAGCCCTGGCCGGCCATCGCGTAGTACCCGGCGCCGGACGCGTGGTTGACGGTGAGGACGACCCTCGGCACGGTCGCGGTCGCCATCGCCTCGACGAACCGTGCGCCGGCCCGGATGATCCCGGAGTGCTCGGCCTCGGTCCCGACCATGAATCCGCTGACGTCCTGGACGAAGAGGATCGGCGTGCCCTGCCGGCTCATCGTCTCGATGAAGTAAGCGGTCTTCTCGGCGCTCTCGGTGTAGATGATCCCGCCGAACCTGGGCGGCCCGTCCCGGGCGTCGCGGATCATCCCGCGCGCGTTCGCGATGACGCCGATCGGGATCCCGCAGAGTCGGGCCGTGCCGCAGATCATCTCCGGTGCGAACTCGGGCTGGAACTCATCGAGCCGGCCTTCGTCGAGAAGGCAGCGCAGGACCTCCTTCATGTCGTAGGGCTGGCGGTGGTCGGGCGGCAGGAGCTCGTAGAGGTCCGTGGGCTCGCGCCCGGGCCCGGCCGCCTCGCCGAGCTGGGGCGGCGAGTAATGCAGCTCGCCGATGAACTCGCGGATCCGGGCGATGCATGCCCGGTCATCGGGGACGCTGTAGTGCGCGACGCCGCTCAGCACGGTGTGCGTCCTCGCGCCGCCGAGCGTCTCGGCATCGACGGTCTGGCCGGTCGCGCCCTTCACGAGGTTCGGGCCGCCGAGTCCCATGAAGCTGGTCCCCTCGACCATGAAGATGACGTCGGAGAGCGCGGGCAGGTACGCGCCGCCCGCGATGCACGGCCCCATGACGGCGGCGATCTGCGGGACGCGGAGGTAGCGCCGCATGATCGAGTTGTAGTAGAAGATCCGGCTCGCGCCGTACTGACCGGGGAAGACGCCGCCCTGGTAGGGGAGGTTCACGCCCGCCGAGTCGACCAGGTAGACGATCGGGATCCGGCAGCGCATGGCGATCTCCTGCGCGCGCAGGATCTTCGTGATCGTCTCGGGCCACCACGCGCCGGCCTTGACGGTCGCGTCGTTTGCGACGACGACGACGGGCCGGCCCTGGACGGTTCCGACGCCGGTCACGACGCCGGCGGCGGGCGCCTGGCCGTCGTAGCGGTCGTGCGCGACGAGGAGCCCGATCTCGAGGAACCGCGTGTCCGGGTCGAGGAGGAGGTCGATCCGCTCGCGTGCGGTCAGCTTGCCCTGGGCGTGCTGGCGCTCGATACGGTCGCGGCCGCCGCCTTCGCGGACCCTGGATTCCAGCGCTCGGAGCTCATCGGCGAGGCGCCGGAAGCGGCCCGGGTCGGCGCCGACGCTACTCCCGGTCGCGGCCATGCTCGGCGAACCACTCCCGGATGTACGCGATCGGCTCCGATGTCGGCGTACCCGGGCCGAAGATCCGCCCGACGCCCATCGCCTGGAGCGCCTGGACGTCGTCCTCGGGGATGATCCCGCCGCCCGTCACGAGGATGTGATCCGCGCCCTCCTCCCTGAGCAGCTCGAGGACCCGCGAGAAGAGCGTCATGTGCGCGCCCGAGAGGATCGAGAGCGCGACGACGTCGACATCCTCCTGGATGGCGGCATTCACGATCATCTCGGGCGTCTGATGCAGTCCGGTGTAGATGACCTCGAAGCCGGCATCGCGGAACGAACTGGCGATGACCTTCGCGCCCCGGTCGTGACCGTCCAATCCGGGCTTGGCGACGAGGACCCGGATCTTCCGTTCCGTCATGGTTCCTGGCACTGTGCTCATCGGTTCAGAGAGTTGACTGCCCCAGCCTCCGGTGCCGTAAAGTAGGTCTACCCGAAAGGCTCGGCAAGGTAACGCTTTGGAGCGGCGCAGATTTCCGGGCGGCGGCCCTCACCCCGGGTTCTCCGCCACGGCAATGACCCTGGGCGAATCGTAGCGGAGCGGCTCCCCGTTCCAGTCGCCGTAGTAGCGTACCCGCCCGAATCCCGCGGCCTGGAGCAGGCCGTGGATCTCGGTCGCGGTCCGGAGCTTGAGCGCGTGACGCTTCTCGCCGCTCTCCTCGCCCCTCCGCCAGCGCAGCCGTTCGTAGCTGATCCCGGTGACGGGGTCGAAGCGCCGGCGCACGCGGACCTCGATCCCGTTGGGGAGCGTCCAGCGGTCGCGCTCGGCGTAGGTGCAGACGACGTCATCGCGGTGCATGCTCTCGAGGAGGAAGAACCCGCCGGGCCGGAGGACGCGCCGCGCCTCGGCGAGGGCCCGGAGGTCGTCCTCGTCGTTCAGGAAGAGGCCGAGGCTGGTGAAGACGTTGAGGACGGCGTCGAACGAGCCGTCCTTGAACGGCAGGGCGCGGATGTCGGCTGCGGCGTACCGGAGCGGGAGCCTGTCGGCCCGTGCGCCCGCGGCGGCGCGGCGGAGCAGGTCGATGGAGAGGTCGGCGCCGTAGGCGTCGTACCCGGCGACGGGGAGGAGCCGCGTGTGGCGCCCCCACCCGCACGGCGCGTCCAGGATCCGTGCGTCCAGGGGGAGTCCGAGGAGTTCGAGGATCGCGGCGACTTCGCGCCGGCTCTCCTCCTCGGGGAAGAGCGACTCGTGCAGCTCGAAGAAGACATCATCGAAATAGGTCCGCCACCACGCCATCTCGCACCCTTTCCACCCGATCACGTATTCATCGGCCCACCGGACGCGTTGGCCCGTGCGCGGCCGTCCCCGTGCCTGCCCGGCGCCTCGACCTGCGCCGGACGCCTCCTCCCGCGCCGGTCGGGGCCGGCCGCGCCCTCAGTCCTCCACGCGCTGGCCGTCGGTCTCCGGCCGCGCCTCGAGCGTCAGCTCGACCCGGTCGATCCTGCGTCCGTCCATCGCGACGACGCGCATGCTGCCGCCCGGGAACTCGACCTCTTCGCCGACATCGGGGATCCTGCCGAGCTGGGCCATGATGTATCCGGCGATCGTCGTGTATTCATCCTCGGGGAGGCGCAGTTCGTAGCGGTCGTTCACGTCGAAGATGGTGACGCCGCCGCTCAGGAGGATCTCGCCCGTCTCGGTCTCTTCGATGTCGGGCGGCTCGAGCTCGTACTCGTCGCGGATGTCGCCGACGATCTCCTCGACGAGGTCCTCCAGGGTCACGATCCCCGCGGTCCCGCCGAACTCGTCGACGACGACGGCCATGTGCAGCCGCTGCGCCTGCATCTCACGGAGCAGCCCCTCGATGTTCTTGCTGTCCGGTACGAACGGGACCGGCCGGATCAATTCCGAGAGCCGCTCGTTCCCCTCTCTCTGCGCCTTCCACACGTCGCGGGCGAGGATGACGCCGACGATCCGGTCGAGCGAGTTCTCGTAGACGGGCAGGCGCGAGTGTCCGGCCTCGAGGATCCGTTCGGCGGCCTCGTCGATCGTCGCGTCGATGGGGACGGCCACGATCTCGGTCCTGGGCGTCATGACCTCGGCCGCGACGGTCTCGGAAAGGTCGAAGACGCCCCGGATCATCTCGACCGGCTCCTCGGCGAGCGCGCCGTGCTCGTACATCTTCGTCACGAGCATCTCGATCTCCTCGGGCCTGTGGATCCTCTCGACCTCGGTCGGCGAGCGGAGCCCGAACGCCCGGAGCAGGAGCGCGGCCGCGCCGTTCAACGAAGCGATGAACGGCGCGAGGACCTTCGAGAAGCCGATCAGCGGCCCGGCGGTCCAGAGGCTGACCGTTTCGGGGTAGAGCAGCGCGAGCGTCTTCGGCGCGAGTTCGCCGAGCACGATGTGCAGGAAGGTGATGATCGCGAAGGCCAGGATGCTGGCGACGGTGTGCGTCGCGATCACGTCGAGCGGCGAGGGGAGTCCGTCGAAGACCTGGATCAGGATCGATGCGAACGTCGTCTCACCGACCCAGCCGAGCGCGAGCGAGGCGAGCGTGATCCCGAGCTGTGTGCCGGAGAGGTAGTGATCCAGGTCGTTGATCGCGTCCAGGGCGAGTCGGGCCCGGCGGTTCCCGGTCTCGACGAGCGACTCGATCCGGGTACGCCGGACCCCGACCAGAGCGAACTCCGCGGCGACGAAGAAGGCGTTCGCGAGGACGAGGATGAACGCGATCGCGAGGCGCCAGACGATGCCGCCGACGGTCAATAACGTATCCTGTTCCATTTCGTCGACCGCGCCCGACGTCGGCGCGGGAACGCATCAGAAGAAGACGGGCTCCCTGAATGCGCCGTAGATCTTCTCCAGCGCGTACCGGATCTCGTAGAGCGTGGCGTAGGCGCGCACGCACTCGAGCATCGGCTCGACCACGTTCTCGCCGCTCTCGGCCGCCCGGGTGAGCCGCTCGAGCGCGGCCTGGACCCTGGACTCGTCGCGCCGGGCGCGGAGCGCGGCCATGCGTTCCCGCTGCCGCCGCTCGGCCTCCTCGCCGATCTTCAGGATCTCGAGGTTCGCGTCCTCGTTCCCCTGGGTGAAGGCGTTGACGCCGACGATGATCCGCTCGCCGCTCTCGATCTCGCGCTGCTGGCGCTCCGCACTGCGCGCGATCTCGCGCTGGAAGTAGCCCATCTCGATCCCGGGCACGACGCCGCCGAGGCGGTCGACCTCTTCGAAGATCGCTTCGGCCTGGCGCTCGAGCTCGTCGGTCAGCGCTTCGACGTAGTACGAGCCCGCGAGCGGGTCGATCGTGTTCGCGACGCCGGTCTCGTAGGCCAGGATCTGCTGCGTCCGGAGCGCGATGCGCACCGCCTTCTCCGTGGGGAGGGCGAGCGTCTCGTCCATCGAGTTCGTGTGCAGCGACTGCGTGCCGCCGAGCACCGCCGCGAGCGCCTGGTACGCGACGCGGATGATGTTGTTCTCCGGCTGCTGCGCGACGAGCGTCACGCCCGCCGTCTGGGCGTGGGTCCGCAGCCGCCACGACTCCTCCTTCTTCGCGCCGTAGACCTCGCGCATCCGCTTCGCCCAGATCCGCCGTGCGGCGCGGAACTTCGCGATCTCCTCGAAGAAGTCATTGTGGACGTCGAAGAAGAAGGAGAGTCGGGGCGCGAAGTCGTCGACGTCGAGCCCCCGTGCGATCCCGCGCTCGACGTACTCGAAGCCGTTGCGGAGCGTGTAGGCCAGCTCCTGCGCGGCCGTCGCGCCGGCCTCGCGGATGTGGTAGCCGCTGATCGAGATCGGGTTGTACTTAGGCGCGTGCTTCGCGCACCACTCGAACATGTCGACGATCAGCTTGAGCGCGGGCTCCGGCGGGTAGATCCACGCGTGCTGCGCCTGGTACTCCTTGAGGATGTCGTTCTGCACGGTCCCGCGCAGCTTTTCGGGCGGAACGCCCTGCTTCTCCGCCGCGACGACGTAGAAGCAGAAGAGGATGATCGCCGGCCCGTTGATCGTCATGGAGACGGAGACCTGGTCGAGCGGGATCCCGTCGAAGAGCGTCTCCATGTCGGCCAGGCTCGAGATGGCGACCCCGCACTTCCCGACCTCGCCGAGGGAACGCGGGTGGTCCGAGTCGTAGCCCATGAGCGTCGGGAAGTCGAAGGCGACGCTGAGCCCGGTCTGGCCGTGCTCGAGGAGGTAGTGGTAGCGGCGGTTCGTCTCCTCCGCGGTCCCGAACCCGGCGAACTGACGCATCGTCCAGAGCCGGGTCCGGTACATCGTCGTGTACGGGCCGCGGGTGAACGGGTACTGGCCCGGGAAGCCGACCTTCTCGAGGTACGCGTCGGACCCGCCGTCGAGCGGCGTGTAGAGCGGCTTGACCGGGGTCCCGGAGACTGTGGTGAAGTCGGTCTCCCGCTTGGGGATCCGGTCGAATGCGGCCTCCCACTCGGCCAGTCGCGCCCGGAGCTCGGCGAGTTCGAGCTCCTGTTCCCGGACCCGCTCCTCGAGTTCGGCAATCGTCGTATCGCGATCCGTGATGCCCATGTTCGACCGTGACCTCTCTCCTGGGTACCGTTCCAGCGCTCGCCGGGCTACACCCCGGCGCCGCGCACGATCCGCGCCGCGACCTCGTACGGGCTCTCGCGGCCGCTATCCAGTGCGTCGAGCGATTCTTCGAGGATCGCCTCGCCTCCGCGCTCGCGCCACGTGAGGTCCGCGAGCCGTCTCGCGACCTCGTCGCGGACGCGGCCGACGCGGCGCTGGTGCCGGCGCCTCGCCAGTTCGCCGGTCGTGTCCAGCCACGCGTGGTGCCGGACCAGGACTTCGCGGAGTCCGTCGACGCCTTCGCCACGCTCTGCGATCGTCTTCAGGACCGGGATCTGCCACTCCGGGCGCTCGGCGTCGGATACGCCGTCGCCGGACCCGCCGTCCGGTGCTGCGTCGCCGGACGCGTCGACCGGCGCGCCTCCGTTCGCGGGCCGGGCCCGGATGCGGCCGAGGTCGACGCCGTGGTGTGCGGGCACGCCCTTGCCGTACCGGCCCGCCCGGAGGTGGAGCATGATCTCGACCTCGCGGGCGAGCCGTTCCGCACCGGGCCGGTCCGCCTTGTTGACGACGAAGAGGTCCGCGATCTCCATGAGCCCGGCCTTCATGGCCTGGATCCCGTCGCCGGACTCGGGCACGAGGACGACGACGGTGCTGTCGGCCGCGGCGGCGATGTCGAGTTCGGACTGGCCGACGCCGACGGTCTCGATCAGGATCCGGTCGAAGCCGAAGGCGTCGAGCACGTCGATGACCTCGTTCGTCGTGACGGCGAGGCCGCCGAGCGAGCCGCGGGTCGCCATCGAACGGATGAAGATCCCGGGGTCGAGGGCGATCTCGTTCATCCGGATCCGGTCGCCGAGGAGGGCGCCGCCGGTGAAGGGCGAGGTCGGGTCGACGGCGACGATCGCGACGGTCTCGCCGGCCTCGCGGAACGCGGCGGCGAGCCGGCCGGTCAGCGTCGACTTCCCGGCGCCGGGCGGGCCGGTGATCCCGATCCGGTGCGCCCGGCCGAGCGCGCCGTTCAGCTCGCTCAGGATCGCCCGGAAGCCGGGCCGCTCGTTCTCGACCAGGGTGATGACCCGGGCGAGCGCGGTCCGCTTGCCCGCACGGAAATCGGCGAGCAGCGCCGACTGCGCTCGAGAGAGTTCCATCCCATCCATACCTGGAAGATGTTCGCCCGCAAGGAGGCTGTCAAACCGTGCATCGTCTCACCTCCGCGTCCCGCCCTCGCCGGGCGGCCTCAGCCCGCGCGCGTGGCGGAGCGGGTTCTCGAGGAGATGGCTCGGTATGAGGAAGACGATGACGAACATGATGAGCGCGGCCCCGAGCCCGGCGACGAGGAGCCAGACGTTCCGGATCGCGAGGAACACGATCGCGGAGATGAGCGCGGTCGTGACGGCGAAGAGGCTGAGCAGGACCCGCCGGACCTGGAGGAGGAGGAAGCGTTCGCCGTGGAGCAGGTCGCGGGGGTGGATGCGGACGCGGAACTCCTCGCGCTCGGCGCGTCGGAGCACGTCCCGGAGCCCGAGCACGGCGCCGCGGGCCTCGTCGACGAGGCCGCGCGCGACCTCCGACGGCTCGCGCGCCGTCGCCCGGAGGAGCTCGCCGCGCATCCTGCGGATGACGGGGCGCGCGACCTCGAGCCCGTTGAAGTACGCGTCGTAGCGGAACCCGATCCCTTCGAGCAGGGCGGCGGCCCGGAAGAAGTAGACGAGTTCGCGCGGCAGGATCAGCGGCCAGGTGTAGAAGGTGTCCATGATGGCACGGACCGCCTGCTGCACGGCACGGGGCCCGAGCTCGCGCGCCCTGCCGACGATGTCGAGGATCTCGGCCGCCGCGTCGCGGACCTCCGCGCGCGAGATCTGGGGATCGATCATCCCCAGTTCGAACATCCCGTTGATCAGGTCGTCGAGGTCGTCGCGGGCCGCGGCCATCGCGACGCGGAAGATCCGATCGCGGGTCGCGCGGCCGAGGCGGATCGCCATCCCCCAGTCGAGGAAGACGAGGCGGCCCTCGGCATCGACGAGGATGTTGCCGGGGTGCGGGTCCGCGTGCATGAACCCGTCGACGAGGAGCATCCGGATGTAGACCTCGGTCAGCGTCTCCATCATCCGGCGGAACTCGAGCTCGCCGCGGGCGAACCGCTCGGAGAGGCGGTCGATCTTGTCGCCTTCGACCCATTCGAGCACGAGGACGCGCTCGCGGGTGAAGGATTCGAAGACACGCGGCGCGCGGACGCGCCGGTCCCGAGCGAAGTGCCTGCGGAACTCGGCGATGTGCCCGGCCTCGACGCGGAAGTCCATCTCCTCGCGAATCCGGACGCTGAACTCGCGGACGACGGTCGTCAGCGCGCGGACGTGATGGTTCGGCGCGAGGACGTTCAGCAGGTAGAGGACGCGGAAGGAGATGTCGAGGTCGACGGCGATCAGCTCGCCGACGCCCGGGCGGAGCACCTTGACCGCGACGGGGTCGCCCGCGATCCGCGCGCGGTGGACCTGGCCCAGGCTCGCGGCCGCGACCGGTTCCCGGTCGAATTCCTGGAAGAGCTGGTCGATCGGCCGGCCGAGCTCCTGCTCGATGACGGCCTCGATCGTCGCGGGCGGGTCCGGCGGGACCCGGTCCTGCAGCTTGCCGATCGCCGAGAGGTACGGCTCCGGGAGGATGTCGGCCCGCGCGCTGAAGACCTGGGCCAGCTTGATGAAGGTCGGGCCGAGCGACGCGATCGCGGCGGTCAGCCGCTCGGCGCGGCGGCGGTGGTCGTCGGCCGTGCGCCGGGCCGGGCGGCCGAAGAGGATCCATCGGCGCCGGTCGCGCAGGAACGCAATGACGAAGGGGAGCAGCCGCCAGACGATCCGGGTCGCGCGTCGCGAGCGCCTCATCGGCCGGGCGCCGGGCTCACCGTTGCACGCCGGGGAGCGGCGTCGCCGGGCCCTCGGCATCCTCGGGCTGGACGCCGCCCGCCGAGAGGACGAAGGTCAGCGCCTGCTCGAGCGTGAACGAGACCGGGAAGACCTCGGCACGGGGCACGACAACCACCCACCCCGTCGTCGGGTTCGGTGCCGTCGGGATGAAGACGGTCACGGAGTCCGGCACGATTTCCTGGACGGCCCGGGGCGCGATCGAGGTCACGAAGCCGATCGACCAGCGCCCGGGGCCCGGGTACTCCACGAGAACGACCTCGCGGAAGAAGCGCTGCTCCTCGCCGAACACGGTGCGCACGATCCGGTTCGACGCGGTGTAGAGCCGGCGGGTCAGCGGGAACCGTTCGAGGAACGAGTGCCACCACCCCACGATCCGTGCGCCGACCGCCCACTCGGCCGTCCACCCGATCAGGAAGAGGAGGAGCAGGAGCAGCAGCAGTCCGAGCCCCGGGACATCGACCCCGATCGCCGGATAGATGATGTTCCCGAGCAGCCCGTCCAGGCGTTGGAAGATCCACCAGAGAACGAACGCCGTGATGGTGACCGGCGCGATGACGACGAGCCCCGCGATCAGCCGCCGCCGCACCGTCCGACCCGGCACCTTCATGCTTCCCACCCCTCCACCACCTCACGCACGATGGCCTCCTGCCGCCGCCTCATCGGGCTCCGTTCCCGCTCCTCGTCCTCCGGATGGTCGTACCCGCAGACGTGGAGCGTGCCGTGGACCACGAGCCGGACGACCTCTTCCCGGATCGGCACGCCGAACTCGGCGGCCTGCCGGACCGCCTGGTCCCACCCGATGTAGATGTCGCCGACCGTCGCGCCGCCGTCTCCATCGCCGAGCTCGAACGAGATCACATCCGTCGGGCCCTCGTGGCCGAGGTACGTCTCGTTCATTGCAGCGATCGCGCCGTCGTCGAGGAAGGCGATCGAGAGCTCCGCGCCGCGCACGCCGAGGTCGCGGAGCGCGGCGAGCGCGGCGAGCCGCGCGGTCTCGCTGAGCTCGTCATCGCCGAGCGGCGCGTCGTCCGGCCACGGGAACGCCACAGCGACCTGGACCTGCACAGCCATCCTTCAGTTCCGCCCCGCGGCCGGTACGGTCGCCGTCTCGGGTTCCTCGCGCTGGGTCGGATAGTCGATGCGCTGGTGGTAGATCCCCGAGAGTCCGAGGACGAACTGCTCCTTGATCTTGGAGAGTTCGCCGAACGTGAGCGGCGCCTCGTCGAGTTGACCGTGCGCGATCTTGGTCTCGACGATCCGGTCGACGAGGGCGCGGATCCGCTCCGGCGTCGGGTCCTGGAGGACCCGGGCCGCGGACTCGATCGAGTCGGCGAGCATGACGATCGCCGTCTCGCGCGAGCGCGGGCGGGGACCCGGGTACGCGAAGTCGCGCGCGTCCAGCTCGGCCTCCGGGTCCTGTTCCTTCGCACGGTCGTAGAAGAAACTGATCGACTGCGTGCCGTGGTGCTCCACGATGAAGTCGCGGACCGCATCCGGGAGCCTCGCCTCCTCCGCCAGGCGGAGCCCGTCGAGGACGTGGCTGCGCACGATCGCGGCCGAGGTCGCGGGCTTCAACCGGTCGTGCGGGTTCCGACCCAGCGGCTGGTTCTCGATGTAGTACTGCGGCCGGAGCATCTTGCCGATATCGTGGTAGTACGCGCCGACACGGGTCAGGAGCGGGTTCGCCTGGATCGCACGGGCCGCGGGCTCGGCCAGGTTCGCCACGTTCAGGGAGTGCGCGAAGGTGCCCGCCGCCTCCCGCTGCAGACGCTGCAGGAGCGGGTGGTTCATGTCCGTCAGCTCGAGGAGCGTCTGATCCGTCGTGATCCGGGTGAACGCCTCGAAGAGCGGGAGGAACCCGACCGCGATCAGCGTGCTCGCGACCGCGTTCACCGTACCCCAGACGGCCATCCCGAAGATCTCGTTCGCCTCGCGCGAGCGGAGCAGCCCGAGCGTGAGCGCGGCGCCGACGTAGGCCGCCGCGACGATCGCAATGTACGCCCAGGTCTGGGACCGGCGCTGGAGGACCCTCGCTCCGAGCGACGCGGCCGCGCCGCCCATGACGAGCGAATAGAGCGACGAGAGCCCGAGGAACGGGGTCTGGCCGCTGACCAGGACCGCGAGGACGAGGCTCAGGTTCAGCGCCATCCGTCTGTCCCAGAGCACGGCGACGACGAGTGCCGGGAACGCGATGGGAAGGAGCTCCCTCGGCCAGTCGCTCCCGGCCACGACCGCACTCGCGGCGAGGAACGCCGCGACCAGGACCACGATGAGGAGGACGTGGCGCAGGTCGTGGTAGGCGCTGGGCCAGAAGTACAGGAGCACGAGCCCGAAGATCGTGAGGACGGAGAGGTTGAAGATGAACGCGCCGATCGAGCGCGCGAAGCTGGAGCTCCCGCCGCCGTCCTCGCCGAGACGGGTCAGGTGCAGCCGGTACGCCTGGAGCCGCTCGAACTCCGCATCGCGGATCTGTTCGTGCGCGCCCACGATCTTCTCGCCTTGCAAGACCTCGCCCTTCACGTCGGGGACCGCCTGGCGCGCGCGCTCCCGGGCGGCGTCCGTCGCCACGCGATCCAGACGGATGCTGGGCTCGAAGTACCGGATCAGGAGGAGGCGCTGCAGTTCCCTGAACTCCGCGCTCGCGTCCCGCGGCAGGTAGCGGCCGGCGCGCTCGTAGAAGCGCGGCGCGGTCAGGAGCGAGTCGCGCGGGAGGCTGTGCAGCCGGCCGTCACGGCTCAGGAGGACCTGCGGCGCGGCGGTCTCCTCGACGTCCGCCGTGGCCGCAATGCCGACCGCCAGCTCGCCACGGACCGCGTTCATCGTGGCCGTCCCGAGCCGCTCGCGCTGCCGGTCCGAGGCCAGGACATCGATGGCCGGGTCCGTCGCCGGCAACGCGTTCGCCTGGAGGAGCGAGCGGAGCGCGGCCCTCGCCTCGGCTTCGCCCGGCGAGCCGGCCACGATGCTGTCCGCCCGGGCGAAGAACCCGGTGAGCCGGGCCAGCATCGTGTCGACCGCGGCCGGCGAGTACTCGAAGATCGGCGGCACGCTCGCCGCGGCCTCGGCCCTCTCGCGCGCGAGCTCCTCCTCGGACTTGTAGATCGGGAAGCCGACTTCGGCGATGATGTCTTCCTCGGCGACCATCCCCTTCTCGAGGACCGGGAAATCGGGGACAGGCGCGACCGGGAAGAGCGCGTTCGTCAGGATCGCGAGCGCGACGAGGAAGAGGATGCGGGCCCCGTGATGGATCGCACCCGCCGGCCAGAGCCGCTCCGGCCGGCCGCTCAGTGCCTGGACGGCACGCCGCACGCTGAATTTCTCATCCACGCGTTCACTGCTCCGATTGCTCGGCCTCGTCCGCGTTGTACGCCTCGATGATGTCCTTGACCAACCGGTGCCGGACGACATCGACGGCATCGAGGTACGCGATCGCGATCCCGTCGATCCCGCTCAGGATCCGTTCGACCTGGAGCAGCCCCGACTCCTGCGGGCGCGGGAGGTCGATCTGCGTCTTGTCGCCCGTGATCACGGTCCGGGAGTTCAGCCCGAGCCGGGTCAGGAACATCTTCATCTGCGCCGAGGTCGCGTTCTGCGCCTCGTCCAGGATGACGAAGGCGTCGGCCAGCGTCCGGCCGCGCATGTAGGCGAGCGGCGCGATCTCGATCGTCCTCGACTCGAGCGCGCGGCGGACCCAGTCGGCCGGCATCATGTCTTCCAGCGCGTCGTAGAGCGGACGCAGGTAGGGATCGACCTTCTCCTGCAGGTCGCCCGGCAGGAAGCCCAGGTTCTCGCCAGCCTCGACCGCGGGCCGCGCCAGGATGATCCGCTTCACGCGGTTCTTGCGGAGCGCGTCGACCGCGGACGCGACGGCCAGGTACGTCTTGCCCGTGCCGGCCGGCCCGATCGCGATCACGATCTCGTTCTTCGCGATCGCCTCGAGGTACGCGGCCTGGCCCGGGGACTTCGGCGTGATGACCCGACGCGACCCGTTCAGGAAGATGCGGGTCTCCTCGACCCGCGACCCCGGCTCGACGACCTCGACCGCGCCGTTCAGGCCCGTGTCGGCGACGGCGCGACGAACCTCCTCGACGCCGAAGTTCATCCCGAGCCGGGCCAGGTCGACGATGCGACGGGCCGCGGGGATCGCACGCTCCACATCGGCGAGCGCGCCGGAGAGGACCAGGTGGTCGCCGCGCATGATCACGCGGCACGCGGTCAGCCTCGCCAGCTCGAGCAGGTTCGCGTCGTTGACGCCGGCGAGGATCTGGTAGTCGGCGCCCTCGATGGGGAGCCGATGCTGAACGGTGTTATTCTCCACTACTCGTGTCTGCCCCCTTGCCGTCCAGGATTTGAATGTGCAACTCCTCCAGCTCCGTGCTGGAGACCGGCGAGGGCGCGCCTTCGAGGAGCGCTCGCGCCGCCGTCGTCTTCGGGAACGCGATCACGTCGCGCAGGCTCGCGGCCCCGACGAGGAGCATGACCAGCCGATCGAATCCGAAGGCGAACCCGCCGTGCGGCGGCGCGCCGTAGCGGAACGCCTCGAGGAGGAAGCCGAACAGCCGTTCCGCCTCCTGCTCATCGATCCCGATCGCGTGGAACACCCGCCGCTGCAGCTCGGGATCGTGGATCCGTATCGATCCGCTCGCGAGCTCGTGGCCGTTGTAGACCGCGTCGTAGGCCCGTGCGCGGAGCCCCTCCCGGAACAGCGCGCGCGCGGCCTCGCGGTCGAGCGGCCCGGCCTCCGTGTACCGGAGCAGCGTCGGCACGTCCTTCGGGTGAGGCATCGTGAACGGGTGGTGCGCCGCAATGAGTCGCTCCGATTCGACATCCCAGTCGAAGAGCGGGAAGTCGGTCACCCACGCCCACCGGTGGACCGCGGGGTCGCGGAGCCCGAGCCGGTCCGCGAGGTGCCGGCGGACCGCATCGAGCCCGGCCTCCGCGCCGCCGACGCGCCAGACGTCTTCGCTCGCGCCGAGGTGGCTCTCATCGACGCGTCCGAGGACGCGGAAGTGGCCGACGACGACGACGTAGAGGTCGCCGACCTCGAGGCCGGTCCGCTCGATGAACGCGTCGGCGAGTCCGCCGTCGAGCGCGCGCGCGAACTGACCGGCGATCCCGTCCTCGGTCCGCCGGACCCAGAGCGCGCCCTCCGCGCCGGCCGCGCGCGCGACCTCGGCGAGCGCATCCAGCTCCCTGCGGGAGAGGACCTCGCCGCCCCTCGGTGCACGTATACCCTTGATCCGTGCACCGGTGCCTCGCACGGCCTGGAAGATCCGGAAGTCGGACTCGCTGAGCAGGTCGGTCAGCTCCTGGAACTCCATCCCGAAGCGGAGGTCGGGCTTGTCGGTGCCGTACCGCTCCATCGCCTCGGCGTAGGTCAGGCGCGGGAACGGGGTGGCGAGCTCGACGCCGAGGATCTCACGCCAGAGCGCGGCGATCATCGACTCCGCGGCGCGGAAGATGTCTTCCTCGGTGACGAAGGACATCTCCGCGTCGATCTGCGTGAACTCGGGCTGGCGGTCGGCGCGCAGGTCCTCGTCGCGCAGGCAGCGCGCGATCTGGAAGTAGCGGTCGAAGCCCGAAACCATGAGGAGCTGCTTGTACAGCTGCGGCGACTGCGGCAGCGCGAAGAACTCGCCCGGGTGCAGCCGGCTCGGCACGAGGTAGTCCCGTGCGCCTTCGGGCGTGCGGCGCGTCAGGATCGGCGTGTCGATCTCCCAGAAGCCCTGCGCCGTGAGGTGCTGCCGCACGAGCTGCAGCGCGCGGTGCCGGACGTGGAGCGCGTGCTGGAGCTCGGAGCGCCGCAGATCGAGGTACCGATACCGGAGCCGGAGCTCCTCGGCGGGCCGCTCCTCGCCCGGTCCGAGCGCGACCGGGATCGGCGGCGTCTCGCTCCGGGCCGCGATCTCGAGGCCGGTCACGTGGACCTCGATCTCGCCCGTCGCCATCTCCGGATTCACGTTCGACGCCGGCCGGGCCGCGACCTCGCCCTCGACCAGGATCACGTCCTCCGCGCGCAGCTTCGCGGCCCGGGCCAGGACCTCGGGCCCGCTCCACTCGGGCCCGAACGAGAGCTGGACTCGCCCGGACCGGTCGCGCAGCTCGACGAAGATCAGCCCGCCCAGGTCGCGGCGCCGGTGCACCCAGCCCGCGAGCCGGACCGTGCTGCCCGCGTCCTCGCGCCGCAGTGTGCCGACCATGGTCGTCCGCAGCGTCGTCGGCAATTCACGACTCATTTTCCCCCTCTCCCCGTACCTTCCCCCGCAGCCACACGACGAGGTGGAACGCGATCAGGAGCCCCAGCGCATCCGCGACCCAATCGCCGAACTCCGCGGATCGTCCGGCGACCGTCCGCTGCCGGATCTCGTCCACGGCCCCGATGAGGAGGAGCGCGACGAGGAGCCCGGACCGGCCCGGCCACCTCCCCGCACGTTGCCAGCCGTGTGCCGCGAGGGCGCCGAGCACCCCGTAGATGGTGAAGTGGGCGAGCTTGTCGACCGGGATCGGCAGGTCGAGCCTCGGCCCACGGATGTCGCTCTGCCCGCCCAGGAACAACACGAACGCCGCCCAGACCAGGGCGGGCAGAAAGCTCCGGAGCCTCTGCATCAAAGGCCTTCGGCCCCTTCGAGCGCCTGGAGGAATTCCCCGGCCGAGCGCGCGGCGAGGAGCCGTTCCCGGACGTCCTCCCGGCGAACGAGCCGAGAGATCCGGCTCAAGGCCTTGATGTGCGGGCCGGCCGCGGTCTCCGGTCCGACGAGCAGGAAGAAGAGACGGACCGGCTGCCCGTCGAGCGCGTCGAAGTCCACGGGCTCGGCGGTCACGCCTGCAGCCATCCTCAGTTCGTGCAACGCAGGCGACTTGCCATGCGGGATCGCCACGCCGTACCCGATCCCGGTCGAGAGCACCGCTTCGCGCTCGCGGACGGCCCGCAGCACGTCGGCCACATCAGCGACCCCGTCGGAGCGGGCGACCAGCTCGACGAGCTCCTCGAGGAGTTCGTCCTTCGTCGTCGACTCGAGCGGGATCTTGATCCGCTCGAGCGTGATGAGGTCCGTCAGAAACACGCGTGTCTCGGCTCCGCAGCCACAGTGGGTTCCCGTAAGCCACTAAATTTGGTTAAGTTAGTACGATCTCACAATGGTGTCGAGAGGGGACGACGTGGTCGATACGCAAGATCTGTTGTCGATGCTGCCGTCCGAGGCGGACGCCGAACTGGAGCGGCACTTCCGGGAACGTCGGCAGCCGCGGTACCGGGTCGGCCAGACCCGGGCGTGGCTCCACGAGCGCGACGCGCTGGATTTCGCCGAGATGACGGACCTGCCCGAGGCGGAGCGCCGGGCCCTGGCGGACCGGTTCGAGCTGACGGCGCCGGCGCTCGCGAACGTCGCAATCTCCGGGGACGGGACGGTCAAGCACCTGTGGCGTCTCGGCGACGGCGAACTGATCGAGTCGGTCCTGATCCCTGCCGGCGACCGGCTGACGCTGTGCATCTCGTCCCAGGCGGGGTGCGCGATGGCGTGCGTCTTCTGCGCGACGGGCTGGTCGGGCTACCGGCGCCAGCTCACGGCCGCCGAGATCGTCGCCCAGTACCGCGGCGCTCGGCGGTGGGCGCGGGAGCACGGGCGGGGCCCGATCACGAACATCGTGTACATGGGGATGGGCGAGCCGCTCATGAACCGGCCTGCGGTGATGCGCTCGCTGACGCTGCTGAACCAGGCATACGGCGTCGGCTCGCGGCGGATCACCGTCTCGACGGTCGGCGTGGTCCCGGGGATCCTGGAGCTGGCGGAGCGTCCAGAGCAGTATCGGCTCGCGGTCTCACTGCACGCGCCGAACCACGAGCTGCGGCGGCAGATCGTGCCGATCGAGCGGCGCTACCCGCTCCCGGAGCTGCTGGCGGCGCTGCGCCGCTTCGAGGCGGCCGGCGGGCGGCGGATCACCTTCGAGTACGTGATGATCGATGGCGTGAACGACGCGCTCCCTTTCGCGGACGAGCTGGCCGTGCTCGCGGCCGAGTTCGGCGCGCACGTGAACCTGATCCCGTACAATCCGATCCCCGGGAACGACTGGCGGCCGACGCCCGCGCCGCGGCTGGAGGCGTTCGCGGCGAGGCTCGAGTCGAAGGGCGTGAGGGTCAGCGTCCGGACGCCTCGCGGCCGGGACATCGCGGCCGCGTGCGGCCAGCTCGCCGCCGAGCACGCGCTCCGGCCGCCGAAGCCGTTCCTAGAGTTGACCGCGTCCCGCGCCCCGGCCGCGGGGTGAGCGCGGCTCCTCCGGCGGCCAGTCGAGGCCGAGGATGACGGTGACCTCGAGGTAGAGCCCGGGGTCCGGCTCGCTCCGGACGGTCGGGATCCCGAGCGCCTTCGCGACCGCCGCCGCGGCCGCGGGGTCGCCGGCGCGGTCGAGCACGATGGACGAGTCCCTGCCGAACCCGCTCGCGTTCCCGAAGTAGACGACGTCGAAGCCCTGCGCCCGGAGCCGTTCGGTCGCCGCCCGCGCGAGCCCGGCGCGCCCGGCCGCGTTCAGGACCTCGACCCGGGTCCTCGGCCCGGCCGGCGGCGTGGGCGCGCGCCACCCCGTGTCGCGGTCGCCACCCGCGCCCCGGCCCGACGTCGCGAGGGTCACGAACGCGATCCCGGCGAGGCCGATCGCAAGGGCGAGGACGAGCGCCGCCGGCCGGACGCCGTCGAGGAATCTCAGTCGCATCGCGCGAATCGGTTCCAGAGCTCGATCGTCTCGATGGCCACGCGGCCCCCGACCCGCAGCCGGTGCCCGATCCGGACCGCGACGACCTCCTTCACGACGGCATCGAACGCTCCCGGCATCCTCGCCCGGAGCGCCGTGCGCCCGACCGGGTCGAAGCTCCGGCCCGGCTCGAGGTAGTCGGCGAGGTAGAGGGCGAGGCCGAGGCGGTCCAGCCCCGGGTGGCCGAGCGTGTGGTGCGCGATCGCGTCGAGGAGCGATCGGTCGCGGACGCCGTCCTCCGCGAGGCGCACGGCCGTCGCCGGCCCGTGGAGCACCGGGTCGGGCAACGCGCGCGCGCCATCGGGCACCAGGTCGCGGAGTGCGTTGGGGTCCGCGTCCCGGAGCGCGTCGTGCAGCACCCCGGCCGCCCGCCAGCGTCGCCGCTCGGCGGCGGGTAACGCGAGGCGTGCGGCCCAATCGTCGAGGAGCGCCGCGACGCGCGCGGCGTGGGCGCGCCGCTCCGGGCCGCACTCGGCCCAGTCCGGCAGCTGGCCCGCCGCCGCACGGGCGATGATGCGTTCAGTCGAATCCGCGTCGGACATACGGCTCGAGCACGGCGCGGTTCCGGATGTTCGTGCCGACGATGTAGTTCCACCCCTTGAGCTCCACGCCGCTCCCGATCCAGCTGTCGATGATGCGGCAACCGGGTCCGACGACGGTTTCGGCGCCGATCGTCGTCCCGCCCTCGAGAACGACGCCGGGGTAGATGACGGTGTCCGGCCCGATCCGGACGTCGACATCCACGAGCACGCTCTCCGGGAGGAGGAACGAGACGCCCTGCTCCATGTGCGACCGGACGATCCTGTCCCGGATGACCCGCGCGGCGCGGGCGAGCGAGACCCGGTCCCGGACGACGATCGACTCGTCCGGCGAGGCCACGACGGTCTCGAGGCCGGCCGCGAGTGCGTGGAGGGTGTCCGCCCCGCCCACCCCGCCGCGGGCCCGCTCGGCTGCGTCGGCGGCGTCGAGCCAGAGGGCGAGCGGCTCGCTATCCGGCGAGACGAGGGCACGGCCTGCCGGCCCGTTCAGGAGCGATGCGAGCGAGTCCGCGAGCGTCGCGGCGGCCGCGTCGACAATGAGGACGCGGTCCGCGCCGGACCCGAGGCACGGCTCGACCGCGGCCCACCACGAGCCGGCGTCGACGTGCACGATCTCGGCAGGCAGGTCGTGGATCACCGCGCGGTCCAGCTCGGACGCGCTGAGGAGTGCGAGGCGGCTCGCCGCGGGTTCGACCGCGGCGAGTGCGCGCAGCCCGTGCCACGCGAGGCTCCGGCCCGCGAGCGGGTGGAGGTAGGTCGGCACGCGCGAGTGCAGCCGATCCTCGTCGGGCGAGCGTAGCGCCAGGGCGAAACCGACCCAATCGCCCATGGAGCGCTCAGCGTCCGGTCGGGGCGGGGCCGCCGGCCGTCGTCCGCACGCCGATCCTTCGAGCCCGTGCTACGCCGCCGGTGCCGCTCGCGCTCGACTCCCGGTGGCGTCGTGTCTGGAGAACCCTGCCCGTGCGGAGGTGAGGTAGGCACAAGCGACGAGCGCGACGATCAGCTCGCCGCGCCGCTCCGTATCCATCAGGCCCCCGGGTCGTCCCCTGCCGCTCGGGTCCCGCACCGTGCACCATCATTCCGCCGTCTTCCCGGCCGGCGGGGCGGGCGGTGAAGAAGCGCGCTACCCCGCGCCTGACCTGTACGTTGACGTTGGCGTGAAGGTAATCACATCTTTCCGGGGTGTCAAACCGGATTCGCTACGATTCGCTGCTCGTCCGCTACCTCGCCGAGGAGCTCGACGAACGGCTTTCGGGCCGCCGTCTGGACGGGCTCCGCCTCGATCCCGAACGCCGTGCCGCCGCGCTGGTCTTCGGCGAGGAAGCGCTCGTCTGGCCGTTGCATCCGGCGCACGGCGCGCCTCGCCTCGGGCCGCCGCCCGACTTCCCGGACGTGGTCCGCCTATCGCGCCGCACGACCGTCAAGCGGATCCACTCGCCGCCGGACGAGCGTCTCATCTGGTTCGAACTCACCTCTCCGCGTCTCACCGCGGACCGGCCCCACCGGCTCGCGGTCGAGCTCCTGACGAACCAGTGGAACCTAATCGGCATCGGGCGCGACGGCCGGGTCGTCGCGGTCCTCTGGCGCCGGACCGCGGGCGGCCGGCGGCTCGTCCGCGGCGCTCCGTACGACCCGCCGCCGCGCTCGGCACGTCGCGGGAGCGACGGCCCGCTGGACGCATCGGTGTGGCGCGCGCTCCTCGCGCCGGTGCAGCCGCCGGAGCGGGCGGGCGTCCTCCTGCGCGAGGTCGCGTACACGAGCCCGCTCAACGCGCCCGCGATCCTGGGCGTCGCATCGATCGACGACTCGCCGGACGCGCTCGACGCCGCGTGGGAGCGGTACGCCGCACTCGCCTCGTTCCCGCCGCCGGCGCCCATGCTCCTCGAGCTGGACGGCGCGCCGCAGCCGTACCCGCTCCCGCTCCAGGGCGTGCCCGGCCGCCGCTGCAACTCGCTCCTCGAAGCGTTCGCCGCGGCCGCGGCGAGCGAGGCCGTGCCGGTCCTCTCGCCCGTGCTCCTCGACCGGCTCCGCCGGCGGCTGGCCCGAGCCGAACGGGCCCGGGACCGGCTGACTGCCGAGCTCGCCGGCGCGGCGGACGAGGCTGCGGCACTCCGGCACCGGGCCGACCTGCTCCTGAGCCGGCTCGACGTGGTCGGACGCGGCGAGTCGGTCGTGGAGCTGGACGACTTCGACGGCGGCCGGGTCCGGATCGAACTCGACCCGTCGCTGTCGCCGGTCGAGAACGCCAACGCGTTGTACGCGGAGGCGAGGAAGCGGGAGCGCGCCTCGGAGCGGCTCCCGGCGTTGATCCAGCGTGCGGAGGCGGACGTGGCCCGGCTCGCCGAGCTGCTGGCGAGGGCGGAGGCAGGCACGGCCGACCCGGCCGAGGTCGAAGCCGCGGCCGGCGAGCCCGCCGAGGAGCGCAAGGGCCGGCCGAGCGAGGAGCCCCCGCTCCCGTATCGGCGCTATCGTACGAGCGGCGGGCTCGAAGTCCGGGTCGGGCGTGGCAGCCGCGCGAACGACGCGTTGACCTTCCACCACTCCTCGCCGAACGACATCTGGCTGCACGCGCGGGACGTCGCGGGCGCACACGTCGTGCTGCGCTGGGGCGATGCGGATTCGAACCCGCCGGCCAGGGACCTGACCGAGGCGGCCGTCCTCGCGGCGCTGCACAGCCGGGCCAGGACGTCGGGGACGGTCGCGGTCGACTGGACCCGTCGCAAGTACGTGCGCAAGCCGCGCAAGGCACCGCCCGGTCTCGTCATCCCCGAACGCGGCCGCACGCTCTTCGTCGAACCGGACCCGGCGCTCGAGGAGCGGATGCGGTGGTGAAGCGGGCGCCGGCGACTCGCCTTCCCCGCCCCGTCACACCTCGTCGAGCGCCCTCCTCAACGATCGGACGAACGCGCCCATCTCGTCCTCTCCTCCGCGGTCGAGCGCGTTGATCAGCGCGCTCCCCACGATGATGCCGTCGGCGACGCCGGCCACCTCGGCGGCCTGCTCCGGCGACGAGATCCCGAACCCGACGGCGATCGGCGCGTCCGTGTGCTCGCGGATCGCGGCGACCTCGCTCCCGATCCCCTCCCGCAGCGTCGCGCTCTCCCCGGTCACGCCCGTCCTGGAGATGTAGTAGATGAAGCCCTCGGCCCGGCGTGCGATCCGCGCGGCGCGTTCGGCGGGCGTGGTCGGCGCGATCAGCCGTATGAGGGGCAGTCCGCCCGCCTCGAACCGCTCCTCGAGCGCCGGATCGCTCCCGAGCGCGAGATCGGTGAGGAGCAGCCCATCGGCGCCGGCCGCGGCGGCGTCGGCGAGGAAACGTTCGATCCCGTAGGCGAGGACGGGGTTCAGGTAGGAGAAGAGGACGACGGCCGTGCCGGACCGCGCGCGGAACGCGGCGAGCTCGTCGAGCGTGGTGCGCAGCGTCGCGCCGGCTTCGATCGCGCGGTGCGAGGCGCGCTGGATCGTCGGCCCGTCCGCGAGCGGGTCGCTGAACGGGATGCCGAGCTCGATGATGTCTGCGCCCTCCGCCGCGAGCCGGTCGAGGAGCGGTCCCGTCGCGCCCGGCGCGGGATAGCCTGCGGTCAGGTACGTCACGAGCGCTCGCCGTCCGTCGGCGAAGGGCGCCGCGAGCCGCCGGGCCCTGTCCTCAGATGAAGTAGTCACTGATGCGTATCCCATACTTCTCGGGGTCGGTCGTCTTAATGATGGATCGCCGCGGCGCGCCCGTCTCCGGGTCGAGCTCGCTCAGATCCACGATGATCGGTTCTGGCAGCGCGAGCCCGAACGGGTCCGCGAGGATCTTGACGATGGGCTGGTGCAGCCGCTGTGGGTCCGGGTTCGCCGCGACGACGACGGCCAGCTCGAACGTGTCCAGGATGACGAGCGTTCCGATCGGGTAGATCCCCGTCACGTTCAGGAACGCCTTGACGAGGAGCGGGTCGTAACCGCGCGCGGGGTTGTTGATCATCTCGGCGAGCACCTCGTCCGGCGAGCCGGGCATCGGCTGGTAGCTGCGCCGGCTGGTCCCGGCGTCGAACCCGTCGGCGATCGCGACGATCCGGGAGAAGAGCGAGAGGTGGCGAGGCCGCCGGCTCTTCGGATAGCCGGTGAGGTCGACCTTCATGTGGTGCTCATAGGCGACGAGCATCGCACGGTACGGCGCCTCCACGAACCCGGGGACCGAGAAGAGGAGGATCATCCCGTCGATCGGGTGCTCCATGACGGCCGCGAACTCCTCGTCGCTCAGCACCGTCTCCTTCCTCGTGATCGCCGGGTCGAGGCGGGTCTTGCCGATGTCGTGGAAGAGCGCCGCGAGCCCGAGCTCGTAGAGCTGCGGCAGCGTCAGCCCGATCTTCTGTCCGATGACCACGCTGAAGATGCACACGTTCACCGAGTGCGTGAAGGTGTACTCGTCGTAGTCCCGGAGCGTGGTCATCCCCAGGATCGCCGTCTCGTTGTTGAGGACCTGGTCGACGATGGACTGGACCGCGCGCTTGACGCGCCGGACGTTGATCGCGCGCCCGAGCCGGACCGCGGTCATCGCCTCCTTCGCGACGTGGACGCCCTGGAAGTAGGTGCGGCGCGCCATCTCGCGCGCGTCCTCGCTCTCGTCGAGGATGCGATCCGATTCCCGCGGCGCGTCCGCCAGGATGTGCTTGACGGGGCTCTCTGCGAGGCGTTCGAGGAACCGTTGGAACGGCGATTCCGGCGCCGGGTCGCGCATCAGGATCGCGAGGAACGGGGCCCACTCCTCGCGGGCGACCCCGGGCACGACCTCGATCGAGCCGATCTCGTGCCGGTTCAGCGCGCTCGCGAGGAACGAGAAGGCGATGTAGTTCGAGAAATCGAGGCGGAGCCGCGTCTCGTTGAGGAAGAAGAAGTCGCCGACCAGCCGGAGCTCGATCCCGCCGTCCCGCTCGAGGAGGCGGGCGGCGACGCGGTGCAGTTCGGAGAGCGCCTTCTGCACGGTCGCGTTCTCGAGCGGGAAGAGTTTGAGCGACTGGGCGGCCGCGTAGAACGCGCCGAGCAGCTCCCGCCCCGCGATCTGGAGCGCGCTCGCGCCGACCTCGACGATCGGCCCGGTCGCCCGGCTCACGACGGCTGCCACTCCCGCCGCAGCGCCCGCTGCACGGCGCTGCGGACGATGATGTCGGCGTCCTGCGCGGCCTGCTGGAGCGCGGCCCGCGCCGCGGGCGATTCGATCCGGCCGAGCGCCGTCGCCGCGCAGGCGCGCAGCTCCGGCGGCTGCCGGCGTCCGAGCACGCCCTTCCCATTCAGGAGCCGGTCGAGGAGCGGTACCGCGTCGACGCCGGCGACCGCGGCGTACGCCTCGAAGAAGGCCAGCTTCTCGGTGATGTCCGCCTCGCGCACGGCCTTGCTCTTGAGCAGATCATCGAGCCGGGCCCGTGCGGGCTGGTAGCGGAGCGTGCCGAGCCCCCTCGCCGCGGCGATGCGGACCTCGCGCGCGTCGTCGTCGAGCGCGTGCTGCAGCGCCTCGAGCGAGGGCGCGGTCCGGAGCAGGACGAGCGCCTCGACAGCCGCGAGGCGGACCCCGGCGTCGCCGTGGCGGAGCAGACCGCGCAGGCGCGGCACGGCCGCGGCGAGGCGCAACCGTCCCGCGGTACGGGCCGCGCCGGCGGCGACCCTGCTGTCGCCGGAGCCGAGGAGCTCGATCACCGATTCCGGGTACTGGCCCGCGAGCCGGTCGACCGCGGGCCGTAGCCGGTCGCGCACCGGCGAGGACCGTGTCGTCTCCATCGTCTCGAGGAGCGGCGGCAGCGCCGTCGGCCGCAGGTGCGCGAGGAAGAGCGAGAGCTCGTCCGAGCGGGGGTCGATCCCCCCGTCCTCGAGCGCCCGGAGGAGCTGGACGAGCGTCGAGGGTTCCGACAACTCATCGAAGATCCGCCTCGCCGCGCGACGGCCGTCGGCGTCGAGGACCCCGTCCTGCTCGAGGAGCGAGGTCAGCTCCCGCAGGACCGAGGCGGCCGCGCCGAGCTCGCCGCGACCGAGAAAGGCCGGCAGGAGCTGATGGATGATGTCCAGGATCTCGAGCTGCCGGCTCGGGACGGGGTCCTCGAGCCGGTCGAAGAGCGCGCTGATGACCGGGGCCCTCAGGTCGCGCGTCCACTCGTGCTCGATCTCGGCACGGATCGCCTCGGTCTCGTCCGGATCGAGGAAGTAGAGCGTCTCCTTGAAGTCCTTCGCGCCGAACGCGGAGGGTGCGGCGGCCGGCGGCGCGTCGGTCCCCATGGGACCGAGCTCCGCCGCGATCTCCTCGGGCGGGATGAGTTCGAACGACTCGCCCCCGGCCGTGTCGGGGCGGGTCGGCTCGTAGTCGTCGGCCAGGAGGTCGACGTACCCGTACTGGAACGAGTCGAACTCCTCCTGCCAGAGGAGGGTGACGAGGTCGTCCTCATCGTCCGGCCCGAGCCTCCGGGCCCGGGCGATGACGTCGAGGAGCCGGTCGACCTCCTCCTCGAACCCCGGCCGGAAGATCAGGTACCGGACCCCGTCGCGGTAGAACCGGAACGCCAGGGAATCCTTCTCGTCGCCTCCGCCGACGGGCCGCCCCTCCCAGACGAGCCCCGACTCCTCGACCGAGAGCCGGAGCGTGGTGTCCCACGTCCAGACCTGTTGGAACGCCGCGCGGAGTTCGTCCAGGAACCGATGGTAGACGGGGCTGCTCCCCTCGTACATCTGGTACGCGCGGAGCGCCTTGACGAGGGTCCCGACCACCTCGACGACCGCGGCCGCGGCCCCGGCCGCGCCCTCGTCGGGGGCCGGCGTGGCAGCTTCGCTCATAGAGTCGATCGGAGTGGTGCTCATGGGACACAAGTCGTCAGCGCTATTCGGGGCCCGTGCCCGAACGGCTCCTCCGCTCGGCGACCTGGGCGACGTCCTTGTCGCCCCGGCCGCTCAGGCAGATCACGACCGGGCCGGCGCCCGCCCAGCGGCGCCCCTCCCGAAGGAGGAACGCGACCGCGTGCGCGCTCTCGAGCGCGGGGTCGATCCCCTCGAGCCGCGAGAGCGCGGCGAACGCGTCGAGCGCCTCCTCATCCGTCACGCTCGTGTAGAGGGCCCGGCCCGAGTCCTTCAGGTACGAATGCTCGGGGCCGACGCCCGGATAGTCGAGCCCGGCCGAGACGGAGTGCGCGGGTGCGACCTGCCCGGACCCGTCCTGGAGCAGATAGCTGAACGATCCGTGCAACACGCCGGGCCGGCCGGCGGAGAGGGCCGCGGCGTGGCGCCCCGTCTCGAGCCCCTCGCCCGCGGCCTCGACGCCGACCAGTTCGACCGCCGCGTCGTCGAGGAACGCGTGGAAAATGCCCATCGCGTTCGAGCCGCCGCCGACGCAGGCGACGACGGCGGCCGGGAGCCGGCCCTCGGCGGCCAGGACCTGCTCCCGCGCCTCCCGACCGATCACCGACTGGAAGTCGCGGACCAGACGAGGGTACGGGTCGGGACCGACGACGGATCCGATAATATAGTGCGTGTCCCCGACGTTCGTGACCCAGTCGCGGATCGCCTCGTTCGTCGCGTCCTTCAACGTACGGGTCCCGGACTCGACCGTCCGGACCTCCGCGCCGAGGAGCTCCATCCGGAAGACGTTCAGCGCCTGCCGGCGCGCGTCCTCGGCGCCCATGTAGACGACGCACTCCATCCCGAAAAGCGCGCACACCGTGGCCGTCGCGACGCCGTGCTGGCCGGCACCCGTCTCGGCGATGATCCGGCGCTTACCCATCCGCCTCGCGAGGAGGATCTGGCCGAGCGCGTTGTTGATCTTGTGCGCGCCGGTGTGGTTCAGGTCCTCGCGCTTCAGGTACACGTCCACGCCGCCCGCGGCCTCGCCGAGCCTCGCCGCACGGTACAGCGGCGTCGGGCGGCCGACGTAGTCGCGCAGCAAGGCGTCCAGCTCGGCCCAGAACCCCGGGTCCCGCCGGATCGCGTCGTACGCCGCGGCGAGCTCGTCGAGCGCGCCGACGAGCGTTTCCGGCGCGTAGCGCCCGCCGTAGTCGCCGAAACGACCGCCCTCGGCCCCGCCCGCGCCGCCCGGGTCCACCGCCCCGGTCCCGCTCCGGAGCGCGCCCCGCCCCTCCCGATCGATCCGTGTCGCCATCACTCCGCCGTATCCGAAGTCGTATCCCTCATCGTTGTCCCGCCCGCGCGCCTCGCCTCCGCGATGAACGCCCGGACCTTCTCGGCCGATTTCTCGCCGACGACGCGTTCGACCCCCGAACTCACATCGACGACCGCGGGGCGGACCCGCTCGATCGCGTCCGCCACGTTGCCGGGCCCGAGCCCACCGGCCAGGACGAGGCGCAGCCTTGCCGGGAACCGCCGGGCCGCCGCGGCGACCTCGTCCCACGGGGCGCGCGCGCCGGTCCCGCCGACCGCGCCGCCGCCGAATCCGTCCACGAGGATCGCGTCGACGACGTCGGCGTAGGCCGCGGCGCCGTCGAGCAGCTCGTCCCGCGTCCGGGGGCGGAGCGCCTTCCAGACCTGCCACCGGCCCCCGGCCCGGAGTGCCCCCGCCTCGGCCGGCGGCTCCGTCCCGTGGAGCTGGACGACGTCGAGCCCGAGACGCACGGCCGCGTCGAGGACGACGTCGCGCCCGGCATCGACGAAGACGCCGACCCGGGCCGAGCCGCCCGCTGCGGCGAAGATCGCGGCCGCCTCGGCGACCGAACGGCTCCGGCCAAAGCCCGGGCTCAGGATGACGCCGACGTAGTCCGCGCCCGCGTCGGCCGCGAGGGCGGCGTCCTCCGCGCGGCAGAGCCCGCAGATCTTGACGGCCGTCATACGATCCGTGTCACCCGCTCCCGACGCGGCCGCCCGACCAGCGCCGCCGCCGCCGCACCCGGGTCCGGCGCGCGCATGAGGTGCTCGCCGACGAGGATCGCATCCACGCCCACACCCCCGAGGCGGTCCACGTCCTCGGGGGTGCGGATCCCGCTCTCGCCGATCAGGACGCGGTCGGCAGGGACGAGGCCCGCCAGGTCCAGAGAGACGGAGAGATCGGTGTGGAACGTCGCCAGATCCCGATTGTTCACGCCGATCAGCTCGGCGCCCGCCGCGAGGGCGCGCTCGACCTCCCCGGCCGTGTGGACCTCGACGAGCGCAGAGAGCCCGAGCTCCAACGAGAGGGCGAGCAGGTCGCGGAGACGCGCGTCGTCCAGGATCCGGACGATCAGGAGCACCGCGTCCGCGCCCGCCGCCCTCGCCTCCCAGAGCTGGACCGCGTCGAGCACGAAGTCCTTCCGCAGGACGGGGATCGGGACCGCGGCCTTCGCCTCGGCAAGGTCCGCGAGCGAGCCGCCGAAGTACGACGCGTCCGTCAGCACGCTCAGCGCGGACGCCCCGGCGGACGCATAGGCCGACGCGATCTCGGCGACGGTCAGCTCCGGACGGATCCAGCCCGCCGACGGCGAACGGCGCTTCACCTCCGCGATCACCGCAACCACGTCGCCGCGCCGGAGCGCCGCGCCGAACGCGCGCGGCGCCGCCGACGACTCCGCGGCCGACCGCAGCTCCGCGGCCCGCGGGCGCAGACGCTCGACCTCGTGGCGCTTGGTCTCGACGATCCGGTCGAGGATCGTCCCCTCCACCCCCGTATCCATCCTCAGCCCTTGCACTTCGGTCCTTCTTCGGGTAACTTGTCTTCGGTACATCTTCGGTGCCCGCGCCCGCGCGGGCCGGCCGCGTGACCGGTGAGGTGCGAGATGGCGCTGACACGACGCCAGAAACAGATCCTCGACTTCCTGGAGGCGTATCTGGACGAGCACGGCTACGCGCCGAGCTTCGAGGAGATCGCCCGCCACTTCCGCTTCTCGTCGCTCGCCACGGTGCACGAGCACCTGGAGAATTTGCGGCGCAAGGGCTACATCCGAAAGAGCTACAACGAGACGCGCTCGATCGAGCTCGTCCCTGCGCAGCTCCGTGTCGCCGCCGTGGAGCTCCCGCTCCTGGGCAACGTCGCGGCCGGCGTCCCGATCGAAGCGGTCCGCGACCAGGAGACGATCGCCGTGCCGGAGGAGATGCTCGCCCGCGGCGGCGAGAACTACGTGCTCCGTGTCCGGGGCGACTCGATGATCGACGAGCAGATCCGGGACGGCGACTACATCATCGTCAACGCCCGCCGCACCGCCGAGAACGGGGAGATGGTCGTCGCGCTCGTGAACGGCGACTCGGCGACGGTCAAGAAGTTCTACCGTGAGCCGGACGGCCGTGTCCGCCTGCAGCCCGCGAACCCGACGATGCCCGCTCTCTACTATTCACCGGCCGACATCGAGATCCAGGGGATCGTGATCGGCGTAATCCGGAGGTACTGATGGCGGCTCGTCATGCGTTCGTCGTCGGACGCCGCACGCGTCGGAGCACCCTCGTGGTCCTGCTCTGCCCCGTCCGCTCGCCGATCCGCGGTCCGTGGACGGTGGCCGCGGTCGTTTCGTCGAACTGAGGCCGCGACGGGCTCAGCCCGCGCCCGCTGCGCGCCTCGCCGCGCGGCGCAGCCGTTCGAGCGCGTCGTACGCGGCGCCCGAATCCAGGACACGTTCGGCCTCGAGGACGGCGTCCTCGATGTCGTCGGCCAGCCCGGCGACGTAGAGCGCGGCGCCGGCGTTGAGGACGGCTGCGGCCCTTGCGCCCCCATCCCTCCGCCCCTGGAGGATCCCCTCGATGATGCGTGCGTTCTCGTGCGGCTCACCGCCGGCGAGTTCCTCTACGCGGTACCTCCACCCCAGTCGTTCCGCCGGGTCGAACCGGAAGGGACGGATCTGCCCGTCCCGGATCTCGAACCCTTCGCTCATGCCGAGCGGGCTGAGCTCATCCAGCCCCGGCTCGCCGTGTACGACGAGCGCGCGCTCGTGCCCGAGTTCGAGGAGCGCTTCCGCAATGAGCGGCACGAGCCGGGGATCGGCGACGCCGACGACCTGACGGCGTGCCCCGGCCGGGTTCGTGAGCGGGCCGAGGAGGTTGAACACGGTCGGGAGGCCGAGTTCGCGCCGGACCGGCGTCGCGTGCCGCATCGCGGGGTGCAGGAGCGGGGCGAACATGAAGACGATCCCCGCCTCCCGGAGCACGTCGGCCATTGCAGCGGTCGGGATCTCGATCGGCACGCCCATCGCCTCGAGGACATCGGCGCTCCCGCAACGGGACGTGAAAGACCTGTTCCCGTGCTTCGCGACCACGATCCCGGCGCCGGCCGCGATGAAGGCGGCCGCCGTCGAGATGTTGAAGGTCCGAACCGTCCCGCCGCCGGTTCCGCAGGTATCGATCACGGTCGTGCCTTCGGGGGAGGCGACGGGGATCATCGCCCGCCGGAGCGCGCGCACGCCTCCGGCGATCTCCGCGGCGGTCTCGCCCCTGACGCGGAGCGCGACGAGCAGCCCGGCGATCTGTACGGGCGTCGCCCGGCCTTCCATGATCAGGCCGAACGCGTGCTCCGCCTCATCCATGGAGAGCGACTCGCCGGAAGCGATCCGGGCGATGAAGGGGCCGAGCTCGGCCCGGAGGGGTTCGGTGCCGGTACGTTGCATCGGGGCGATCGTACGTTCGCGATGTCTTGGAAGTTGTTGAAGGTAAGGCCGGTCCCGGTCCCGCGTCAAATCGGGAGCGCTTGACACGTGCCCGGGCGCGCGTAGCTTTCGCCCCGTGTCGTCCCGGGAACGTCGGATCAAGCTCACGCTGCACTACGATGGCGCCGGGTTCTACGGCTGGCAGTCCCAGCCGGGAGTCCGGACCGTGCAGGCCGAACTCGAGGCCGCGATCTCGCGGCTCGTGGACCGGCAGACGTCGGTCATCGGGGCCGGCCGCACGGACCGCGGCGTGCACGCGGTCGGGCAGGTCGCCTCGGCGCTGGTGCCGGAGAAGTGGACGGCGCCCGCGCTGCGCCGCTCGCTCAACGCGATCCTCCCCCGGGAGATCTGGGTCGCCGCGGCCGAGGAGGTCGCGCCGGAGTTCCACCCGCGCTTCGATGCCGTCGCCCGGAGCTACGTCTACCGGGTCGGCACGGACGAAGCCGCGCGCTCGCCGTTCCGCCGGCCGTGGTGCTGGCCGCTCGCCGAAGCGCTGGACATCGATCTGCTCAATGCGGCCGCGTCCAGGATCGTGGGCGAGCACTCGTTCGCGGCGTTCGCGAAGGCGGGCCAGGAGGAGCGCGGCGACCGCTGCACGGTCCACCGCGCCGCATGGCGGGAGTGGGACCGGATCGGCGTCTCGTTCCACGTCACGGCGAACCGGTTCCTGCACCACATGGTGCGGTACCTGGTCGGGACGATGGTGGACATAGGGCGGAGGCGTCGCCCGTTGGAGGATCTGGACGGGCTGCTCGCCCGCGAGCCCGGGCTCGAGACGTCGCCGCCGGCGCCGCCCGAGGGGCTCTTCCTCGTGCGGGTCGCGTATACACACGATGAGAGTCAGATCGAGGAGACCGAGAATGAAGCTCTTCCTGGATAGCGCGGACCTGACGGAGATCCGCCGTGCGGCCGAGGCGGGCCTGATCGACGGGGTCACGACGAACCCCTCGCTCCTTGCGAAGGCGGCGGGCTCGGGCGGCGATCCGCGTGAGATCCTGGCCGAGATCTGCCGGGTCGTGGACGGCCCGATCAGCGCGGAGGTCGTCGCGACGGACACGCAGGCGATGCTGCGCGAGGGGCGTGAGCTGGCGAAGATCGCGGACAACATCGTGATCAAGGTCCCGCTGATCGAGGCCGGTCTGCGCGCGTGCCGCGCGTTCCGCGCGGAGGGGATCGCGGTCAACGTGACGCTCTGCTTCTCGCCGGCGCAGGCGCTCCTCGCCGCGAAGGCGGGCGCGACGTACATCTCGCCCTTCGTCGGCCGGCTCGACGACATTGGCCACGACGGGATGGAACTGATCAGCCAGGTCGTCGAGATCTACCGGAACTACGACTTCCAGACCGAGGTCCTGGTCGCGAGCGTGCGCCACCCGCAGCACGTGGTCCAGGCCGCGCTCCTCGGCGCGGACGTCGCGACGCTGCCGCCGAAGACGCTGCACCAGCTCCTGCAGCATCCGTTGACGGACAAGGGGCTGGACGCGTTCCTGGCCGATTGGGCCAAGCTCCCGGAGTCCAGCCGGGTCATCGGATGAGGTCCCGAGCCCGTCCTCTCGTCCCGCTCGTCGCGCTGGCCGCGCTCCTCGCCGTCCCAGGCTGCCGGAACGGCGAGGGTTCGGTCCCGCGTCACGCCGCGCGGGGCGTGGTCCAGGCCGGGCTCGGTGGAGGTCCTGGAGCCGATGGGCCGGTCGCCGCGCCGGCGGCGGTCGCGTCCCGGGCCGCGACCCAGGACGCGCTGCAGGAGAGCCGGCGCACGGCGATCGTACGGGCCGCGGAGCGGGTCTCGCCCGCGGTCGTGAGCGTGAACACGGTCCGGCGCCAGGTCGTCCGGCCGCGCTCGCTCTGGGAGAGCTTCTTCGTCCCGCCCGGCGAGCGCGAGGTCGCGGGCGTCGGCTCGGGCTTCATCATCCGCGGCGACGGCGTCATCCTGACGAACGAGCACGTCGTGCGCGGTGCGGACCGCGTCGTCGTCACGCTCGCCGACGGCAGGCAGTACGACGCGGAGGTCGTCGGCACGGACGAGATGAGCGACCTCGCCGTGCTCCGGATCACGCGCGCGCCGACCAGCGCACGGAACGGCGCCGGCGCGCCGGCCGAGGAGCCGCTCCCCGTCGCGCCGCTCGGCGACTCCGACGACCTCATGATCGGCGAGTGGGTCGTCGCGATCGGGAACCCGCTCGGCTTCATGCTCTCCAACTACGAGCCGACGGTCACGGCCGGGGTCGTGAGCGGCGTCGGCCGCAACATCCTGCCCGGCGGCGAGAACGAGCGCGGCTACTACCTGGACATGATCCAGACGGACGCATCGATCAACCCCGGCAACTCGGGCGGTCCGCTGGTCAACGCGCTGGGCGAGGTGGTCGGCGTGAACTCGTCGATCATCTCGCGGAGCGGCGGGAGCGAGGGGTTGGGCTTCGCGATCCCGATCAAGCGCGCGAGACGGATTGCGGCGGACCTGCTCGAGGATGGCCGGGTCCGGCGGGCGTGGGTCGGGCTCGAGCCGGAGCCGTCGGAGCGTGGCCCGATCGGCCGAAGCGGCGAGGTCCGGGTCGCGCAGGTCGCCGAGGGCTCGCCCGCGGCACGGGCCGGCGTGCGGCCGGGGTGGACGCTCCGCCGGGCCGGGAACAAGCCGATCCGGACGCCGCTCGACTGGGAGGCCGTGCTCCTCGACGCGCGGGTCGGCGAGCCGCTCGACATTGTCTTCGGCGATGGCGACCGCGAACGCTCGGTCCGGCTCACGCCCGAGGACCTGCCCTCGGTCACGGCCGAGCGGATCCGCGCGCTCGCGGACTTCGAGCTGATCACGCTGACGCCGGCGATCCGGGCCGAGCGCGGGCTGGTCAGCGAGCGAGGCGCCCTGATCGTCTCGCTCTCCCCGGTCGCGCGCCAGATCGGGCTCCGGGAGGGGGACCTGATCGTGCAGATCAACCGTGTCCCGATCGAGAACGGGGAGCAGGCCGCCCGCCTCCTCCAGCGGCTCGCGGGCCAGGGCCCGATCCGTGTCTTCATCGAACGACAGGGCCGGCTCCGGTCCGTCGACTTCTACATCAGAGGCTGAGGGAACTGTGTCGGATAGACGTGGAGCGCCGGAGAGCTATCAGAACCCGCTCGTCGAGCGCTATGCATCCCGTGAGATGAGCCGGATCTTCTCGCCGGCGCACAAGTTCTCGACGTGGCGCCGGCTCTGGCTGGCGCTGGCCGAGGCCCAGCACGAGCTCGGCCTCGAGATCCCGGAATCCGCGCTCCGCGCGATGCGCGAGCGGCTCGACGTGATCGACCTGGACCGCGCCGCCGAGCTCGAGCGCCGGCTGCGCCACGACGTCATGGCGCACGTCCATCACTTCGGCGAGGTCGCGCCCGAGGCGCGGGCGATCATCCACCTCGGCGCGACGAGCGCGTACGTCACGGACAACACGGAGCTGATCCAGCACCGCGAGGCGCTCGAGCTGGTCCGGCGCCGCGTCGTCTCGGTCATCGCGGCGCTCGCCGGGTTCGCGCGCCGGTACCGCGACCTGCCGACACTGGGCTACACGCACTTCCAGCCCGCGCAGCCGACGACGGTCGGCAAACGCGCGACGCTCTGGATCCAGGACCTGCTCCTCGACCTGGAGGAGCTGGAGCACCGGATCTCGACGCTCCGGTTCCGCGGGATCCGCGGCACGACGGGCACGGAAGCGAGCTTCCTCGAACTCTTCGAGGGCGACCACGAGAAGGTCCGGGCGCTGAACCGCCGGGTCGCGGAGAAGATGGGCTTCGACCGCCTCTACGCGGTCACGGGCCAGACGTACACGCGGAAGAGCGACTACGCGTTCCTGTCGACGCTCGCCGGGATCGCGGCCTCGGCCTCGAAGTTCGCGAACGACATCCGCCTGCTCCAGCATCTGAAGGAGATCGAGGAGCCGTTCGAGACGGAGCAGATCGGCTCGTCCGCGATGGCGTACAAGCGGAACCCGATGCGGACCGAGCGGATGAACGCGCTCGCGCGGCACGTCATCGTCCTGACGATGGACCCGGCGTTCACGGCCGCGACGCAGTGGCTCGAGCGCACGCTGGACGACTCGGCGAACCGCCGGATCGCGATCCCGGAGGCGTACCTCGCGACCGACGCGACGCTCCTGCTCTGGCACAACGTCTCGGCCGGGCTCGTCGTCCGTAGACACGTCATCCGCCGGCACCTCGAGGAGGAGCTCCCGTTCATGGCGACGGAGGCGATCCTGATGCAGGCGGTCCGTCGGGGCGGCGACCGCCAGGAGCTGCACGAGCGGATCCGGCGCCACTCGGTCGCGGCCGCCGAACGGGTCAAGGAGGAGGGGCTGGAGAACGATCTGGCGGCGCGGATCGCGGCCGACGAGGCGTTCGGCCTCACGGCCGACACGGTCGCCGAGATCCTGGACCCGGCCCGGCACGTCGGCCGCGCGCCCGAGCAGGTCGACGTATTCCTGGCCGAGGAGGTCGCGCCGGTCCTGGAGCGGTACGCGGCCGAGTCCGAGGTCCCGGAGCTGAGGGCGTAGCCGCGATGGCGGATCCGATGCGCGAGAGCGCGCTCCCCTTCCCCGTCGTCACGCGAGGCAAGGTCCGCGAGGTCTACGACGTCGGCGGCGGCCGGCTCCTGATCGTCGCGACGGACCGGATCAGCGCGTTCGACGTCGTGCTCCCGCAGCCGATCCCCGGGAAGGGCGAGGTCCTGACGCTGCTCACCGCCTGGTGGCTGCGGCGCCTCGAGACGGTCACGCCGCACCACATGATCTCGGTCGACCCGGACGTCATCGTGCGGGAAGTCCCGGAGCTCGCGCCGCACCGGGCGCGGTGGGCGCGGCGCGGGATGCTCGTCCGCCGGACCCGGCCGATCCCGATCGAGTGCGTCGTCCGCGGCTACCTCTCCGGCTCGGCGTGGGCCGAGTACCGCCAGAGCGGCACCCTCGCCGGGGAGCCGCTCCCCGGAGGGCTGGTCGAGAGCGCCCGGCTCGAGCCGCCGATCTTCTCGCCGGCGACGAAGGCGGTGGACGGGCACGACGAGAACATCACCTTCGACGCGGTCCGCACCGTCCTCGGCGCCGGGCTCGCCGAGGAGCTCCGCACCCGGAGCCTCGCGATCTATGAGCGCGGCCGCGAGATCGCGGCGGAGGCCGGGATCATCATCGCGGACACAAAGTTCGAGTTCGGGAAGCTCGATGACGGGACGATCCTCCTGATCGACGAGGTCCTGACGCCGGACTCGTCGCGGTTCTGGCCGCAGGAGACGTACGTCGTCGGCATTCCCCAGCCGTCGCTCGACAAGCAGCCGGTCCGGGACTACCTCGAGTCGCTCGTCGAGCGGGGGCTCTGGGATAAGCAGCAGCCGCCGCCATCGCTCCCCGAGGAGGTCGTCGAGGCGACGGCGGCGAGGTACCGCGAAATCTTCCGGCGGCTGACGGGGTATTCGCCCGACGAGTTCCCGGTCGAATCGCCGGGCTGACCGACCCTCGATCCGAGGCGTCATGGGCAGACGACTTCAGCAGGGCGTCATCATCGTGCCGAGCGCGCTGACGCTCGGGAACCTCTTCTTCGGCGTCTGGGCGATCGTCTCGGCGACGCGGGGCAACTTCGTGACCGCGGCGTGGCTGATCGTCTTCGCCGGCGTCGCCGACATGCTCGACGGCCGGGTCGCACGGGTCACACGCACCGGCAGCCGCTTCGGCGAAGAGCTCGACTCGCTCGTCGACGCCATCAGCTTCGGCGTCGCACCCGCCCTCATCGTCTACCACCTCTACCTCGCCGACGGGCAGTGGAGCTGGCTCGTCGCGTTCTACTACGTCAGCTCGGCGGTCATCCGCCTCGCGCGCTTCAACATCGAGCAGGCCGGCCACGCGAAGACCGTCTTCCACGGGCTCCCCTCCCCGGCGGCGGGGATGCTCCTGGCGACGTACTATCCGTTCAGCCAGACGGCCTTCTTCCAGGAGAACCTCTCGGGGCTGCCGTGGCCCGTCCTGATCACGGCCCTCATGTTCCTCCTGGGCACCCTCATGATGAGCCACGTCCTCTACCCGGTCGTCCCGAAGTTCGGGTTCCGCACCTTCCAGGGCGTCCTGACGCTGGCGCTGATGCTCGCGGCCGTGGCCGCGGCGGTCACCGTCCCCGCGCTCTTCTTCTTCCCCGCCCTCCTGGTGTACGTCGCGTACGGCATCGGAAAAGCGCTGGTGCTCGGGTTCTTCGAGCGGCTCCCGGACCGCGACCCGCTCCTCGACGAGCCGGACGGCGACGAGGCGGGCGCCGAGCTGCGGGAGCTCGACTACGACGGCCTCGCCCCCAAGCAGCGCCCCTGGCCGCAGCGCCGCCGTCGCACGGGACCCGAGGGAGACTAGCGTGGCCGAACCCTCTTAGAAGCCGAGATGCTACCGGGCGGCAGGGGGCCGCAACCGATCGCTGAAGCTCCAGGCCCACGGGGTCAATATTGGCGTAAAGAGGCCGAAGGCTGCGTCGGTTTCGGATACATCGATTCGAACGGCTAGGCCATCGCCGTAGTGAACCGAAACGACTCAATGAACAACGTTCGATGGTGACGGCGATTTCGTTCAGCTCTTCCCCATACGGATCCCGGGCGATCGCATCGCGAGCACGGTGGGCTGCGGCCCCGGACAGACGTTGATCGTCGCGGGCAGCGGCTCTCTGGTACCCAGCGGCATCGGCCCCTACAGGCCGACCGTGCCCGTCTGGGTCTTCGATCGGTCGGGGGAAGCGATCCGGCACCTGGTCGATGTACCGGGAATCGAGCGGTATTATGACGGAAGGAGCATTCGTCCGAGGCAGCTCGGCAAGTCGATCGTGTTCGGTGCGTCGTGTGATCGTCTCCTGCTCGGTCTCGGCGACGCATTCGAGCTCTATTCATGGGGCAGATCCGATGAATCGCCCGACACGATCCGATGGCCGGGCGACGCGCGAGCCGTCACCCAGGCCATGTTGGAGCGGGTCATCGAGAATGCACTGAGAAGCGCCAGGACTCGGGAGCAACGAAAGAATTGGGAGCGTGAACTCCGTGAGCTCGAGATACCCCATACCCTCCCCGCCTACCAAGCGTTGCTCGTAGGTCCAGGCGGTTACGTCTGGTTGAAGAACTCCGAGGTCGTGGAAGGAGATGCGGAACACAGGTCGATCCTGGACATTGATCGATCGAAGGTCCTGGGATCCGTGGTGTTCCCTCGCGGCTTCGATCTGCTCGAGCTGACCGAATCCTGGGCGGTCGGACGCTGGATCGACAGTCTTGGTTTGCATTATGTGGACCTTTATGAAATCGCCGCACGGGACGCCATTCCGAACGGCGCTTCCATGATACCGTCGGTGAAGCGTACACAGGCTCGGACCAGCGGGAGCAGTTCGGAGCTGTTGAGCTTCCGCCAGCGCTTCTCGGCCATGTCCAGGAGCTTGTAGGCCATCGTGAGCCCCTTCATTCTCGAGCCAGCGCCCTTGGTGACCCGCTGCCGGAGCCGCACGGTGGCAAAGGGGCTCTCGACCACGTTGGTGGTCCGAGTATGCTTCCAGCGCTCGGTCGGGAAGTCGTAGAACGTGAGTAACTCGTCCTGGTTGCGGGTGAGCGTGGCGACGGCCTCGGGTACTTGGCGCCGTAGTCGGCACGGAATCGCTCGAACTCCTCCCCCGATCGCGAGCGCCGGAGCCCGCATGCCGCGCGCCGTCAGGACCCGGAGAAGCGAGGCCCTGCTCTCGGTGGATTCGCGGTAGCCGTCCTCGAGGGCGACGAGCGCCTTCGTGCCGTCCGGCCGGACCCCGATGATCACCAGCGCACACAAGCGGTCCTCCTCCAGGCGGAACCGAAAGTGGATCCCGCCCGCCCACACGAAGTCGTAGTCCCGGCCCCGGAGATCCCGCCGCTGGGAGTGCCGGTACTCCTCTTCCCGCTCGGCCGTGAGCCGGCTGATCGTAGTCGGGATGATCCCCGCCTTTGCCTCCGTGCCCAGGAGCGCCGGCAGCGCTTCCTTGAAGTCGCCCGTGCTGAGTCCCCGCAGGTAGAGCACCGGCAAGACCTCCTCACCTTCGGGCTGCGCAGCATGTAAAGTCAGCTTGTAGGGCGGCAGGACCCGGCTCGTGAAGCGCTGCTTCATTCCCCGTTCGTCCACACGCCGGTCATCGACCCGAGGAGCTGCAACGTCCACCGTCCCACTGCCGAGCGTGATCTTCCTGGGCCGCGCTCTTCCGTTCCTCACCACCAACGCATGGCCCCGCGCGTCCCTCTCACCCCGGTGCCGTTCGATGGCGTCGGCGCCCGCAGCTTCGAGTGCGGCCACCAGCCTGCACCGTGCGCCCTCGCGGGCTACTCGTCCCGGATGAGGTGCAGATCTCCGTCTTTCGGATCGGCCGCACCAACGTGTACCTGGAGCATCGGTGGCGTGTTCTCTCCCCCGGCCCCCAGCCGGGTTGCGTGTGAATGTGAATCTCACGCGGAAAGATACGCCGCCTCTCCAACCTGCCGTTTCACAATGTTCGAGAACAACTCCGGTGAAACTGTCCAATTCCAAATCGGCGTTGAGACTCCATGAGCCGTATGGTGAATTCGGCCAGGAGTCCGCCACCACCCACCACCTCCTCAGCACTGCGCCCCTCGGGGAGGCGATCGAGCAGCTCATCGATTCCGTTCTCATCGACCATGGTTCCCTCCCTCAGGTTGCATGGAGTATGAGCCATGGTCGTTTACACAGAAATCAGGACACTCCTGATCAGACCCGTACATCTGCAGGTATGGTTGTCCTCCCTCTGCGCCCCACCGTCTCCATGGGTTCATCCCTCCGGGCCGCTGCGCCTCCGTCCTTCCGCGACTCCGCGTGCCGGTCTTGATCCACCCTTCCGCGCTCCGGTATCTTCCCGCGACGAACGCAGTCGGCCGTAGGCCCAGCCACGCGGCCGTCCACGAACGACCCCGAACGGTACCATGACCGATCATCGAAACGACACGTCGACGCCCCCGCGCCCCCGCGCGGGCGACCCGCCCATCACCCCGGAGCTCGTCGCGGAGCACGGCCTCTCGCCGGGGGAGTACGACCGGATCGTCGAGCTCCTGGGCCGGGAGCCGACGTACACGGAGCTGGGCGTCTTCAGCGCCCTCTGGTCGGAGCACTGCGGGTACAAGAACTCGAAGCCGCTCCTCCGCGAGCTGCCGACCCGGGCGCCGTGGGTGCTGCAGGGACCCGGCGAGAACGCGGGGGTCATCGAGGTCGGCGACGGGTGGGCCGTCGCGTTCAAGATCGAGTCCCACAACAGCCCGACCGTGGTCGAGCCGTACCACGGCGCCGCGACCGGCGTCGGTGGGATCCTGCGCGACGTCTTCACGATGGGCGCGCGGCCCGTCGCGGTCCTCGACTCGCTCCGCTTCGGCCCGCTCACGAGCGAGGCGGCGCGGGAACTCTTCCGCAGGGCGGTCGAGGGGATCGCGGACTACGGGAACGCGGTCGGCGTCCCGAACCTAGGTGGCGAGGTCTACTTCGACGCGTCGTACGAGGGCCGTCCCCTTGTCAACGCGATGGCGATCGGGCTCCTCCGGGCCGACGAGCTGATCCGGGCCGAGGCCTCGGGCCCCGGCAACCCGATCCTCACGGTCGGCGCGCGGACGGGCCGGGACGGGATCCACGGCGCGACCTTCTCGAGCGCGGAGCTGGGCGAGGCGGAAGCCCCGGCGCAGGTCCAGGTCGGCGACCCGGAGACCGGGCGGCGGCTGATGGAGGCGTCGCTCGAGCTGATCCGGAGCGGCCACATCGTCGGGATCCAGGACATGGGCGCGGCGGGGCTCGCCTCGTCGACCTCGGAGATGGCGGCCCGGGCCGGGACGGGCGTCGACATCGACACGACGCTCGTGCCGACGCGCGAGGAGGGGATGACGCCGTACGAGATCCTCCTCTCCGAGACGCAGGAGCGGATGGTCGTCGTCGCCCGGGCCGGGCACGAGGACGAGGTCCGCAGGATCGTCGAGCGGTGGGGGCTCGAGTGCGCCGTGATCGGCCACGTCACGGACGACGGCAATTACCGCGTCCGCGAGGGCGGGACGATCGTCTGCGAGATCCCCGGCCGGACGCTCGTCGACTGTCCGACCTACATCCGCGAGGGCCGCGAGGCGGAGGAGGTCCGGCGCCTCCGGGAGTGGGACCCGTCCGAGCTCGAGCCGACGCCCGAGGCCGCCGACCCGGGCGCCGTCCTGGTCCGGCTCCTCGCGTCGCCGAGCATCGCGTCCAAGCGCTGGATCTACGACCGCTTCGACTCGACGGCCGGCGGCCGGACCGTCGCCGGGCCCGGCGGCGACGCGGGCGTGTTCCGGATCCCGGACACCTCGCTCGGCGTCGCCGCAACCGTCGACTGCAACGGCCGCTACTGCTACCTGAACCCGCGCCGCGGCGCGATGATCGCCGTCGCCGAGGCCGCGAGGAACCTGGTCTGCGTCGGCGCGCGGCCCCGGGCGGTGACGGACAACCTGAACTTCGGCAACCCCCTCAAGCCGGAGATCTACTACCAGCTCCGTGAGGCGGTCCTCGGGATGGCGGAAGCGTGCCGCGCCTTCGACACGCCGGTCGTGAGCGGGAACGTCTCGCTCTACAACGAGAGCCCGTCCGGCGCGGTCTACCCGACGCCGACCGTCGGGATGGTCGGCGTCATCGACGATGTCGACCGCGTCCTCGGCGCCGGCTTCCGCGCGCCGGGCGACACGATCGTGCTCCTCGGCCAAAACACCGGCGAGCTGGGCGGCTCCGAGTACCTGCACGTCATCCACGGCAGGGTCGCCGGGGACGCGCCCGCGGTCGACCTCGCGGCCGAGCGCGCGCTCCAGGAGACGGTCCTCGAACTCGCGGCGGCCGGCGCGCTCCGCAGTGCACACGACTGCGCCGAGGGCGGACTCGCCGTCTGCCTCGCCGAGTCCGCGATCCGGGCCGAGGGCGGGCCGCTCGGCATCGACGTCCGGCTCGACGACGACCTCGCCGTCGCACCGCTCCTCTTCGGAGAGGCGCAGGGCCGGATCGTGGTCTCGTGCGCGCCGGAGCGGGTCGACGACGTCCTCGAGACCGCCCGTCGGCACGGCGTGCCGGCACGGCCGATCGGGAGCGTCGGCGAGGCCGGCGGACGGTTCGTCGTGAAGACGACCGGGCCGGGGATCGACCTCCCGGTCGCCGAGCTGGCCGAGGCGTACGAGACGGCGATCCCGCGGCACATGGGCGCGGCGCACCCGCCGGCGTGAACGCCCCTTGCGGCGACGGGTAGAACCCACGAAACTGGCCGTTCGTCTTGAATCTGGTTCTCAAATCGCGAGGTACCGCTCGAGGATGTGCGGAATCGTCGGCGTTTCGGGCATTGATCACGCGGCAGAACTAACGTTCCTCGGGCTGTACGCGCTGCAGCATCGTGGGCAGGAGGCCGTCGGGATCTGCGCGGTCGCGGAGGACGGGCGTGCGACGGCGCAGCGGTCGACGGGGCTCGTCTCGGAAGCGTTCGATGAGGAGCGGCTGCG
>Ga0079224_100000338_pt1 | contig 44056 bp, 41 predicted proteins | sample Stecom2015_FD_80414 | JGI IMG/M metagenome (GOLD analysis project Ga0079224, IMG submission 80414) | Agricultural soil microbial communities from Utah to study Nitrogen management - Steer compost 2015 | ecosystem: Environmental > Terrestrial > Soil > Agricultural land | place: USA: Utah... | reverse complement strand
TGGATCTGGAGATGCCGGGCAGCGGCGGCGGCTCGGACGCGCGGGTGGTGGCGGCGGTGGCGGCCGGTGAACTCGATCCAACGGATCTGGACGCCTCGGCGGGGCGGATGGCCCGGTTGGCGGCGCGGGTGCGGCAGGGCAGGCAGTTGGATGTGCCCGCGGCGGATGCGAGCGCGCATCATGCGCTGGCCCGTGAGGTGGCGGCGCGGTGTGTGGTGTTGTTGAAGAACGATCGGGAGTTGCTGCCGTTGTCGGCGGGCAGCGCGCTGGCGGTGATCGGCGAGTTCGCCGAGTCCCCGCGCTATCAGGGCGGTGGCAGTTCACATGTGAACGCGACACGGCTGGATGTGCCGTTGGAGGAGATCAGGGCGCACGCGCAGTCGGGGTCGGTGGCTTATGCGCGGGGTTTCACCACCGACGGCACCGGTGACCCGGACGCGTTGCGGGTGGAGGCGGTGGCGGTGGCGTCGGAGGCGGCGGTGGCGGTGCTGTTTCTGGGGTTGGCGGCCAATCAGGAGTCGGAGGGGTTCGATCGCGCCGATATCGAGTTGCCCGCCGATCAGCTGCGGTTGCTGACCGAGGTGGTGCGGGTGCAGCCGAGGACGGTGGTGGTGCTCGCGCACGGCGGCATGTTGCGGCTGGGGCCGGTGGCCGATCAGGCGCAGGCGATCCTGGACGGTGGTCTGCTCGGGCAGGCCGGTGGTGGCGGGGTGGCCGATGTGCTGTTCGGGGTGGTGAATCCGTCGGGTCGGTTGGCCGAGACCGCGCCGCTGCGGTTGCAGGACACTCCGGCGTATCTGAACTTTCCGGGCGAGCATTCGCATGTGCGTTACGGCGAGGGCCTGTTCGTCGGCTATCGGTGGTACGACGCGCGGGAGATGGCGGTGTGTTATCCGTTCGGGCACGGGTTGTCCTACACCACGTTCGACTACGACGGGCTGTCGGTGTCGGAGGGGGGTGCGGGGTGGGTGGTGGAGGTGACGGTCACCAATACCGGTTCGTGGGACGGCCGGGAGGTGGTGCAGGTGTATGCGGGGCTGCCCGGTTCGTCGGTGGTGCGGGCGCCGCGGGTGCTGGCTGGTTTCGCGGTGGTGGAGCTGGTGGCCGGGGAGAGCGAGCGGGTGGCGGTGCCGATCCGGCGGGAGGATCTGGCGTACTGGGATCCCCGGGTGGATCGGTGGGTGGTGGAGGGTGGCGAGTATCAGGTGTTCGTCGGGGCGTCGAGCCGTGATCTGCGGTTGGCGGCGGGGGTGAAGGTCGACGGTGACGAGGTGCGGGTGCCGGTGACATTGGAGTCGACGCTGGGTGAGGCGTTGGCCGATCCGAAGGCGGCCGAGGCGGTGGGCCGGGTCGCGGCGGGTATGGGGGTGAGGCTCGGTGGTGGTGAGGGGCTCGGGGCGAACCTGATGCGGATGATGGAGTCGATTCCGCTGGGCAGGCTGGCCAATTTCGGTGTCGACACCGAGGAGTTGGCTCGGCTGCTCGAGGATTGCTGAGTTCGCGCTATGTGGTGCGGTAGTCGAGCATCATGTCGACGAGTTGGTCGCCGTGGTGGGCGGCGGCCGCGCCGTCTTCCTTCGAGGTGGACAGGTGGAGTGCGCCGATGCCCATGGCCATGATCCAGTCGGCGCGCACGGCGGCGGTGTCGGGGTCGAGGCCGTGGGCGAGCAGGCACCGGCGGACGGCGTGGTGGGCGCGGCGGTCGGAGGTGCGGACGGCGGTCGCGGCGTGGGGGTCGGTGCGTGCCCATTCGCGCATGGCGCGTTCGAGCATCCAGTGGCGTGGGCTGGTGAGTTGGGTGATGAGCCGGAGGAGTCGTTCGCGGGGCGGGAGTTGTTCGAGTTCGTCGAAGTTCTTGTGTTCTTCGTCGTTCCATTCGCCCCAGCGGGTGACGAGGGCGTGTTTGTAGGCGGCGATGTCCTTGAAGTGCCAGTAGAAGCTGCCGCGGGTGGCGCCGATGCGGTCGCAGAGGGTGTCGATCTTGATCTGTTTCAGGCCGTCTTCGGCGAGGATGGTGTAGCCGACCTCGATCCAGTCCTCGGCCGACAGTTGTGTGTTTCGGCCTGCGCTTCTGCGACCCTGTGTCACCCGCTCAGCCTAGCGCGCGGGGCCGTTCACCCATTGCCGCCATACTTTTTGTCATGGTAGCCTCCGCCGATGAGCGTCAGCGTGACCGGAACCAGCTGCGTGACAGACGATTTCGTCGGCAGGCTGGCCGAGCGCGCGGCCGAGGCGGAGCGGCTGCGGCGACTGCAGGCGGTGACGATCGCCGAGGCGGCCGAGGCGGGGTTGTTCGAGTTGCTGGTCCCGCACCGGTTCGGTGGCACGCAGGCGCCGTTCACCGCGATCCTCGATCCCGTCCGCCGGATGGCGCACGGCTGCGCCTCGAGCGCGTGGACGCTGGGGTTCTACACCCTGCACTGCTGGATCATGGCGCTGTTCGACGAGCAGGCGCAGCGTGAGGCGTTCCGGGAACGGCCGTTCCTGGCCCCCGCTCCCCTGGCGCCGACCGGGCTGGCCGAGCCGGAGCGTGACGGATACGTGCTGTCCGGGCGGTGGTCGTGGGCCACGGGCATCCACGGCGCGAACTGGGTCATGGTCGGGGCACTGGCGATGGCCGACGGCGCGCCGATGCCGCTGATGGCGTTGCTGCCGGTCGCGGACGTGCGGGTGGAGGACGTCTGGCACACCGACGGCATGCGGGCCACCGGTTCCGACGATGTCGTCGCCGAGAAGGTGTTCGTGCCCGCACACCGCGTTCTCCGTATCGCCGACCTGTACGCCGGTGGCACTCCCGGCGCGGCGTCGCACGACAGCGACACCTACCGGTGGCCGATGGTGCCCGCGCTGGCGCTGCTGGCGGCCATGCCCGCCCTCGGCGCCGCCGAGCGCGTCGCCGACGAGTACGCCGCCCGCCTGTCCGAACGAGTCCTCGCTTATCAGGGGGTGAAGCAGAAGGACAAGCCGGCCGCGCGTATCCGCCTCGGCGAGGCACGTGTCCGGCTCCGGGCGCTGCACGGTCTGCTCGCCGAGACCACGGCGGGCATCGACGGCATCCTGGCCGCCGGTGAGCGAGTGGACAAGCCGACCCGCGCGCGAGCGCGCCTGGCTGCCGCCCACATCGTGCACGAGTCGAGAGCCGTGATCGGCACGCTGCTGGAAGCCTCCGGTGCGAGCGCGCACCTGCTGCACAACCCGTTGCAGCGCGCCAAACGGGATGTGGATGTGCTGTCCGGTCACGTGGTGTTCGACTACGACGACATCCGCGAGATCGCGGGGTCCCTCGAGATCGGCGTGCCGGTGCCGCCGACGGCGATGGTCTGAGCAGCGCCGTCGCGGCTGTCTGCCCGCTCGGAACCGCAGGTCGGCGGCGCCGGGCGCGGAACGAGGCCGGTGTGAGGTCTGCCTATCCTGGAGCGATGCACGCGACGGTTCTGGTGGTCGACGACGACGAGAGCATCCGCGATCTGCTGTGCCAGGTGCTGCGGATGAGCGAGTTCGACGTGCTGGGCGCCGATACCGGACTGGCCGCGCTGGCGGTCGTCGAGCACCGGCCGGTGGATCTGATGGTGCTCGATGTGATGCTGCCCGATCTGGACAGTTTCGCGGTCGCGCGGCGGCTGCGTGCGGCGGGCAACCGCGTTCCGGTGCTGTTCCTGACCGCCCGCGACACCGTGCAGGACCGCATCATCGGATTGCGCGCGGGCGGAGACGACTATGTGAGCAAGCCGTTCAGCCTCGAGGAGGTGGTGTTGCGGGTACAGGCGATCCTGCGTCGAGTGGAGCCACCCGGGGACGGCGACGAGCGGATCGTGGTGGCGGATCTGTACTTGGACGCCGAGGCTCACCGGGTCTCCCGCAGCGGGCAGGAGGTCGTGCTGTCGGCCACCGAGTTCAGCATGCTCGAGTACCTGATGCGCAATGCCGGGCAGGTGGTGAGCAAGTCCCAGATCATCGCCGCGGTGTGGGGCGCCGGGGATGCCCGCGACGGGCGGGTGGTGGAGACCTTCGTCAGCCAGCTGCGCCGCAAGATCGACGCCTGCGGCCCGCCGCTGATCCACACCGTCCGCGGCGTGGGGTACACCCTGCGGCCCGATCGAGTGCCGTGACGCGGCTGCGCGCCCCGACCCGGTGGACGCTGCGGACCCGGCTGCTGCTGTTGCTGGTGGTGATCAGCGCGCTCGGTCTCGGGGCGTTCGGGGTGGCGAGTGTGCTGTTGCTCGAGCGCGCCCAGATGCAACGGGTGGACACACAGCTGGGGCAGATCGCCGCCGAGCTCAGCGTGACGCGACGGCTGCCGCCACCTCCGAGCGCGGACGGCCCGGGTGTCCCCTCCGACTTCCGGGTGCTCTACTTCGACGGTCGGGGCGACCCGACAGTGTGGCTGGGCGAATCTCCCGGGGCGGGCACCTATCCGCGGTTGCCCGCGATGGACGTGCTGTCGGTGCGTGCGCGCGGAGACGGTGCGTTCACCGCACGCGACCGGGCCGACGACACCAACTGGCGGGTGCGGACCGTTGTGCGTCCCGCTACCGAGGAACAGCCGGAGGAGGGCACCGCCGCGGTGGCGATGTCGCTGACCGACAGCGAGGCGATCAGCAGGCGGCTGCACATCATCGAGCTGATGATCGGCGGCGCGCTGCTGCTGCTGGTTTCGGTCGCCGCGGGGGTGCTGGTGCGGGTCGGGCTGGCGCCGCTGACCAGGATGGAGCGCACGGCGCAGGCCATCGCGGCGGGCGATCTGGATCGCCGGGTGCCCGATGACGACCCGCACACCGAGACCGGCAGGCTCGGGGCGGCGCTGAACGTCATGGTCGACCGGGTCTCGGCCGCGCTGCGCGGGCTCGAGGAGTCCGAGGCGCGGATGCGTGCCTTCGTCGCCGATGCCTCGCACGAGTTGCGCACCCCGCTGACGACCGTCCGCGGGTATGCCGAGCTCTATCGGCGTGGCGCGGCGACCGACGCACGAGCCCTCGAGGTGATGGGCCGGATCGAGGCGGCGGCGATCCGCATGGGTGTGCTGGTCGAGGACCTGCTTCTGCTGGCGAATCTGGACGCCGAGCGTCCACTCGATCCGACCGCCGTCGATCTGGCCGCGGTCGTGCGTGACGTGCTGCGCGACGCTCGCTCCCGGCATCCGGCGCGGGGCATCACGCTGCGGGAGCAGACCGGCGAGGTCGTCGTCTCCGGCGACGAGCAGCGGCTGCGGCAGGTGGTGACCAATTTGATCGACAATGCCGTGACGCACACCCCCGACAGCGCGGAGGTGACCGTGGTGGTCGGGGTGGCCCCGGTGAGCGAGGTCGATGTGCCGGTCACGGCCGAGACCGGGATGGCGCTGCCCGAGGCGTCGCGCTGTGCTGTGGTCGAGGTGATCGACACCGGCCCCGGCATCCCCGCCGACGCGGCCGCCAAGGTGTTCGACCGTTTCTATCAGGTCAACGAATCCCGTTCCCGGGCAGGCAGTTCCGGCCTCGGCTTGTCCATCGTCGCCGCAGTCGTCCGAGCGCACCACGGCCGGGTGCAGCTGTGGTCGCGACCGGGGGCGGGAGCACGATTCCGGGTCGTGCTCCCGCTGCCCTGAGTTGCGTGGGCCCTGAACTACGTGGGCCCTGAACTGCGTGGGCCGTGCGCTGCCACGGGAGGCCGCGGTTCACCGGTCGAGGGCCCGCGTGTGCCGACAACCGGTGGGTGCCGGGTCACGCGGGGCGCAGGCCGGCCAGTGCTGTCGTGCGCTGATCGATCCAGGTCCGCATCTCGGCGACCTTCTCGTTCAGTGTCTGCGCGCTGAGCCCGTCGCTGACCGGAACCGTCTCGGCCAGCCGGTCCAGCAGTTCGACGGCCAGTCCGCTGCTGTACACGCGGTCGGTCAGCTCCCAGTAGGCGGCCTCGTACCTCGAGGTGAACGCCTGCGACGCCAGGAAACGGGACTTCAGCGCATGACCGCCCCTCGACGGCATGCCGCCGCCCGGAGCGCCGTCCGTTCCCGCTTCGGGGTTCTCGGCCGCTCCCCCGCGCCGCCCGAACCCCAGCGACACCGAATCGTGCGGACCGGCCGTGGTCCCGCCGTGCATGGCGAGGTTCAGATCCCAGGAGACGACGGTGAACTTCTCGGTCTCCAGGTCGTACCAGAGGTAGTAGTTCTGGCCGGGGCCCGCCATGTCGTCGCCGTTGACCAACAGATTCTGGGTGGCCACGTAGCGGGCGAAGGAGGTCACGTCGACCCGGTCGGCCAGGTGGGCGTCGAACTCGGCGTCGTCGGCGCTGTCGAGCCACTTCAGGAGGTCGATGATCGGTTGCAGGTTGCCGCTGCCGACGGCGTTGATCTGTGTGAACTGGTCGGCGTAGGCGGACTGGTCGTCACCCGCGTACTCGAAGCGGGAGTTCGCGTCGGCCTTGTAGAGGTAGCCGTCGGAGTCGAACAGGGCGTTGGCGTAGGTGTCGTCGGGGTGTTCGAGCAGCAGCCGGGTGGTGGTGGCGCTGTCGTTGACCGAATACACGACGTAGCCGTAACGCTGGGTGGGCTGATCGGTTTCCGCGGTCAGCGACAGCGCGAGGGCTTCGTTGAGCATCGGGGTTCCCGGCCGCACCGACAGTTCGGTCATGCCCTGGTAGCCGCGGCCGGAGACGTTCTCGTCGAAGCTGATGAGCAGCGGTAGCGAGGTCGGGTCCTCGGCCGAGGCGGACATGCCCATTCCCGCCATCGAGCCGCCGCTCGGCATGTCGGCGGGCAACTCGAACCCCTCAGGCGGTTCCATGCCATCCGGCGGGCTGAAGTCCTTGCCGCGCACCGCCATCAGAGTGGAGTTGCCTTTCAACCGGACCGACACGTCGTCGACGAAGGTGCCGTCGATGGTGAGGTCGGCGGTGACCCACTTCTTGTCGCCGGACTTCTGGAAGCTGGTGATCATGTCCTGGTACTCGGCGTCGGTGATCTCCAGGGACAGCTCGTGGGTCACCGAGTCGTCGAACAGGTCGACGGTGCCGGTGATGTTGTCGGTGATCTCGGAGGCGATGACCGAGATGTCGCCGGTGATCTGCGGACGGATGCGGGTGCCGCCGAAGACGGTTGCCATGACGGTCACGAACACGACGAACAGCGCGAGCAGCTTCCAGTGCCTGCGCAACGACATCGGCAGCCGGTGCGCGAGCCGGCGCGGCGGTGCCCCGATCGGCTGGTCCGGGCGCATCAGATGTCAGTCTGATCGTATCCGGTCAGGACGGTGACCCGCTGGCCTGCGTTCACGCCGCTGAGCGCCGCGATCAGCTCCGCGGACTCGGCGCCCTTCTTCAGCTGCGCGGTGTAGTAGAGCTCGTTGAGCGCGCCCGCGCGGACCGATTCGGTGGAGACCAGCTCGAACTCCGAGCAGTAGCGCAGCAGCACGTCCTCGACCCCGGTCAGGTACTGCTGTTCCGGCGGCACCTGGATCTTCACGACCTGGCGCCTGACGTCGAGTGCGAACCAGTTGAATTTCGACATGATCACCATGACCAGGCAGATCGCCACGGTCGCGGCGACGGCGAGCAGGTAGAAGCGAGTGCCGGTGGTCATGCCGATGGCCATCACCAGGAAGATGAACCCGACGTCACGGGTCTCCTTGACGGCGTTGCGGAAGCGGACGACCGACAGCGCGCCGACGAGCGCGAACGCGCGGGCGATGTTGGAGCCGACCACCAGCATGATCAGCGAGACGACCATGCCGACCATCACCAGTGTCTGCACGTAGGACTGGCTGTAGGAGACGTTCTTGTGGGTGAAGCGGTAGACCCAGCCGATGACGGCGGCCAACACGAACGACAGCGACAGCGACACGATGATGTCGAAGGTCGTGAACGTCGCGCTGAGGTCTTGGAAGTCGAGAGTCATGTGGTCCTGATCCGGTTGTTCGAGGGGTGGGCCGGCCGGTGGTCCGGCCGGGCTCGTGCGGTGACCGGCGCTGGTTCGCCTGTTCCGCCGAGGAGGATCTGTTCGGGTGAGCCGAGGCGCGAGCGTGGCGCGAGGCCGAAGGCTTCGACGGCCTGGCAGTACTTCGACACCCGGACGACCGACATGTCCATCCGGGCGGTCAGGTCGGTGGCCCAGTACGGGACGCGTTCGTTGGCCTTGAGCTCCACGATGGCCAGTTTCGGCGGGATGATGAAGCGGTTCTGCGCGCCGGAGGCGAAGTGGAAGTCGCGGTCGCGGCCGTGCACGCGGTGGTCGATGGTCGCCCGCAGGCCGAGGTCGGCGTCCCGGCCGATGAAGGCTTCGCGCTGGTAGCCGGTGATGACGATCGGGCGCAGGTCGAGATTGCCGACCAGGGTCGTGACCTCGTCGACGAACGGGCGCTGCGCCGGGTCGCACGCGAGGGGCTCACGACCCTCCAGCCAGCGCACGGCCTGTTCGTAGGGCAGCTGGATGCGGCGTTTCTGGGTGACGCGGTTGACCCGCTGCTTGATCTCGACCTGCACCGGGGTCTGGTCGGCGCAGGCCGCGGGCTCGCCGTACAGGCGCATGCGCAGCTTGCGGCGGAACTTCAGGCCTTCGATCTTCTCCCAGTAGAACCGCAGGTCGGGGGTGTCGTAGTAGAGGGAGGTCACGGGGTAGCCGCCGTGCGGGGAGTACGGGTCGGTGTCCATCCGCGCCGCCAGCTCCGCACGCAGTTGCGGCACCTTCATCTCGTCGACGAAGTACTTGATCTCGTAGCGGTTGAACGCGTGCAGTCTGCTGGCGGTCTGCTGGTATCCGGTCGGCGCGGTGCGGACGTCTTCGGCTCGGCGCGGTCGGGCATCGGGGGATGGTCGGTTGCGCAGTCGGTCGAGAAATCTCATCGTCCGGCCTCTCCTGACAGTCGTTGCGGGCAGCTGCCTACGCGCCGCCACCGAGGTGTACGCATCGAGTACAGCCGATGAAGCTCCGGGCAACGCCCGGTGAAGCTGGCAGTCAGCTGTGAACCCGGGGACGATCTGTGGGGCGGGCCGCAGGGGCGGAACCCGCGGGGCTCGGCCTCCCCCGCGTGGGCAGGCGCCCCTGTGCGCGGACTACGGTCGACAGCGCGTCGGGGAGCGAGGTCGAACGGAGGCCGTATGAGGGTGCAGACCACGGCGGGACCGCTGCGGGTGTCCCACGATGCCGGCCTGATCCACGCGCGCGGGGTGCCGTACGCGAGCGCGGAGCGGTTCCAGCCGCCGCGGCCGCTGCCCCGTTCGGCCACGGTGCGCGACGCCACGGCGCGCGGGCCGGTGTGCCCGCAGGATGTGCCCCGCCTGGATCACATCAGCGGTCCGATCGTCGACGCGCTCGAGCAGCGCGAGGACTGCCTGGTGCTGTCGGTCACCGCGCCCGCCGAGGCCACGGGGCTGCCGGTGATGGTGTGGTTGCACGGCGGGGCGTATCTGTCCGGCGGCGGTGAGGCCGCTAAGTACGACCCGGACGATCTCGCTCGGGAGGGTGTGGTGGTCGTCAATGTGACCTACCGCCTCGGGGTGTTCGGGTATCTCGCGCCGGCCGGGGTGGGCGCCGACAATCTGGGGTTGCTCGATCAGATCGCGGCGCTGTCGTGGGTGCGCGACAACATCGCGGCGTTCGGGGGCGACCCTGGGGAGGTGACGGTGTTCGGTCAGTCGGCGGGCGCCGACTCGGTGCTGGCGTTGATCGCCGCCCCACCGGCGAAGGGGTTGTTCCGGCGGGCGATCGCTCAGAGCGCGCCCACCGGCACCCGCACAGAGCGCGGCGCGATGGTGCGGGCGATGCGTGCCGCTTTCGCCGCGCGTCTCGACGGTGATCCGCTCACCGCCCGCACCGATCGCATCCTCACCGCGCAGGGCCATGTGATCGCCGTCGCGCGTCGGTTCGGTCTGGTGAGCGGGATGCCGTTCGGGCCGATCTACGGTGTGGACCCGTTGCCGATCTCCTCGCGTGCCGCGCTGGCGGCCGCGGCGTCGGAGGTCGAGTTGCTGATCGGCTACACCGCGCACGATGCCGCGCCGTTCGTGGCGCTCGATCCGCGTGGGGCGATGCTCGGCCGGTTCGGTGGGGTCGGGCGTGGGATCGGCCGGCGGGTCACCCGGCGGGTGACGGCCAGGGTGTTCGCCGATCCCGCGGCCGAGCTCGCCCGGTTGTGGGAGCGGTCGGGTGGCGGCGTCGCCACATTCCGGTTCGACTGGCATCCGCCTGCCGCGCCGTTCGGCGCCTGCCACTGCGTGGAGCTGCCGCTGTTGTTCAGCGGTGACTGGAGTGATGCGCCCATGCTCGGCGGGCATCCTGTGCCCGATCGACTCGCGGCCCAGGTGCGTCACACCTGGGCGGAGTTCGCCCGCAAGGGAATCGGCGGGCTGTCCGGTCGCGCCCTGCGATTCCGCTGAATCCAGCGCTCCCGCCGAGGGATCCGCGTGCCACGCGTCGGGGAAATGTTGCGCGGCCGTGTGCCGTGTCGACCTCGCCGGCACACCTGCCGAGATCCGCGAGCGATGGCGCCGCTGCCTCGTCTAGAAAGGAAGTTCGTGGAGAACGTCGTCGAGCACCGCTACGGCCCGCATGACATGCGGCTGGTCACCGCGTCCTTCCGCACACACCACTTCGTCCCCCACGCGCACAGCGAGTACGCCGTCGCCGCGATCGAGCGCGGGGTGGAGGCCGTCCGGTATCGCGGCGCCACCGAGCACGCTCCCGCGGGGAGCCTGCTGTTGCTCGACGCCGAGACGATCCACGCCGGTCGTCCAGGCATCGAGGAGGGCTGGGACTACCGGGTTTTCTACCTCCCGCCCGCGTTGCTGACCGAACTCGCCGGTCACCGCCCCGGTTTCACGTCGGCGACGCCGCACGATCCTGCCCTCGCCGCGCGTCTCGTTCGGCTGCACAGGCGATGCGACAACGACTCCCTGGCTTTCCACGAAGAGTTCGAATCGGTCTGCGCCGAGTTGCTCGCCCGCTACACCGGCCGCGCGCTTCCCCCTCCTCCGCCGCTGCCGGTGCGCAAGGTGCAACGCCACCTGGCCGCCGACCTGCTGCACACCCCGACGCTCGATGAGCTGGCCACCCTTGCCGGGATGCCGCGTTTCCAGTTGCTGCGCGCTTTCCGCCGCGACACCGGCGTGACTCCGCACGGCTACCTGCGGCAGCTACGCCTGCGGCATGCTCAGCAGCTCCTCACCGCCGGGCACACCGTCGCCCACGCGGCCGCCGAGAGCGGCTTCCACGACCAGGCCCACCTGCACCGGCACTTCCGGCGCACCTTCGCGGCCACGCCGGGCCGGTTCGCGCGCAACAACGTACAAGACCGCGATCGCCCGCCTGCCTAACGTGACCGGCGTGGACGAGTACACCAGCCCGGAATTCCCCCGTAGCGCCCTGCTCACGATCGACATGCAACGCGACTTCCTTCCCGCCGTCGCCGGGACCGCCGAGGTGCTGCCCGCGATCCGGCAGCTGACAGAGGCCTTCCGTGCGACGGGGCGGCCGATCGTGCATGTCGTACGCCTGTACCTTCCCGACGGCAGCAACGCCGACCTGTGCCGACGGACCACACGAGGCACGGCCACCCCGCACTCGCCGGGCTCGCAGCTCGCCGAGGGTCTCGGGACAGGCCAGGCTCTCGCCCCGGATCTGCTCCTCGCCGGCCGCGCGCAGCAGATCGGCCGGGACGAGCACATCCTGTACAAACCGCGCTGGAGCGCCTTCTTCGGTACCCGGCTGTCGGAGCATCTGGCCGAACGTGCGGTGAGCACGGTGGTGGTCGCCGGATGCAACTATCCGAATTGCCCGCGCGCCACACTGGTCGACGCCACCGAACGCGATCTGCGCACCGTGGCGGTCCGGGACGCGATCTCCGGCTGGACCGCCGACGCGGATCGCGAGCTGCCCGGGATGGGAATCGCCTGCCTCGACGCCGCCGAGGTGATCGCCGCCGTCCGGTCCTGAGCGCGCTCAGCTGCCCAGTTTCTGCCCGATGGGGCCGGCCACCACCGCGTGCGCGAGGTATTCGTCGATGTTGTGGGCGTGTTCCCTGGAGTTGTCCACCGGCACGTCGTGTACCCGCGGCCCCCATGCCTGGCGCAGCGGGCAGCCGATGGCGATGGGGTCTCCGGCGTACCAGGTGTTGAGCCATCGGCCGACTCGTTCGGGCCGGGTCGCTCCCCCGCCGAGCAGCTTGCGGTACACCCCGTCCAGGCCGAGCGGGCTGCCCGCCGTGACGAGCATGCTCACGTCGAGTTCGCGGGGCAGCTGGGTGAGCAGATCCATCGCGACCACGGTGCCGAGACTGTGACTGACGAGGACGAGTTCGCCGCGGGCGGGCATATCGGCGAGCACGGTGTCGAGGACGCCCTTGCGGACCTGTTCGTCGTCGAGGTAGGCGGCGACATCCTTGAAGATGGCGCCGATGAGCAGCGAATCCAGGCCGCTGCGCGCGGCGATCCAGCCGAGCTGGTCGTGCAGGCGGTCCAGGACGACCGAGCCGATGCCGCCGAAGCGCTCCTGTTCCCGCGGGGTGGCGGGCAGTTCCCCGGTGCTGGGCATGCCGGCGCGGCGCGCGGCTTCGGCGACCAGGCTCTGGTAGAGGGCAGAGCCGGTGTCGACGGATTCGCGGGCGTCCATGCCTGCGACGAGTCGGTCACCGTAGTAGGGGAAACAGACGTCGGCGGGGTCGACGGGAGCGAGACCGGCGAGGGTGAGTCCCTTGTTCAGTCCGGCCGTCCAGGTGAGGCGCAATTGCGCGGGGTCGCGGCGCTGCTGGCCGCGTCCGTGCAGGAACACCATGCTGCGCCGTCCGCCGAAGGCCGTGGTCCTGCCCGTCACACCGCTGCGGGTGGTTTCGGTGGTCTGGACCGGCTGTGCGGCGGGTACGGGCGCCGGCGTGGCGTCCGGGGCGATCGCGGCCACGACGAGGGGACGGGACGACGGCCCCAGTTCGTCGAGCAGCGCCTGCTGCGCGGGGGAATACGTCCTGGATCGCAGGTCGCGCAGCAGCACGCTCACCCTCGTGCCCTCGTTGGCGACCCAGTCGACCGCGTCGTCACCGTCGCCTGCCTGCCAGACCTTGCCGTCCTTGCGCAGCACCCTGCCCTTGTCGTCCTCGCGCGGGACACCGGCGTGGTGCAGCGCGACCATCTCCCACTGGTCGTTGAACACCGGTGATCCCGAGTTCCCCGGCTCGGTGTCGGAGATGTAGTGCAGGAAGTGCTCGAGCTGCAATTCCAGCCGATTGGCCCGGATCGAGATCTCCTTGAGCCGCCCCGATGGATGCCCGATGACGTTCATCGCCTCCCCGATCACGATCTTGCCCGGCGAGGCGATCAGCGGATTCCAGCCGAAGGCGGTCCCCGCCGCTGCCCCGTCCGGCCCCGGCGCCACCAGGACCAGCGTGTAGTCCAGGTACGTGTCGGTGACGAAGAAATCCGCCGGCGCGAGCTGGTAGCGCACGGGCGTGCGCGGGACGTTGTCTATGTCGACCTCGGCACGGAATTCCACCCATACCGACGCGGCGGCCTCGGCATCGGGCAGCACATGGTTGTTGGTCAGCAGCAGGTGCGGCGACACCATCGATCCGGTGCCGATCGGCACCTCACGGCCGTGGTGGCGCAGCGTGATCCGCGCGACCGCCGCGGCGGCCCTGGCGCCCCGGGGCAGGAAGTTGACCGCTTGCAGTTCGTTGGCGAATCCGATGACCCGCTCGAGTGTGCCGATGCCGTCGACCGGGTCCTGTCTGCCCAGCTCGATCACCGCCTGGACGGGCACCTCACCCGAGGTGAGCAGGTGATCGGCGCGCGCCCGGATCTCCGCCTCGGTGTCGACGACATCGGAATCGGTCTCCTCGCGGCGGCGGGCCACCTCGTCGCGTGCATCGGTGGTCTCGTCGAACCGTTGCGCGGCGGCGGTGATCTGTTCGCATCGGGCGGCGGCGAGCGCTTCGGGGTCGGCATCCATGGGGGGTCACCTCGCACAGGGGGGGTGTCTGCTCGTGCTCCATCGTGGTGCCCGGGGGCCGGGCCGATCACGAGTAGTCGACCACTCGTTTCCCCTCCCGGGATACCGAGTATCGAGTAGGCGGCTACGCGTGCGCTGTCGCCGGGCTCGCGCGAACATGGATGAGCGATCATTCGACGGCCGGGCGCGGAACATCGCCTTGCGACGTTCGCCGCCTTGCGACGTTCACCGCCTTGCGACGTTCACCGGATGATCGCATGGCCGGACACGCCGTTTTCAGCGCGAACAGACAAATACTCCAAGACACATCCGACCCGGAAGGGGAGACCGATGGAGTTGGGCAGCTGGATGGAATTCGGGCTATTGATCGTCGCGATCGCAGCGGCGGTCGTGGCAGGCATCAATCTATGGGTCATCCGTCGGGAGCGCCAACGCGAAAAGCTCCACGACCTCGAATTATCGTGGTTCGTGGGCGACCTGAACAAGCATCGCCTCCACGCGGAGCGCCTGTTGAAGAACGTGGATCAGCGGGACACCTTCGCCGACCTGTTCGAGAATTGGGCTGCTGAGAATTACGATTCCGTCTCCGCGGTGCTTCGATTCTTCTATCTCGTCGATTCCTGGGCCACCCAGGGATACATCGAAGAAAAGGATGCGATTTCCGTATTCGGCCGTTCCTACACCTGGTGGTACTGGAACCACATCAAGCCCCTCGGCGAGCCGCTGCTCGGCGATCCCGCCTGGCGGTTCCTCGTCGAGTACCACGGGTGGCTCGACGTCGGATTCCGTGAAGTCGATACGCCGCTCTACGATCAGATGAGGAACCCGTCCCGCCCGCGAGTCGCCGATTCGCCCGGGCCGCAGAACACCCCGCCCACTCCGCAGAACAATGCCCGCCCTCGGGCCGAAACCCACCGCGCCGCGTGACAGGCGGTTGCCCAGCCGACGGGTTCCCGGTCGACCGCTTCGGCACGGTCACACGCGAATTCGCCGGAGAAACCGGAGACAACTGAAGTCCTCCGAGCCTGACGCGCCGCGAACGACCATCCCGGCCCCGGCCGCCGTTTCCGGGTCGGTGTGCGCCGCGGCCGCCGAGACGCGACGGGATGTGCCCCTACCGGTACGGGTGTACTATTCGCCGGTCAGATCACCGCGGGAGCTCGGAGAACGGCCGGGCTGAGAGGGTGCGCCCGAGTGCGCCGACCGCTGAACCTGTCCGGGTAATGCCGGCGTAGGGAGTAGGTAGCGGCATGGCGTCCACTGTCGGCACGGGCGGAAACGAGGCGCCGCTCACCCTCGACGAACCGGCGCCCAGGGTGCTGTCGTTCTGGGATCAGAGCGCGTTCTGGGCCAACCTCGGCGTGAGCCTGTTCGCCTTCTCGGGGGCGTACACGCTGCTCGCGCCGGACACCGAGGGCGCGGCGCGGATCTCCATCGCGGCGGGCGTCGTCGCGATGATCGTGGGCACGGTGGTCGGCGGGCTCATGCTCGGGCTCTCGGCGATCCCGGGCGCACGCACCGGCAAGCCGGCGATGATGTTGTTGCGCGGGTTGTTCGGCGCGAAGCCGAGCTATGTGCCGACGGTGTTGAACATCGCCCAGTTGGTCGGGTGGGGCACTTTCGAGTTGATCGTGATCGCCGACGCGGCCGAGGAGTTGTTCGGTGGCGGGCCGCACTGGCTGTATGTGGTGGTGGCGGGCGTGCTGACCACAGTGCTCACCATCTGGCCGCTGGGTTCGGTGCGTGTGTTGCGGCGCTTCGTCACCGTCGGCGTGGCGATCGCGCTGCTCTGGTTCTACGTGCAGTTCTTCCGGGCGGGCCTGCCCGATCTGACCACCGACCCCGGCCCCGGCGGGTCGGGCCCGTTCGGTTCGGACTGGAGTCTGTTCTGGATCGCCACCGACGCGGCGCTGGCGGTGTCGATCTCCTGGGTGCCGGTCGCGGCCGACTACACCCGCTACTCGCGCGGCACGGGCGCGGCGTTCGGCGCGGCGAGCGGCGCCTACGCGCTCACCCAGATCCTCGCCTACATCCTCGGCCTGTTCGCCCTCGCCCTGGCCGCGGGCGAGGGCGCCTACGGCCCGTTCCTGACGGTGACGCTCGGCGCGGCGTTCTTCCTGATCCTGGTCGTGCGCGAGGCCGACCAGTCCTTCGCCAACGTCTATTCCACGGCTGTCTCCATCCAGAACCTCGCACCCCGGACGGACCGGCGCGTGCTGTCGGTCGGCTTGGGCGTGTTCATCACCCTGCTCGCGCTGTGGCTGGACATGGACGACTACTTCGGCTTCCTCGGCCTCATCGGCTCGGTTTTCGTGCCGCTGCTCGGCGTCCTTGTCGCCGACTTCTTCCTGCGCGCCCGGGGCGAGTGGAACACCGACGCCGACGCGCCGTCGCGATGGAGCATGATCGTGGCCTGGCTGCTCGGCCTGTCGGTCTATCAGCTGATCAACCCGGGTGACGCCGGGGTGTGGACCGATGCCTGGGTGCGGGTGCAGCAGTGGCTGCACTTCACCGCGCAGCCGTGGATGAGCGCGTCGCTGCTGTCGTTCCTGGCGGCCGTCGCCGCGGCGTGGGCCCTCGGGGGGCAGGCCGAGCGTCGTCGCGCCACCGCCTGACCGAGCGCGCGTCGGGAGCCGGCCGGATCGCCCGCCGATAGGATGGGTGTCGCCGCGGCGCGGAAGTCGCCTCGCGCCGACCGTGGCCCTCGTCATCCGGCTCGGAGAGGAGTCGCCGATGTCCCTGTCCGAGATCGGCGCCGCGATCGGCGCACGCGCCCTGCGCACCCGCACGCTGGTGCGAGCGCCGATCGGTGTCTATCGCGCCGGATGGGGCCGGGTGTTCGGCTCGCGTCTGCTCATGCTCGAACACACCGGCCGCCGCTCCGGCGCTCTGCGCCATGTCGTCCTCGAGGTGGTCGATCACCCCGCCCCGGACGAATACGTGATCGTTTCCGGGTTCGGGGAGCGCGCCCAGTGGTACCGCAATATCCGCGCGCAGCCGAAGGTTCGGGTGTGGATCGGCACACATCGAGGTCTGCCCGCGACCGCGACCCCGATGACCGATCAGCAGTCCCGCGACGCCCTCGCGCGGTACGTCGCCGCCCATCCGCGCGCGTGGAAGAACCTCAGGGCGACCATCGAGCGCGCCACCGGCGAACCGGTCCACACCCTGCCCATGGTGCTGCTCCGCACGAATCGCTCGCGTTGACAACGGAATCCGGGCGACCGGATCACTGCGATCCCATTGCGGCCGACTGGTGCGGCAGGATGACGAGATTGCCGACCTTGCGGCCGCTGTCGACCCGCCGGTGCGCTTCGGGGAGCGCTTGCATGCCGCCGACGATCTCCACCAGTGGATCGAATTCCCCCCTCGCGACGAGGTCGAGCAGCACCGCGAGGTTCTCCCGGCGTTCGGGTACCGCTCCGGCGATCACGCGTCCGCGAGCGGTGATGGTGTCGGCGAGGCCCGCCACGGCGAGGATCAGCACGCCACGCGGCCCGGCGAGGCGGAGTCCGTCGGCGCGGGTGAGGTTGCCGACGGCGTCGAAGACGACGTCGAAGCGCCGGTCGAGTTCGGTGATCGGTGTCCGCCGGTAGTCGATCACCGTTGCGGCGCCGAGACGGCGCACCAGGTCGTGGTTGGGTTCGCTGCTCACCGCGGTGACGTCGGCTCCGAAGTGGACGGCCAGCTGCACTGCCGCCGATCCGACCGACCCGGAGGCGCCGTTCACCAGGACCGTCTGCCCGGCACGGAGTTTCGCGCGGTCGCGCAGGTAGTGCAGGGCGGTGCTGCCGCCGAAGAGCGCGCCTGCCGCCGCCGGATGAGCGACGCCGGCGGGGAGGGGCGTGAGCCTGGTGGCGGGCACGGCGAGGTATTGGGCGTGCGCGCCGAATCGGGCCCCGGTCATGCCGGCGACCGCATCGCCGGCCGTGATGCCGGTGACCCGCTCCCCCACCTGTGCGACGGTGCCCGAGAAGACGACGCCGAGCACATGGCGGCGTGGTCCGCGCAGGCCGAGGCCGAGTTTGCCGAGCAGGCCGAAGCCGCGCGGGAATCGGCCGGCACGGATGCGCGCGTCGCCCGAATTCACCGAGGTGGCTTCGACTTCGACGAGGACATCGTCTCGGCCGGGTGCCGGGATGGGCACGGTGGTGATGCCGACGGTCTCCGGCGGGCCGTATCGATCGACGGTCGCCGCGCTCATATGGGTGTTCATCGCTTCCCTTACGCCTGTAAGTCCGAGGTTGCCGATAAGGTACCCTTACGGTCGTAAGGAGGCAAGGGAGGCGGCATGGTTGCCCGGCAACCGCTCACCAGGGAGCGCATCGTCGAGGCCGCGGTGCGGGTCGCGGACGCGGGCGGATACGCGGCGATCAGCATGCGCAACGTCGGCAAGGAGCTCGGGGTCGAGGCGATGTCGCTGTATCACCACGTCGCCAACAAGGACGCACTGCTGGACGCGCTGGTGGACTGGGTGTTCGCCCAGATCCGGTTGCCGGAGCCGGACATGGGCTGGCGTGAGGGGCTGCGGGTGCGGTCGGCTTCGGCGCGAGCGGTCATGTCGGCGCATCCGTGGGCGCTGACGCTCATCGACTCCCGGGCCCATCCCGGCCCCGCGTTGCTCAGGCACCACGACGCGGTCATCGGCTGCATGCGGCGCGGCGGATTCTCCCTCGACCTCGTCGCGCAGGCGTTCTCGGTGATCGACGCCTACGTCTACGGATTCGTCCTCACCGAACGCAACCTGCCCTTCGACCCGGCGAGCGGTGCCGATGCCGCCGACCTCGCCGCCGGCATGCTGCCCGCGATGGCCCGGCATCCCCACCTCACCGAGTTCGTGCGGCACCTCACCGGCGCGGGAACCTATTCCTTCTCGGCCCAGTTCGACGAAGGGCTCGACATCATCCTGGACGCGCTGGAGCGGCGGTCGGCGCAGTAGCAACCGCTTCGCTCTTGCGCGATCTCGCGCATCGACGGCCAGCGGGCATGCCACCATGGTCATCGTGCGGGCGCCGCCCGGACCGCGACAGCGCCGGAGACGGCCGGGCGACGGGACACCCCACGGCCCTCCTTCCGGCTGGACGACACGGAGGAGCCATGACCCTGATGAAGACCGGCATCGCCGCCCTCCTCGCGATCGTGCTGACCGGCATCGGGATCGTGGCTCAGGCCCCGGCGGCCTCGGCTTCGCCCTGTGGCGACGCGGAGCTGATCATGGTGCGCGGCACCGACATCTCCCGGCCCGTCGCGCCCCACTGGGCGTCGGTCGACGACCCGACCGTCGGCAGACCCCTCGATGCCGCCGTCCGCGCCGCCCGCCCTGACCTGAACTGGACCCTCTACAACGTGTCCTACCCCGCCGACAGCACCGGTCCCCGCTCCCGCGCGATCGGCGCCGTCGATCTCGTCGCCCACCTCGTCCTGCGCGCCATCGAATGTCCCGCGGCGCGATTCGTCCTCGCCGGCTACTCCCAAGGCGCCGAGGTGCTCTCAAACGCCCTCGGCATGCCCAGCGACGACGCCCCGCCCGCGGCGGTGATCCCCCCGCTGCTGGCTCCGCGCATCGCGGCCGTCCTGCTGTTCGCCAGCCCGATCCACGCCTACAACGACGTGGTGCCCGAGCCCTACACCGGGCAGACCGCGCAGTACTGCGTGCCGCAGGACCCCATCTGCAACCCGGCGTCCGCCCTGCCGCCGGACGCCGGCCTCGGCGCCCACACCCGATACGCCGAATCGATCCCCGCCGCGGCGTCATTCGCCGCGGCGCGACTGTGATCGAGCACCCAGGAGTTGGGCGAACCGGGCGACAGGGAACTGTTCGGTCTCACTCGAGCATCCCGCGGGCAGGTCCGGCTTCCCCGGGGTGATTCGCGACGCGTCGACCTGTGCGGGTCGGCCATCGTCGATGCTCACGGGGACCGCTGCGCGGCGGGGCTCACCGGGACCGCTGCGCGGCGGGGCTCACGGGCACCGCTGCGCGGTGGGCGTGGTGAAGAGCAGGCGTGCCGCGCGGGTGATGGTGCGGCGGATGTCGGCGATGTCGGCGGGCTCGGCCGCCAGCTCGAGCACGTGCAAGGATGGTGTTCGGCGATGACAGCTGTTCCCGATGTGTTCTCCCCCTCGGCATTGCAGGACGCCCCGGGGTACACCTGGAGCAGGGTGCGCGACTGATGCTCATGTGGGGCGCATCCAACCGTGACCCACGCGTCTTCGAAGACCCCGACCGGGTCGACCTCGACCGCGCCACACCGAACCGGCACCACAGCTTCGGGCGCGGCATCCACTTCTGCCTCGGCGCCCACCTCGCCCGCAAGGAAACCGTCCACGCCGTGCGCTGCCTGCTCGCCCACACCGAGGACATCACGCTCGACGACCCCGAACCCACCTACGTTCCCAGCTTGATCGTGCGCCGCCTGGCGCACCTGAACCTGACGGCGACGCCCGCGTGACCACCACACCGAAACCCGCTGCCCCGCGACACAGCTCGATGCCCACCTCCCGGCTCGACCAGTACCGGCTCTACCACCCCGACCTACGTCCGCATGCGCTGGTACTGCCCCGGGAAACCGTCAGCGCCCCCACCCTGCCGCTCATGCGCCGACTCGTCGCACGCCGCCGCCCCCATCCCGCCGCGACAGTCGTCGACCTCGGCGACGGCGCCGGAGTCAGAGTGTTCGGCGACCCCGACGATCCGGCACCGGGCCCGGTGCTGCTGTGGATCCACGGCGGCGGCTACGTCTTCGGCAGCGCCACCCAGGACGATCGCTGGTGCCATCGGATCGCCGCCCGCACCGGGGTTCTCGTCGCATCCCCGGCGCTTTCCACGGCTTCGACGCGGTGGCGCCCGCCACCACCATCACCGGGGACCTGCGCCGCGACGTCCTGCACGCGATCCACACCGTGGCCGGGACGCCGCCGTCCCGTTGCATCCCGCGGCCTCGCACGGAGACGCTCCGCGCGCGGGCGGAACCCTCGGGCAGGATGTCGCGCACACGCCGGTAGCCGGTCGGCCGGTGTGGCATCGACGAAGACCGCGACCGACACGTCGGCCGCGCCGGTCAGCCCAGGTGCGCCTCCAGCAGCCAGGCAGGCACCGAGACGCGGCCGCCCGGTTCGTCGCGGATGCCCTCGAAGCGCACTCCTTCACCGGCCGGGAGCTCGCCGGAGCCGGTGGGCATGACCGCATGGATGCGGGCGGGCCGGATCTCGTCGACGATCCAGTGTTTCGACACCGCTTCGCGCAACTCGTCGGCGGTGACCGGGGACGGCCCGGCATCGGAGGCCTCCGGGAGGGCGGCGCGGTCGAAGACCAGCGCGAAATACGACGCGCCCGGCGCCGCGGCCCGCGCGATCGACCGCAGGTAGCCGTCGCGTGACTCGACCGGGATCGAATGGAACAGGGTGCTGTCCACGATGGTGCCGAAACGGCCGTCGTAGCCGGTGAACGAGGTGACGTCGGCGACCTCGAAGGACACGTCCAGGCCCCGCCCGGCCGCTTCGGCGCGAGCCAGCTCGATGGCAGTCGGCGCGGAGTCCATGCCCACGACGGTGTAGCCGCGTTCGGCCAGGTACAGCGAGATGGCCGCCTCTCCGCATCCCGCGTCCAGGACGTCGCCGTGGAATCTGCCCGCGTCGACGAGTGCGGCCAGTTCCGGTTGCGGCGCGCCGATGCTCCAGGGCGGTTTGCCACCAGGGGCGAGCGGGCTGGTGCCGCGATAGAAATCGTCGAAGTCGAATTCACCCGGTGTGGTCATCGCTCCTGACTATCAGCAGAGCCACCGCGGGTACATGTGACCCACGCACCGCTTTTCGGGCGGCCCGGGGCCACCACCGCCGGGCCCGTCCCCCGTTGTCCGCCGACGGCAGCCCCGGTCGTCAGTCGGCCACGAGTTCCTCGTAGTACTTCCGCATCGCCGGCCAGTAGTCGCCGAAGTCCGGCGCGGGCTTGCCTTCGTGGGCGGCGGCCAGCATGTCCAGGTAGTACTCCCAGCCCGGCCCGGTGTGCGAGACCGACTTGCGGTCGGCGTGCGCGAGATGCTGCGTGAAGCGCAGTTCGGTGCCGCCCGCGGTCGCGACGAGCACGACTTCGAGAAACCAGGCTCCCTCGTCGTCGACAGTGGACACCGCCAGTCGCCGCGGCGGCTCGCAGGCGTCGACGGTCATCGGCATCCAGGGCTGTTCGTCTTCGTAGGCCATCTGCACCTCGATCGTGCGCCCCGGCCCCGGCTCGCCCTTCCACGGCCCGAACCAGCGTGCGGTGCGCTCGGATTCGGTGAGGCTGGCCCAGACATCCTCGACGCAGGCGCGGAAGGCACGGGTCAGGACCAGATCGACGCCGGTGTCGGTGCCGAGCAGTCGGCCCGCCGGTGTGCTCATGCGGTGTTCTCCTTCGTGTCGGGATGCGTGCTGGAGCGTGCGCCGGTGCGACGGTCACGCTTGGCGCGCTGGACTTCGGTGTCAAGGGCGTCGAACCGCTGCGACCAGGTGCCGACGCGACGCACCGCGGCGATCCAGGCGGCCAGTTCGGCCAGCGGCCCCGGATCGAGGGAGTAGACGCGCTGCCTGCCGGTCACTTCGTCGTGGACGAGGCCGCTCTCGCGCAGCACCCGCAGATGCCTGCTGATCGCAGGCCTGCTGATCGGGAAATGCCCGGCGATCTCACCGGCGGTGCGCGGCTGCTCGAGCAACAGTTCCAGGACCTGCCGCCGCACCGGGTCGGCGATCGCCGCCGCTACCTCGTCCACACCGAGAAGCGTAACCAGTTGGTTACGCATCTGTCCAGCGACGACCGGACTCCGTACCACCGTCCACGCACCGCGCTGGTGCCGCACATCCCTGCTACGGCCGAGGGTGCGCGCGACGGCTCCATCGTCACCGAACCACCGAGGACCGTGTAGGCGACACCGTGGTACTGACGTTCGACCGGCACGCGGACTGGCCTGCGATGCCTTCGGGCAGCGCGGCGCACGGCCGCACGATCCCGCGCCACCGCCGAAGCGCGCACGCATCACCGGCGTCCACCTCAGCCGCCGACGATCTCCGTTCGGGCAGAGGCGGATTCGGCGCCGAGATAGGCCCGTTCGACGCGAGCGGGGTCGTCGCGGAGCTCGGCGGCCGGGCCCTGGTCGGCGATGCCGCCGTGGACGAGGACGACGGCCTTGTCGGCGGCGCCGAGGGCCAGGTGCACGTGTTGTTCGACCAGCAGGACACTGGTGCCCTCGGTGGCGGCGAGTTGCTTCAGGACATCGAGGATCTCGGTGACCACGACGGGGGCAAGACCCATGCTGAGTTCGTCGATGAGCAGCACTGCGGGGCGTTGCAGGATCGCGCGGCCGATGGCCAGCATCTGCTGTTCGCCACCGGAGAGGCGACCCGCCTCGACCGACAGCCGTTTCTCCAGCGCCGGGAAGTACTCGAGCACCTGGCGCAGGCCGCCGGCCCGGCGGGCGCGTTCGGGGACGGCCAGCAGCAGGTTCTGCCGGGTGGTCAGCTTGCGGAACAGGGCGCGGTCGTCGGGGACGAGCACCATGCCCGCGCGAACCGCCTCGCGGGGGCGGGCGCTGCGCACCTCGGCGCCGCGCACCCGGACCTCGCCGCCGCTGCGCGGGAGCAGGCCTGCCAGCGCGTCGAGCAGGGTGGTCTTGCCCGCGCCGTTGGGACCGAGCAGGCAGGTGATCTCGCCCGGTTCGAGCGTCAGATCCACCGAGCGCACGCACGGGCGTTCCTTGATGTAGCCCGCGGTCACGGCGCGGCATTCCAGTGTGCTCACAGCGGGGCCTCCTGCGTGGCGAGCGGGCGGGTGTGCGGTTGCGGCTCGGCCGCGCCCGCGGACTCGACAGTGTCGGCGGGGACGCCGAGGTAGGCGCGCAGCACGTCGGGGTGGGTGCGGACCTCGTCGGGGGTGCCGGAGGCGATGACCTTGCCGAGGTCGAGGACGACGACCCGGTCGCAGAGGCTGAGCACCAGCTCCATGTCGTGTTCGACCAGCAACATGGCGGTGCCGGCGTCGGCGACGGCACGCAGTTTCTCACCGAGCAGCCTGCTCTCGGCGCTGTCCAGACCCGCGGCTGGTTCGTCCAGCAGGGCGACCGCGGGGTCTGCGGCCAGCACGCGGGCCATCGACACGAGCTGACGCTGGCCCTGGGAGAGCAGTCCGGCTTCCCGGTCGGCGAGTTCGTCGATGCCGAGGACGGCCAGTGTGCGGGTGACGCGTTGGGCCACGGGCTGTTCGGATCGGGAGCGGGCCGCGCCGACGCGGACGTTCTCGGCCACGGTGAGATCGTCGTAGAGTTCCACGTCCTGGAAGCTGCGGCCGAGCCCGGCCCGGCTGCGGGCGTGTGGCGGCTGCCCGGTCAGGGGCTGCCCGGACAGGATCACCGAGCCGCTCGCGGGGGCGAATCCGGTGACAGCGTCGATGACGGTGGTCTTGCCCGCGCCGTTGGGGCCGATCAGGCCGACGATCTCCCCGGCGCGCACCTCGAACGTGACGTCGGCCGCGGCCGTGACCGCGCCGTAGGTGACGCCGACATCGCGGACCGCGAGCACGGGTTCGGCGTCCTCGCTCGGCGTGACGGCGGCCGGGACGACGGGTTCCGGGTCGGGGGCGGAGTCGGCGCGGCGGCGGGTCGGCCACGGGATGCGGGGCAGTTTGCTCGCGATGCCGTCGGGATTGGCCATGACGGTGACGATGAGCAGCACACCGCTGATGACCGCGTAGTAGTCGCCGAGGTGCAGGAACCGGTCGACCAGCAGGTACACGATGCCGCCGGGGGCCATGATCCCGGCCAGGATGCCGCCGGTGATGGAGGTGATGCCGGCGACGTAGACGACGGCGAACAAGGAGATGCCGAGGAAGACGGTGAACGGTTCGGGGGTGGCGATCGTCTGCTGGTAGCCGAGCAGGGCACCGCCGAGTCCGGCGACGAAGGCGCCGAGCGCGAAGGTGACGAGCTTGGTGCGGGCGACGTCGATGCCCGCGGCCGCTGCCGAGCGCTCGTTGGCGCGCACCGCGAGCATGTCGGTGCCGAGGCTGCTGCGGCGCAGCAGGGCCACGCCGAGGCCGACGACGACCAGCACGGCCAGACACAGCAGCGCGAAAGCCATGCGCGGATAGTTCTCGCCCGCGCCGATGCCGAGGTCGACGCCGAACAGGCGCGGGGTGTCGATGGGCGCGCCCTGCACTCCGCCGTTGAGGGAGGGATTGCGGAACCAGAAGGCCTCGACGAACACCGCGAGAGCGAGGGTGACCACGGTGAGCGGCAGGCCGCGCACCCGCAGCGCGGGCAGGCCGACCACCACACCGACCGCGGTGGCGAACAGCGCGGCCAGCACGGGCGCGAAGGGGAACGGGATGCCCAGGTGCTGGTTGATCACGCTGAGCGCGTAGGCGGAGACGCCGGCGAGGGTGAGCTGGGCCAGCGACACCTGGCCTGCGTAGCCGGTGACGATCACCTGCGAGAGTCCGAGGACGGCGAAGACGATGCTGCTGACGATCGCGGCGCGATAGCTTCCCGAGGTGACGGCCAGCGCGATGATCACGGCGGTGCACGCGAGCAGGGCCGGGGCGAGGATGTGGTCGGGGCGCGGGGCGCGGCCGAGGGTCCGCCGGATCACCGAGCCGCGGTCGGGCAGCGGGCGTCCCTTGACCACGAGAAAGCCCATGATCAGCAGCAGCGAGATCGCCTCGGCGGTGCCCGCTCTCGGCCACCAGTCGTAGAGGTTCTGCAGGTTGGTGGCCTCGGCCTGCAACGCGCCGATGACGATGCCCGCGGCCACGGTCAGCCAGATGGAGCCGAAGTTGCCGACCAGGGTGGCCGCAAGGGCGGGCACGATGAACAGCGAGTAGGCGACCGGGTTGAGCGCCACCAAGGGGGCGATGAGGATGCCGCCGAGGCCGGCCACCATCGACGACAGCCCCCAGTTGGCGAAGGCGATGCGGTCGGGCGACAGTCCGGTCAGGTAAGCGCCCTTCTCCGATTCGGCGGCCGCCTCGGTGGCCACGCCGAAGCGGGTGAACCGGAAGACCAGGACGGCCAGCGCGGCCAGCGCCACCACGGACACGGCCAGCCAGATCCGGTCGGCGGGCACGGTGCGCTCGCCGAGCGTGAAGGTGTCGAGCGCGAAGATCGGCTGCACCGAGACCAGCCCGGTGCCGACGCGCTGGGCGATGAGTGCCTGGATCACGATCATCAGGCCGATCGAGGCGACCGCTTTGGCGATCACCGAGGCCGCGCGCATGGGCCGGAACACCAGTGCGTAGCAGAGCAGGCCGAGCGCGGCGGCGACGACCAGGGAGATCGCCATGGCGGGGCCGACCCCGAGTGGACCGCCGAGATCGATGGTCTCGGGCAGTCCGGGGATCGGGACCATCAGTTCACCCTTGCGCAGCAAGGCGTAGGTGTAGGCGGCGTAGAGCGCGACGGCACCCGTCGCGAAGTTCACCACCCCTGAGCTCTTGAAGGTCATCACGAGCGCGAGCCCGAGCGCGGCGTACACGGCGCCGTTGCCGAGGCCGAGCACGAGAAAGGAAAGATGGTCTGTCATGGCTGATCTCCCTGGCCGGATTCGTTGCGGGCGTTGCCTATCCGGTGACCTGGAGGTTCACCGGCACGCCCTGCTCGTTGATCTCGCCGATCAGCATCTGGCGCGAGCAGATGGAGGCCATCATGGGCGCGGCGGTGCCGTCGCAGCTGAAGGTGATGCCGCCGCCCGCGGGCATCTCGACGTCCTTGGCGGTGCGCAGCGCCTCGCGGATGCTTGCCGCGTCGACCTCACCCTGGATGTTCTCGGTGGCCAGGGCCAGCGCCATGACGACCTGGTAGCCCGACGAGGCGGCGCCGGTGACGGTGGCCTCGGGGGCGTAGGTCTGCAGGACGGTGCGGTAGAGCACCGAGTCGGGGCGGTGGGACAGGTAATCGGTGGCCGTCAGGCCGACGCTGCCGGTGACCGCGTCCATGCCGATGGCGCCGATGACGTCGGGGTCGAGGCAGACGGGGATGAAGATCTTCTGCACGCCCGGGTCGGTGGTCTGGATCGCCTTGTAGACCGAGGCGCAGGTCGCGGCGTCGGCGATCACGCTGACGCCGTCCGGCTTCGGGGACAGCCCGGAGGCGACCAGCGGGGTGGGGTCGGGCACACCGAGCGGGATCGGCACGACCTTCAGCTCCACGCCTGCGCCCTGGAACAGCGGTGCGCCCATGGCCTCGACCATCGCGCCCATGCCGCCGCCGTCGCTGGCGAACACGGTGAAGCTCTTCATGCCCTTGTTCGCGGCCGCGGTGGCCATGGCGGTGATGGTGCCGGGCAGACCGGCGGACAGAGCGGCGGAGTCCGGTGAGGTCAGTTCCTGCGCCGAGACGCCGTTGAGGGTGATGTAGGGGATGCCCGCGCCCGCGACGATCGGCAGGATGGTGCCGCCCTGGGAGGTGCCGGGCGAGAGGACGGCCGACACCTTCTGCTCGACGAATTCGTTGGCGCACTTGGTGGCCGAGGTCGGCTCCTCCTGCTGCTTGCAGACGACCAGCTCGATCGGCCTGCCCGCGATGCCGCCGCCGTTGTTGTTGACGTACTCCACGGCCGCCTCGGCGCCTTCGCGCATCTCCGGCAGCGAGATCACCGCGCCGCCCTCGGTCGACACGAAACCGATGCGCACGGGCGCGCCGGTGGCCGGGTCGTCCGGGAGCGAGGTGGTGGCGGCGCCTGCCACCGCGCTGTTGTTGTCGGCCTCGTCCTCGCTCGCGCACCCCGTCGCCGCGAGTGCGGTACACAGTGCGGCGACGCCGAGCGCGGCGACCGCGCGCCGCTGACGACTCAGACCACCAAGTCTCATGATCCGGTTCTCCTCTCGATGGCGAGGGCGCAGCGGGTGGTCCCCGGCGACGGAAGTCCTCGCGTGATCCACATCACCGATCGATGTGGCGCACGGATTATGTGTTCGGGTGTGCCCCGGTCCCGTAGGTCAGTTCCCGGTCACCGGGACAAACGCGCACCCGGCGTGATGGGAGGACGCGCCGAAGCGCGGGGCAACCACCGGCGATTACCCGTGACCTGCTTCACAGATCGGCTTGCCTGTGGCATATTCCTAATAGAAATAGCCATGTCAGAGCGCTGCGGGTGGGAAGCGCTCGGACATCGGCGGTGTGACGAAGGAGTCAGCCCATGACAGTCGTGCAGGACACGCGACCCGACGAAGCCGGTGCCCCCAGCGCAATTCTCGACCGGCTCTCCCTGGTTCTGGACGCGTTCGACGGACGCGAGAGCCTCGGACTCGCCGAGGTCGTCGCCAGGACCGGACTGCCCAGGTCCTCGGCCCACCGGATGCTCGACCGGCTGGTCCAGCTGCGCTGGCTGCGCCGCGACGGCCGCCGCTACAGCCTCGGCATCCGGCTGGTCGAACTCGGCTCACTGGCCGTGCACCAGAACCGCGTGCACGCCGCCGCCGCCGAGCATCTGCAGCAGCTGTACCGGACCACCGGCATGGTGGTGCACCTGGCCGAACTCGACGGCGACGACATCGTCTACCTGGAGAAGATCGGGGGCAGGCTCGCCGCCCACGTCCCCACCCGGGTCGGCGGCAGGCTGCCCGCCGCCAGGTCCGCCCTCGGCCGGGCGCTGCTGGCCGCGAACGGACGCAACGCAGCCGGCGACGCCATGATCCGCGACCTCGGCTACGCCGTCGAACGCAACGGCGCGCTGCCCGGTTTCGGCTGTATCGCCGCCCCGATCGGCCCGCCCGGTGAGGCGACCACCGCGGTCTCCATCTGCGGACCGCTCAACCGCATGCCCGTCGACAGCAGGACCACCACGCCGGTCCAGCTGACCGCGCACGCCATCTGGCGCAGCATGAACTCCGGTGTCCGCGTCACCCCGACCCTGCAACGCCGCAACATCATGCGCTCGCTGCCGACCGCCCCCAGCGTGCTCGCCGAAGGCTGAGCCCGTCGCGCCGCCGCTGGCCCGCGACGGTCAGTCCTCCCCCACCGTGCGCCAGATTCCGGGATGCCGGGGCACCGGCAGGTCGTGCTCATCGCGCTCCGCCGACTCGCGGTAGCGCGCTGCCGCCTCGTCGATGTCTTCGAGCAACTGCTCGGCCAGCGCGATCTCGGCCTCGAAATAGCGCTGCGACCATCGCAGGCTCATCTGGGTGAAGGCCCAGCCCGGTTCCCGCTCGGAATGATCGGCATGCCTGGCGGCCCGGCGCGCCCGCTCACGCAGGTTCTCGATGTGCGTGTGCACGATCCGCTTCAGATGATCCGGGTCGTGCAGATGCCCCATCCACAGCCGGAGCATGACACCGTGCTTGAGCACCGGCATGTCGACCTCGGCGTCACGTGACCAGTTCCGCAGCGCGCGCAGCCCGACCTCGGTGATGCCGTACAGCCGCCGACCGCGCACGCCCTCGTCGGCGACCACCCGGGAACGCACCAGATCCAGCTCCTCGAGCTTCTTCAGCTCGGCGTACACCTGGCTCACCGACGGACTCCAGTAGAAGAAGCCGATGCTCCAGTCGGCCCACTTCTTCAGATCGTTGCCGGTCAGCTCCTCGCCGAAGGCGAGCATGCCCAGCACGGCCCAGCTGGTCGCGGGCAGGCCGGGATAGGAATCGTCGTCTGCGGCATTCACGTCGGCAGCCTACAAGGCGGGCGAACCCCCACGGCGGCAGCGAGTCCCGGCCACCGGGAAAGCACGCTTCCCGGCGCGGGAGCGGCGTCTACGTTCGATTCATGGACGAGCCCACCCTGTACATCATCGACCGAGTCGTGCTCAGACCCGGCACGGCGCGGGCGTTCCTCGACGCCTATCTCACCGGCTACGCGCCCGGCGCCCGCGACAGAGGGCTCGAACTGGAACGCGTCCTGGTGAGCCCGCCGGTGTGCGTCGAGGACGAGACCAACACGGTCACCGCCACCTGGACGGTGACCGGCACCGCGGGCTGGTGGGCCGCCGCGATCGCGGGCAGGCACGATCCCGCTCCCGCCAGGTGGTGGGAGTCGATGGCGCCGATGATCGTCGAACGATCCCGCTCGATGGCGGGCCGCGCCGAGGATCTGGAAGGACTGTGCGATGTATAAGGTGACCCGCCTGCTGCACCTGACCGACCCGGACAACGAGATGGCCGCCGCCATGACCGTCAAACGCGTGACCGCGGCGGCCGAGGCCACCGGCGCCCGGCACACGCTGGTCGCGCGGACCCTGCCCGGGGTGCGCAACGGCGGAGATGTGCTGGCGCATCTACAGTTCGACTCCGAGGCCGACTGGTCGCGGCATCGCGGCGTCCTCGACGAGGCCACCGGCGATTCGCCGATCGGCCACGTCGACGCGGTGGAGTACGACAGCGGACCCGCGAGCGGCGGACGCGCCGGGCGCAGGCGGCAGGCGGCGCCGTCACGCGTCTACCGCACACTGTTGCTGCGGGTGGACGACGCGGCCGACGCCGAACAGATCCGGCGCTTCGAGCACGCGACACTGCAGATGCCCGAGCACATCCGCACCATCGTGGCCTGGCAGCTGAGCACGGTGCGCCACGCCGAGGGCAGCGCGCGCTGGACCCACGTGTGGGAGCAGGAGTTCCCCGATGTGGACGGGCTGCTCGGCCCCTACATGCACCACCCGATCCATTGGGGGCACGTGGACCGCTGGTTCGACCCGGAATGCCCGGAGCGGATCGTCAAGGACCGGGTGTGCCACAGCTTCTGCGCCATCACGACCCCGGTCATCGACGCCACGCCCGGGCTCCGGCTCGCCGCGGGAAAGAACTGAGCCGACAGGGTGGCCGGGCGATCGGAATCGCCCGGCCACCCGAGGTCAGCGAGCGAGGAAGGCCAGCACGACCGCTTCCCAGGCCTGCTTCTGCTCGATCATCACCCAGTGCCCGCAGTTGGGGAAGATGTGCAGCTCGCCGTTGCGCAGCAGCCGCATCGGCAGCAGCGCCATGTCGACCGGGCTGACCCGGTCGTCGCGCCCCCAGGTGATCAACACCGGCGCGGTGAGCTGCCCCAGCTTCGCCCAGCTCGGCGTCTCCACCGCCCTGGCCGCCTCGGCGATGCGCGCCAGCGCCGCCCGGCCGTACATCCGGCGCGAGTTCTCCAGCGTCGCCGGATCGGTGGCCTGCTGCCAGCGTTGCTCGATCAGTTCCTCGGTGATCAGCGCCGGGTCGTGGACCATGGAACGCAGCCAGGCGACCAGCGCTTCCCTCGTCGGGTTCTCCACGAACTCGCCCAGCCGGATGATGCCCTCGCCGGGGGCGGCGCTGAACAGCGGCGTCCCGATGCCGCCGACGGTGACCACCCGATCCACCCGATCCGGGTTCGCCAACGCGAAATCGGTGGCCACGAAGCCGCCCATCGAGTTGCCGATCACGCGCACCCGGTCCAGGCCGAGTCCGTCGAGGAAAGCGGTCACCGCCTGCTGGGCCGACATCATCGGGTGCGGGGCGCCGAAGTCGTCACTGATGCCGAATCCGGGCAACTCGAGCACCAGGGTGCGGTAGTGCGCGGCGAAGGCGGGGACGTTGCCGCCGAAGTTGCGCCAACCGGTGACCCCCGGCCCGGAGCCGTGCAGCAACAGCAGCGGCGGGCCGTCGCCGCTTTCGCGATAGCGCAGCACCCCGCGCTCGGTGGGCAGCTCCCGCAGCTCGGGAAGAACGTCGGTTTCGACCGGTGTACTCATGTCCGAGAGCCTGCCACCCCCGGCCCGGATTCGCGGCCGTGTTCCCGGTCAGCGGCACGCCTTTCGCGGGCGGGCAGCGGTGCTCAGTGCAGGCGCGGAATGGCCTCGCCGGTGGGCAGTTCGATCCGCGACTCGGGCAGCTCACGCGCTCGCACCGCTCGGTCGATGCTGCGGTGCAGCTCCTCGCAGCGGCGCTCGTGGTGCCCGACGCCGTGCGCACCGCCCGCGATGACCGGGCAGCGGCTGGTGTCGCCGAGCCACTGGACCGAGGTGTGGGCCGCACTGAACTTCTCGATCAGCACGCGCTGACCACACCGCTCGCAGTCGAGTGGGCGCATGGTCATCGCGGACCCGCCGATCCGGCGCCGCCGCTGTAGCGGCCGCGGAAGAACACCAGGGGCGCCAGGTCCGCGGCGTGCAGGTGGCGGACCCGGGAGACCACGATGGTGTGATCGCCCGCCGGGTGCTCGGCCTCGGGTTCGGCTTCGAGCCAGGCCAGGCTGCCGGTGAGGACCGGCGCGCCCGCGGGCGACGGCTCCCAGGCGATGCCACGGAACTTGTCCGCGCCGCGCGTGGCGAGCTGCCTGCACACCGGCTCCTGGTCGGCGGACAGGATGTTCACCGTGTAGATGCCCGCCGCGCGCACCAGGGGCCAGGAGGTGCTGGTCGCGGCGACGCAGAAAGCGATCAGCGGCGGGTCGAGGGAGACCGAGGTGAACGAGTTCGCGGCCAGGCCGGCGGGCGCGCCGGTGTGCGGGTCGATGCCGGTGATGGCCACCACGCCGGTGGCGAAATGCCCGAGCACGGCGCGCATCGACGCCGGGTCCGGCGTGCGGGCCGTTCGCGTCTGCCGGCGCGCGGCGGCGCTGTCGATCGTGGTCATGGCCGCCTCATCCACCGGTGGCCGCGGTCCGCGGCCCGGCCAGCACACAGTGCGTCTCGGAGAAGATCGTCGGCATGCACTTGTTGCAGTGGATGCACAGCGACTTGGCGGCGTGATCGGCGTTGATCTTGTTGATCAGGTCGGGTTCGCGCAGCAGCGCCCGTGCCATGGCCACGAACTCGAACCCCTCGGCCATCGCCACGTCCATGGCCGCCTTGTCGGTGATCCCGCCGAGCAGCACCAGCGGCATCGAGACGTTCGCCCGGATCTGGCGCGCGGCGTCGAGCATGAACAGATCCTGGTAGGGGTAGCTGTGCAGGAAGTACTTGCCGGCGAGCTTGATGCCGAACTTCATCAGCGGCGACATGGCCTCGGCGAACTCCGCCAGCGGCGCCTCGCCCTTGAACAGGTACATCGGGTTGAGCAGCGAGCTGCCGACGGTCAGTTCGATGGCGTCGAGGCTGCCGTCCTGCTCCAGCCACTGGGCGACCTGCACCGCCTCGTCCAGCCAGAAGCCGCCGGGCACGCCGTCGTCCATGTTCAGCTTGGCCAGCACCGCGATCCTGCCGTCGGCGGCCTCGCGCACTTCGGCGGCGACCTCGCGCAGCAGCCTGGCGCGATTGCGCAGCGATCCGCCGTAGGCGTCCTTGCGCTTGTTGAGCAGTGGGCTGAGGAAACTGCTGGCGAAGTAGTTGTGGCCGAAGTGGATCTCGACGGCGTCGAAGCCCGACTCGACGGCCAGGCGGGTGGCGGTCCCGTGCGCGGTGCGGATGCGCGCGATGTCGGCCAGGGTGGCGGCGTGGGTGAGCTGCGGCCCCATCGGGCTCAGCCGGCGAGACGCGGCCAGCGCGGGCAGCCCGTTGGACTTCGCGCCGGCGACCGGGCCCGCGTGGCCGATCTGCGCGGAGATCGCCGCGCCTTCGGCGTGCACCGCGTCGGTGAGCCTGCGCAGGCCGGGCACCGCCTCCTGGCGCATCCAGATCTGGTCGGCCTCGGTGCGGCCCTCCGGCGCGACCGCGCAGTAGGCGACGGTGGTCATGCCGACGCCGCCCGCGGCCACCTGCCGGTGGAACTCCACGAGCTGGTCGCTGACCAGCGCACCGGGAGTCATGTGCTCGAAGGTGGCGGACTTGATGACCCGGTTGCGCAGCTGCACCGGGCCGAGCCGGGCCGGGGCCAGCGCGTCCGGGATCGGGGCTGTGGTCACGAGGAAATGCCTTTCAGTGCGGGAGGAAGGTGAGGTCCTCGGGGTGCGGCGCGCGCAGCATGGTCCAGTAGTCGACCAGCCGCCACGGGCAGGGCACCACCGCCCGGCCCTCGCTGTTGCGGTAGTAGCCGTTGATCTCCGCCCCGGGATGCGCCCACACCGTCTCGTCGAGCGCCTCGTCGACGCGGCGGTTGTACTCCTCGAGCGCCTCCCGGGTGACGTCCATGGCGGCGTGGTCGTGCTCGAGCAGGTACTGCAGGCATTCGATGATGTAGTGGACCTGCTCCTCGCCGGTGAGGTTGTGCCCGGCGCCGTGGTTCGGCGCGGAGTTGGGCCCGGCGGTGACGAACAGATTCGGGAATCCGCTGACCTGGACGCCCATATAGGCGCGCGGGTCCTCGCCGTTCTTCCACACCTCGGCCAGGGTGCGCCCGTCGCGGCCGGTGATGTCGATCGTGGTGGTGAACTGCAACTGGAAGCCGGTCGCCAGGACGATCACGTCGGCGGGCACGAACGCGCCGTCGGTGGTGTACACGCCCTCGGGGGTGACCTCGCGGAAGGAGGCGCGGTGCAGGGTGACGTGATCGCGGGTGAGGGCGGCGAAGAAGCCGGGGTCCTTGACGATGCGCTTGGCGTACGGGCGGAAGTCCGGGGTGAGCTTCTCGATCAGATCGGGGCGGTCGGGGAAGCTCTGCTGCAGATACTCCTGCGCGGTGCGCAGCACCATGTCGTTGGCGGGCGAGGCGGACAGATGGGTGGCCGCCCACTCGCGGTCGATGCGCGGCAGCGGATAGAGGTTGTCTGAGGCGAACCAGTAGGTGCGCAGCCGGAACCAGCGGTCGTAGTAGGGCAGGTGGGCCATGGCCCACCGCTCCCCCTCGGGCACGGCGCCGCCGACGGATTTCTCCGGCACCAGCCAGTGCGGGCTGCGCACCACGACGTCCAGCGACCGCACCCGGTCGACGATGTCGGCGACCACCTGCACCGCGGTGCATCCGGTGCCGAGCACCACCACCCGCTTGTCCCGCAGGTCGAGGTCGGTGTCCCAGTCGGCGGTGTGCACGACGGTGCCCGCGAAGGTGTCCATGCCCGGCACGTCGGGGATGTTGGGCGCGTTGAGCATGCCGAGGGCGGTGACGACGGCGCGGGCGCGGTGGCGTTCGACCCGTCCGTCGCGGTCCTCGGTGACCACCTCCCACCGGTGTTCGCCGGCGAGCCAGGTGGCCGAGCGCACCCGCGTGCCGAACCGGATGTGGTCGCGCAGCCGGTATTCGTCCACCACGTCGAGCAGGTAGTTCTGGTATTCGGGGCCGGTCGGGTAGTACCGCGACCAGTTCGGGTTCAGCGCGAAGGAGTACGAGTAGTAGTGACTGGGGGTGTCCACGGCCGCACCCGGGTAGGTGTTGCGATGCCACGTGCCGCCGATGTCGTCGCGTTCCTCGAAGATGGTGTAGCCGAATCCGGCCTTGCCGAGCTTGATTCCGGCGTTGATGCCGACGATGCCCGCGCCGATGACGATGACCTCGAAGTCGGCCGGGGGTGTCACGGTGACCGGGACGTGGCGGCGGTCCTCGACGAACCCGGACTGCTCGAGCAGCAGCGGGACGAACTCGGCGTCCACCCGCTGGGCGGTGCAGATCGCGGCCATGCGCTGGAACAGTTCGTCGTCGGGCACCTCCAGCTTCGCGACGGCGTCCGGGGTGAGCACCGCCCGTGCCCTGGCGCGGATGTCGGCCGCCACATCGTCGGGATAGGTGCCCGGCGCCACGACCGGGCGGGTACCGGTGCGGTAGTGGTTGCCCGGCTCCTCCAGGGTCAGGCGGGCGCCGAACTCGTCGAGCAGCCCGGTATCGCCGGTGACATGCACCAGCGACATCAACAGCGGGGCGGGATGGCATTCGGCGATCGCACGCTCGAGCGCGGCTTCGGGCGGGGCGGAGACGCCGGCGACGGCGGTGTCGGTCATGAGCTACCTTCCGGGAGTGCGATGCCCATGCGGGCGAGCATGTCTCGCGGGTTCGCGGGCGGACTGAGGGTGCGCAGCTGTTCGCTGCGGCGGTTCGTCGACGCCGAGCACATCGCGTCGTCGGAGAAGACCCAGAAGTCCCCTCGGGCGATCTGCTCCACCATGTGCTCGGCGGCGACCAGCGGATCGAGGCCCTTCTCCACGTTGTCGCGTTGCATGGCGTCGAACACGGCGTTGGCGACGGGGTTGGCGGTGGGTGCGGCACGCTGGGCGGCGAGGAAGATCTCGCTGCGGATCGAGTGCGGCACCACGGCGCTGACCTGGATGGGCGCACCGATGATCGACAGGTCCTGGTGCAGGCATTCGGTCATCGCCTGCACCGCGAATTTGCTGACGATGTAGGGCGATTGGACGGCGACGGTGTTGATGCCGCCGACCGAGGACAGGTTGGCGACGACCGCCGGGGTGCCCGCGGCGATCATGCGCGGCACGAAGGCCTTCAGGCAGTAGAAGACCCCGTCGACGTTGATCTGCATGAGCCTGCGCCAGCGGGCGGAATCGATCTCCCACAGCAGTCCCGCCGATTCGACGCCCGCGTTGTTGATCAGCAGTTCGACGCTGCCGTGGCGGTCGAACACGGCCGCCGCCATGGCGTCGACCTGCTCCTCGTCGGCGACGTCGACCCCGTATCCCTCGGCTCTGCCGCCGAGGGCGGTGATCTCCGCGGCGGCCTGATCGGCGCGGCCGCGGTCGATGTCGGCCACGACCACGGTCATACCGAGAGTCGCCAGATGCTCGGCCAGTCCGCGGCCGATGCCCGCGGCCGCGCCGGTGACGACCGCGGTGCCGTGCGCGAAGCGTTCCCGCGCGGCCGCGCCCATCACACGCCCTCCGGCAGGATGTTCGGGTTGGCCCAGGCGGGTGGTTGTCGGCGAGGCAGTTCGGTGCGGCCGTCGAGGGTGAACACCGGGGTGCTCGTGGCGTACGGATAGTGCAGGCTGAAGGCGACCAGTCCGGTGCGTTCGTCGGCGGGAGCGGTGCACATCTCGAGCACCGTCTGCGCCAGATACTCCACCGGTTCGGTCTCGTATCCCTCCGGCAGCAGGGCGGCGGCGCCGGGCGTCAGGATCGCCGTCGACGGCCCGACGACGTTGACGGCGATGTTGTCGTCGACCAGTTCGGCGGCCAGCCCCTGGGTGAATCGGTGCAGCGCGGCCTTGGCCGAGGCGTAGACGACATCACCGGAGGTCTTGTTGTAGTCACGGAACGGCCGGATCGGGCTGAGCCCGGTCGAGGAACCGATGTTGACGATCCAGCCCGCGCCGCCCGCGCGCAGGTGCGGGATGGCGGCGCGGCTGAGGACGAACGGGACCTCGAGGTAGTGGCGGACCGTCCGTTGGAAGGTCGCGTCACTCATGGTCTCGATGCGGCTGTAGTCGGCGAATCCGGCGTTGTTGACCAGGATGTCGAGGCCGTCGAGTGCGGTGACGGCGCGTTCGATCAGGTCCGCGCGCTGCTCGGGGTCCTCGAGATCGGCGGGGATGGCCAGGGCGCGGCCACCCGCGGCTTCGATCAGCTCCACCGTCTCGGTCAGGCTGCCGGAGATCAGGTGGGTCTGTCCGTCGCGGATGGACGGGCTCGGATTCCGGTCGCGGGCGGTGACCACCACCGTCGCGCCTTCGGCGGCCAGCCGCTGGGCGATGGCCCGGCCTATCCCCCGGCTGCTGCCGGTGACCAGGGCACGCTTGCCCGTGAGTCGCTGCGTCATGAGACCTCCAGCACGTCGCGCATCATCGTCCAGACCTGTTCGCGGGCCCCGGGAGTCAGAGACAGGCCGGGGAAGGTGAGGAATCCGTGGAACAACCCCTCGAATCGGTGGGTACGCACGGGCACGCCCGCGTCGGCGAGCTTGCGCGCGTAGTCCTCCCCCGCCGAGCACGGCGGGTCGAGTTCGGCGGTGGCGACCACGGCGGGCGGCAGCCCGGCCAGCGAATCCGCTCTGCTCGGCACCAGATACGGGTCGTCGGTGCCGTGCGGCGCGTACTGCCGCCAGTACCACCGCATGGCCTCGGTGGTGTTGTAGTAGCCCTCGCCGTAGCGGCGATAGGACTCGGTGGTGAAATCGTCGTCGATCACCGGGTAGAGCAGGATCTGGGCGGCGATGCGCGGCCCGCCGCGGTCACGGGCGGCCAGGCTGACCGTGGCGGCCAGGTTGCCGCCCGCGCTGTCGCCCGCCACGGCGAGGCGCTCGGGGTCGCCGCCGTAGTCGGCGGCGTGCCGCGCCGCCCACACCAGTGCCGCGTAGACATCCTCCATCGCCGCCGGCCCCGGATGTTCGGGCGCGAGGCGGTAGTCGACCGAGACCACCACCACGCCGACCGCCGCGGCCATGGACCGGCAGAACTCGTCGTGACTGTCCAGATCGCAGAACACGAAACCGCCGCCGTGCGCGAAGACCACCACCGGCATCGGGTTCGCCCGCTCGCCGTCGGGCACGTACACGCGCACCGGCAGTGCGCCGCCCGGGCCTTCGATCACGATGTCCTCGGCCCGGCGCATGCCGGGTTGCCGCGTCAGCGGCGCGCGCCTGGACACGATGATCTCGCGCAACTCGGCGGGTTCGTGCCGGGTGACGTCGGGGAACGATTCCAGCGCCGAGAGCATGGCCTCGACGTCGGGATGCAGGTCGGACCGTCGTTGTCCGCCCATGTCGACCACGTCCTTCTCGTAGTGCCCGGCGGGTCAGCTCGTGGCCCGGCCGGGAGCGCCGTCCAGCAGGAAGCCCTTGTATCCGGCGGCGGCCACGTCGGCGCAGATGGCGTTGTAGTTGCCGAAGCCGCCGATGTAGGGCATGAACACGCGCGGCTTGCCGGGGATGTTGGCGCCCATGTACCAGGAGTCGGCGGTGGGGAACAGCGTCGCCGCGGCCTTCGCGTTGCACTCCTCGACCCACTCGTCGACGGCTTCCTCGGTGGCCTCGATGCGGCTGTAACCGTGTTCGTCGAGGTGCTCGAGGCAACCGGCCAGCCAGTCCACGTGCGCTTCGGCCATGAGCACCATGTTGGCCAGCACGCTGGGACTGCCTGGACCGGAGAGGATGAACATGTTCGGGAAACCGGCGACGGCCAGCCCCAGGTAGGTACGTGGTCCCGCCGCCCATTCCTCGCGCAACTGCCTGCCGTCGCGACCGCGGATGTCGATGCGATTGAGCGAGCCGGTCATGGCGTCGAAGCCGGTGGCGAAGATCAGCACGTCCACCTCGTAGGCGCCGCCCTCGGTCCGCACACCGGTCTCGGTGATCTGCTGAATCGGGGTGCGCCGCAGGTTGACCAGGGTGACGTTGTCCCGGTTGTAGGTCTGGAAGTAGCCGCTGTCGGTGACGATGCGCTTGGTGCCGATCGGGTGATCGTTGGGGATCAGCTGGTCGGCGAGTTCCTGATCGTGCACCAGCGCGCGGATCTTGGCCTCGACGTACTCGCGGGCGGTGTCGTTGGCGGCCAGGTTGGTGGTCTGGTCGGGGAATGCCTTGGCGAACAGGTAGCCACCGCGCTGCCACCACTCGTCGTACACGCGGGTCCGTTCGGCCTCGTCGACCTCGAGCGCGCCCTTCGGGTAGGGGCTGTTGGGCGTGCCGCCGCCGCTGATCCGCGACAACCGCCTGCGCTCGGCGTAGTTCGCCTTCACCTCGGCCACGAACTCCGGGTCCAACGGCCGGTTGCCCGCCGGGATCGAGTAGTTCGGGGTGCGCTGGAAGACGTAGAGGTGCTCGGCCTGCTCGGCGATCACCGGGATGGCCTGGATGGCCGAGGAGCCGGTGCCGATGACGCCGATCCGCTTGCCCGCCAGATCGACCGGTTCGTGCGGCCATTCGCCGGTGTGGTAGATCTCGCCGCCGAAGGTGTCGCGCCCGGGGATGTCGGGAATGTTGGTGGCCGAGAGCACGCCGGTGGCCAGCACGAGGAAGCGGGTGGTGACGTTGTGCCCGGTGTCGGTGGACACCGTCCATCTGCCGGTCCGGTCGTCGTAGGTGGCGGTGCTGACACGGGTGAGGAAGTCGTAGGCCGAGCGCAGGTCGTGGCGGTCGGCGACATGCTCGATGTAGCGCAGGATCTCCTCCTGCGTGGCGAACCGTTCGGTCCAGGTCCATTCCTGCTGCAACTGCTCGTCGAACGAGTAGGAGTAGTCGATGCTCTCGACATCGCAGCGGGCGCCGGGATAGCGGTTGTGGTACCAGGTGCCGCCGACGCCTTCGGCGGATTCGAATCCGTGCACGCGCATGCCGAGGCCGCGCAGTTTGTACACCGCGTACAGGCCGGAGATGCCTGCCCCGACGACGACGGCGTCGAAATCGCTGTTCGATGTGGTCACGGGATTCACTTCTCTCGTCGGTCCGGTTGTGCGCTCTGCTGGGCGCGCTTCATCTCGCGCATCCACATCCATTCGTGGCCCCAGTAACTGTCCGCGGTGATCTCCTCGGCGGTGTAATAGCGCTCGTCCACGAGCTTTCCGCCGGTTCCGTATTCGATGTCCCAGCCACCGGGGACCCGGACGTAGAAGGAGATCATCTTGTCGTTGGTGTGCCTGCCCAACGTGGAGGACACCGGGAAGTCCCTGGCCATCACCTGGTCGTAGGCGCGGCCGACGGCGTCGATCTCGTCCACTTCGACCATCACGTGGATCAGGCCGGGATCGCGGCCCTCCAGCGTGGGCATGATGGCCAGGCTGTGGTGGCGCTCGTTGACGCCGAGGAACCGGATGCGCGCGGGTGGGGCGCCCGGCGGGGTGGGCATGCGGAACGCGCCGCGGGGCAGGAAGCCGAGGGTCTCGGTGTAGAAGCGGTAGGACTCGTCGAAGTGGGTGGTCGGCATGACCACATGCCCCATGCCCTGCTGTCCTGTGACGAAACGCTGCCCGTATTTGGTCAGCACCGGACTGTGTTCCAGCACGGCTCCGTGGAAGAACTCGAGGGGGGTGCCGCCCGGGTCCCGCAGGCAGAAACCGGCTTCCACGCCGCGGCGGTCGGCCAGTTCCTGGGACATCGGCGTCGGGTCGAATCCCGCGCCGCGCAGGTGCTCGGCCAGCCGGTCCAGCGCCAGTCCGTCGCGGACCTCCCAGCCGACGGCGGTCACCCGGTCGACCTCGCCACGCTCGACGGTGATCCTGGCGCGCCGCTCGTCCATTCGGAAGTGCAGGGCGTCCTCCTCCGGCCCGAGGCCGGGTGCGAATCCCAGGACCTCGAAGCCGAGTTCGCGCCAGCGTTGCATGTCGGTGGCCGTGACCCGGACGTAGCCGAGTCCTCTGATTTCGGTCATCGTTGCTCGCGTTTCCTTCGAACCGACGTCAGATCATCACGCGCAGCGGTCCCGGCGGGACCTCGACGCCGAGCGAAGCCAGCCCGGCCGCGTGGTAGGGGGTGCTGGTGACGTGGATGGCGTGGTGCAGGCCGGCGTGCGCGTCGCGCCAGAACCGTTGCAGCGGGTTGTCCATGCGCAGGGCGTTGCCGCCGGTGCGGTCGAAGATCTCGTCGGCGGCGCGGACCGCGCGCCAGGCCGCGCGTGCCTGGTCGCGGCGTACCGTGGCACGGGTTTCGAAGTCGATGGTCTCGCCGCGATCGACCATGTCGTAGATGCGGTCGACATTGGCCAGCAGCTGCTGGCGGGCCGCGTCGATCTCGGAGGCGGCTTCGCCCAGCGCGTGCAGCACATAGGGGTCGTCCTTGACGACGGTGCCGGTGGCGCCGACACGATTGCGCTGGTAGGCGACGCCCTCGGCGAGCACACCCTCACAGATGCCGATGGTGGCCGAGGTGATGCCGAGCGGGAACATCGTCGACCACGGCATCTTGTAGAGCGTCTCGGTGACGCCGTACTCCTGGGCGGCGCGCCCGTCCATCACCTTGGCCGATTCCATCACCCGGTAGCTCGGGATGAAGGCGTCCTTCACCACGATGTCCTTGCTGCCGGTGCCGCGCAGGCCGACCACGTCCCAGGAGTCCTCGACGATGCGGTAGTCGGAGCGGGGCAGGATGACGTGCAGGCCCTGGGGCGGCATGAGCGGCTTGCCGTCCTCGCCGCCGACCATGGCGCCGAGGAAGATCCAGTCGCAGTGGTCGGTGCCGGAGGAGAACTGCCAGCGGCCGTTCATGACGTAGCCGCCGTCGACGGGCACCGCCACGCCGCCCGGCATGTAGGGCGAGGCCTGCCAGGTGTCGCTGTCGGCGCCGAGCACCTCGTCCTGCACCTTCGGGTCGGCGAACGCCAGCTGCCAGGGGTGCACGCCGACGATGCCACCGATCCAGCCCGCGGAGCCGTAGATGCTCGCGGTCTTCATCACGGTTTCGGCGAATTCCCTGGGATGGGCCTCGAAGCCGTTGTATTTCTTGCGTTGCAGCAGCCGGATGAGGCCTGCTTGCTTGAGGTGCGCGGCCATGCCGTCACTGAGGCGGCCGAGCGCGTCGGATTCCTCGGCGCCTGCGCGCAGTTCGTCGGCGATGGCGACGATGTTGTCCAGAACGGTGTAGGACATCGGAACTCCTGGTCCGGGTGGCGTGGATGAGGGCGGGCGATCAGGAGGCGGCGGAGGCCTGCCTGCCCGCCGTGAGGTTCGGGGCGATGGCGCTGCGTCCGGCGGCCACGTTGGCGTCCACCTCGGCCTGCCAGTTCTGCAGAGCGCGTTCGGTGTCGATCTCGAACTCGAAGCGAGCGGTCATCTCGGGTTTGATGTCCTCGACGTCGACGTAGAACTGCTCGTACCAGCGGCGCAGCTGGTAGACCGGACCGTCCTCCTCGCACAACAGCGGGTTGTCGATGCGCGCCTTGTTCTTCCAGATCTCCACGTCCTGCTCGAAGCCGATGGCGATGCCGCGCCCGACCGCGGCGGCCATCGCCTCGGCGGTCGCGTCGTCCATGCCCGCCGGCTTCTCCACGATCACGCCGTACTGCAGGCGGAAGGAGGTCGGGGTGATCGGGTAGTGGCAGTTGATCAGGTAGATGTTGGGTTCCTCGCGCTCGGCGTACTGCGCGCTCCACAACTTGTCGATCATGTAGCTGGGGCCGTAATAGGTGGCGTCGGACCGGCTCTCGATGTTCGGGTCGACGGTGTTCTGGCTGACGCCCACCGCGTCGGCGCGGGGCCGCGACCGCATGACCTGAGTGGCGGTGTGGCCCTCGAAGACGTTGCGGAAGAAGGTGGGCATGCCGTAGTGCACGTAGAAGAAGTGCGCCATGTCGACGATGTTGTCGACGATCTCGCGGCAGTGGGAGTTCTCCACCAGGATCGAGTTCCACACCCAGTCGGTCCAGCCGGGATCGCCGTAGGTCGGGATCTCCGGGATGGCGAGTTCGGCGGGCGGCTTGCTGCCCTGCGGGTCGTGCCAGACGAACAGCTGCCCGCTGACCTGAGTGGTCGGCCACGACTTGGTGCGCGCCAGCGGCGGCACCCGGCGCGCGTAGGGGATCTCGGCGCACTTGCCGTCGCCGCGCCAGCGCCAGTCGTGGAACGGGCAGGCGATGGTGTTGCCCTTGATCGTGCCGTGGGCGAGATTGCCGCCCATGTGGGGGCAGAAGGCGTTGAGCACGTTGAGCTCCCCGTCTTCTCCGGCGAACACGACGAGCTCGGTGCCGAACGCGGAGACCTGATGCGGCTTGCCGTCGGCGAAGTCGCGGACCAGGCCGAGGCAATGCCACCCGCGGGCGTACCGCTGGGGCGGCAGGCCCGAGTCGATGACGCGGGCCCGGTCTCCGGTTGCGGGCGTGGAAGTCACGGATTCCTCCTGGGCGAATGGGCTGCGAGCGCGGCTGCGATGTCGGCTGCGATAACGGCTGTGATGTCGGCTGGGATGTCGGCTGTGATGTCGGCGGGGACGATGGCGACGAGCTTGACAGCTGGCGCGGCCGGTGTGATGTGCGTCTCCTGCTGAATGGGACAGCGACCGGAGGAGTCAGTATTCGACGACGATCCGTTCGTCGACCGGCTCGGCCTGACAGGCCAGGATGTAGCCGTCGGCGAGGTCGTCGTCGGTCAGTACATCGTTGCGGGCCAAGGTGACTCGTCCCTCGGTCAGGGTGCAGACGCAGGCGCTGCACGCACCCTCCCGGCACGAGTAGGGAGCTTGCACGCCCGCGGCGAGCAGGGCGTCCAGCAGGGTGCGCCCGGCCTGCCACCCCACCTCGTGGTCGGCGCCGTCGATGCGCACCCGCACTCGGCAGGCGATCTCGGCGTCGGCGGCGGGCGGGGCGCCCGCGGCGAACGGATCGCTGTGCAGCGACAGGAAGCGCTCGGTGTGCACGCGTCCCGGCGCGAAGCCCTCGCTCCGGCACACCGACGCGGCCAGGTCCATCAGCGGCTCGGGTCCGCAGATGTAGGCGTCGCGGTCGGCGAACGGGCGCAGCAGCAGTGACAGGGTGCGCCGCGTCGGATAACCCTGCACTG
>Ga0079224_100000337_pt1 | contig 44067 bp, 28 predicted proteins | sample Stecom2015_FD_80414 | JGI IMG/M metagenome (GOLD analysis project Ga0079224, IMG submission 80414) | Agricultural soil microbial communities from Utah to study Nitrogen management - Steer compost 2015 | ecosystem: Environmental > Terrestrial > Soil > Agricultural land | place: USA: Utah... | reverse complement strand
TGATGATCTTTTTGGTTACCACTTCTCCTGTTTCCGTGAGGACTTTTACCACAATAATCTGTTTGCCCAAAAGCATCGAAGGGATCTTCCATTCATTTGCATTCAGATTTGATTTTTGATAAATCGGCCAACCCGCCAAATTGAATACCTCAACTTCCAGAATCTTGTCCTTACTCGAACTGATTAGGATTTCCTCATTCAGTTGAAGGATTTTAAGTTGATTCATACTTGCAGTAGTCAATTCAGCCACATTTGACGGTAACGTATAGAGAATCTCAAAACGGTCTGTAAACTCTCCCGCCGATCCTTCGAGTTCATAAGCTGATTCCGTAAGGTTATGAATAATATTGAGTTGTTTGTCTTTCAGGTAAATGGTTTGATAACCTGCAAAAATCCCCTGAGTTTCTTCCAATAAAATCTTGTATTTTCCATGCTTAAAGAGTTTAACGCCCAAAGGAATGATATCCTCTTTCGTAAAGGGTTTTCTTCCGTTGATGGCCAACTTGCGGGTATCGGAACTGAATGAATAAATATTGTCTGAAGCATTTTCATTTAACACTTCGGTGTCGAATTTATCATAAGCATCATCTGCCTGATTCAAATAACCTACGGCAATTTGGACATGAATGTTTTCCGGGTTTACGAGTTCCAACCAGAATTTTCCTTCTTTGGGACGTGAACCCGTGGATTCACTTGCTCCGGAAGGTCCGTTTTTATAATAAGGCGCATCATTATCGGCGGTATTTATTTTTGTCGCAATCGTTCGCATTGAATTTGTGATGGTGATGCCGTCCGCATTATCAGATGCTTGAATCAAAATACCCTGTCCGGGTTTGACAATACCATTTGGCTTTTTGCTCATACTTCCATGAGGTGCAGAAGTACCCATGTGAGAATTTACATTGTAAGCCGCATAATTATTCTGTTCATAATTTTCATAATCAGGACCTTGCTGTACAAGCGCAGTATTGTTTGTATTGTCCCAGAAATAAAAATCAGCCACCTCAAATTGTTCTTCGTTCAAAGCATATAGGGCTTCCAAATTCAGATTAGAGGGGAAAGGATTTCCTATCAGGTTAAAACCTTGCCCGACTGTTTCCAAAGGAATAAAATTCGTAGTTGCAGACTCATTATGTGGTTCTCCCACAAAAATAGCCGTTACTTCGAAACCGCCCGAAGGGGTATCGGGAGCATTGGAAGTAGGACCTTTGATGGAATAACCGATTCCAAATGCTGATTTGGCAGTCGGGCCCAAAATATTAAAAAAGTCTGTTTCAGTATTATAAGTCATAACTCTGTTGGTCGGAATATCTGGATAAATGTCATAAAGGGGTTGCTCTTTTACCGGAGATGCCCAATAATTATATTGAATCGACGGTACGGTGGCTTCTCGTTCTACAATGATTTCGCCTTCATTTTCGACATCGGGATTGATTTGAAGTAAATTCGCATCGGATTTCAGTGTAAAACTTGCTCCGTTTGCATTGTCAATTATTAATTCATTGTCAATCGTAACACTGTGACCGGCAGAAATCACTACTTCTGAGTCATCTCTCACTTCTACCGAACAACCTACCAAACCTGTCGCAGTCGGATAATTGGCATCTGAACTTGAGGTATAATCTCCCTCAAAAACAATCTTATAACTATTACTGTCCGGAACGCCATTGCTCCAAGCTGTTCCGTTCCAAATGGTTTCAAGGGAACAGTCGCCTAATAAAATTTTAAAAGGTTCTTCTTGATACACACCGGGACAACCTGTACTGAAATATACTTTTACTCTGTACCAAGTTTCTTGGGTTAAATCAGAGGGGGTTGTATATGACGAATCTGTAGCCCCCGGAATATCATTCCAAGTATCCCCTAGATCTATCGATTGTTCCCACTGATATTGAGCGCAAAGTAAAGTATTCTCCACACTAAGTATCGTTTCTGTATCACCATCCGGTATCCATTCATAAATACCCTCTTCAACATCTGTAGAGGCAATATCACCTTCAGCGGGACATCCTTTTAGAATTATATCATCTACTACAAACGAAGGGTCCAAACTATAACCATTTCCACTTAAATCATCCCACTTAAATCCTAAAACAAAATTGCTTTGATTATTTCTACTTTCAGGAAATACAATAGTTTGATTTCGAATTGTAGTTGGCGAATTCCAATAACGTCCGTCATTATTCAAACCTCCTTGGTCATCCATTAACCAATTGGCTCCGCCGTTTATAGAACTGATAACACTTCCATAATCCTGATTTGCTTCTCCGCCTGATTTCCAACTAAAATTCAATTCAATATCACGAATTCCGGTCATATCAAACGGACGATAAATCCAACGATGAATTTCCCCTAAGTCTGACCAGTACTGAAAATAATCACCGGCCAATCCACCACTTAATATAGCTGATAACCCGGCAGATTTTCCATGAATAGCATTCGGACCGTTCCCGACTGTCCATGTATTATTGTATACTCCTGAACCAGTATTATTATTAGTATTCCAGCCATCTACACTGCCTCCTGAAGTTCCGAAATACCCTAAACTGGCATTTTCAAAATCATTTGCATACAAATGAATTTTGTTATCAGTTGTGAAATTCCAAACAGTACAACCGGTCTGTGGCCCATAGCTGTTAATGGGATCAACTCTCCAATAATAAGTAGTCAAAGGTTGAAGACAATCTGTAATATCAAAAGTGGTTCCTGACTGATTAGATGAAACCAATGTCAGAGAACTCGGTGAATCTCCAAAATATATATTATACCCGGTTGCACCCGCAGAAGCATTCCAAGCCAATCGTTGTTGATGAGCTTGTCCTGTTGAATTATGAAGTGGACGAATTAAAGTCGCACAAGAAGGTGGTCCGGCAGGAGCTGTATAGGTAACCTTAATAAAAGGTCTATTTGTCCCCGCATCTTCTCCATACAATAAAGCAATTTGATTTGCGCCAGAATATGTTCCAGAAGGACGGTACCCAATAGTAAATTTATTTGACGAATTAATTGCATTTGTTAAATGAGTATTTGCTGTCGCTCCAAGAGTTACATTTTTTTGTCCATTTGAATTCAAATTATTAACAATTACATAAATATTTGGCGAATTATTAGCAAGAGTAACAGCATTATAAAGACTTAGCCATGTTGTGTAAGAAGCATTTTCAGGGTCTGTAAGAAACGCTCTAATCTCACTTCCTCTATCTCCGTTCATTGCTAAAGTATTGCCTACTGTGTGATATAAAACTGTAGAAGAAATTGTTACTCCATCAGGAATTGCAGTTACATCGAAACTTGCATAACTTCTATAATATCCTCCTTGGTATCCTACAGCAATCGTTCCATAAGCACCTACACCAGAAGAGCCCATTTGAGCTGTTCTGTGAGTTGAAGCATTTGGAAAATAATCAACGGTCGGATCCACCATCACGGGAAACTGTCTTTCTGTATTGAGCAACCATTCTGTTTTTACTTTGGTTTTAATGATCAGTGTATTTCCCAATTGAATGGTTTCAAAAATGGTGTTTTGTTCTCTATCCAATTGGTGGCTTGCATCGGTTGAAACAGGGTTTTCATACAAATAAATTTCTTTTCCCAATTGGTCTTTTATGAGAATTCCATTTTCTGTAATGGTATTTGTCCATCCAAAAGGCAAAACCACATCTTCAGAAAAAACGAGGTAATCTGCTCCGGCAGGAATAGTTCCCAAAGCTTGTTGATTGGGAATGTTATAATTCAATTTCCGTTTCCCGGTCAGCATGGTAAATTCCGCCGAGATATTTCCATATAAATTGGGATAATAAGCTTTATCACCTTGAATACTAACTTGTGCATTTGCAGCATTCATGACATTTGTGGGTTGTCCGTTTACTTCCCAATACATTTTGGTATTTAGAAATTCCTGTATTTCCCCTTCTGCCGTTTTGTTTTTTACACCGGTTTGTGCCGTTGCTCCGAAATAGGATTCAAACAAGTTTGTCGTATTGGCGTAAGGGTAATTGAAATCATTACTGGCAGAAATTGAATGGTCAATATCCAAAAACTGTCCGTTTTTTTCATAGTGAATAGGTCCGGCACCTATCAGCGCAGTAAAACTGCCATCCGGGTTGATGTAATGTTTAGAAAAAGCATCACGCTTGCTTATGTCTTCTCTTTTACCTTTTACGGCATCAAAAGGAGAAACATTTTCTCCCGCATGAGAACCTGCATTTTCAGAAGCAGTAGCTAAACCTGCTTGGGGTAACTGCCCTTGTTCTACATTTCTGCTCACAGAAAGTTTATTGGTTTCTAAGTTTTGTGCAAATCCTTTGAATGAACAAAACAAGGCTATAATTATCAAAATCATAAACCCGAATCTTTTCTGGGAAGTTTTCATAATAGTTAGGTGTTTGGATTATTCGAATTGTTTGGGTTGGTATAAAACAATTTGACAAAAGGTAGGTTAGAGAAAGAACCTGAAAGGGTTGTTTTCAGACTCTTTCTTTTGGGTTTAGGGCTATTTTCTGATTTTTTGGGTTAACTCCTCTCCGTTGTCCAGCTGTACTTTCAACAGGTAAATTCCGTTTTTCAGAGCGTTTTCTCCCACATGGAATTCTTTGCCTTTGGCTGCCGAATCCAACAGAAGTCTTCCGTTCAGGTCATAGACTTTTACTTGTTGAAGGTTGGAAGCAGAAGATTTTATTACAAAAGCATCGCCGTCTTTGTAAACGTCTATTTTGGATTTATGGAGGTCTTCGGTTGCCATTACAATTGGCGTTCCGCGTACAATGATGTCATCAATGATGAATCCGCCTCCGGTTCCGTATCCTTCATCTACCACCATTCGGAATGCCAGACGGAAATCGGGTTGGTTGTTTCTGCTTTCGGGCAAAGTCAGGATTGTGGTTTGTACACCCGCGTTTCCAAAATAAAGTCCACCGTTAAAGTTACCGTGTTGGCTGGTAGTTCCGCCTTGTCCTCCGGTTTGGTCCATCAACCAGGTAGAACCGCCGTCAATGGATGTATTAATGGTTCCGTAGTCATAAACCACACCTTCAAAAATTTCGCCTGTACATCTCCATTTGAATTCTACCGTGATGTTTTCATATCCTTCGGTTGAAATCCCTACGTGCGCCCATCGGGTGGTAAAAAAAGTCTGGTCAGTTGGAGGTTCAGCGGCATAAGTTGTAAAATATTCATTCGGCATAAAGGGGTCATTTCCTTCATAAAACCCCATTCCCAAAGACCTGCCAGAAATGGGCATAGCGTCCGGATTTTCGCCGGTAGTTACATTTGAAAAATTCCATAGATGTCGGTAGATGTCGGCATATTGGGGAGCAGTGGAACTTGCCAGCCAACCATTGATAGCCGTGTTTTCTGAAACGATTGTATTGGTAAAATTACCATTATTACCATCAAAATTCTGTTGGTAGATAACGGTTTGTCCTTTTGCCAAAGACATTGCGGCAATACAGCCTGCCAATAAAAGATTTCTTGTGTTTTGAACAAGAACAATTTTCTTCATAAATTTTGTTTTAGAGTATTTGATTTAATTTCTGAATTTCACAAAATGCTAAGTTTAAATTCCATTCATTTTTCCAGAAGATTGTACTTAATCAGCTGCCAGGTCCATTCAAAAATCTGCGCCAAATAATGAAGTTTTACCTATATATGAAAGCTTTTGTCTATCTGTTTTCTGTAATATGAAAAGAAATAAAATCATAACTAATTAACAATCAATGCTTTAAGAATAGACGCAAAACAGAATCAACATACAGCAAAAACAAGTTTAAAATATAAAAAGTGCATATCATTAGTTTTCCTATATTTACATCCCTTTCTCCTAATGATTAATTTTGTGCAGATAATTTTGTGATTATTAGTTAAGGATATAAGGTGCTTTTTCTTTTTAAAATAAATAAATATTTACATTCTTCTTTTGTGAAAAGCAGTTCTGCTCTTCTGTTTCTTTTATTTATTTTCGGGTTTCGTTTTGCCGGAGCGCAAACGATAGAAACCATCCATGAGGAATTGGAAGAAGCGGGTAAGTATGTCTATTCCGATAGTCCTGAAAAGGCCATCCCTCTATTGAGAAAAGTACATAAAGATGCCAAGTCAATCGGCCACAAACAAGTTATTACCCGAATAGGCTATACACTTGCCATCATTTATTTCAACAGTACGGATTATAATAAAGTCATCAATTTAGACGGAGAATTTTTGAAAACGGGCAATGAAATTAAGGATTATGAAAATGTTTCCCATATTCACAGACTTAAAGGTTGCGCGTATGCAGAATTAGGACTTTTAAGCAAGGGCAGTGAAGAACTTGAACAAGCGCTGGAATATGCCCGGAAGATACCTCCCGGAAACCCCCGCCAATATGCACTTAGCTTAATTTACAGCAATCTGGGAAACCAGCTGGCGAAAGGCGGTGCGCCTCAAGATTCGATTTTCACAAATATAAAGAAATGCATTGCGGAGGCAGAAAAGATTACGGAAACCGACAATGCCAGCATTTCTAAAAAATACAGCTTAATTGCGTATTCCTACATCATCATGGCCAATGAATATGAAAAAGAGGAAAAGATGGATTTGGCAGAGAATTACTATCTGAAATCCCTCTCACTCCATAATACAAAGTCGGTTCCACTGGTAGAAAGAGTCGTTTTGTTGAATCAACTGGGTTATTTTTATTATGAAAAAAAGGAATTTGAAAAGTCCATAAAATATGCACAGGAAGGACTGGCGGTAGAGAAAAAATCAAGTATTCCCCAATTGCGCAGAGATCTTTTTGAGATATTGTCTAAATGCTACATGGAATTGCATGAAACGGAGAATTCAAAAAAATATCTGGATCTATTTACGACCCTGAATGACAGTATTTCCAATATCAACAGAAAAGCAATAGACGGCATACTCAATGATACGATTTCTACCCAGAAAGAATTGCACCAGAATAACAATACCAGAGAAAAGGTCATTTATTCCTTATTGGCAATTGTTTTGATTGTTTTCGGGGTTTCTTTGTTTCTCTATTATAAGAAGCAAAAGCAAATCAAGAAAATACAAATGGTGTTAAAACAGTTAAAGGAAAAGGAGCAAGGTTTGAAAACAAATTCTTTAATAATAAATAAACCCTCCAAGCAGACGGACGAGAAAACTTCTCCCATGTCTGCGGAGGCAGAAGAAAAGTTGCTGGAAAAACTTCATGATTTTGAACAAGGAAAACTTTTCTTGGAAAGAAAGGTTTCCCTGCCCTATGTAGCAGGAGAAATAGAAACCAATACCAAATATTTGTCTTATATCATCAAAACCCATAAAGGAAAAGATTTCAATGACTACATAAATGATTTGAGAATCAATTATATCGTCCAAAAAATCACCCAGGACCCTGTGTACCGGCAATATAAAATCAATACACTTGCTGAAGAATGTGGGTTTTCTTCTCATTCTAAATTTGCAACCGTATTTAAGACCAACATTGGTGTTTCGCCCTCAGAGTTCATTCGGTATTTTAAACAGAACAAAGGCTTAGAAGAAAGCCAAGAGAGTTAAATTGGGAGAGTTTATCGAGTTAGGTGTTGTGAGTTTTTGAGTTTCATAATACGGTCAACATACGACTTAAAATCTAAACGTCTAGCACTCCACTTTATATTTAAAAAATCCCGTTCGCTTTGAGAACCTCAACGAACGGGAGTAAAATCTAATTATAAATAAAATATTATTTCTTTATGATTTTGAAGGTTTCGGCTTGCCCGCCTTCTAAAGTCACTTTGAAAACGTAAGTTCCCGGTGTCAATGAATTTACATCGACTTGATTGTTTGAAACTTTTGCATTACCCAATACTTTTTGTCCCGCTAAATTGAATACTGAAACATTTTCAATGGATTTTTTAGAAGAAATGTTCAATACATCTTTTACCGGATTTGGATAATAGGTGAAGCTGAAACCGTTCACATCAGAAAGCCCAAGTTCTCCGACATTTACGGTGTAATCTTCTGTTTCACCATAGACTTGGGTTTCATCACAAGCCATATCCCAGGTGGCGGTTCCTTCACCTACAGCTGCTACTCTCACACGCATTCTGTATTCTCCGTCAACAACCCCTTCAGGAATTGTTATGATTCCTACTACATCACTGGCGGTGCCGGTACCCAGATAGGTAAATTCGTCTTCGTCAAATGTGAAACTATTGTCGTAGTCTATCCATACTGAAACGGATTCAAAATCCCATCCACCCCCGACGGTAACTGACATTTCGTAGGTTTCTCCGGCCTCTACATTGGCCATCTGATCGGTGTAATCAGCATATCCATTCGGACTACATTCAGAATCATTGTTAATTTCTTCGAAAGTCACATTGGTAATCAAATCACCGTCTGTACAATCTAACACAGGTTCGCAATATTCATCTTCCGGATCCGGTTCATCATCAGGACAAGTTACTTTTGCTGAAACGGTAGTGGGTGAAGATGCGCTCGTATATAAGTCGGCAATCAAATAATAAGTTACGCCTTCTGTAAGTGTGATGGTTTCACTTGGATTATCGCCGGTCCAATAACCAAGCGCATTGGTAATCAAGTTATTGGCCGTATTGCTACAAGCGTCCATCAGGAAGAAGTCGGCATCTTGAGTACCGGCATCTACTTCAAAGATATATTCTCCGGTTGTAGGTGCTGTGAATTCCCAGACTTTTTCTGAACCTGTATAATTCCAAGTTACACCTGTATAATTTGTCCATACACCTGCGTCCGGAATTAATTCCTGGGTATAAGTTTCACCACATTCCATGATAGTTTTGTCCTCACAAGGACCTTCCGGATCCGGTTCATCATCAGGACAAGTTACTTTTACCGAAACGGTAGTGGGTGAAGATGCACTCGTATAAAGGTCTGCTATCAAATAATAAGTTACACCTTCTGTAAGTGTAATGGTTTCATTGGGATTATCTCCTGTCCAGTAACCCAGCGTATTGGTTATTAAGTTATTTGCAGTGTTGCTACAAGCATCCATTAAGAAGAAATCGGCATCTTGAGTACCGGCATCTACTTCAAAGATATATTCTCCGGTTGTAGGTGCTGTGAATTCCCATACTTTTTCTGAACCCGTGTAATTCCAAGTTACACCTGTGTAATTTGTCCAAATTCCTGCGTCCGGAATCAATTCGTGGGTATAAGTTTCACCACATTCCATGATGGTTTTGTCTTCACAAGGATCTTCCCCTCCTATGATGGGCACCTCACAAGCTGTGATGGCAAAGACAACAGTTGTCGCAGCATTATTTCCGGTTAATTCTTTATCAAAATCAATGGTGGTAATCTCTTTTCCTACGTTTTCCGCATCGATTGAAATCGTATGCTCAAAAATCGTCATAATCCCGAAATCAAGAAAGGCATTTAAAGGAGCTCCTGTTCCGGTACCTCTTGAAAGTCTCCCCAATCCATAATAAATATAATTGGAAGGTGGAAAAGTTTGGTACCAATCCATTGCCTGAAACGAGGAATTTTGAGAGGAACCGTCAGCAAAATTAATGGTGACATTTACGTTGTGAACCCCTTCTGAACTTAAAACCGCAAGGTAAAGAGCCTCTGCTGCAAATGGAGCGTCAGAGCTCACTGTAACAGAATTGGTCACTGAATTCCGTAACAATACTGCATTATTTCCGGTATAATCCGCAAACTGATATTCAATGCCGCTGCTGGCGGAAGTCAAAAATCCGTCATTTGGCAATCCGCCGCCAAAGTCTTCCGCACTCGGATAGTTATCCGGATTTAAAGGAACAAAATCTTCTGCATAATAAATACATGAGAACCAGCTGTCAGCGTCAATTGAATGGGTCGACTTTCCGTCAGCGTCACCTCCTGTGCCTTCTGCTATTACATCGGCATTCAAACCATTAAGATTTAAAGGGAGCATATCACAGTCCTGAGCCCACATAAAAGCGGGAAGAATAAATAAGGAAAGTGAAATTCTTTTTAGAAAATAAAAGTGCATCATAATTTAAAAGTGTTAATTAATACTTAACTTGTTAGCATCCTTAAACTTATAAAATATTTTTTTAATACTTAACATTTTTATGTTATTTTCTTGATTTTCTTCTTCGCAGGTAAGAATTAAAATAAAAAACTCCCATTCGCTTCGAGAACCTCAGCGAACGAGAGTTTAAATTTAAAAATTATGAGAAAAATTTATTTCTTAATGATTTTGAAAGTTTCGGTTTGCCTACCTTCCAAAGTTACTTTAAACACATAAGTTCCAGGAGTCAATGAATTTATATCAACTTGATTGTTTGAAACTTCAGCGTTATTCAATACTTTTTGTCCTGCCAAATTGAATACTGAAACACTCTCAATTTCTTTTTTAGATGAAATGTTCAATACGTCTTTTACAGGATTTGGATAATAAGTGAAATCGAATGAATTTAAATCGTTGATTCCTAATTCTTCACAAATTAAATTGAACACAAATTCTTCTCCTTCTGTGCTTTCCCAAGCTCCACCCGTGTCTATATTGCTGTCAACATCTGAATTCCCAATTCTTTCGAATGGATTTGAGGTGCTTTCCCAACCTTGAGCATTTGAAACGACTTCAATCCAATAAGTTGTATTGGCGTCTAATTCAAGTGGCACATCAAAAGCAACGGTATATTTATGGAAATCCAAATCGAAATTTGTTCCGGTAATTACATCACCCAAAATGGTTCCGGTTCTGGTTTCCAATTGAGTTCCCGGAAGTCCTGCATTATCTGAATAAATAATGAAATCAAAGCTTGTTGCTTCACCAATTACAGTCGGTTCCATACCATAAACCGTAAGCGGTTGGTCTGCTACCGGAATATCGGTTGCCAAACGTTGGTTTCCAGCTCCGGCAAAGAACCATCCGTTTTCCAAATTATTAGAAGGAATTTCATAATCTTCACAATCAACCGGTGCTAGCGCACAATCTTCTGAAATTACGTTCATCACATATTCTCCCGGTGTATTAAAAGCCCAGTCTAAAATTACCGGTAAGTAATAAGTTCCGGCAGGTAAGTTTGCAAAACGAACGGTAGTGTTTCCGTCTTCGCAGGTGATAAAATCAAAAACGCCCGGTACATATTCAGTTGCATCACAACCCAAAGTATAAACCACAAATGAACTGTACATATTTTCAGGAATCGTTCCGCAATAATCAACGGCTAAGTTGTTGCAATCACCTGTCAAAGTTACTGCTTCCCAAACTGCACCGTAATCCAATAATGCGATTTCTTCATCAGATGAAGTTCCGCCAACTGTTGTTCCGTTGAAAGTTACTGAAACGCCATTGGTAAGAACCGTTGGTGTAATATCTTCGCAATTGTCATTTGCCGGTGGCGGCGGTACTTCTCCACACTGGATAATTCGGTCGTGAAGGTCTGTTCCTGCGTTACAATAAGCATCTAAATGTGTGTAGAATCTTACCAATCTGTCGGCATCTGCAGTCCAGGTTACAGAACCTGTTCCATAAGCCAGAACTTCATTTCCTTCTTCGTCTCCGATCGTTACTAAATAAGTATCAATTGAAGAAGAGAACACATATTCAGTCCCTGCAGTTACCTGAATTATAGAATATTCTCCAGTATAAGCAACTCCATTTGTCAAAATCTGTGGAGTTCCATAACATTGAGGAATTATGGTCGTAGTCGGATATTGAGGGAAAGTTGGATCACCTACTTCCAAACAACCATCTTGCGGTTCTTCATCGCCACCACTTAAATTCAAAGTATAATCTTCTGCTTGTCCAAATGAATCACCTACCGTACAAGCATCAGTTACGTATAATGGCGGATCGAAACTTTCATATCTTTTCATTACTCTCATTCGCGTGTTTCCTGAAACGGCATACATAGGAACTTCGATTTCCGAAGTTGCTTGCTGACCATCGGTTCCGGTTGAATTTTCCAATACACCGAGCTCATATCTTTCGGTTACATTATCAAAAGCCTCATCTTGATTCCAGTCGATGAAAACAGTGATTGAATTTCTGTAATCTCCACCCGTATAACCTTCTACAGCAATTTGATAAGTTTCACCAGCGGTTAAATCTCCAATGATGTTTGTGAAATTCTCGTGGAAAGGAGCTGACCCTGCTTCATTTGAAGCGATTGAAGAATTGTCAATGATTACATTGCCATCTGAATCTGTAACCAAAACTCTTGAAATAGTTTCTAAGTTCGAATAACCGTCAATTTCACAATAAGGAGCAGGGAAATCATCGTCAATATCTTCGCAGCTTACTTCCAATTCAAAGTTTCCGGTATGCTCCCCATAACCTTCTACCATAATTACATATTGGGTAGTTCCGTCAGAAGTGAAAGTTACAAAAGAATGATTTGAAAATTCTCCACACTCATTGCTATCATCATTAAATGCTACTTCTTCGGTCAAAGTACAGTTGGTAAAAACTCTTATTACTGTATCATAATCTGAATTACACAGTGAAAGGCTTACCAATTGTTCAGTTCCATTTCCCGTAAAAGTATAGAACACGTCACCTGATTCATTCCCTCCTGAATCCGTAGAAGAAAGTGTACTTCCTTCGTAGGTTTCTCCGCAAGAAACGGCAATCGCATCTTCACAGTTGTCATTTTCCGGAACAGCTGCACATTCTTCCACCAAAACATTCATAGTATAATCTCCTAAAGTATTGAACGCAATAACCGCTACAGGCAAGTAATAAGTTCCGGCAGGTAGATTGCTGAAGCGAACCTGGCTGTTGCCGTCATCACAATATCCAACGTCATCGCTTCCGTTTACAAATTCTGTAATCGGGCAGTTTTGCGTATAGGCTCTCATATAAACCGCCATATTTCCGGCTGGTGTTCCGCAATAGTCAACCGTCAGGTTGTTACAATCGCCTGTCAAAGTTACAGCGTGCCAAACAGCGCCCATTCCTAACACCGCAGTTTCTTCTGCGCTTGCTGTCGCGCCTAATGTGGTTCCGGTAAAAGTATGGGGAATTCCGTTTGTCAATTCAACTGGGGTCACATCCTCACAATTATCGTTTGGAAGTCCTATTTCATCATCATCCACAATTCCGGACAAATAAAAGTCTGAAATGGCATTTACATCCGGATTATTTAAGATGAAAAAGTTAACTGAACTTCCTACTCCATTCGGGTCTTTTCCAAACAACAACATTCTGAATGTAATCGTTTCGTCTGAAGTAACTTCTTGAAGTTCCGCAACCGATGAAAGATCTACTTGTGGTAGGACGAATCCACCGCCCGCCGTCGGTAAAAAATCTAAAGTTACGATGTCAGTAAAAGCTCCGTCGTTTATTTTGTACTGGAATAATCCTTGTGCAGACCCGTAAGAGGCTCGACGATAAAATAAATCTAAAGAAGATAAAGCAAGCTTATTTCCAGATTTCGGTGTGACCGTAAAAGTAAATCCTCCTTCTTCATCGGGATTCAAAGGAAGTGTTGAAGTAGTATAAGCTCCACCCCACGCATTGAATACTGAATTGTTGTTGGCTACGTTCACCGAATATTTTGGTAATCTGATCAAACCTGTTGCTTCTAACTTATCTGATAAAGTAGTTGGCATCAAATTTTCATTCCCCCAAGCGGCTTCGCCTTGCCCGGAGCTCATACCTTGTCCAGTCATGTCCCAACCGATAAGCTCTTCGGGCATTTGCGCATTCATTGTTAACGAAAACAAAAATGCTGTTAATAGTAAATAAATCTCACGCATTATAGTTATATTGAATTGTTAATTTATTTAAGTTTCTTCTGAAAAAACCCGGAAGCCGAAACTTCCGAGTCAATTTAACATTATGAAAACAATTTATTTCTTGATGATTTTAAAGGCTTCAACTTGATCACCTTCTAATGTCAGTTTGAAAATATAAGTTCCGGCAGATAATGAAGATACATCGATTTGTCCGTTGGAATTTTTTGCATTTTTCAATACTTTTTGTCCTGCCAGATTGAAGATTGAAATAGTTTTTACTGATTTTTTAGAAGAAATGTTCAATATGTTATTTACCGGATTCGGATAAATTCTGATTCCTGAAGTTTCTGAATCTGAAACACCTAATTCTAAATAAACGGTTACTGCCAAGAACGGGCTTTCACAAGTTCCATTGTTTTGGCTTACGTAATACGTTGTTCCGTCAATCAGTTCAGTTGATTCCGGTAATTCTGTTTCACCGTTTTCGTCTGCATACCAAGTCAGGTTTCCGCCTGTAACTTCCAAATCAGCCAAAGTTTCACCTTGAACAAAGTATTGGGTTTCTTCTCCTGCCGGAGCTTCCGGTGCAGGATCAACGGTTACAGTTACTTCAATTCTATCTGATTTACATTCGGAATCTCCGGTATTGAATTTCCAGTTATAGAAGAAATAATAATTCCCATTGGTTGCGCCATTGTTGATGGTTCCGGCAGTAATTTCCCCTGAATCGCCTAATTCATAAGGGAATCCTATATGCTGATTTGCCAGTTCTCTTACCAAAGAAGGACTTGATTCTGCCACCAGTCTGTAATTATTTCCTTCCGGAACTATAAAGTTAAGCGGTAATTCATATTTTACCGGATTGGTTTGATTTCCCGCAGGAAGATCAATCGTAGTTGAATTCATTTCTTCCCCGTTTTCATTTATTAATTTCACTGTGATTTCACCCCCTTCTTCATCTGCAACGTAGACATCTACTGAATTCAGTGTAATGGTTTCAGTTACATTAAATGCCAATCCCCAAGGACTTGTAGCTTGGCTTACTTGTGCTGCATCAAAAGATTCCGGTTCAAATCTTCCTCCTTCAAAGAATTCTCCGCTGGATGCTTCTGCCCAAAATGAAGTTGTTTCAGTTAGTTCGGGCGTTTCAAAAGTCAAACCTGAACCGATTGGTGTTTCAGCATCTTCAGAATCGTACCAGAAAATTTGTCCTCCGTTAGTTTCTGCTTCCAATACAGCAGTTGTTCCCTCGCAGGCTTCAACTGAAGTTTGTGTTACGGTCAAAGACGGTGCTTCACAATCCGAATTGATTACGACAGTATAATCTTCTGCCTGACCATAAGCGTCATTTCCTCCAAAATTATCTGCATTACAAGGATCTTCAGAATAAGAATTAGAACCATACTTTTTCATAATTCTCATACGTGTACTTCCTGAATGAGCAAAGATTGGAACTGAAATATTTCCGATTAACTGCTGACCATCTTCACCGGTGGAATTTTCGATTGCACCTACTTCGTACCTTTCTCCCAAGTCTTCAAAAGAATTGTTTTGATTCCAGTCAATGAAAACGGTAAAAGAATTTGTCCAGTTTCCAACGGTATTTCCTTCCAGTATAATTTCGTATTCTTCACCTTTATTAACGTTTGCTTCCACATCTAAGAAATATTCGTGATCGGGTGATGACGTTGAGGCGGAGCTGCGATTGTCTATCCCTGCAAAATTCACGTAAGTAATCGGTTGGGTTCCGTAGCCGTAATCCAATGGTCCACAATAATCATCGTCATCAGGCGTAGGATTTCTGACAGTAACCGAATAATCTTCTGCCTGTCCGAATTCGTATTCGCCACAAGAGTCAGTTGCATAAGAACCTCTGTTTTTGATGATTCTCAATCGGGTTGGCCCTAATGGTATGTCCTCTGTTATATCAAATGAAAAGGTTAATTGATTGTCATCTGTTCCTGTAGAATTTGTAATGGTTCCCAATTCATAAACTTCTCCTTCGTTATCTAATTCGTTATTTTTATTCCAGTCGATAAAAAGTGTGTAATAATCTGTATAATTTCCGCCTGTATTGCCTTCGAGAGTCAATTCATAAGATTGTCCGCGAACTAATTGGGCTTGCATATTGAGGAAATATTCGTGTGCCACATCAGAAACAGCATCTGTTTCATTGCTGATGCCGGCAGATTCCACTCTTGTAATGGGAAGAATGTTTTCGGCCAAATAGGTACAATAGGCATCCGGTATAACATCTACAGATATTGTATAATCTTCCGCCTGACCAAAAGCGTAATCTCCACATGGGTCTAAAGCATATTCTCCCCTGTTGCTGATGAGCCTCATTCTTCTTTCACCAAACGGAATTCCTTCCGGAACATCAAAAGAACCCCATAATTGATTATTTTCTGCTCCGGTGGGGTTTGAATAACTTCCGAATTCATAAATTTCTCCTTCATCATCTAAAATACCGTTTTTATTCCAATCAACGAACAACGTAAAATAGCTTTCAAAGTCCCCTCCTGAATTGGCTGCGACTTTTACAATATATGTTTCTTCGTGGTAAACGTGTGCAACCTGATCCAGAAAATATTCCTGCGCTTGGGTTGAGGAGTTGGACGAAGAATTACTCAATCCTGAGTTCATTAATTCTAAAAATATAATTGGATTAACCGTATCTGTATTTGTGTAAATGCAATAAGAATCTCCTCCGCCTACAAGTGTGCCTGTTATTAGGACATTGTCCATACTGTATGTACCCCAGATTGAATATCCGGAATCATCTACTCCTTCATAACTGCTTGTTCCCGGTGCAAAGACTGTAACTACACGAATCATTAAATTTCCGACATTATCTGCGTTTTCGAGTGTGTAGGGACCAAATGATTCTAAAACATTTTGCTCATTTTGATGAGATTCTGTTGCTACCGTTTCCCAAGTTGTTCCGTCATCTATGGAATACTGAACATCAAAATAGTTGGAAGCTCCTGCAGTAGCATCTAAATCAATGGAAAATTGAATATCCTCATACCCGGAAGTTGAAGTAGAAAATTCCGCTCCGGAAGTTGCAGAGCCAACTCCCTGTTCTATATTTGGTCTAAAATTATACATTCCATCAAAGAAAGTTAAAGTGCCGTTTCCTACAGCCCCGCCAATCAGGGTGGCTTCCCCTAATCCTTCTTCCGGAATGTCATCGCCGTCATTAAAATCCCAGCGTACAATCGTTGTCTGCGCCTGAATAAAAAAACAGACCAATAATATAATTAGTGAGTATAATTTTTTCATTTTCTTTTACTTTTTAATTAATTTTTGATTGAATACTTTTCCGGTAAGTGTATGAATTTTGATCAAATAAATTCCTTCTGGCAGATCTGACACAGATATATTCTCAAATCGGTTTGCATAAGTTTTTATTTTTTTGCCGGAATGGTCAAATAATTCAACCTGGAGAATTTCTTGTGAATTTTCTTTTTGTATGCTGAATGATTCCGCAACCGGATTCGGATAAACTGAAATTTTTGATGAATTAATTACATCTATAGTTCCCAAAAGAGTATCTTCACCTTCTATACTCATCAGCCATTTTGCACCCGGCGCCCCGATTGTTGCAACTTCTACAGGTGTAAAAACGTCACACATTTCAGCCTGAATGTATGCTGGTTGGTTGTCATTTTGCCCATTTGCACCGATATATAATGCAGAAACAATATCTTCTCCGTTATAATGAATTTCCATTACCAACTCAGAACCGGCAGGAACCAAAGCCTCCAAATCAACATCTACGGTATGGAAATCGTCTTGTGTTATTACCACATCCTTGGTACCAATAAGAGTCAATTCTCCATTCGGATATGCGCCTTCAGAAGTATATAAGTTAACTGTAACCGGATAACCATCTTGCGGCAAAAAAATTATGTTTTGAACCGCAAAACTAACTTTGTGAATCTGAAAATCGTTCTGAATATCAAAATCTGTAAGAAAGAAACTTCTGCTGACACGGTTATCCCAGGAAAAAGCATTTCCGACAGTTTCCGTATTACCATTACAGGAAGTAGATTCTCCCATTATAGGATTAAATGGTTGGGTGGAATAGGTGATTATACTTTGCGCGTTTATCATACAAGCCATCCCAAAAATTAAAGGAGTAAATAAATTTTTCATCTCGTGTGTATTTTTAAATTTTGAAAGTCGAAAACTAAAAAAAAGAACACACTAAAACTATGTTGAACTGGGAAAAATGAACGAAAATTTCAAGATTTTAAGCAAAATATTATTTTACAAAAATCTATCATTTAGATATTTAAGAGAATAAAATTGATTTTATGAATCTAAATCCTGATTTAACTTCAATTTTTTTAATTTCTTTTTTAAACGGAAAGATTTGATTGAAAAAAATAAAATCAAACCCAAAATAACCGCCAAAATCAAAATGACAACAGAGAAAGTTTTGGAAGAATTACCGGTTGAAGTTTTTTTTGTTTCCGGTGGTTTGTTGATGATGTGCGTAATAGATTTTTTTTCTGCTTCAGAAATTTTTTTTTGGGTTTCGATATATAAATTACTGTAATAATTATATTGACCCATATCGTTTAATGCCAGATAATTTTGAGAGAGTAATTGATAAATATCTAAATCCATTCCTACTTGCGACAATTCTTTTACTTTGGATAGGTTTTCATTGAGAATCTCAACCGATTTTTTATAATCTCTTGTCTGTAAATAATATTTCGCCCAGGCAATTTCTTGGGAAATAGAAATATCCTCTTCCACCGAATCTAGTTCGTCTAAAATCAGGTCACTCTGGGTCAATGCCAGTCTGGCTGAATCCGGATTTTTATTTTCCAGAAAACAAACCGCCTTATTCAAATAAGCGATACTTAGATTTGTGCGTGATATTTCATTGTTTTCCAGTGATTTGTAAATTAAAATAGCTTTATTGAAATAGTCCACCGCAAAACCACAATCAAGTGATTGTTGATAAGTTAGCGCTTTGATGGAATAATTATTTCCCCTTAAATACATCAAAGAATCGGGCAACCCGTGTTGGTCCATTACAGATTCAGCTTCGTCGAGATAGGCGTGGGTTTTATCATTTATCTGCATGATTTGGTACTGGTATCCCAACAAAGACAAAGCACGGATTTGGTTAATATAATCGTTTTCTGATTTGGCAATTTCAACCGCTTCCAGCAAAGTCTCAATGGATTTTTCCAGGTCAAATTTTTCGCTGTAAGCAGTTCCCAAGGTCAACAGGGCGGAAAGTTTAAGACTTTTATTTTCATTGCTTTGCGCATAAATTTCTTGTGCAATTTCAATGGCTTTTTCCGGATTGGAATAAATCAGTTGGTTAGCTGTATCCAGCTTTTGGGAAAGAGGTTCTTGTCCTTTCAGGATGAGAAAAAATCCAAAAAGAAAAGTACAGGACAAAACTGAAAATCTAAGCTGTTTCCACACGCCTGCAAAGTTAGTGATTTTTATGCCTGCTCTGCGTAATTTTCTTTTCTGATGAAACTGATGAATTTTGCCGGCGACATGCCTACAGCACTTTTAAACGCAAGTGTAAAAGTATTGCGGGAATTGAAACCACATTCTTCTGCAAGCGAACTTACCTTGTAATTTTGGTATTTGGGTTCTGCCTTCAGTTTCCGCAAAATATAGTGAACCCGCAGATCGTTGATGTAATTGTTGAAATTCTGACCTTTGTGCTTATTGATGATTTCTGAAAGGTATTTTGTATTGGTATCCAATTGTTTCGAAAGGTATTGCAAAGAAACTTTCGGACTGATATATTTTTCTGAATCTTCAAATTTTTTCAGTTTTTCCAAGATTATCTGTTCCGTTTTTTCAGGAATCGAATAAGAAATATGGGTACCTGAAGGATAAAATTCAGTTTTATAAGCATGCTCGTTTTCCTGCATTTTTTGCATAATCTTCTTGAATTGTGCATATTCCCTTTTGACTTTTAAATGATAGCGATAAGTCAAGACAAGCACCAATAATGCGCTCAAAAGAATGAATATTGTCCAGAAAAGCTTAGTAGAAAAGAAGTTTTTGGGTTGTGCCACACTGACTTCATTGGCAAGCAAAACCCGGGTAGTTTTGTCCAATTCATAAATAGAATCATTCAGCGTGAGGTACTTTTGGTTGTAAATTTTATAATTTTCTGTGTCTTTTGCTAAATAACTAAACTCAGAAAGATTCTTCAAAGCTTCTCGCTTGAGTCGGAAATTTTCAGTGTGAGAAAGATCCGAACCGATGCCTAAAAGATAATAAGAAACACTGTCAATTTTCTGTTTCTCAAGAAAATAACTACCCATGCCGAGTTTGGCTTGTAACCTCAAATCGGAACTAGTTTTTTGATTTTCTGCAAGTTGTAGGTTTTCTGAAAAATAAAAGTAGGCAGAATCCAAATCGTTTTTCAGGTAATAATTTCCCAGATTAAAATAAATCAGCTGTAAATGTTGGGATTTTAATTGCTTATTGTCAATAAATGCTGCTTTATTCTTACTTTTCCATAAATCTCTTAAAGCTTCTTCATCTGAGTTAAGCGCAAGCCCAAGTAAACCCTTTTCCAGAAGCCATCTTGTTTCAATATAGTTTTTTTCCTTCACATTGTCAATCAAGGATAAAGGTGCGATTGCCAGATCCAGATGTTCTTTTGCTTTTTTGTTTAATTCAATTCCTCGATAAAAATTGGCATACAATATATAATAATAAGCCTTGAAATTCTCAGAAGTCTTTTCAGATAAAGACGCTTGTTTCAGGTATTTGAGTGCTTCTTTGAAGGAATTTTTTTCGAGATAAATCTCACTCGTCAACAGCAGCTCATGTAATCTTTCCTCTTCAGAATTGGGTTTATTTATTGATTTTTCCAGGTTTTTTCCATTACTTAAATCCTCTCCAAAAAATTCTACTTTCATATTGATTATAAGTAGTCGGTCATTGTGCAAAACCTGTCCGTACAAACTACTTTCAAAAAGCATCAAAAAAAGATAAATACAAGAACATATCTTGAGCATCTGGTAAGGAAATTAAAACAATTTCACAAAGGTATGAAAGATTAATTAGGTTTAAAATTTATTAAATTTCGGTTTTGAAGTCATAAAATTCATCAAAAAAAAGAAAAATTACCAAGATCTTGGTATTCCAAAATAAATTCAGGGTTCTAAATTTGCAGTTCGGAAAAGCATTCGTCTTTTCCAGGATTAGGTTAGTTAGGAGATACCATTACTGTTCATGAGTGATGGTATTTTTTTTGAACAATTGTCAATTTAGTTCCATTAAAACTTGTAAGAGAAAACTATAAGATATTTATAAATTATACTTTTGATAATTCTAAATCGTTGAATTTATAAAATGAGGTTTAATGATTATGTCCCTCACCGTTGATTTGAAGACTTTCCATGGCAGGAGAGATAATAGGAATGTTCAAATTAAGCCCTCTCAAAATAAACAGTAAACCGAGCAAGACCATCAAATAGGGTAAGAATTTCAGAATTTTCTGACGGATTTCCAGACTGACCACATTTCCTGCCAAAACCGAAGCAAACATTAAAGGAATGGTTCCCAAACCAAAACACATCATAAACAATGCGCCGCCGCCCATACTCCCCATCGCCATGGATCCCGTGAGCGCCGCATATACAGCTCCGCAGGGAAGAAGTCCGTTGAGAAGTCCGGTTATGTATAAAGATGAATAATTTTTCTGTCTGAGAAATTTCCCCAATCCCGACTTGATTTTGTACATAATCCTTGCAAAAGAATTCCTCCCCAGATGGGCTGCACCCAAGTTTTTGGGCAAAAGCGCCAAAAGAATCATCAGTATCCCGACTGCAATGCTCAAAGGATTTTGTAGACCTGCAAAAGAAATTCCATACCCGAAGATTCCCAAAATGGCACCCAAAACAGAATAGGTAGTGACACGCCCTAACTGATAGGTAAGATTTCGGAATGTGAAATCAATTTTATTTTCGGGATTTATTCCAAGCGAAAATGCAATAGGACCGCACATTCCCACACAATGCAGGCTGGAAGCAAGTCCGAGCATCAACGCGATTAGGAGGAGGGAGATTTCCACTGCACCGTCTGTTTTAGGAGATAATCTTCTCCGTTTTGTTTCCAGCGTATGGAGACTTCATATTCACCCTCTTTTAGTTTAATTGCGTGAACGAGCTGTTCATTCCGTGCGTTCAGTTTCAAAGGCTGTAAAATATCTTCCTCGCTGTTATTTGAACGTAAAAATAAAATTTCACCGCTTTGAGGTGGCTGGTGAAATTTAATCAAATAGCCGTTGGCCTGCTGTACGATTTCCGGTTTTTCCGCTAAATTATTGGTTCGTTGGGCTGCATTTATGTCGTCTTGATAATGAACGGTTTTGTCATAATAATTCTCTTCTACCATTTCGCCCATATTTCCGGCAAAAAATACGAGAGAAGTAATGAACACCATGAAGCAGCCCAGCGCAATCATCAATCCGTGTAACCATGTAAATTTAAATTTGGCCATAATAATTTCTAATAAGGGGCTGAAAAACTCGTTAAATATTCATCCAATTCCTTTCCGTCTTCGTCTACTGCCACCATTACTACCGGCTCTTTGTAGGAACTAATGTCTTCCAGTGGAATTCTCACTTCCACAACACCTTGCTGAACATTACCTTTAGTAAGTTTAATGTCAGACGGACCATCCAAAATGCGTATGGAACCGGCTTCATGTGATTTTAATTTGAATTCAATGTTCAAGTCGTCATTGGTTTTGTTGTATAAGGTATATTGGTAAACATTTGAAATATTTTGACCTTCTATTTTATAATTTCTTCCGGGAACGTGTAAAAATTTAACCTCCACATCATTTCGATTAAACAGGAAGGCATTAATGGAAAGCATCATACCAATCAACACGAGCGTATAGGCGAGCATGCGCCCTGTAAACTTGAATTTTTTGCCACTTTCAATATTTTCTTCTGAAGCATATCGAATCAATCCTCTTGGCAGATTAATTTTATCCATTACTTCGTCACAGGCATCAATACAGGCAGTACAATTTACGCATTCCAACTGGGTTCCGTTTCTGATGTCAATACCTGTCGGACAAACTACCACACATTGTTTACAGTCTATACAATCACCTTTTCCTAGTGCTCTTCTGTCTTCCCCTTTTTTAAATTTAGCACGTCCGATGGTTGATTCTCCTCGTTTGAAATCGTAAGCGACGATGATTGTTTTTTTGTCGATTAAAACTCCCTGTAATCTACCATAAGGACAAACCAAGGTACAAACTTGTTCTCTGAACCATGCAAAAATGAAATAGAAAAGACCTGTGAAAATAATCAGTCCCAAAAATGTACTCATATTGGTTGCGGGACCTTCTTTAACTAAATCAAGTAAAGCGTCAGAGCCGATGATGTAAGCCAGAAAAATATTGGCAATGAAAAAAGAAATCAGTGAAAAAATAGTCCATTTCAACAAGCGTTTTCTGATTTTTTCTTCGTCCCATTCTTGTTTTGCCAATTTCATTTGTTTGGGTCTGTCGCCTTCAATCATGTATTCAATTCTACGAAATACATGTTCCATAAAAATGGTTTGGGGGCAAATCCAACCACAGAAAATCCGACCATAAACTACCGTAAACAACACAATGAATACGATGGTGGTTATCATTCCAATTGCGAGTAAAAAGAAATCGGAAGTGAAGAATGGAAATCCAAAAATGATAAATTCACCTTTTGGAATATTAAACATAAAAATGGGATTTCCATTTGGAAGCTTTACGAAAGGTGCAATGACCAGAAAAGCCAGTAAAAAATAGGCTACCCACGACCTGTAAACCGTATATCTTCCAGATGGTTTTTTGGGAAACACCCATTGGCGTTTTCCTTTTTTATCCATAGTACCGATGCTGGATCTGAAGGCTTCTTCCTCTTCAGAAAGTTTAGCAAGATCCTGATCTTTGATTTGAGAATCGTCCATTTTTAATTTCTCGATCCCATTTCAAAATCAAAATGGGAGTTGTTTATTGTTGTGTTCTGCTTGCGGAGGAATCTGTGGACACATCCGGTGTTGGTGTGGTCGCAGGAATTTCGGGTTCATTTAGGTTCATAGGAGGTGCTTCTCCTTCTTGTGCCCATTCTTTGATTAAATCGCCTTGTGGTGCTGCTCCCCCTGCATTTACCCCTACTGTGGGTTCCTCCTGGTTAAGATAATAAACATAAGAAGCTACCTTTTCAATGGCAAGTCCCGTGAGTTCGGCTCTTTGTCCGAAAGCTCTCATCTGCGGATTTTTGGGACTCCCGTTATAGACTATATCATAAATATTATAGAAAAGACTGTCTTGTGTTTTGTTTATCCAATTGTCATCCGTTAAATTCGGCCCTATACCTCCACCACCATTTGCTGTGTGACATGTAGCACAAATCGTTTCAAATGTTTTCTTTCCTTCGGCTATTGCCTGTGCATCTAAATATTTGTTTGTGGCTTCTGCCATGGTGATGTCATTTTCTTCAATCCATTTATCAACTCTGGCTTGTTCCTTTGAGTTGAATTCTTCATACTCTACATCTGGATGCGCAAAATCTGTAAAGCTATATGCCAATACATAAACTACCATGAAAACAACGCCCATATAGAACATGGCCAACCACCATTGAGGGAGTGCGTTGTCAAGTTCTTTAATTCCGTCAAAACCATGATCCAGTATGAGTGCTTCTTCCTCTTCATCTGATTGGCGTTCACGTCCACTTTTTACAAGTCTTTTGAAATAATTCTGTTTGGACATCATCAAGTAATGTTGTTGTTGTTCAGGTGCCAATTTTTTGAATTTCTGACTTTCAACTACTTGATTAATGGCGTTGATTATGAGAATCATGATAAGCGCTATGATCACAATGGCCAACGGAACCCAAGTTGACATGGTGTTTATAAATTGATTCCATGTATTCGAGAAAAAACCGAGTATTCCGGGTTTCATTTCAAAATCTACCGGTGTAACCATCATTAATGTTCCGATTATGAAAATCATAACTGAAGGAATCAGAATATAACCTGGCGTACGTTGTTTCATAGTTCTTGTATTTTTTACTAGTCTAAATCCCTTTTCGGGATTTGATTTTTCTTATTTATTCTTTATCGTCATCATCCAATGGACGATTTGCATCATCTTTGTAATATTCTTTGGGTCTTTTCCAAATAAAGTATATCAATCCCAAAAAGAAAACGACGAACAGCAACAATGAAATTGTTTGCAATAAACCTGCATTTTCATAATTGGTAAAAGCATCTTTAAAGTACTTAAGCATATTTAATCATTTCCTGCACCTATAATTGAGGTGGTTTCAGTTTGTTCCGTCGAAATATCTGTACCAAGTCGTTGCAGATAAGCAATCAAAGCGGTAATCTCACGGTCTCTCAGTGGCACAAAGTTTTCTCCTTTTTCTTTGGCTTCGCGCTCATATCTTTCTTTCAATTTAGCATCGGCATCAAAAATACTCTTTTCGATTGCCAGTGCTTGTTGATCCATAGAAACGGTCATACTGTCAAAATCTTCTTCTTCATATGGCACTCCGAGTTTAACCATAGTTTTCATTTTCGCATCTGTCATTCCTCTATTTAACTTATTGACAATCAACCAAGGGTAGCGTGGCATGATGGAACCTGGAGAAGTATCGCGGGGATCCCACATATGTTTATAATGCCATGCATCCGGATTCTTTCCTCCTTCTCGGTGTAAGTCAGGCCCGGAACGTTGTGAACCCCAAAGGAACGGATGGTGGTAAACATACTCTCCCGGTTTGGAGTATTCGCCATATCGTTTGACTTCATCTCTGAACGGACGAATCATTTGGGTATGACAGGCATTACAACCTTCACGTATATATAAATCTCTTCCTTCTAGTTCCAAAGGCGTATAAGGTGTTACCGACGCGATGGTTGGCACATTTGATTTTACTACAAGCGTAGGGATTATTTCCACCGCTCCTCCAATAGCTACCGCTACAAAAGACAATACGGTTAATAAAGTAGGCATTCTTTCCAACCAGGTGTGTGCACCTTCTCCTTTTTTACGGGCATTGCTTATTTTAACCAATGCAGGAGCTTCTGCTTCTTCATTTGGCACATAATTACCTTTTCTTACTGTTTTCCAAACATTGATCACCATCAAAATAGCACCGGTAAGATATAGGGCGCCTCCGAAAGCACGCATTGGATACAGCCAGTCTTTCAAAATAGTTACAGTTTGTAAGAAGTTTCCGTATTTCAATGTTCCGTCTTCGTTAAATTGTTGCCACATTAAACCTTGTGTCCAACCTGCTACATACATTGGGATTACCCAGAAAAGAATTCCCATTGTACCGATCCAGAAATGGGTATTTGCCAATTTGTTGGATGCCAGTTTGGTATTGAACATACGAGGAATTAACCAATAAATCATACCAAACAACATAAATCCATTCCAGCCCAAAGTTCCAACGTGAACGTGTGCCGGAACCCAATCGGTAAAGTGACCTATTTTGTTGAGTGTTTTTGTCGCAAGCATTGGCCCTTCAAAGGTTGCCATACCATAACATGTAATCGCTACTACGAAAAACTTCAACACCGGCTCTTCTCTCACTTTGTCCCAAGCACCACGCAGGGTAAGCAATCCGTTCAGCATACCACCCCATGACGGAGCAAGTAACATAATGGAGAAACCTGTACCCACTGCCTGTACCCATGCCGGAAGCGAAGTGTACAAAAGGTGGTGAGGGCCTGCCCAGATATAAATAAAAATCAAAGACCAGAAGTGAATAATCGACAATTTATAAGAAAACACCGGACGGTTTGCGGCTTTTGGGACGAAATAGTACATCAATCCCAAAATCGGAGTCGTTAAAACAAATGCCACAGCGTTATGTCCGTACCACCATTGAACCAAGGCATCTTGTACTCCCGCATAAAGCGAATAACTTTTGGCTGCAGTAAGACTCCAGGTTACCGGCAATTCAAGGTTATTGAAAATATGAAGCATTGCCACTGCCGTCCAGGTACCCAAGTAAAACCAAATGGCCACATATAAATGACGCACTCTTCTTCTGTAAATGGTTCTCAACATATTGGCACCGAAAATTATCCAGGAGACCGCAATCAAGATATCCAAAGGCCATTCGTGCTCAGCATATTCTTTTGAAGTATTGAATCCAAGCAAGAAAGTAACCAAAGACAAAAAGATAAATAACTGCCAGCTCCAGAAATGCGTCCAGCTCATCAAGTCACTTCCCATACGGGTTTTGAGCAAACGTTGCATGGAGTAATAAGCTCCTGCGAAAAATCCGTTACCCACAAAGGCAAAAACGGCAAATGTGGTATGAATCATTCTTAAACGTCCAAACCCCATCATCCCATTGGTCGCCGCGAGGCCATCAATGCTCCCTCCAATCCTCGGGTCATCAGAACCAAAAATATAATCTGGTAATTCGGGGAAAAACTTTAAGGTTGCAACCAAAACACCAAATGTAAAGGCCATTACAGCCCAAAATATAGTGGCATAAAGGAAATACTTTACGATTCTGTTATCGTATTTAAACGTTTGCATTTGCATTATGAATCAATTTTGTCTTTAACTTTTTTATCATCTTTGAGCATTCTCACTGCGGGAGACTCGTCTTCATCAAACTGCCCCTTTCTGGCACCCAGTAAAAATAATCCTAAAAATACCGCGGCCAGAGAAACACTTGCCATTACCATTAAAATCACTATCCCCATCGCGGTTACAAATGTACAATAGGAAGGACAAAATTGTAATGATTTTGGTCACAGGGTTAATTTCATTAAGTAATTTATACTCATTCTAAATTCTTAAAGATGATTTTTGAAGCTATCCTTGTGCTAAAGGTCGCAAAGATAACCACAGAAATCGAACTAATCGGCATCAGAATTGCCGCTACCACCGGCTCCAGATTTCCGGTTATGGCAAACGCTAACCCCACCACGTTATAAAGGAAACTAATCAAAAATGCCGACCAGATTAATTTGATGGAAAGTCGGGAAAACCGTATAAATTCAGGCAAAAATGAAAAATAATGGGAATCCAGAATCGCATCACAGGAAGGTGAAAAATTATTGATGTCCTCAGAAATCGCCACGCCCGTATCACTTTGTTTCAACGCTCCCGAATCATTTAGTCCGTCTCCAAGCATCAAAACCTGCTTTTTCTGAGCTTGTAATTTTTGGATGTACAAAAGTTTAGCTTCAGGTGATTGATTGAAATGATAGTTCGTTCCATGAGGAAAAATGGTTTTCAATTTTTCTTGTTCCGAATCATTGTCACCCGACAAAATAGACAACCCAAATCTGTTCAGTTTGGACAAAACATTTTGTAATCCTTTTCTGTACAGATTCTGAAATTCAAATTTCCCCTTGATTTTATCATTAACCGAAATATAAACTTGTGTTTGGTTGATGGGCGTTTCTTCGGTAGCTCCCACAAAAGATTTGGAACCAATTTTAATTTCTTTTCCGTTTACCAAGGCTTTTTGACCTTTCCCAAAAATTTCTTCATAATCTTGTACGTTTATCAATTTTTGGGAATTCAATTTCTCATATAAAATTCGGCTTAAAGGATGATTGGAATTCTTCAAAACCGATTTTATTTCCATCAATTCTTCTGCACTTAATTCTTCACCCGAATATTTCACTTCTGCACTTTGATTCTCCGTAATAGTTCCGGTTTTGTCAAACACAATTTCACCGGTCTTGGCCATGGATTCTATTACCGAAGTGCTTTTGATGTAAAATTTCTTTTCACCAAAAATCCGCATCACATTTCCCAAAATAAAAGGCGACGACAACGCCAAAGCACACGGACAAGTAATGATTAGGATCGCAGTTACAACCTGCAAAACCTGAGACGAATCATAGAAATACCAAAAAATAGCAGATGCAACCGCAATTGACAAAATAATCATTACAAAATACCGACTGATGCTATTGGTGAGTTTGTTCAATCCGGAATCTGCTTTTTGAAAAGCTTCGTTGTTCCAAAGTTGTGTAAGATAACTTTGGTTTACGTCTTTGATGATTTCCAATTCGATCACAGAGCCGGACTGTTTACCGCCGGCAAATATTTTATCTCCCTGATTTTTGCGAATCAGTTTGGATTCACCGGTCACAAAACTATTGTCAATCATGGCTTCACCTTTGATTAAAACCGCGTCTGCCGGAATGATTTCTTCATTTCGAATCAAAATCCGGTCACCTATTTTCAAATCGGAAAGCAAAGAAGGTTCTTCTATTCCGTCTTTAAGTTTAACAACAGCAATCGGATAAAAAGATTTGTAATCCCGGTCAAATGCCAATGCCTTATAAGTTCTTTGTTGAAACCATTTCCCAATCAGCATGAAAAATGCAAGCGCTGCGATACTGTCAAAAAAGCCGGGGCTTAAATCAAAAACCACATCGTAAGTACTTCGTAGAAAAAGCACCCAAAATCCAATCGCAATCGGAACATCTATATTAATGTACCTATTTTTAATTCCCTGCCAGGCCGATTTAAAATAATCGGTTGCCGCAAAAAACATCACCGGCAATGAAAGCAAAAACATTCCCCAACGGAAAAATTCTTTGTTGCCTTCCAGCCATGCTTCCGGACTGTGGTTTGAAAAAGGAAGCGAATATTCCGGAAAAGCAAGCAACATAATGTTGCCCAGACAAAATCCCGCCACACCGATTTTCAACAAAAGTGTACGGTCATGACCTTTTTCTTTCTTATTCAGTGTTTGTAAATTTATGTTAGGTTTATAACCCAATCGGGTCAATAATTTGGCAACTTCACTCAATTTTATTTCTTGGTCTTTAAAAGAAATCTGAACATCTTTTTGAGAGAAATTCACCGTCGAATAAATAATCGCAGGATTGATGTCATTCAGACTTTCTAACAACCAAACACATGAAGTACAATGAATTACCGGAATATGAAAGGTTACCAAAGTAGTGCCGTCATCTGAAAAATCTATTACTTTTTCAAATATTTCAGGTGTATCCAAAAATTCAAAATGACGGTTTGCTTTGTCATCCGGACGAATTCCGGCATCACGGTTCATGGCATAAAAATCCTCAAGCCCGTTCAGGTTAAGTATTTCATACACAGTTTTACATCCGACACAACAAAAGTGCTTTTGGTCGAAAAGGATTTCTTCGGCTTCAAGTACTTGTCCGCAATGAAAACAATTATCTGCCATAGTATTTGCAAAATTACTTTCTAATTCAAGTGATTTAATGTAAATTTGACGTGATTTAAGTCATTCTTATTTATTATGTCCGATATTTTAGAAAACGTCACCAACATTTGTACCTTGTTTGAAAACCCTGAAATCCTTCAACACTTCTCCAAAGAAGAACTCACCGAACTGAGTCATGAAAAGAAAATCATTTCGTACAAAAAAGGTGAATCTATCATTGAAGAAGGGGCAACTCCAAAAGGGATTTACTATCTGGACAAAGGTACGGCGAAAATGTTCAAACTTGGGTTCAACGGAAAGGAACAAATTCTTCGTTTCACAAAAGCGGGTGACATCATCGGTTACCGTTCTATTTTGTCCAAACAACCTTATGGCGCATCGGCAACCGCAATGGAAGACACGGAAGCTTGTTTTATTCCGGAGAAATTTTTCCTGAAAGTTTTGGAGTTTCATCCGAAACTGGCGTTTGATATTTTGAGAAGAATTTCGGAAGATTTGGGCGAATCGGCACAAACCATCACTTTCCTGGCGCAAAAAACCGTTCGCGAACGCCTGGCGGAAGTTTTGCTTTTGTTGGAAAAGAAATTGGGCACCGACAAAGATGGATTTATCAAAATTTCACTGACGCGCGAAGAAATGGCAAACCTCATCGGAACCGCAACCGAATCTGCAATCCGATTGATTTCCGAATTTAAAACCGACCAACTGATTGAAGTGGAAGGCAGAAAAATCAAAATCTTGGCGCACCAGAAACTGACGAAGTTGGGGCATGTGAATTAGCAGCCTCCCCTACCCCCTCCAAAGGAGGGGAATTTTTCGGATAGACTAAAAATTATCGTTATACTTCAAGATAACTTCGTTTTTATCATTTATGTTGAAGACAAATTCATTTAAAATCGTATTGTAAAAAACGGTTTTATCGCCATTTCCATATTCTAAAACTTTGTCGGGTTTTCCCCAGCTTTTTTCTAAAATACTGAAATCAACGTTAATTTGGGTTTCATCATATTTCGACAAATAATGTCTTTCATAGAAAAAAATTACAACAACCAAACTGAACAACACAACTAACGTTATGGAAATTAAATCGTTAATTCTTTTCATTTCAAATTAATTCTCTACCTTTAAAACGCTATTCTTAACCATTTATTCCAATGAAAAAATTATTTCTACTCAGTATTTTCAGTCTTTTTACATATTCTTGTATTCAAGTTTATGGACTAACAAACGATTACGGAAAATTACCGGAAGAACAAAAATCTTTGATTTCTCCTTTGGAAAGTTTTGAGAATTTGGAAAACGGAAAAATTTATACACTCAATTCCAATCAGTTAAAAGAAGAGTTAAAAAAACATCCGAAATCTCTCGTATATGTTTTCACAAACGGATGTACCAGCAAATATTGTCTACCAATGAATGTTTACATAAGTTATGCAGAAGCCAATGATTACCAATTATTTTTGGTAATGAATGGTTATGGTAGATTAAATGAAACTTTAGACCAAGAAGCAGAAGTGCCTTATTTTGCTATTGACAATGAATTTTATAGCGTTACAAATCGTTCGAAATATTTCCGTTATTTTGAAAATGAATTGATGGATTTACCGAAAGAAACCAAGCATAAAGAATATCCGGGTAATCTTTTCTTTTTCGAAAACGGTGAATTTCAGAATGTGTCAATTGAATTACCTAAAAATTTAGCTTCCAACCAGTAATTTTTGTAACCTTTAAAATTCTAACCAAGAAGTTCACAAAGAACCCAAAATATTGAAATTATTTTCCCTTGCGCTCCTTGTGTAAAACTTAGTGTCCATTGTGGTGAAAATACAAATTGAATATAACAACCACAAAGCTCACAAAGAAAGCACAAAGCACCCAAAAATCAATCAACTTTCTTCTTCAAAATACTCAAACAAAAAATCATTGTAAGGAAAACGGGTAATGTGGATTTTCTTGACTTCTTCGTAAATGGTTTTGCGCAATTCGTCCATATTTTCTTTTTCGGTAGCGGAAATAAAAATGGTCGGATTTTCACTTTTCGCCATCCAAGTACGTTTCCATTCTTCCAAAGAAATATTTTCACGTTTGACTTCGGTCAAATCATCTTCATCTTTTGGGGTGTAAGAAAAATTATCAATCTTATTGAAAACCAAAACCGTCGGTTTGTCTTTGCTGTCAATTTCTGCCAAAATCTGGTTCACGGAATCGATGTGGTCTTCAAAACTCGGATGCGAAATATCGACCACGTGCACCAATAAATCTGCTTCGCGAACTTCGTCCAAAGTAGATTTGAAGGATTCCACCAATTGGGTCGGTAATTTTCGGATGAAACCAACGGTATCGGTCAATAAAAACGGTAAATTTCCGATGACCACTTTGCGAACGGTCGTGTCCAAAGTCGCAAATAATTTGTTTTCCGCAAACACTTCCGATTTACTCAAAACGTTCATCAGGGTGGATTTCCCGACATTTGTATATCCGACCAAAGCGACGCGCACCAAAGCCCCGCGGTTTTTGCGTTGGGTTGCCATTTGTTTGTCAATGGATTTGAGTTTTTCTTTGAGTAATGTAATTCGGTCACGGATGATTCGGCGGTCGGTTTCGATTTCGGTTTCACCCGGTCCGCGCATCCCGATTCCACCACGTTGACGTTCCAAGTGCGTCCACATTCGGGTAAGTCGTGGTAAAAGGTATTCGTATTGTGCCAACTCAACCTGTGTTCTCGCATAAGAAGTTTGGGCGCGTTGGGCAAAAATATCGAGGATCAATTGGGTTCGGTCGATGATTTTTCTTTCGATTCCTTTTTCAATATTTTTTAACTGTGACGGCGTTAATTCGTCATCAAAAATCACGGTGTCGATTTCGTGTTCTTCTACGAATTCTCTGATTTCATTTAATTTCCCGGAACCGACAAAAAACTTAGAATCCGGCTTATCCACTTTTTGGGTAAAACGTTGCGCAACTTCGGCTCCTGCTGTGTAAGCAAGGAATTCGAGTTCGTCCATATATTCAGTGAGTTTTTCTTCGGATTGTTCACGTGTGATGAGTCCGACCAAAACTACTTTTTCGTATTGTGCTTCTTTTTTTTCTAACATATTCTGGTGCAAAGATAAGGCTTGAAAGTTAGAAATAAGAAGTTATAGGTTAGAAGAAAAATAAGATTTGTGAAGTTGTAAATCTGTGAATTTGTAAGATGATTTGATTTTTGATAACGGGTTTGCGGCCGGGATGTGCAGGGCGCGACCGCAGGAAGCGGTGCGAGCCTGGCGAGTACGGAACCCCGGAGCAGCCCGAAATGTCCGCCCAAATTGGTGATTTGGCAGTTGGTAATTTAGTAATTGGTAATTAGATAAATTTTTGAAGTCTGAAGTTAGAAGCTTTTGAAACTTAACTTTTGGTTTGAAATAATTGGTTTAAATTTGAAGGATTAGATAAATTAAAAATTCAATTAAAATGAAAAAAATCTTTACATCTCTTGCTTTATGTACGCTGATGCTTGCTGCAACGGCCCAGGTTCAGACGCCGCAAGCAAGTGCTCCTTCTGAATTGGAAACTACGGTTGGTTTGACCAAAATTGAACTGGAATATTCGAGACCCAATAAAAATGGCCGGGAGGTTTTTGGAAATCTTGTTCCTTACGGAAAAATCTGGAGAACGGGTGCCAACAAAAATACAACTATCTCATTTTCAGATGATGTGGTAATTGATGGACAAACTTTGAAAGCCGGAAAATATGCAATTTACACCAAGCCGGAGAAAGATAACTGGGAAATTTATTTCTATACCGATACTGAAAACTGGGGGAATCCTGAGAAGTGGGATGATAAAAAAGTCGCGGCAAAAACAACGGCAAAAGCCCATAAAATTCCTTTGGAGGTAGAAACTTTTTCTATTTCGATTGATGATTTGACCAATGATTCTGCTAAGTTGAATTTCCTTTGGGACAACATTTATGTGGAAACGAAAATTGAATTTCCAACGGACAAAAAAGTGATGGCTTCTATCGAAAAAACGATGAAAGGAAGTCCTACTGCACAGGATTATATGTCGGCTGCGAATTATTATTTTACAACCGGCAAAGATATCCAACAAGCCAAAAAATGGATTGACGAAGGAATGAAAATGAACAAAGATCCGAAGTTTTATCAGTTGCGTCAGCAGTCTTTGATTTATGCGAGAGCAGGTGATAAAAAAGGCGCGATTTCTTTGGCACAGCAATCTTTGGATGCAGCTAAAAAAGCAGGAAATGCAGATTATATCAAGATGAACGAGGATTCTATCAAAGAATGGTCTAAGTAACTTTTCAAAAGATAAATAAGGTGGCTGAGATTTTCGAAGTCACCTTTTTGCTATTCATTCAACCAATTTTCAATTATCTTCTTCCCAAACTTTGTTAAAATACTTTCCGGATGAAACTGCACACCGCGCACATCAAATTTCCGATGTCGCAAGGACATAATCTGACCATTTTCATCTGTCGAAGTTATTTGCAATTCTTCAGGAAATCCCTCTTTTGAAACCACCCAGGAATGGTACCTTCCGGCTTCAAATTCTTTGGGAATGGACTGAAAAAGCAATTCGTCATCCACCAAAACTGAAACTTTTGTGGCTTCACCGTGGTAAACTTTGTTCAGATTTTCCAATTTTCCGCCAAAAGCCTCTCCTATCGCTTGCTGCCCCAAACAAACACCGAAAATGCTTTTTGTAGATGAAAATTTTTCAATGATTCCAATTAATTTCCCGGCTTCAGAAGGAATTCCCGGTCCCGGCGAAAGTAGTATTTTATGAAATTGTTCAATTTCTTCTAAATCAATTTCACGGTTATTTCGCACCACAACTTGTACACCCGATTCTTCGAGATAATGAACCAGGTTATAAACAAACGAATCAAAATTATCAATGACCAATACTTTCAATTTCATCCGGATTTGAAGGTTTATTTTTTAAGAAAGATTGAATCAAAATCGCCAAGAAAATCACCACTGCACAACCAAATAAATTCAGCCACAGATAAGGCATCCAATCAAACCACCAACCGATGACTACGATGATTTGTGTAATGAGTGCCGCAATGAAAACCGCATTTGAACGAACGAATTTGAAGAAAAATGCCAACAGGAAAATTCCCAAAATATTTCCGTAAAAAATCGAACCGATGATGTTGACCAATTGGATTAAATTATCGAACAAATTCGCCACGCAAGCAAATAAAATTGCCAGAATTCCCCATAAAAACGTAAACCATTTTGACATTTTCAGATAATGTTCGTCGGTTTCGTTTCCCTTGTTTCGTTTGTACAAATCCATTGTTGTGGTTGTTGCCAAAGCATTCAATTCCGAAGAAGTCGAAGACATCGCCGCGCACAAAGCCATTGCCAGCAACAGTCCAATCACGCCTTTCGGCAAATGGTTCAATATAAAATGAATGAAAACATAATCTTTGTCGTTGGTTTCTGCTTTCGGATTTGCTTTTTTGATCACCGTTTGCGCCTCATCACGCAATTCGCGGTCTTTTTCATTGGATGAAATAATCTTTTTTTGCAAATCAACTTTTTCATTCGGCGAAGCATTTACATATTCAAACATCAAATTCTTTTTCGATGCAAAATTTTCTGCTTGTTGCATTTCCAAATTCGCATATTCTTCAGAATAAGTTGAATTCGAAATACTTTCCGTCGCTACCGGATTGAAATTCAACGGCGAAGGATTAAATTGATAAAACAAGAAAACCATCACGCCGACCAACAAAATGAAAAACTGCATCGGCACTTTCAGCAATCCGTTCATAATCATTCCCATCTGACTTTCCTTCACAGATTTCCCCGAAAGATAGCGTTGAACCTGACTTTGGTCGGTTCCGAAATAAGAAAGCGCGAGAAAAGTTCCACCGATGATTCCGCTCCAAATCGTATATCGATTGTCGAAATCAAAGGAAAAATCCAGAATGTCCATTTTTCCGCTCGCCGCTGCAATTTGCATTGCATTTCCGAAATTAATTCCGTCCGGAAGCGAGAAAATCAAAATTACAAAAGCAACCGCCATTCCGCCCATCATAATCGCCATTTGTTGTTTTTGTGTTACATTTACCGCTTTTGTTCCGCCGGAAACGGTGTAAATTATCACCAAAACGCCGAGAATGATATTCAGGTAAATTAAATTCCAACCCAAAACCGCCGATAAAATTATCGCTGGCGCGAAAATCGTAATTCCGCAGGATAATCCTCTTTGAATTAAAAATAAAATCGCTGTTAAAGTTCTGGTTTTCAAATCGAAACGACTTTCCAGAAATTCGTAAGCGGTATAAACATTTAATTTATGGTAAATCGGAATGAAAATCAGACAGATAATCACCATCGCAATCGGCAATCCGAAATAAAATTGCACGAAACCCATTCCGTCGTGAAAGGCTTGTCCTGGCGTGGAAAGAAAGGTAATTGCACTCGCTTGCGTTGCCATTACCGACAATCCTACCGTGAACCAAGTCGAGTCGTTTCCTTTGAGAAAATCCTGTACATTTTTTTGTCCGCGCGTTTTCCAGGTTCCATAAACAACGATGAAAAGCATCGCAGCAATCAAAATTAACCAATCAATTCCCTGCATTTTATAAAAATTTCATTAACAAATAAAACAAGATGATGTAAGCCGCATTCACCAGCAAAACCCAAGTGTAAGCCGATTTCCATTCTCTTTTTGTTTTGGTTTGTTTCATTTTTTGTTTTTTTGATGTGTCATTCTGAGCGAAATAAAATGTAGCGAAGAATCTAAATGAGATTCCTCGTTCCTCGGAATGACAATTATTTCCCTAAAGATAACAAATTCGCGAACAAACGATAAGCACCTGGAACGCCTGCCAGCAATTCGCGGAAGAAACTCAATCCGGTGTAAACATAATGTCCTTTTCCATATTTCGCCACGAGCAAACTGCCTTTCATAGCGGATTCGCCTTTGTCGTGCATCGACAAAACCGGTTCGAATTCTTTCGACCATTTGTCCGGAAAATACAATCCGCGCTCCTGCACCCAACCTTCAAAATCCTTTTCCGTGATTTTGTTTGGCGTATTCAAAACCGGATGATTTTTGTCCAAAAATTTCACTTCGGAATTTTCATCGGTCACGCGATCACGCGAAAGTTCTAAATCGAACGGCGCGACTACATCCGTTTGTAAACCTCTGTCCACATTGTATTGAATCACCAGATTTCCACCGTTTTTCACATAATCAAACAAAATCTGATTTTTGAATTTCATTTCTGGAATTACATTGAAAGCACGAATTCCCACCACGATTGCATCATATTTTTCAAGATTTTCTGACGTAATATTTTGAGTCGGAATGATTTCTACTTCATAACCGATTTGTCGTAAATTTTCAGGGACCGAATCACCTGCACCCACGATGTAACCGATTTTTTCTCCTTTTTTCTGAATATCGATATGAACCAATTTGCTCGCGCCCGGCAATAAAACTTTTTGTTCCGGAATATGTTCGTAATTGATTTCAATCAATTGATCTTCAAAGACTTCATTTCCGATTTTTAGTTGTGGGATTAATTCTGTTTCAGATTGATTTTTCGGTGGTGTAACTTCAAACCAAAAAGTTTTTTCTTCATTTTTTGCATTCAATGAAATTTCTTGAATTTCTGGCGAAATTCCCCATTCTACAGGTGCATTTAAACTTAAATTTCCTTTTAAATTATCAGTAAAGGATTTCACTTTTACGGCAATTTGTTGCGATTTTTCGTCACCGAAAATCAACACTTTTTCTTCGACATTTACCGAAGCTTTAGGAACGATGACAAAAGGTTTGTAAACTTCGCCTTTCGCCGGATCATTGGTTTTGTAAACCAATGGTTTTTTAACTTCAAATTCTTGATTATCAACCGTTAAATTAAATTCAACAAAAAAAGCATCGGGCGTTTCCGGCAATCCGATGAAATCCGGAATCGAAACTTTGTACATTCCCAAACTTCCTTTTTCGTTCAGCCAATAAGGCGTTGTCGGCGTTTTATTTTCCGGAATTTGAAATGATTTCTCAGATTTAAAAACTTGATTATCATCTAATTGAGAATCAAATGAAATTGTTTGATTATTAATTTTGACTGAATTTAATTTTACCGGAATTTCACTTCGGTTAGTCGCTTCCAGATTCAAGTTCAGATTTTCGCCTGCAACCGCCGTTTGCGCACTGGAAACCGCTTCCAGATAAAGTCCGGCGCAAGCCACGATGATATTTTTGATTTCTTTAGATTTAATTTCCTTCCAATGTTCATCTTCTAATTTTTGAATTAATTGATAAGCTTTTACCAATTCAGGAACGGATTTAGAAGGATTTGTAAAATCGAATTCTCTTTCAACTTTCGACAAAATTCCACCAATTTCTTTTCCGCCTTTTACGCGATTCCAAGTGGTATCAACTCCTTCGAAAATATCTTTTTCAGGTTGATTTCCTTTGATGATTTCCAGATATTCCATCGAAGTTCCACGTATCGGTGTCGAACCAAAGCCTTGTGAACTATGACGACTTCGGCTCAAAGCTGCGATTTCGCTGTTACTCAAACCCAAAGTCGGATAATAAGCACCGATGTCTAAACTGAATAATTTGCTTTTGTCGGCTTTGTCGAAATCTTCCTGACTTTTATAAAAAAACCAAGATTGATTCCAAAATAATCTTTTGGGTTGCCAGACGTCCACTCGGTTTAATTGTTCCGGAAATATGGTTTTATCGCCCACCAAATCAAATGCTTCCACGCTCAACATTGCCGACGCAGTATGGTGTCCGTGCGTGGTTCCGGGCGTTCTGTGGTCAAACCGGTCGATGATAATGTCCGGCTGGAATTTGCGAATCACATAAACCAAATCGCTCAAAACCTGTTGTTTGTCCCAAAATTCAAAAGTTTCATCGGGATTTTTGGAAAATCCGAAATCGTTTGCGCGTGAAAAAAACTGTTCGCCACCGTCAATTCTTCTGGCTTGCAATAATTCCTGCGTTCGGATGACACCTAATAATTCCCTTAATTCCGGCCCGACTAAATTTTGCCCGCCATCGCCACGCGTGAGCGAAATGTAAGCTGTCCGGGCGTGAACTTTATTGGCAAAATAGGAAATCAATTGTGTATTTTCATCGTCAGGATGCGCCGCAACATACAAAACCGAACCTAAAAAATTCAGTTTTTGGATGGATTCGTAGATTTCTGCTGAATTTGGTTTTTTGGGTGTTTGCGCGAAATTAATGCTTGATAATAAGACAATTAGCGCAGCAAAATAAAATTTGGGCATTGTGTTTTGTTATTTAAGAGGCTAAAAATAAGAATTTATAATTTTTAACCACAAAGGACACCAAGGTTTTCACAAAGTCCACAAAGATTTAACTTTTCCCTTCCCATTCGTTGTAGAACTTTTTGAGGAATTCTTCCATAAAAAGATGGCGTTCTTCGGCGATTTTCCGTGCGGAATTGGTATTCATCAAATCTTTTAATTTCAAAAGTTTATCGTAGAAATGCTGAACGGTGGTCATTTCCGGATTTTCAGGATTCCAGATTTCTCGGTTCTTGCTTCCGCCATAAGCGAAAACGCGTGCCAATCCGATTGCGCCGATTGCGTCCAGTCGGTCGGCATCCTGAACGATTTTGGCTTCTAAGGTTCCGGCTGTTTTTCCTTTGCTGAACGAGACTTGGGAAACGATTTCAATCGTTTTGGAAATGGTTTCCTGCGGTAAATTTAATTCGTTTAAAAATTCGGAAATTAATTCTTCTGATTTATCGATTCCGTCATTTAGTTTGTAATCGCCAACGTCGTGGAGCCACGCTGATAATTCGACCAAAAATAAATCGGCATTTTCTTCGGAAGCAATTTTTCGTGCAACTTTTACAACGCGTTGTATGTGAAAATAATCGTGTCCGGTTCCTTCTCCGGAAAATTGATTTTTGATGAAATTTTCGGTTGCTTTTAATATTTGGTCTTTGTTCATTTGGCAAAAATAGGTCTTGAAGTGAAAAGAAAAAACCCGAACGTTTCGTCCGGGTCAATTTATTATTTTTTAATCCATTTAAAATTCGTCCTTTCCTTATCATTATCAAGTTGGATAATATAAGTTCCAGGCGGTAAATGAGAAAGATTATAAGTTCTCAATGATTTCGATTTCGATTCTGAATGCTGAAATACATTTCGTCCGGTAAGGTCAAAAATATTTATTTTAAAGTCAAATGTTTCCTCTTTTGATTGGATATGTAATATTCCGGAAGAAGGATTTGGATAAACTGAAATTGAATTTGTCCTCAAATCCTGAGTACCCATCATTTCTTCCATCAATAACCCGTCTCGACTGTTACTGCCTTTATAACCGTTCCAAAGAATTTTATTTTCGTCATAAGGAACATTTAAATTATAAGAACTAATGAAAAGAGAATCTGTACTTGCGCCGAAATTCAATGTGTAAGAATTCAAAGATAAATCCATCATTCCGTCATCATCAATATCTCCGATAACAGCTCCGTTCAAATAAGTAAAACCTCTGGGCCTCAAAGGAAATCCTTCGATTTCTCCTGAACCATCTACGGAATATGCATGCAAATAACCATAACCTTCGGAATCTGTAATATTACTTCCAAAAATCAGTTCCATCACACCGTCATCATTGATATCGGCAACGGTAATCACGCCCTCATTTCCCCCAATTTTTTGAATTGGAAAATTATCAATGTCATTTCCGTCGGGTGACATTCCATAAATGGTTGGAAGCGGATTTCCATCGGAAAAATTCGGATTTCCGGCAAAAATCTCAAAGACGCCATCGTCATTCACATCGGCTACGGTGGGCGGAGCGTACGTCCAACTACTTATCGGATAAGGCCAACCATCAGCATAAGTTCCGTCATTTTTCATTACATAATAAGCAGAAGCATCACCATGATTGGCTCCGACAATTTCCAAATTGTCATCTCCGTCAAAATCCACTAAAATGGGTGACTGATAAGAATACGCCACTGAAGGATTATAAGCCGGAAATCCCGGTAAGACAACACCATCTGACTGAATGGCAAAAATTCCGGTATTATAGCCTGCTACAATTACTTCTTTAATTCCATCATTGTTGATATCGCCCACAGATGGCGTAAAACAGGAAACTGAACCTATGTCGTAAGGCCAACTGGAATTTAATTCTGTTCCATCCATTTTAAAAACATGAACGAGGGCTGAAGTTCCGTCAATTCTTTCAGCGGTAATGATTTCCATGATGCCGTCGTCGTCCAAATCAGCAATGGATGCGCCGTTAGATGCCAATGTCGAATGCGTTCTGGGCCAACCATCGAGTACATTTCCTTCATGGTCGAGTAAATAAGTTCCATTTGTCAAAGTTGAAAATCCAAAATTAAATACGATTTCCAAATCGCCATCCCCATCCATATCGGCAACAGCAGGCGGATATAAAATCGGTCCTTCTACATCCAACTCAAAAAGCAAAGAACCGTCTCCTTTGATGGCAAAAAATTTCTCGTCAATCCCAATCAATAATTCGTCCACACCATCACTATCCAAATCGGCAAGGGTAAGTCCTCTTGTATTTTTTGAATACTGAAATGCAGGCGCTTCAAAGGTCATAAAAGGCTCCGGGTCAATTTCATTTGGAATCAAAAGATTTTCAGGAGCCTGAATTTCTTCCACAGAAAGTTCTCCGTCTTCATTTACCTTTGCCATCATAAAACTGGCTTGGGCAGAAACAAATCCTATTAGCGTTAAGTTGGTAATGAACGTAAAGATTTTTTTCATATTTGAATGATTTAATTTGCTTAAAGTTAAAAAATTATAATCTGAAAAATGTTAATTTGAATTCTAATTAATTATTTCCCAATTAATTGTGGAATTATTCAATAATTATCTTAAATTTGCACCCTCAAAAATGTAATTAATCCGGGACAGAGTTCCCAAAAATACATATAAAATGGCAACAAAAATCAGATTGCAAAGACACGGAAGAAAAGGAAAAGCTTTCTTTCACATCGTTATCGCCGATTCAAGATCGCCACGTGATGGTCGTTTCATCGAAAAAATCGGAACTTACAACCCCGTTACCAATCCGGCTATTATAGATTTAGATTTAGATCGTGCGGTTCATTGGTTACAAGTTGGTGCGCAACCCACGAACACTGCAAAAAACATCCTTTCTTACAAAGGAGCTTTGATGAAAAACCACTTATTGGGTGGTGTGGCAAAAGGTGCTTTCTCTGAAGAAGAAGCTGAAAAAAGATTTGAAGCTTGGATGAAAGAAAGAGCTAATGCAGTTCAGTCTAAAAAAGATGGTTTGGCAAAAGCAAAAGCTGATGCGAAATCTGCTGCTTTGGAAGCGGAAAAGAAAAAATCAGAAGCTCGCGTAGCAGTTGAAGAAGAAGCTCCGGCTGAAGAAGCTGAGGTAGCAGAATCAACTGAAGAAAACGTTGAAGCTACTGCGGAAGAAACCACAGAAGAAGCTCCGGCAGCGGAAGAAACTTCTGAGGAAGAAAAAACAGAAGAATAATTTCCAATTCGTCTGATGCAGAAAGAAGATTGTTATTACTTAGGTAAAATCACCAAACTTCACGGTTTCAAAGGAAATTTAATTCTGCATTTGGACACGGATGAACCGGAAATTTACGAAAATATGGAATCAGTATTCGTTGAAACAAACGGAATGCTGGTTCCTTTTTTCTTTGAATTTGCTCAGGTTCACGGTGCGCAGAAACTGCTTGTGAAATTTGAAGACACTTCGCCCGAAGAAGCAGAAAAGCTGGTCAATAAAGACATTTATCTGCCGCTGGAAACTTTACCTGAACTGAACGGAACCGATTTTTATTACCACGAAATCATCGGTTTCACACTCTACGACCAAACCAATACCGAAGTCGGCACCATCAAAAACATCAATGACTCGACTGCGCAAGCGCTTTTTGAAGTTGAAATCGACGGAAAGGAAATTCTGATTCCCATCGTGGAAGACTGGATTTTGGAAGTGGATCGCCCTAACAAAGCAATTTTGGTGGAAATCCCTGAAGGTTTGATTGATTTGTATTTGGGTTAATCTTTGTCAACGCCCTCGCTGTACATTTCCATCATCTTCTCGTTTTGTATGTTTAATATTTCTTCCAATTCTTCTTGGGTTACTTTTTTTCCTTTTGTGGGTTCTTGAATATCAATGGATTCTTTTAATACTTCTACATTTAAAGCTTTATATGAAAATCCTTCATTACCACGAGAACAGCCGTTGCTTTTCTCGCTTCAAAACCAAGAATACTTTTTGACTCTTTAGTTATATTCCATTTAAAATCAGTCAATTGACCTTTAATCAAATAATCTTTTCCGTACATGGAAGCTTCTTCCAATAATAAATTATCGGTGGTATTTTTATAAATCTTCCCTCTTCCACCCATCTGAACCGTAGCAATGAATCCGCCTTCCTTCGGTTGGTCATTTCTGATTTATCCAAATATTGAAAAGAAGATTCGCTTCCGTTTACAAATAATTCATAGTATGAATTCAGCAAGACTATCTGTGCCGATTGCTTTTTAACCAGGTTATATTAAGGAATCATTTCATATTCAATTTCAATTGTTCCTGCGCAAAAAGAATCGTGCCAAAAAGGAAAACAAAAAGAATTCGGATGTTTTTAAGTTGATTTTTCATAATTTATTTTTTTAGGTTCAGGCAAAATACAAAAAATACTTTGTAAAGAATACATTATAAAATTCTGCATAATTAAAGTAAATTTGCAACTTATTTCAGAAGTCAATGGAAGAAGAAAAAAGACCGCTCAACTTTCTCGAGCAAATTATAGAAGACGATTTAGCCAATGGTTTAGATAAAAACAAATTGCGATTCCGTTTTCCGCCGGAACCCAATGGTTATCTGCACATCGGGCACGCCAAAGCGATTTGCATCAATTTCGGATTGGGCGAACGCTACAATGCGCCCGTAAATTTACGTTTCGACGACACCAATCCTGCCAAAGAAGAACAGGAATTTGTGGATTCCATCCGTGAAGACGTAAAATGGTTGGGATTTAATTGGGCAGAAGAACGTTTCGCTTCGGATTACTTTGAAACCCTTTACAATTGGGCGATTCAAATGATCAAAGACGGAAAAGCTTATGTCGATGACCAATCTTCTGAATTAATAAATGAACAAAGAAAAACACCTTTCGAACCCGGAATCGAATCG
>Ga0079224_100000335_pt1 | contig 44209 bp, 36 predicted proteins | sample Stecom2015_FD_80414 | JGI IMG/M metagenome (GOLD analysis project Ga0079224, IMG submission 80414) | Agricultural soil microbial communities from Utah to study Nitrogen management - Steer compost 2015 | ecosystem: Environmental > Terrestrial > Soil > Agricultural land | place: USA: Utah... | reverse complement strand
GGTGACGACTACTCCGCGCGGGCCAGCTCGTGGGCCAGCACGTCGGCGAACGTGAACGTGCCCGTCGGCTGGTCGCCCTCGCCGAGCAGGTACAACCGCTTGACGGCGATGAGGATGCCCTCGGCGACGACGTCGCGGAACGCGGGGTCGGACAGCCTCAGCCGGTCCTGCTCGTTCGTCAGGTAGCCGATCTCGACCCGCACCGCGGGGCAGCGGGTGCGCGTGAAGATGTCCCACGTCTTGGGGTGGGTACGGCAGTCCCGCAGCCCGGTCCGTGCAGCCAGCTCGCGCTGGATGTAGCCGGCCAGCAGCTCACCCACCGTGGACGTCGTGCCGTTGCCGGTGCCGAAGTGGAAGCTCGCGACGCCCTGCGCGTGCGGCGAGGAGTTGCCGTCGCAGTGCAGCGACAGGAACAGGTCGGCACCCGCGTCGTTGGCGAACTGCGCACGCTCGACCTCGGACGGGCTCTGTGCGGGGCCGCGCGAGATGAGTGCCTCCATGCCGGTGGCCTTCATCCGCCCTTCGAGCCGGCGAGCCAGGTCCCAGGCGATGTCGCGCTCGACGACGTCGCCCACCGCCACGCCGGGGTCGTCCCCGCCGTGACCGGGGTCGATGACGATGCGCTTGCCACGCAGCCGTGGTCCCGCCTGGCGCACCTGCTCCTGCTCGCGCAGGAACACCGGGCGGCCACCACGGGCACGCGGCGACAGCTGCCGCAGCGCGCGCACCGTCGACGGGCCGCAGATGCCGTCCACCGTCAGCCCGTAGTCGCGTTGGAAGTTCTTCAGACCACGTTCGGTCTGTGCGCCGAAGTGCCCGTCGGGGCGGCCGGCGTTGTAGCCCAGCTCGGTGAGGCGTTCCTGCAACGAGAACACGTCGTCACCGTGGACGGGCGAGGAGATCAGATAGGCCAGCGGCCTGCTGCCGAGGTGGTAGCAGGATCCGCGGAGTGCGCGGTACGTCGCCGGTCCCACGACGCCGTCGGTGATCAGCCCGCGGCGCTGCTGGAACGCCCGCACCGCGTGCTCGACGCGCTCGTCGAACACCGTGTCCGCGGTGTCGGGGGAACCGTTCGAGGGGTGCGAACCGTTCGAGCCGTTGGACGCCATCGCGCCGCCTGCACCTGGAAGCAGGTCCAGGCTCACGAGCATGGACCTGATCTCGGCGACGTCCGCTCCGGTGTCGCCGCGGCGGAGTACCCGCATGCACTCCTCGCTCTACCTTGGGCATCGGCTCGGGACCACGAAATCGTCACCCGATCCGGTGCTTGTTGCTGTGCAAACCAATGCAGGGCGTCCGTAACCCTGCGCCTACCTATTGTGCCTTGTGCTCACTTCACGGGCGCGCAGGCCCGTCTCACGCTGTTCTCACGGGTGGGACGCGCAGGTCCATCCGTCATGACGCGCCGGCGCACATAACCGCACAACCGCCCAGCCGCACAAGCGCACAACGGACGAGCCCGGGACGCCGTGTTCGCGTCCCGGGCTCGTCGACGTGTGATCGGCGAGGATCAGAGCACGTCCGACAGGTCGGACAGCAGCGCAGCCTTCGGCTTGGCGCCCGTGATCTGCTTCACCGGCTTGCCACCCTGGAACAGGATCAGCGTCGGGATCGACATGACCTGGTAGTCGCGGGCGGTGTTCGGGTTCTCGTCGATGTCCAGCTTGGCGATCTGGATCTTGTCCTTGTGCTCGGTGGCGATCTCCTCGAGCACCGGGGCGATCATCTTGCAGGGGCCGCACCAGGTGGCCCAGAAGTCGACGAGCACGGGCTTGTCGTTGGCGAGCACGTCGTCGCTGAAGCTGGAGTCGGTGACCTTGACGGTGTCGGTCATGGTGCCTCTTTCTGTGTCGTTGGGCCTGGTACCTGGGGAAATCGGGTCGTCAGTTGGCCGCAGCGGTGGCGTAGCCGCCGCCCACCATCTCGGCCGACTCGGCGGCCTCGCTGACGTGCGCGTGCTCGGCGAGCCAGCGCTCGGCATCGATGGCCGCGGTGCAGCCACTGCCCGCCGCCGTGATGGCCTGCTGATAGGTGTGGTCCACGAGGTCGCCTGCGGCGAACACGCCGTCGACGTTCGTGTAGGAGCTGCGGCCCTGGGTGAGCACGTAGCCCGACTCGTCGACCGCGACCTGGTCGCGGAACAGCTCGTTCCGCGGGTCGTGGCCGATGGCGACGAAGAATCCGGTCACGTCGAGGGTCGACTCCTCGCCCGTCACGGTGTCGACGAGCTTCAGGCCACTCACGGTGCCGTCGCCCAGCACCTCGGTGACCTGCGAGTTGAGCTGCCAGCGGATCTTCTCGTTCTGCTGGGCGCGCTCGAGCATGATCTTCGAGGCGCGGAACTCCTCGCGGCGGTGGATGATCGTGACGGTCCTGGCGAACTTCGTCAGGAAGGTCGCCTCCTCCATCGCCGAGTCGCCGCCGCCCACCACGGCGATGTCGTGCTCACGGAAGAAGAAGCCGTCGCACGTCGCGCAGGACGACACGCCGTGGCCGAGCAGCTTCTGCTCGCCGGGCACGCCGAGGTAGCGCGGTGCGGCGCCGGTCGCGAGGATCACGGCGCGGGCCGCGTAGCGCGTGCCGTTGGCCGTGACGTACTTGATGTCGCCGGTGAGCTCGAGCTCCTCGACGTCCTCGGTGCGCAGGTCGGCGCCGAACGTCTTCGCCTGCTCGCGCATCTCCTCCATGAGCTCGGGGCCCTGGATGCCGGACCGGAAGCCGGGGTAGTTCTCGACCTCGGTCGTCGTCATCAGGGCGCCGCCGAACTGGGAGCCCTCGAACACCAGCGGCTCGAGCTGTGCGCGCGCCGCATACACGGCCGCGGTGTATCCCGCGGGACCCGACCCGACGATGATCAGGTTCCGAACGTCCTCTGCAGCCACTGGTTTCCTCCGCTTCGATAACGCCTGACACCAGGTCCAACAGCATCGTAGGTGTGCGTGTTCCCGGTGTGGCCCACGCCCGCATGCGAACCGCGGATCGGGCCCGTGCGCTCCCGCGATGTGGACATCCGGACTTCGGCGGCCCCCGGAACTCACGTGCGTTTCACGGCGGGCACACACGACGAGGCCGCCGACTCCGGGTGGGAGCCGGCGGCCTCGTTCGGTCGGTCACGTCCGCCTGGTGCTGCCTCGCGTCAGTTGCGGCCGACGATCTCGTTGAGCACCGGCTGCGGTCCGCAGTCCGGGCTGACCGCGACCATGCGGAACTGGGCCAGCTCGCCGGTCGTGTACAGCACCATGATCGCTTCCTGCCCGTCGATGGTGACGGGACGCACACCCACCGGCTGCTTGCTCGGATCGATACCCGCCTCGGCGACGCAGCTGTCGAGGCGTTCCTTCGTCTGCAGGGTGCCGAAGTCGCGCACCTGGTTGATGTCGTTGACGGCCGCCGAGAGTTCGCCGCGGTCGCTGCTCAGTGCCAGCGGCCCGTCCCCCGTCCCGCTGTCGGGCTGGGAGTTCGGTTGCGACGGCGCGGGCTCGGACGGTGCGGGCTCGGCGACGCCGGGTGTGCTGTCGCCGCCACCCGCCCCCGGGAGCACGACCGCCACGGCGGCCACCGCCGCCGCGGCCACGGCGACGAAGCCCGCGGCCCATCCGGCCTGCTTCTTCCGCCTGCTGCGCGCCCGGTCGAGGCCCACGACGTTGGTGGTGCCCTGCTGTTCGCGTGCGCGCTGCTCGCCGGCGATCGCCGCGTCGAGCCTGGCCGCGACGTCCGCGGGCATCGGCTCGACGGGCTCGTCGGTCAAGGACGACAGGTCCGACGTGGTCGCTTCGAGCGCCTCGATGACCGCGCGGGCCTCCGGGTCGGCGTTCACACGAGGCCACAGCTCGGCGGCTTCGCTCTCGCTCAGCACACCGGCGTGCAGGTCGGCGAGCACGTCGACAGACAGAGCGGACCCGTCCCGATCCGTGAATTCGCCGTTCATCGTCGTCCCTCCCCGTGTTTGCTTTCGTAAGTTGGGACGTCGCCTTCCTCGGCCGGGTTCCGCAGATGCCCGAGAAGTTTCGCGAGTTTGGAGCGACCCCGAGCACACCTGCTCTTGACCGTGCCTTCGGCGATGCCGAGCATCTCGGCGGTCTCGGACACCGAGTACCCCTCGACGTCGACGAGCACGATCGGCGCGCGCTGGTCCTCCGGCAGCTCGTCGAGGGCTTCCTTGATCACCAGCCTGGTCTCCCGCTCGGCCATCGAGTCCCGCGGGACGGCAGGCTCCTGGTGGCCCTGTTCGGGCAGCGGAACGGTCGGCCTGGCCTGCCTGCGGCGGATCCGGTCGAGGCAGGCGTTCACGACGATGCGGTGCAGCCATGTCGTGACCTGCGACTCGGCCCGGAAGTTCGAGGCGGCGCGGAAGGCGGAGATGAACGCGTCCTGCAGGGCGTCGGCTGCTTCCTCCGGATCCCGGACGGTGCGCAGGGCGACGGCCCACATGCGGTCTCGGTGTCTGCGGACGAGCTCGTTGAACGCGTGCGGATCGCCGGCGGCGTGCGCCTTGATCAGATCCGCATCGGTCGGCTCGGCGGTGGGCGCTGTCACCCGGAAGAGATTACTAAGAACGTGCGCATCGCACCGGAGCGCCTCGGGCCGGCATTTCGGACGGGTCGCCGCGACCTGTCCGGCACTCGTGACTCACGGCGGGTCAGGCGGAGGGGAGGAACTTCACCTCGCCGATCTCGGACACGAACTCCGGTTCCTGCCCGCCCAACTTGCTGACCCACACGATCACGTACTGGCTCTGCGCGGGCTTTTCGAGGCTCAACTCGGTGTTGACCTGGTCCATCGTGCCCTTGGCCACCACCTGGGACGCCTCGAGCGGGACGTCCGGGCCACTGGCCGTGCGGATCTCGATCTCCGTGCCGGGGCTGTCGCCGACGATCCGCACCTTGGCCAGGTCGACGGGCTCGTCGAACGTCGCCATCAGGCCGACGCCGCTCTTCAACGCGGGCAGCTGCTGCTGGTACATGTCGGTGCGCCACACGGTGCCGGGGTCGCCGTCGGTGGTGAGCTGGGCGTCCTCGGGACTGTCGCCCTCGCCCTCGGGGTTGTAGACGGTGATCTCGGACGGGGCCACGGGCTGTCCGGTCTGCACCTGCTGGTTGCCGCCGTTACCGCCGTTGCCGCCGGACTGGCCCTCGTTCTGGGTCGGTGTCGGATCGGCGAGGTTGACCGGCGGTCCCGAGGTGTCGGAGTCGTCCTGGAAGAAGCTGATGGCCATCATGCCGAGCCAGGCCAGCACGCCGACCGCTGCGCAGACCAGCACGGTGACGCCGAGTGCGAGCTTGCGCCTGCGTGCCTTGTCGGTGGTGGGCTTCTTCGTGGTCCACACGGTGCCGTCGGACTCGGACGGCTCGGGTGGCTGCTTGGCGCGTTCGGCCGCCTCCGCGGCCTGGTCGAGGGCGCGCAGGATCGCCGCGGACGTGCGGATGCCGCCGTGGTCGCCGTCCTCGATCGTGCGGACCGACAGCGCCGACAGTTCCTGCGGGACTCGTGGCTGGAGCGACTTGGCCGGCACGATCCGCCCGGTCGGCGACTTCGGCGCGGGCGGCAATGCGGGCGGCCCGCCCGGCAACGCCCACCGGCCGGTGAGCAGCAGGTACAGCACGGAGCCGAGCGCCTTGACGTCGTCGCGCAGCGTCGCGTCGGGAAGCGGTCCGGGGAAGGCGAGGCGCAGCCTGCCGTCGGGGGTGAGCCGGAGCCGCTGAGGGTGGTCGATGCCGAGCACGAGGCCGGACTGGTGGGCCTGGTCGACCGATTCGGCGAGGGCACGCACCATCCGGGCGGCCGCTCCCGGTTCGACGGGGCGTTCGGCGACCAGGTCGATGAGGTCGGTGCCCTTGGTCCACTCGGCGACGACGATGCCGAGCAGCCCCTCGCTCGAGGAGATGCCGCTGCCGAGGCTGAGCACGTCGAGCACGCGGGCCACACCGGGGTGTTCGAACGTCGCCGCGTGGGCCGCGCGTTCGAGGGTGCGCCTGCCGAGGAGCGCGGCCTCGGGGTCGGCGGGGTCGCCGACGAGCATCGTCAGTGCGACGTCGCGGCGGAGCTGACCGTCGCGTGCGCGCCACAGGTGGGCGCCCGCGCGTTCGTCGATACCGAACTGTGCCAGCAGCCGGTAGCGGCCGTCGCCGACGACTCCGCCGGGCGCCAGCGCACCACGCTGCGCTCTCGTGCCCATCCGGCCTGACCCCCTACTTCGGTTCCTGCTCCGGTGATCTCTCTAGAAGAGGGTACGTGAACACGCCCCGCGAGCGGCCCATCAGCCGCGCCGGATCAACCGGGTGACCCTCCTGGTCACCGGAGCGAGTTCATCCACCTTGAGTGCCATCAGCACGCCGAACGAAACCCCCATTCCGACGATGCCCTGCAGGATCAGCGTCACCCATGCGCCGAGAATCGAGCCGAGGAAGTCGGGCACGAGGTAGCCGGTCCCGGCGGCGGCCGCCGCACCGAGGACGCTCGCCACGACGGTGAAGAGGATGACGCCGACGACGCGCTTGCTGCGGAGGTTGCCGAGCTTGACCCACAGCCACACCTGGCCGAGGACGGCGCCGACGACGAACACCAGCGAGTTGACCATCATCACGCCGAGCACGACCTGGGTCGGCGACAGCAGTCCCTGCGCCAGATACAGCAGCGGTATCTTCACCGCCGTCATCACGACCATGATCAGCGTGGGCGTGCGCGAGTCCTTCATGGCGTAGAACACGCGCATCTGCAGCATCACGAGCGCGTAAGGCAGAAGGCCGAACGCGCTGACCGCAAGCGCTTGCCCCAGGCGTTCGGCGTCCTCGACCGAGCCCTTGCCGAGTGCGAAGAGGGCCACACCGATGGACGTACCGGCCACCGCCATGACGGCGGACACCGGCAGCAGCATGAGGGTCGTCAGCCGCGAGCCGTAGGACAGGTCGCCGACGAGCCTGCGATGGTCGCCGTCGGCAGCCGCCCTGCTCATCTTCGGCATCAGCGCCGTCAGCAGGGACACGCCGATCACGCCGTAGGGCAGCTGGAACAGCAGCCACGCGTTCGAGTAGATCGACGCACCACCGGCCGCACCTGCGGTGAGCACCCTTGTGTTGACGACCATGCCGACCTGGCTCACCACGACGTAGCCGAGGATCCACGCGGCCAGCCCGCCGAACTCCTTGAGCCGCTCGTCGAGGCCGAAGTTCCACTTGAACCGGAATCCGGACCTGCGCAGCGCGGGGATGAGGAACAGTGCCTGCGCGGTCATGGCCGACAGCACGCCGAGGCCGAGTACGAGGACCTGCGGGTCGGTCATGCTCGTCGGCACGATCGTCGGATCCCCCGGCACCAGGGCGAACGCGACGATCGTGACGATGATGACCAGGTTGTTGATCACGGGTGCCCATTGGGCGGGCCCGAAGATCTGTTTGGCGTTGAGCACGGCCGAGAGCACGGCGAACAGCCCGTAGAACAGCAGGCCCGGCAGCAGCAGGTAGGCGAACCACGTCGCCAGCTGGGGGTTAGCGTCCCCGGAGTCGTCCATGAGCAGCGAGGTCAGCCACGGCGCGGCCGCGGTCGAGAGCACCGTGCCGATACCCAGGATGGTCACGGCCATCGTGATCAACCGCTGTGTGTACGACTCTCCGCCGTCGGGGTCGTCCTGCGATCGCACGAGCAGCGGTACGACAACGCTGGTCAACACGCCGCCGAGGAGCAGCTCGTTGATGATCAGCGGCATCGTGTTGGCGACCGTGAAGGAGTCGTAGAGCACACCCAGCGTCGCCACCCACGCCAGCAGCACCTTCCACAGGAAGCCGGTGATGCGGCTGGTCATGGTCGCGATCGCCATGCGGCCCGTGGCCTTGGCCAGCGAGACCTTCTTGGCCGCGGGCTTCTCCTGCGGCTCGTCGACGCCGACGGCGGGCAGGCGTTCGCCGATGTCGGTGTGCCGCGGACCGTCGAGGATCCGCGGCATCATCTGCGTCGCGAGCTCGTCGTACGGGCCGCGCACGTCCGGGTCGACGCCCGGCCAGCGCGCCGACCTGCGCGGGATGTAGACGGTGGCGTCCGGTTCGCGCGGCGGCGGTGGCGGGGTCGGCCTGCCCTGGTTCAGCGGCCTGCCCTGCTCGGGTGCCTGTCGTTCGTCGCGGCTCCACGGGCGCACGGGGCCGCGCCGGGTGTCCTCCGGCGGCCTGCCGCGGCGCGGCGGTTTCCGTCGCGGATCCCGGGGCAGCGGCTCGTCCTGTGGTGGCCAGCGGTCACCCGGTGCGGGCGGCGGTGGCTGCTGCGGCAGGGGCTGCGCGGGTGACGGTGCCGAAGACGGCGCTTGCGAAGACGGTGCCGGTGAAGACGGTGCCGGTGAAGACCCAGACGCGTGCGACGTCGGCCGGCCGGGCGCCTCCGCGGGCGGCACGCCCTGAGGGGGTTGCCTGCGCGGCGGTCCGGCAGGTCCGGGCGGTGGCGGCGGTTGACGACGCTGTGCCGAGCGGTCCGGTGCTCCTCGTTCCGGTGGTGCCGGGCGGTCGGCGGGCGCGGGTCGCTGCCCGCGCGGACGTTCGGGAGGTGGTCCCGGCCTCCGAGGTGGCTGCCCTCCGGGAGCGGGACCGGGAGGGTGCGGCGGACGTCCCTCCGGCGGACGTCCCTCCGGGGGTGCCTGCGGTGGCCGCGGCGCGCGTGGTTGCGGCTCGGGTTCGGGTGCAGGCCCGCGCCGGTCGGCGGCCTCGGGCGGGCGGTGTCCGTTCCTGCGAGGCTCGTCGGGAACGGCGGGGCGGGCCGGCTCCGGAGCCGATGGGTACTCCGGAGTCGCCTGCTGTGGGGCGCGCGGTGGGCGCGGGGCGTGTGGCGGCTGACCTGGTTGGGCGCTGTCCGGGCGTTCGTGCTGGTCGGCGGCGTGCCGGGGCGCATCCTCGCCCGGGTCGTCGACGTCCGGCCACGAAGCGACGCGTTCCCCCTCGCGTCCTGCCGGCCCCCCTGGCCTTGCCGGTCCTCCCGGCCTCCCCCCGTGTTCGGGTGGCCGGCCCGGCTGTCTGTCCAACGCGTGCCCCATCAACTCGGCGTCAAGCTCGGTCGATTCAGGGTAATGCGCGGCGACGTAAAACTCAGGTCGCCTCTGCGTCGGAGCCGTCCCCGTCACCCTTGCGCCTGACGCGCCGGACGATGCGCCTGCCCGACAGCAGCACGAGCGCCACGCCGGCGACGATCGTGATGACGACCGTCACGGTCGAAAGTTCCGTCGACGACAGCTCGAGTTCGGCGGGCTGGCCCAGCGGGGTGCCCTGGGGAGTGGTCAGGTTCACGGTGAGCTTGAACCGGCCCGAACGCAGCGTCTCGGCCGGCACCTGCGGGCTGATCGTGCTGTTGGCCGACAACGTCTGCACCGGGATGTGCGCCGGCCGCAGTCCCGCGATGTTCTCCAGCTGGAGGCGGACGCGGATCTCGACCGGAAGGTCGTTGCGCACGCTCACCGGCAGCGGCGCGGACTCCGAACCGCGCAGCACGGGCTGGGCGAGGGTGGCGACGCTGACGTGGCCGGTGAGCTCCCGCAGCTGTTCGTCGGCCAGTGTGGCGGCCGACAACGCGGCGCGGGGGCGGTCCTCCCACGTGACGGAGGTCGCGCGGATCACGGCGTTGTGCAGTGGCTGGAGCAGCTGGGCCGGTCGCACCTGCCTGGCGGGATCGACGCTCATCGCCCGCTGCAGGTCGGCGGTGGTCGCCTCGGTCGCCGACAGCGAGTCGATCAGGTCGGCGTCCAGCGCGGCGGAGGCGGTGCCGCTGCCCGACGGCTCCGGTGGCGTGACGCCCTCCGCGGGTGCGGCGAGCACGTCGTCGAGCGCGGTGGGGGTGAGCATCCGCGCGCGGGTGAGCTGGGTGTAGGAGTCGAGGAACGCGGTGAGTTCGCCGGTGGTGGCCGAGATCCGCGGGGGCGGCGAGACGATGACCGGTCCTGCCGGCTGCTCACCGAGGCCGCCCCGGAACGCCAGCGCGGCGATGCCGTTCTGGGTGGCCACCTCGGTGTCGTCGACGGCCGTGAGGTTGCCGCCCGTGGCCGGCGATCCCGTGAGCGCGGCGGAGACGAGCGGGTCGTAGGTGATCTTGCGGGCGCCGCCTCCCGCGGAGCCGATGTGGGAGACGCGGCCGATGTCCTCGGGGCTCGCGTCGGCACGCACGGGCGGGGTCAGGAACGTGTTCGCGCCAGCCGAGGAGGCGGCGTCGAGCGCGTCGCGGGTCAGCGAACCGCTCGTCCACACGACTCCCTGCCGCGGCTGCACACCCGTCTTCTGCAGGATCGAAGCCCCGCCCAGCGCCATCCCGACCAGCCCGGCGTCACTGTCGACCCTGGCCAGCGTGCCCAGATCGGCGTCGGCGTAGGGCATCTGCACCACGCAGTGGGCCGACACCAGCGACCGCAGCCGCTCGAGCCAGCGGCCCGCGTGCTCGGCGCCGCTGCCCGGCACGTCGCCGTGGTCGGTGCGCACGCGGTAGCCGCCGGACATCTGCTCGACGGTGTCCAGCAGTTCGGGGTCGATCGCGAAGCACATCGAGCCGAACAGCGCCGCGTCCTGCTGTTTGGCCAGCGCGGAAGCCACCAGCGCGTCGAGCCTGCCACCGGGTGCGAGCGCGGTGCCCAGTTCGTCGTCGGAGAGCACGAGCGTGTCGTCGTGCGGGTCGGACAGCACGCGGGGGCGCTGTGCGGTGATCGGCCACAGCAGCGACGTCCTGGCCGGTTGCGCCTCGCTCGGCGGGTCGATCACCGGCAGCATGAGGTTCATCGAGGCCAGCCGCGCCGGACCGCCGTAGGCGGGCGTGCCGTTGACGTTCAGTAGCAGCGGATACACGCCGGGCGAGCCGAGCGGCAGGTCCGTGGCGGGCACGTCGAACTCGACGGGCGCCGACTGGCCCGGCGACAACGAGTCGGCGAGCGTGATCCACTCGGTCATCCCGGCGTCGGCGGGCGGCGGCTCGGTCGTCGCCTCCTGGAACTGGGCCGCCGACTGCACGGGCTGGCCGGTCTGCAGGCGAGCGACGACCTCGGAGATCTCTCTGTCGCCGGTGTTGGTGACCGTGCCCGTCACCCGCACCCGGTTCTCGCCCTCGCCGGCGGTGAGGATGCGGGGCTCGAACGAGTTGATGCCGAGCGTCAGCAGGTCCGGTTCGTCGAGCTGCTGCCCGTGGGCGGGCGCCTGGGCCAGCAGCCCCTGCGCGAGGAGGAAGGCCAACGCCAGCGCGAACGCGCTGAACCTGCTCACTACTCGCCGCCTCCGTACCTATCCGAACGGGTGCCTATTCGAACAATTCCCGTGCCTTGCGCACGAGCTTGCGCTCGTCGGTGTAGGCGAGCCGTGAGTCCAGTTCGTCGAGCGGAACCCAAGCCACTTCGGTGACTTCGACATCCTCGTCCGACAGCTCGCCGCCGTCTGCTTCGAGGAGGAAATGATGCACCGTCTTGTGGATGCGCCTGCGCTCGGCCACGAACCAGTAGTCGATGGAGCCGAGCGGACGGACGACCCTGGCGATGATGCCGGTCTCCTCCCGAACCTCGCGCACGGCAGTCTCCTCGACCGTCTCACCGTCCTCGATGTGGCCCTTCGGCAGGGACCACAGGAGACGTCCGTGCCGGTTCAGCCTGCCGATGAGTGCGGCGTGGGCATGAGCCCGGTCGACCACGAGACCTCCCGCTGAGGTCTCGCTGACGGTGGTCATCCGTCGCCCGCGACGCCGCCGCGACCGGCGTCGCGGTGTGGCATCACCGGAGCGACCGGCCGATCCAGGCATGCTGCGATGCTAGATCACCGGCCCGCACCGGTAGGCTGGCTTGCTGTGTCCGTGTTGAACCGATTCGCCCGTCGGGGCGCAGTCGCGGAGGTCGCCCAGGCGTGAATCAGACCGCCGTGAATCCCACCGAAGCCCAGCTCCGCGCGAAGAAGGAGGCGCAGCGCAACGCCGTCGCCGAGCTGTTGCGCGTCTCCCCGGTCGCCGACGATCTGGCCAAGCGGTTCGCCGAGGCCGGCCACACGCTGTACCTCGTCGGAGGGAGCGTGCGCGACGCGCTGCTGGGCCGCCTGTCGTCGGACCTGGACTTCACCACCGACGCGCGGCCGGAGCGCATCCAGAAGCTGGTGTCCGGATGGGCCGAGGCCGTGTGGGACACGGGTATCGAGTTCGGCACCGTGGGCGCGGCCAAGGGCGGCGTGCAGCTGGAGATCACCACCTTCCGCGCCGACGTCTACGACCGGGTCAGCCGCAACCCCGAGGTCTCGTTCGGCGACACGATCGAAGGCGACCTGGTGCGCCGCGACTTCACGGTCAACGCGATGGCGATCGAGCTGTCGACGAAGACGTTCGTCGACCCGCACGGCGGCATGGAGGCGCTGGCGGCGAAGACGCTGGACACTCCGGCCACTCCGGAGGAGTCGTTCGCCGACGACCCGCTGCGGATGCTGCGGGCCGCACGCTTCACCGCGCAGCTGGACTTCACGCCCGCGGAGCGTGTGGTGACGGCCATGAAGGACATTGCGGGCGAGCTGGAACGGATCACCGCCGAACGCGTGCAGGCCGAGCTGTCCAAGCTGATGCTCGGTGCCGTGCCGCGGCGTGGGCTGGAGCTGATGGTCGACACCGGCCTCGCCGACATCGTGTTGCCCGAGGTGCCGGGTATGCGCCTGGCGATGGACGAGCACCACCAGCACAAGGACGTCTACCAGCACTCCCTGACCGTGCTCGACCAGGCGATTGACCTGGAGACCACGCACGAGCCCACGTCGGAGCCGGACCTGGTGCTGCGTCTGGCCGCGTTGTTGCACGACATCGGCAAGCCCGCGACGCGCAAGTTCGAACCGGGCGGGGGCGTGAGTTTCCACCACCACGAGGTCGTGGGCGCCAAGATGGCCCGCAAGCGTTTGCGTGCCCTGCGCTACTCGAAAGAGGTGGTGCAGGACGTCTCGCAGTTGGTGTACCTGCACCTGCGGTTCCACGGATACGGCAAGGGCGAGTGGACCGACTCGGCGGTGCGGCGCTACGTCAACGACGCCGGACCGCTGCTGACCCGGCTGCACAAGCTGGTGCGCGCCGACTGCACCACGCGCAACCGGCGGAAGGCGACGGCGCTGCAGCGCACCTACGACGACCTCGAGGCGCGGATCGCCCGGATCGCCGAGGAGGAGGACCTCAAGCGGGTCCGCCCCGACCTCGACGGCAACGAGATCATCCGCATCCTCGGCGTGGAACCGGGGCCGATCGTCGGCAAGGCGTGGAAGCACCTCAAGGAGCTGCGCCTGGACCGCGGTCCGCTCGAACACGACGAGGCCGTCGCCGAACTCCGCCGCTGGGCCGCCGAACAGGGCATCGACCCGGCGGAGTGACCGCTCAGGCGCGTTCGAGGGCGCCGGATTCGACGTGGGCGCCGATGGGCCGGGGAAGCAGGTAGGCCACCGCGCCACCCGGTAGCGGGCCCCACGGCGCGGTCACGCCGGTCAGCACGTGCAGCGGGCGCGTGACGACGAACGTGCGCAGGTCCGACTCCCGCTCGAACGTCAGCGACGTCTCCGGGAACGGCGTCCGGTCCGGGTGCAGCAGGTTGCCCTGTTCGTTGCCGAACCTGCGAAGCCGGGTGCCGACGGGCAGGGTGACCATGCGCTTGTTGCGGTAGAACGGCAGCGGCGGTTCGCCCCGCAACGGCTGGATCGGCCAGTCCGTCGGGTGTTCCTGCACGGCCGACGTTCCGCCGCCCATCCGTCCCGGCACCAGCAGCAACGCGCCGAGCAGCGCCTCGGCCGCCTCGTGCACCCGGCCGAAGTACCGCGGCTCGACGGGAGCTCCTTCGGCGTACCTGGCGACCTCCCAGCCGTCGGCCGCCCGGTGCAGGCACCACACGTCGTCGGCCGTTTCGCCGATGCGGAACGCCGACTCGGGAACGCCGTACTCGGCGAGTCGCAACCGCAGCGCGGTCAGCACCTCCGAGGCACGCAGCCGCCTGGGTTCCGCACCGCGCTGCACCTTCGTCACCGTGCTCGGCTCGGCGACGTCCTCCGGCGCGCGCGGCGGACGCGGCTTGCCGAGCAGCTCGGCCTCCGCGGTCGCCCGCACCGACCGGCTCGCGTATGGCACGGCGTACTGGTTTGCCCTGATCGCGTCGAGCAGCTCGGGCTCCGGGGGCACCCCGTACTTGCGCAGGTAGTGCGGTACGGCCGCGGGCCAGATCCACGTGCCGTCGGTGTGGAACGCATCGGGCACGTCGGGCGGCGCGCCCTGCGGGGCGAACAGGTCGCGCAGCCCACCCTGCCTGGCCAGCACCACCGGAGCCCGGAACAGGTAGCCGAGTACCCGCGGGATCTCCTCCTGCGGCAGCGGCGGGCGGTTCACGACGGGCTGGCCGCCCTCGCCGGTGCCGTCGACCACGCGGGCGTGCCGGAACTCGACGTCCAGCGGCGTGCCCGCCTTCGCGGCCAGCCACGCCGGCGGATCCTTGCGGGGGAAGTACTCGAGCTCGGCGTCGTAGGTGCGCGCGGTGCGCCTGCCCGCGGGCGGCAGCTGCCACGCGGGCTCGGACGAGGTGTCGAAGTCGAAGTCGAAGTTGCGCTCGGTGTCCAGCGAGTAGGTGCCTTGGAACCAGGTGCCGTTCTCGGGCGTGTACATCGCCGAGCGCAACTGCGACAGCAGCTGGCCGAGCTGGGGCGGAGCCGACAGCGACACGGCGGTGTCCTCGCCCGCGTCGGCCTTCACCTCGAGCTCGGAGTAGTCGCCGACCTGCCGGAACTGGGCGGCCACCCGCCGCCAGCCGGTGGGCAGGAAGCCGAGCATCGTGCGGCCGATGGCCTTCAGCAGCGTCTGGACGTCACCCGTGCCCGGCTCGGACCGCGGGGTGTCGGCGGCGGCGAAGTCGTGCCGTTCCTGCCACAGCGCGGTGATGGTGTCCGGGTCCTGGACGCGCGTGGTGAAGTCGGTGAGGCCGAGGTCGCGGGCGCGCCGCTCGTCGCCGCCGGTCCAGCGCAGGACCAGCTCGCCGTCCTCGGAGGACGGTTCGACGAGGTACGGCTCTTCGTCGTGCAGGCAGTAGGTGTGCAGGGCGAACGTCGCGGGCGCGTCGGCGGCCGGGACGACCTTGCCGCGCGTGCCGTGGGCCTCGGTGTCGAAGTCCTCGGGGGGTTCCTCGCCGGGCAGCGGGGTCAGCAGCACACTCGAGTCGGCCGTCGACCGTTGTGCCCGGAACATCCCGCCGTCCCACAGCGCGTACAACCCGTCAGGACGGTCTGCGACTTCGACTCGATAACGCACGTGGTCGCCCCCTCGGCTCGATCAACGCGGGTTCCCCTCCCGCGGCTTCGCGCGGGCTTCACTGTATCGACACGTGCCGGTTCGGCCAGGTGGACCGGCGATTCGGCGAGGCCTCACCCTAGCGGGTGAGCTGTGACACCGAGGCATGATCCGCCCACTTACCGCAACTTGCGCTTCGGGTCCATAGCGACGTTGGCGACGCCGCAAAGTGAACCCTCCGCGACCCACCGCCACCCACGTGGGTGGGATCATGGCTCACGTGCAAGCGGACTCCGAGGTTGAACCTGGAACCCTGCTGGTCGCTGCTCCCACGATGTTCGACCAGAACTTCCGGCGGACGGTCGTGTTCGTCATCGACCACAGGGACGAGGGAACGCTCGGTGTCGTGTTGAACAAGCCGAGCGAGGTGCCGGTCAACGAGGTGTTGCCGGGCTGGGGTTCGCACGTCGTCGAGCCGGAGTCGGTGTTCGTCGGCGGTCCGGTCGAGAAGAAGACCGCGTTGTGTCTCGCCGCCCTCCGCACGGGTGAGGACGCCGAGCAGCTGCAGGGCGTGATTGCCGTCCGCGGTCCGGTGGCCCTTGTCGACCTCGACGCGGATCCGGACAGCCTGGTCAGCAAGGTGCGCGGCATGCGGGTGTTCGCCGGGTACGCCGGATGGGACGCGGGGCAGCTCGCCGCCGAGATCAACCGCGGTGACTGGCTGATCGTGCCTGCCCTGCCCGGCGACGTGCTGGCCACGCCGAACCGCGACCTGTGGGCGCACGTGCTCCGCAGGCAGGGCCTGCCGACCGCACTGCTGGCCACCCACCCGGGAGACCTCCAACTGAACTGACCCGTGTTGCGGGTCGGGGACCCGTGTTGCGCTTCCAGGACCGCGTGTTGCGGATTCCGGGGCCCGTGTTGCGCCCCCAGGGACGCGTGTTGCATCCGGCAGTGGCGCGGTCGCCGATGTCGTCACCCCGGTTCGACCTCCCCCGGTTCCACCGCACCGAGCAGTGCCGCGATGTCGGCGCCCGCCGCGACGAGGGCGACCGTGCGGCTGGCGAGGTCGGTGAGCCTGCCCTGCAGCGCCTCGAGGGGGCCGTCGACGTCGCCGAGCGCGCGGACGGTTTCGACCGTGGCGCGGACCGCGGGGATGCCGTAGCCCGCCGCCCGCAACGCGGCGGTGATGCGTGCCTCGCGGATGACGTGCTGGCGATACCGCCGGGCGCCGTACGACGTCACCCGCTCCGGCAGGACGAGCCCCTCGCGTTCCCAGAACCGCAACGTCGACGTGCGGACGCCGAGTGCCTCCGCCAGCTCACCGATGGACATCGCGTCGGCGGACGTTTCCTTCGCGTCGGACTCGGTGCTGGGCTCGGACTCGGTGCTGATCGCGCGGAGTGCGGCGACGGCCTCCAGTGCCTCGGTGCGCAGTCGAGTCAGGTCGACGTGGAGTGCGCTGACGAGGGCGGCGGCCTCGTCGAGCGGCAGGGTGCGCACCTCGCGCAGGGTTCGCCGGGCGGTGACGGGTCCGACGGCCGTCGCGAGTCCGCGGTAGGCGCGCAGGGCTACGAGGTGCCGTCCGCCGAACCGCCGGTAGTTGTTGCTGCCCCGTTCGGCGGGCGGCAGTACGCCGAGGTTCTCGAGATCGCGGACCTGCTGGGGGCTGTAACCCGAGGCAGCCGCGAGTGCCGCGGTGGTCAGCGGGCGGTCACCTCCGGTCGAACCCTCCATAAGCACTTCAATAACAGACTTGAGCCATGACTATCGACGACATTCTCGAACTCGTCCGTTTGCTGCCGGGGTCGCTCGTGCTCTCCCCGGAACCGGGTGGCGCATACCCGCGGATCGCGTGGGGCGACCACTTCTTCCACTACGCCCCCGACGGGCAGGTTCCGCAGCGCACACAGCCCTACGCCACGATCGTCACGAAGGACTACCCGGACGACTGCGCGTCCCGGCTCGACGTCGACGGCCGGTGGCGGGTCAACGTCCGCGTCCCGCGCGAGCGGTTCGCCGAACTGCTGGGCCGGCAGCCAAGGACTGTGGACTTCGACGGTGTCGACCTCGCCGCCGTCGACACGGTGCTGCCGCATCCCGTCTATGCGCATGCCGGGTTGGTGTCGGTCGTCAACCCGGGCAAGCGCACGGAAGAGCTCGTGGCCGGCCTGCTGCGGGACGCACATCACCGCGCCATGGCCGCCGCGAGCAGGCGGGCGGCCACGTGAGCACGGCCGGATGAGCACGGCCAGAGCGCAGCGAGCTCAGCCGCCTGCAGCAGGCAGGTCATCGTTCTACGCTGGGAAAATGCGCCGTCTGTTGCTCGCGATGCTCGCCGTTCTCGCCGCCGCGTTCGGGGCCTTCGTGGTCGGGATGCGTCGCGAGTCGCCGGTTCTGCAGGACCGGGTGCGGCGGTTCAGCAAGAACTACATGACGCCGGCGGTGCTGCCGACCGCGGGCCGGGCGGGACAGTCCAACGGCGTGGTGCATCACCGCGGCCGCAGGAGTGGCCGGGAGTACTCCACGCCGGTCACGCCGGTGGCGATCACCGGCGGCTTTCTCATCGCACTCCCCTACACCGCCCGGGTCGACTGGGCGCGCAACATCCTCGCCGCGGGCAGGGCGAGGGTGGATTTCGACGGCCGTGGTCACGAGGTCACCGACCCGGTCGTCGTGCCCTTCGCCGAGGTGGCGCACCTGCTTCCGCGGGGGTCCAGGATCGCGGCGAAGGTCTTCGCGTTGGAGGAGTTCCTGCTGCTGCGAACGGTCGACGGAGAGTCGTAACAGCTCTTATATAATCCCTGTTACAGTCGTCGGATGACCGAAGGCATCCCGGACAGCGACGATCCGACCGACGTCGGCTTCTGGCGACCCCTGCGACGGCTGCAGGACGCCATGGACGCCGAGATCGCCCGGCTCTACGCCGAACGCGGTGTCGACGTCCGGCCGCGGCACACCATGCCGCTGATCCGCCTCGGCAGGCGCGGGCCGATGACCATCCGCAGGCTCGCCGAAGCCACGGAGGTCACGCATTCGGCGATGAGTCAGACGGTCGCCTCGCTGCGGGGCGACGGGCTCGTCACCACGCGGCCGGGACCGGACGCGCGCACCCGGGTCGTCGAGCTCACCGAAGCCGGGCGCGAGCTGCTGCCGTTTCTCGAGGCCGAGTGGCGCGCCACGGAGGAGGCGATCGCCGAGCTGGACGCCGAACTGCCGTACTCCCTCACCCGGGTCGTGGCGGACATGGCTGCCGCGCTCGAACGCCGCCCGTTCCGCGACCGCATCGCGGATCGGCTGCCGGATGCGCCGTGAGCCTGCTCGGCGCGCTCGTCGACGTCCGTCCGCTTCGGGCCAGCGCGAATTTCCGCAGGCTGTGGATCAGCACCTCGGCCTCGACGTTCGGCCAGCAGGTCGCGGTCGTCGCCGTGTTGGCACAGGCGTGGGAGCTGACGGGCAGTTCGTTCGCGGTGGGCGCGGTCGGCCTGGCGCAGGCGATCGGCATGTGCGTGTGCGGCATGGTCGGCGGGTCACTGGCCGACGCGGTGGATCGGCGCAGACTGGTCGTGCTGACGACGCTCGGCCAGACCTGCGCCGCAGCGCTGCTGGCCGTGCAGGCCGTGGCTGGCGTGCGGTCGTTCGCGCTGATCCTGGCGCTGGTCACCGTGCAGGGAGCGCTGACGGGCCTCGGGGCGCCTGCGCGCCGCACCTTCGCCGCGAAGCTGCTGCCCGGTGAACAGCTGAGTGCGGGGCTGGCGTTGTCGAGTCTGAGTTTCCAGGTCGCGCTGCTGGTCGGCCCCGCGTTGGGTGGGCTGATCACCGCGGCGGCAGGCGCCGGCGGTGCGTATGCGCTGGACGCGGCGTGTCTGCTGGTGGCGGCCTACGGTGTGGGGCGACTCCCCGCGATGCGCCCGGACGGTGGCGAGCGTCCGGGGCTGCGGTCGATCGTCTCGGGAGTGCGGTTCGTCGCGACGAACCCGGTGCTGGGCGGCTCGTTCCTGACCGACGTGCTGGCGACGGTGCTGGCCATGCCGGTGGCGCTGTTCCCGGCGATCGCCGCGGAGCGGTTCGACGGCGACCCGCGGATGATCGGCTGGTTCCTGTCGGCCATCGCCGTGGGCGGACTGGCCGCGGGGCTGGCTTCGGGCACCTTCACGCGGATGCGCAGGCTCGGCGCGGTGCAGGTGGCCGGATCGCTCGCGTGGGGTGTGGCGCTGGCCGGCTTCGGCCTGGCCGACACGCTGTAGGTGGCGCTCGGGTGCCTGGCGGTCGCGGGAGCCGGGGACGTCGTGGCGGTGGTCTCGCGCGGGGCGACGACCCAGCTGGCGACGCCGGACTCGCACCGGGGCCGGGTGAGCGGCATCGAGTTCATCCTGGGGGCTGCGGGGCCGGACGTCGGGAACTTCCGTGCGGGCAGCGTCGCCGGGATGACGTCGGCCCCGGTCGCGGCCGTGTCCGGTGGGGTGCTGTGCGTGGCGGGCCTGCTCACACTCGCGGCGGCCAACCGCCCCCTGCGTACCTACGAACGCCCGTGAGCAAAACCCCCGAGGGCCCCATAGTTGCGTTGAACGCGACTATGGGGCCCACGGGTGCAAAAAACCAGTAGGTCAGGCGTTGCCGGCGAGGGCGCCGCAGCCGCCTCCGCCGCACGCGCAGCCACCGCATCCGGCGGGCTCGGGCTCTGGGGCCGGCACAGCCAGCGCGGCGCGGTTGCCGAGTGCGCCTCCACCCGCGACCAGGGCGAACATGCCGATGAGGCCGATCACGGCCGCGATCACCGTGCCCCAGACGTTCGGCATCACGAAGCCGGCGACGCCGGCGGCCACACCCACGGCGCCCGCGACGACGGTCGGCAGTCCCGCGACCCGGTTGGCCACGCGGAAGGCCTCGTCGCTGCGCAGTGTCGCCCGCGTGCGTACGCCCGCGCCGCGGTCGCGGGGCAGCTTCTCCCTCAGGCCGAGGTAACCGCCCCAGCCGACCAGGATGCCGAGCAGTGCGGGAATCAACGCAACGACGATCACGACCTCGAGAATACGCCGCGCAGTGCGGTCGCCTTGTCGACACCCGAACCGGCTGTGCCCGGCGTCATGTCCGTGCGAGGCCCGTGTCGGGCCCGCGCAGCGCCTCGGCGGTGCCCGCCACCGAAAACCGGGTGAAGCCGGCAGGTACCATAGAAGGGTGAATTCGGCGAGCCTGCTCCTTAGCGGGCCGCGCTGATCTGACGCAGACCGGCGCGGCCAACCCCTCATGCCTCCATGGCTGGGGGGTCGATTGCTTTTCGGGGCCTCGAGTCCCGACGACGAGAACGAGCCTGCAGGCGGCCACACGAGTGCGGAAAGGTTCCGGCGATGACAGAGGGCAGCGACACGACCCCGGCGCAGCGGTACAACGCGGCGCTGGCCGGGCAGATCGAGCGGCGCTGGCAGGACTACTGGGCCGACCACGGCACGTACCACGCGCCGAACCCGGTGGGACCGCTCGCCGACGAGTCCGCGCCGTTGCCGTCGGACAAGCTGTTCGTGCAGGACATGTTCCCGTACCCGTCGGGCACGGGCCTGCATGTCGGGCATCCGCTCGGTTTCATCGGCACCGACGTCTTCGCGCGGTTCAACCGCATGATCGGGCGCAACGTGCTGCACACGATGGGGTTCGACGCGTTCGGTCTGCCCGCCGAGCAGTACGCCGTGCAGACGGGCACCCACCCGCGCACGACCACCGAGGCCAACATCGAGCGGTACATGAGCCAGATCCGCCGCCTCGGCTTCGGGCACGACGAGCGCAGGCGGCTCGCGACCACCGACATCGAGTTCTACCGGTGGACCCAGTGGATCTTCCTGCAGATCTTCAACTCGTACTACGACACCGAGCAGGACAAGGCGCGTCCGATCGCCGAGCTGGAGAAGCAGTACGCCTCCGGTGAGCGCGCCACGCCCGACGGCCGCGCCTGGAGCGAGCTGTCGGCCACCGAACAGCGGGAGATCATCGACGAGCACCGGCTCGTCTACATCTCCGAGGCGCCCGTGAACTGGGCGCCGGGGCTGGGCACGGTCGTCGCGAACGAGGAGGTCACGGCCGAGGGCCTGACCGAGCGGGGCAACTTCCCGGTGTTCCGCAAGCCGCTGCGCCAGTGGATGATGCGGATCACCGCCTACGCCGATCGCCTCGTCGACGACCTGGAGCTGCTGGACTGGCCGGAGAAGGTCAAGTCGATGCAGCGCAACTGGATCGGCCGCTCGCGTGGTGCCAACGTGCGGTTCGCCGCGGGCGAGCAGAGCATCGAGGTGTTCACGACGCGGCCGGACACCCTGTTCGGCGCGACGTACATGGTGCTGGCGCCGGAGCACCCGCTGGTGGATGCGCTGACCGCCGACGCGTGGCCGGAGAGCGTCGACGAGCTGTGGACCGGTGGCGCCGCGACGCCCGCGGAGGCCGTCGCCGCCTACCGCGACCGCACCTCTCGCAAGTCCGATCTCGACCGTCAGGAGACGCGGGAGAAGACCGGTGTGTTCACCGGTTCCTACGCGCTCAATCCCGCCAACGGTGAGCAGATCCCGGTGTTCATCGCCGACTACGTGCTCATGGGCTACGGCACGGGTGCGGTCATGGCCGTGCCCGCGCACGACGAGCGCGACCACGAGTTCGCCACGAAGTTCGGCCTGCCGATCGTGCGCACGATCGAGGCGCCCGACGGCTTCCCCGACGACGAGGCGTTCACCGGTGACGGACAGGCGATCAACTCGACCAACGAGGACATCAGCCTGAACGGCTTGGGTGTCGACGACGCCAAGAAGGCGATCATCGGCTGGCTCGAGGAGAAGGGCCACGGCGAGGGCACCGTGCAGTACAAGCTGCGCGACTGGCTGTTCGCCCGCCAGCGGTACTGGGGCGAGCCGTTCCCCATCGTCTACGACGAGAACGGCACGCCGATCCCGCTGCCGGAGGACCAACTGCCCGTCGTGCTGCCCGACGTCGACGAGTACTCCCCCAAGACGTTCGACCCGGACGACGCCGACTCGGAGCCGGAGCCGCCGTTGGCGAAGGCCACCGACTGGGTCGAGGTCACGCTCGACCTGGGTGACGGGCCGAAGAAGTACCGCCGCGACACCAACGTGATGCCGCAGTGGGCAGGTTCGTGCTGGTACCAGCTGCGCTACATCGACCCGACCAACGACGAGAAGTTCGTCGACCCGGAGAACGAGAAGTACTGGATGGGCCCGCGCGCCGCCGAGCACGGCGTGAACGACCCGGGCGGTCTGGACCTCTACGTCGGCGGTGTCGAGCACGCGGTGCTGCACCTGCTGTACTCGCGGTTCTGGCACAAGGTGCTCTACGACCTGGGCTTCGTCTCGTCGGCCGAGCCGTATCGGAAGCTGTTCAACCAGGGCTACATCCAGGCCTACGCCTACACCGACTCCCGCGGCGTGTACGTGCCGGCCGAGGAGGTGACGGAGGCCGACGGCAAGTTCTACTACAACGGCGAAGAGGTCACCCAGGAATACGGGAAGATGGGCAAGAGCCTGAAGAACTCGGTCGCTCCCGACGAGATGGCCGACGCCTTCGGCGCCGACACCTTCCGGTTCTACGAGATGTCGATGGGTCCGCTGGCGGACTCGAAGCCGTGGGCCACGAAGGACGTCGTCGGTGCCCACCGGTTCCTGCAGCGGCTGTGGCGCCTGGTCGTGGACGAGACCACCGGCGATCTGCGTGTCGCCGACCTGGAACTGTCCGAAGCGGACCTGAAGCTGCTGAACAAGACCATCGCGAACGTGCGCGACGACTATGCCGAGCTGCGGTTCAACACGGCGGGGGCGAAGCTCATCGAGCTGAACAACCACGTGACGAAGACCTACGGTTCGGCCGAGGCGACCCCGCGCGCGCTGGCCGAGCCGATGGTGCTGATGCTGGCTCCGCTGTGCCCGCACATCGCCGAGGAACTGTGGAACCGGCTGGGTCACCCGGACACGCTGGTGCACGGCCCGTTCCCGGTGCCGGACGAGAAGTACCTGGTCGACGACACGGTCGAGTACCCGCTCCAGGTCAACGGCAAGGTGCGGTCGAGGATGACGATCGCCGCGGACGCCGGTAAGGACGACGTGCAGGCGGCCGCCCTCGCCGACGAGAAGATCGCCGCGGCGCTGAACGGCGGCGAACCGAAGAAGGTCATCGTCGTCCCGGGCAAACTCGTCAACGTGGTCGTCTAGCCACCGCTATGGAGCCCCCGAGGGCCCCATAGTCGCGTTGAACGCAACCAATCTTCCCATCGCGGCGGTCGTCCGAGAGGTGCTCGCCGCGAGGGCTCCGTTGGTCGACCGGTTGCACCCAAGGGCCCCATGGTTGCGTTGAACGCGACCATGGGGCCCTTGGGACAGCTCGCCGGATTTGCAGCGGTACGGGGCTCGGCCGGAGTTGTCCACATCGACCCGGTTATCCACAGATTGCGTTTTTGGGATTTCCCGGGCTCAGCACCGCGCAGCACGATCGAGGTCGTGAGACGTGGCAGATGGGCAGACGACCCCGAAACACTTCGTGCGCACAGCCGGCTCGGCGTCGTGCGCGCCGCGACCCTGCAAGCCCAGACGGTGAACAAGAGCACCGTCTACCGGCGCTGCCTACCCGGTGGGCCGTGGCGTTGGGTGCTCCCGGGCGTCATCGTGCTGCAGAACTCCCCACCGACGGCCGATCAAAGATTGGTCGCCGCGCTGTTGTACGGAGGTCCGCACACGCTGATCACCGGGCTCGAAGCATGCCGCCGTCAGGGCCTTCGCCTGGGCGATATGCCTCCCGACGACCGGGTCCACATCCTCGTTCCGCACGCGCGTCGCGTGCGGAGCACGGGGTATGTCCTGGTCGAACGCACGGTGCGCATGCCGACGGGACGCAGCATCGGCGAGATTCCGGTGGCCCCGGTGATGCGTGCGTCGCTCGACGCGGCACGTCGGATCCGTGCCGAGACGCCCGTGGCGAATCTTCTGTTCGAAGCCGTTCAGCGAGGTGGCTGCACCCCGGCCGCGCTCAGTGCCGAACTGGATCTGGGCAACTCGCGTGGATCTGCAATTCCGCGCCAGGTCCTCAAGAAGATCACCCCGCTGCGGTCCGTGGCGGAGCTGAACGCGAAACAGTTGGCCGAAAGCTGTTCGCGGCCCCCTACCCATTGGAATCCCAAGCTCTACACCTCGGACGGCCACTACATCGCCACCCCTGACGCGTGGTGGGACGACGTCGGCCTGGCGTGGGAGATCGACTCCGTCGACTTCCACTACTCCCGCGATGCCTACGGGCGGACCGTCAGGCGGAACTCCCGCTACGGGCAGGCCGGTGTCCCGGTGGTCCAGACGTTGCCGTCGCAGATGTCGTCGAACCCGGTGGGTGTGGAGCGCGAGCTGGAGGCGGCCTACCAGGCGGCGTCGGAACGCGGCCGTGCGGACGTCCGGGTCGTCCCGGACAACGCAGGCGTCCACGGCCAGGGCAACCCTGCTGCTTGACGACGTGTCCCCGCGTCAGGCGAGGCCGATCTCCCGTGCCAGGTCGGACAGCAGGGCCTCGAAGAGGGTGTCCGGGTGGGCGATCGGGATGGGGTAGTTGCCGAAGACCTCGAGCGTCACGTGGCCGTAGAGGCGGGCCCAGAACTGCATCATCAGGTACGTCGTGCCGACGGTGAGCCGATCGGCGGGGACGTCGGTGCCCGCCTCGGCGAGCACCGCCAACAACACGTCGCGGTAGCCGGCGAGATCGTCGCGCAGCTCGGCGGGCATCCCGTCGTCGGAGGGCAGTGCGACGTCGTCCGACAGGAGGACGTCTCCCGCGGCCAGCAGGAACAGCCTGCCGAACGGTTCGCTCAGTTGCTGCAGCTTCGCGGTGCTGCTCGTCGCGGCCGTGGCGCCGGAGGCGAACACGAGCGTGAACTCGTTGGTGTGGGTCAGCGCCCACTGCCGAAATCCCCGGCAGATGGCGAACAGCCGCGCCGGTCCGTCGGCCTCCGTGCCCGCGATGCGCTGTTCGAGGACGTCACCGAGGTCGGCGACCACGTCGGCCCTGAGGTGTTCCAGCAGGTCGTCGCGCGAGCCGTAGTACCGGTACAGCGCGGGCGCGGTGATGCCGAGTTCGCGGGCGATCGCGCGCAGGGTGACGGCCTCGGGGCCGTCGTCGACCAGCAGTGCCCGTGCCGTGTGCCGGATGTCCCTGTCGGTGGCGGCGCGCTGCCTGCGCGGCCTGCCCTCGCGTGTCCGGCTCAGCGGGCTGTCCATCCGAAAAGTCTATGTGTGCTGCGCCCTCGACGCCTCGGGGCGCCGCCGGCACCGATCACTCGGGGGGCTACGTGACCGATGCCGGCGACCCGATGCCCGACGCGGCCGGTCTCGACCTGTCGGACAACACACCGCGCAAGCGCGGTATGTCTGGGAGAGCCCCAGTGGGCTCCGGTCATGACGGCGCCACCCCGAACTCACTCGAACGTGGGTACGGCCGTCACGGCACTCGCCTGATTGTCGCATCGATCGCGCCGAACGTTGCAAAAAAATTCACATCCGGCACTGCATATCTGCATCTGCAAATGCCGATCGGCCGTCGGCGGTCCGTCCCGACAGGACGGGCAGGCGTGACTCTCGCGGCGCACGGCCTCATCGACGCGTCCGGCGTGGCAGGGTGGAGGCCGTGACAGCAGCAGTCCTCGTCGTCGGATCCGCCAACGCCGACCTGGTCGTGACCACCGACCGCCGCCCTGCGGGCGGGGAGACGGTGCTCGGGGGCGACACCCGCATTCTGCCCGGCGGGAAGGGGGCCAACACGGCGGTCGCGGCCGCGCAGCTCGGCGGTGACGTCGCGCTCGTCGGTGCCGTCGGCGACGACGCACACGGCACGCTCCTGCTCGACTCGCTCCGCACCGCGGGCGTGCGCACCGACCACGTCCGCGTCGTCGACCGGCCGACCGGCGCCGCCTACATCACCGTCACGCCCGACGGGGAGAACTCGATCCTCGTCTCGCCCGGCGCCAACTACGCGCTCACCTCCGCCGACGCCACCGACGCCGTCGCTGCCGTTTCCGCCGACTCCGCCGAGGACACCGCCGCGCGCGAGGGCGCGAGGGTCCTCGTCGCCTCGCTCGAGGTGCCGTTGACGGTGGTCGACGACGCGATCGCCGCAGCCGCGCGTGCCGGCGTGCTGACGGTGCTCAACCTCTCGCCGACGACGACCCTGCCCGCGGAGACGTTGCAGGCCCTCGACGTGCTCGTGGTCAACGAGCACGAGGCGGCGTGGCTGCTGGAGCAGGCGCGCGACAACCGAAGCGACAACCGAAGCGACAACCGAGACGACGACGGCAGCGGTGACCGTGCAGACGATCTCGGGGACGTCTCCGCCCTGCTCGACCTCGGACCGGACACCGCGGTCGTGACCCGCGGAGCCGACGGGGCGACCGTCGTGACGAGGGACGGCCGGGTCGACGTCCCGTCCCCACAGGTCAAGGCCGTCGACACGACCGGAGCGGGCGACGCGTTCACAGGTGCGCTCGCGACGTGGCTGGCGGCAGGTGCCACCCCCGCCGATGCCGCCCGGCGCGCAGTCGAGGTCGCGGCGATATCGGTCACGCGCCACGGCGCCCAGCCCTCATATCCGCAGCTCCACGAACTAAGCTGAGCTTCCACACCGTCTTGGGAGGATCGAGCACATGGCCGAGGCACAGTTGTCCGGCGTGGGCGTCAGCCCCGGTCGCGCGAGCGGTCCCGTCGTGCGGGTCACCGACTCCATCGCGGAGCCGGCGAGCACGCCGGGGCCCGAGGACCCGTACGCCGAGGCCGAACTGATCGCTCCCGCGGCCAAGAAGGTCGCCGCCCGGCTCGAGGCGATGGCCGACGCCGCGAGCGGTGACGCCGCGGCCATCCTCACCACCACCGCCGCGATGGCCGCCGACCCGTCGCTGGTCAGCCAGGCCGAACAGCTCGTCACGGCGCAGCGCATCCCCGCGGCGAGGGCGGTGTACGAGGCGGCGGGGCACTTCGCCCAGGCACTGGCCAACGCGGGCGGCTACATGGCCGAGCGCGTGCGCGACGTGCACGACGTGCGCGACCGGATCATCGCCGAGGTACTCGGCGTCGCCCCGCCCGGAGTTCCGGAGCTGAGCACGCCCAGCGTCCTGGTCGCCAGGGACCTCGCGCCGGCCGACACCGCGGGCCTCGATCCCGCCAAGGTGCTGGCGCTCGTCACCGAGGAGGGCGGGCCGACCAGTCACACGGCGATCCTCGCCAGGTCGATCGGGATCCCCGCCGTCGTCGCCGTGCGCGGGGCACTGTCCTTCGAGGCCACGGCGCTGGCCGTCGACGGTGACGTCGGCACCGTCGAATCGGTCGACCCGTCTGCACCCGTCGTCACCGCGGACGTGGCCGGCGCCGCCGAGTGGAACGGCCGCGGCGAGACCGGTGACGGCCACGTGGTCAAGGTGCTCGCCAACGTCGGGTCGCCGGTCGACGCGCGTGCTGCGGCGGACGCGGGCGCTGAGGGCGTCGGCCTGTTCCGCACCGAGTTCTGCTACCTCGACGCCGACGACGAACCGTCCGTCGACGCCCAGCGCGCGGCCTACGCCGCCGTGCTCGAACCCTTCCGCGGCAAACCTGTCATCGTGCGCAGTCTCGATGCGGGAGCCGACAAGCCGCTCGGCTTCCTGTCCCCCGAGGCCGAACCGAACCCGGCGCTCGGCGTGCGCGGCGTCCGGGTCGCCTTCGACCGGGTGGGTGTGCTCGACCGCCAGCTCGAGGCCATCGCGGGTGCCACCGCCGACTCCGGGGCCGACGTGTCGGTCATGGCACCGATGGTGGCGACCGCAGAGGAAGCGGCGTGGTTCGCCGACCGGGTGCGGGCCGCGGGTATCGCGCGTGCGGGCGTGATGATCGAGGTGCCGGCCGCCGCGCTGGGTGCCCGCGAGGTGCTGGACGCCGTCGACTTCGTCTCGGTCGGCACCAACGACCTCGCCCAGTACACGTTCGCGGCCGACCGGCAGCTCGGTGCCGTGGCGACGCTCAACGACCCGTGGCAGCCCGCGCTCCTGCGGCTGATCGGCATGGTCGGCGAGGCAGCGAAGGCGACCGGCAAGCCCGCCGGGGTCTGCGGTGAGGCGGCGTCTGACCCGATGCTGGCCAGAGTGCTTGCCGGCCTCGGCGTGACCAGCGTATCGATGAACGCCGGGTCGGTGCGTGCCGTCGGCGCGGCACTGGCCTCGGTGACCCTCGCCGAATGTGAACGTGCGGCCGAGGCCGCCCTCGCCGCCCCCACCGCGGTGGCCGCACGCGCCGCCGCGAAATAAGCCACCGCGAAATAAGCCACAGCGAAATAAGCCACCGGGGCACGTGCCGGGTCACGCGCCGGGCACGAAAAGCAGCCTGGCCGGCGCCCCAACCGAGGCAGGCGCCGACCAGGCTTGGGAACCGGAGCCGGCGTGAAGCGGACTCCGAAGTGTGATCCAGGTTACCGACGGTCGTGCGGTGGCTGATATCGGCCGACCGGTCGAGATGCGGCCACGGTCAGCCGAATCAGCTGCGGCGCGGGTGGCGCAGTGTGACCGTGCCGCCGACCACGCGTCCGGTCACGACGATCAGTGGCCGGCCGGAGGTGTGCGACGAGTTCGTCTTGTCGTTGAGCGTGGACCACTTCAGCTCGTCGAGTTCGCTCAGATCCACCGCCGCCCGGTCGGGCACGATGATGTTGACCGAACCCCATTTGGTGTCGAGCTCGACGGTCACGACGTCGGTCGTGAACTCCGCCTCCGAGAAGTTGAGCTTCGTCTCGCCGTACTTGTTGCGCACGAGCAGCGCAGGCGGAACCTGCCACCGGCCACGTCGCACGAGCGTGCTGCCGACGCCCTTGATCTCCGCCCGCTGCGACGGGTCGGTCCGTGGCCTGCTCGGCCTCGCGAACGAAGAGGCGCCCTGAGCGGGCACGGCGTGCTCGTGGTGCAGTCCCGGCAGGTCGACCAGCACGGCGTTGAGCTCACCCCGGGTGCGCGCGGCCAGCGCCGTGTCCGTGCGCTCGGTGAACTCGTCGAGGTCGAGCATGCCGTGGCCGATGGCGCGCTGGAGCAGTTCGACGACGTGCTCCCGTTCGGCGTCGGAGACCCGCAGGTTCCGCTGCCGCTCCCGTTCGAGATCGCCGGGTGTGGCGCCGCCTGCGGCTGCTGGGTCGTTCGCGCTCTCGGTCACGAGAAGAAGCGTAGAGCTCCGCGACCGCCCGAGGATCCGGGAAACCCCTGAGAACGACCCCGGAACCCGCTACTCGCGTTCGCGGTCCAGTCCGTGCTCGATGGCGTACCTGGTGAGCTCGACCCGGTTGTGCAGTTGAAGCTTGCGCAGGGTCGACTGGACGTGGTTCTCCACGGTGCGGTGCGAGATCACGAGCCGGTCGGCGATCTGCCGCGCGGTCAATCCCTTCGCGACGAACCGCAGAACGTCCTGTTCGCGCTCGGTCAACTGGGGAGGCGGTTCGCCGCTGCCGGGGGTTTCGGCCATCCGCCGGTACTCGCCTAGCACCATGCCCGCCAGCCCGGCCGTGAAGACCGGGTCGCCGTCGGCGGTGCGCCGCACGGCGTCGACCAGCTCGGCCACCGAGGCCGATTTGACCAGGTATCCGGATGCGCCGGCCTTCACCGCCTCGAGCACGTCGGTGTGTTCGCCGCTGGCAGACAGCACGAGCACCCGCGTGTCCGCCAGGTCGCCGGTGATGGCGCGGATCGCCTCCACCCCCGACTGTTCGCCGAGGTTGAGGTCCATCAGCACCACGTCGGGCGTGACCGTGCCCGCGATGCGCACGGCCGAGTCGACGTCGGCCGCGGTGGCGCGGACGTCGAAGCCGTGTTCGCTCAGGTCGCGTGCTACTCCGTCCCGCCACATCGGGTGGTCGTCGACGATCATCACCGACACCGTCATCGGGCGGTCCTCCTCCGGTTGGCCGGTCGTGGAATGTGCATCTCCCATTCGGTGCCCGCACCGGGCGCGGTGTCGAGCTTGGCCGTGCCGCCGAGCTGGGCGAGCCTGCCCCGGATCGACTGTGCGACGCCGATGTGCCCCTCGGCGGCCGCGGCTTCGAGCCTGCCCTCCGGGATGCCAGGACCGTCGTCGCGGACCGTGAGCACGATCTCGTTCGTGAGCTCTTCGAGCAAGACCCAGGCCTTCGCGCCCTCCCCCGCGTGCTTGTCCACGTTGGACAGGGCTTCCTTCACCGCGGCGACCAGTTCGGTGACGGTGTTCGAGGGCAGCCGCACCTCGCAGGCCGGTCCGGACACCTGGACCCGCGAGGTCGCCAGCACACCGAGTGCGGCACGCAGGTCGGCGTCGCTGCCGCTGGGGCCGGTCGGTTCGGACGTCACGAGCGCCCGCAGCGCGATCTCCTGCTCCCCGGCCAGCTGTGCGAGCTCGGCGGCCTCGCCTCCGAGTTCACCGCCGCGCCTGCGCACCCTGGCCAGCACCTGCAGGACGCTGTCGTGGATCGACCGCGCGAGGCGTTCGCGCTCCGCGGTGGCCGCCTCGGTGCGCATCGCGCGCGCGAGCGCAGCCTGTGACTTGCGGGCCGTCATCGCCGCGATGCCGATGACCAGGCCGCTGGCGAACAGCAGCACGCCGTCGCGGGCGACGTCGAGGTCGAACTCGCCGCGTGCCGTTCCGGTCGCCACCCCGACGATCAGTCCGGCGAGGCCGCCGCCGACGGCACCGAAGCGCGCCCCGGCGGTCAGCGGGGCCACCGACGCCCACACGGTCGTCACCAGCGGCGCCGTCGCCGCGAACTGCTCCTCCGAGAGGGCCAGTGGCGAGAGCATCATGATTCCGCACGTGATGACGACGTCGGCCACCACGAGCACCGTCCACCGATAGCGTTCGCGCGAGAACGTCAACGTGGTGACGACGGTCCAGACCACCATGGCCGCGAACCCGGCCCACGTCAGCTGGATGTTCCGGTACTCGCCGAGGTGGACGATGATCGCCCCCAGCGCGAACGCCAGGGTGATCCACCGCAGCACGACCGTGCCCAGCCACAGCGGGGTCGCCGGGTCGCGCAGGTGCGGTTCGGACGTGGTGCTCATTTCTTGTCGGGTGTGCCCTCGCTGCCTGTGTCGTCGTTGCTGTCGTTGCTGTCGCTGTTGTCGTTGCTGTCGTCGTCACCACCGTCGGTGGTGGTGACCGTCGGGTTGTCCTCATTGTCCGGTTCGAAGTGTTCGGGGAACGCCTCCACCCCGGTCACCACCTCGGCGGTCGACGGCTTGCCGGATCCGCCGTCGGAGTCGGACGCGGAGTCTGCGGACGTGGTTCCTTCCAGCTCGTCCGGATCGTCGTGCAGCAGCGACTTGATGCCCGAGTTGAGGACAGCCAGCAGCGGCACCGACAGCAGTGCGCCGGGGATGCCGGCCACGGCGAGGCCGATGGTGATCGCGATGACGACGGCAAGGGGGTGCAGCTTGACCGACCGGCCCAGCAGCATCGGCTGCAGGACGTTGCCCTCGACCTGCATCACGCCGACGACGATGGCCAGCACGACGAGCGCGGCGATGAACCCGTTCGTCACGAGCGCCACGAGTACGGCCACGGCGCCGGTGACGACGGCACCGATGATCGGCACGAACGCGCCGAGGAAGATCAGCGTGGCCAGCGGGATCACCAACGGCACCCCGACGATCGCGAGGCCGATGCCGATCAGTACGGCGTCGACGACCGCGACGGCTGCGGTGGCACGCACGTAGCTGATCAGGGAGCCGAAGCTGCGCCTGCCGGCCAGGTCCACGCGCGGGCGGACGTGCGCGGGCACGAACAGCGTCGTGAACCGCCAGATCTGCTCGCCACTGGTGAGGAAGAACAGCAGCACGAACAGCATCAGCAGGAATCCGGTGAGGAACGTGCCGATCGCCGTGGCGGTGGTGAGTGCACTGGAGGTGAGTGCGGCCTGGTTGTCCTGAATGAACTGGATGCCGCTGTTGATCGCGTCCTCGATCTGCGTCTCGCGCAGGTGCAGTGGACCGTTGACGAGCCAGTCCTCGATCTGTTCGAGGCTCTGGGTCAACTGTTGCTGCAGGGCGGGAAGTCCGTCGGTGAACTGGATGATCACGAACGTCAACAGGCCGCCGACCACACCGATCCCGCCGATCAGCACGACGACCGCGGACAGCACTCTGGGCACGCCGAGGTTCGTCAGCCGGTGCACCGCCGGGATCAGCAGCGCGGCCAACAGTAGCGCCACCGACACCGGAACCATGATCACCGAGAGGTAGCCGACGATCTCGCCGATGACGTAGAGCGCGCCGACGATGACGAGGAAACGCCAGGCCAGGGCCGCCGAGACGCGGAACCCCTTCGGTACGGCGTGGGCGACGTCGGCGTCCAGCATGCTGCCGCCGCTACGGGACGTGTTCGCGGGTGTTTCGCGCGTGGTGTCCTTCACGGGGTAACCGTATCGAGATCAGCGGCGGCGTGGGTGTGGAGCCGTCCGCACGGTATGTGGGTGCTACGCCGAGTAACCCGTCAGTACGCACCGTTGTTTTCACACCTTCGTGCCATCAAGTCGCGTCGAGCGTGATTTTTGGGCGCGGGGTTTGCCAGTCTTCATGGCGCACAGGGAAATACGAACGCCCGTGTCCGCTTCCGGACGCGAGGTGAACGTTCACCGGAAACATTTTCGGATTTCTTTTCACGTTTTCGCTAGGAGCACGTGTGGCCGCGATGACCCCGATGCCGGACGCCGGACGCGTCCGCCGGTGGCTCTCGCGTGCCCTCGTGGTCTCCGGCGGTGTTGTGGCGGCGACCGCCATCGCGTGGGGCGCCTCGGCGGAGTCCGCGTCGGCGGCCGACAACCCGATCGACCACCCGATCGACAACGCTTTCGGGGACGTCTCCTTCGGTGGTTCGGACGATTCGGCCGAGCACGCGAAGCCGCAGGGCGGAACGGCTGCCGGTGATGAGTCCGCCGGCGCACCCTCCAAGCAGGCGTCCTCGGACGACGACCCGTCGAAGTGGGCAGGAATCAAGAAGGCGGCCGAGCGCGCCTTCCACCACGGTCAGGACACCGACGGCGACTGCGCCGACGAGACCGACGGGACCGACGGGACCGACGGGACTGACGCGGCCGATGTGGACGGTCAGGACGTCACCGCGCCCGAGGACGCGCTCGCCGAGGACGGGAGCGCCGAGTCCGAGGACTGCGACGCTGACCATGCCCACTCGGGCGACGATGCGGCCGGTGACGGCGCCTCGGACGCGGACGCCGCTGCCACCGAGCACGGCTCCACCGGGGAGAAGGCATCCGGCGCCGCGGTCTCGAAGCTCAAGGACGCGCACCGGGGTGCGAAGCAGGCGTGGAAGAAGCACGTCGCCGACCCGACGCGCGAGGCGCTCCAGGACCTGAACAAGGTGCTGCAGGTGCTGCCCGGCCTGGGTGAGCATGTCGACTCCCCCGGATTCGACATGCCGTGGCACGCGACGCCGGACCTCGACGCCCTTCCCGCTCCTGGCGAGGCTCCCGCCGGCGCCGAGGACGACGACCACGCCGGCCAGCGGCACGGCGAACACGACGCGGACGCCCGCGCCCCGGGCGCGCACCGCGACCACGCCACCGTGTCCACTTCGGACGACGGTGACCTCAGGATGTCCGGCGCCGAGCGCGCCGGCCACGGCGACCTCGGCACCACGGGTGCCGACGCCGACCAGATCTCCGACGAGCCGACCCACCCGGTCGGCCCGGAGAAGAACACGCCTGCGCCGGCGCCGATGCCGACGCAGTCCAGCCACGTCACCGGTGCGCACGCCGATGCGCCCACCGGTGCCGTTCTCGCCGCGGCCGACCCGTTCGCCGCGTCCGCCGTGGGCGCCGCCGTGCGTCCCGGCCACTCGCTGTCGTCGATGTCCCCGGGTTCGCAGCCCGGCGTGACGCCCGACTGATCACCTCCGCGGGGTAGCCGGCGCGCCCCAGCGGTGGTCGTTTCATCCGCGTTCGTCTCCGCGTCGGCTTTTCCTTCCCCGCATTTCCCGCGACTCGCCGTGTTCCGGCGTGCTCGCCATCCGCCTCATGTCCCCGCGCGTCCGGCGGAGCGCACGCGAAAGACCCCTCAGTAGGGAACCAAGGAAAAGGAGAACACCCCACGATGCAGACCTGGGCGAAGCGCGGATTGCAGACCGCGCTGGTCACCGGTGGCATGCTGATGCTGGGTACCGGCATCGCTTCCGCAGACGAGAAGGTCGACCCGGACACCCCGGCCGGACCCCTCGACCTGAGCGTCAGCGTTCCCGTTCAGATCGACGACAACGCCGTCGGCACCCCGTTCGGGCAGGCGAACCTGCCCGGTGCCGACACCGAGATCAGCACCAAGCCCGTCACCGACGCCGTGAACAAGGCCGCCGCGCCCGTCACGGAGAAGGTGGCCGAGAAGACCGCCCCCGCCGCCGACGCGGCCGCGCCGGTCACCGAGCCGGTCCAGGAGCAGGCCGAGAAGGTCACCGGTGCCGTCTCCGAGGCGAAGGAGACCGCACAGCAGGCGGTGCAGAAGACCGGCCCGCAGGCGATCGCCGACAAGCAGGCCGAGAAGCAGGCCTCGACCGAGGACGTCACGCCGCCGTCGCTCGAGCCGAGTGACGACCCGCTGATGGGCAACAAGGTCGACGGCAACCTCGCCCTGCCCATCCAGATCACGGGCAACGCGATCGGCCTGCTGGGCGACGCCGAGGTGTCCTCCGACCACGAGCAGTCCTACGAGCACAACTCCGACGTCAGCACCGACGGTGCGGGCGGCGGCCTCGCGGGCAACGTCGTCGCGCTCGACTGGGCCCTTCCGGTGCAGATCTCCGGTAACGCGGGCAGCCTGTTCGGTTCCGCGAAGTCCACGGGCAGCGCCTCGCAGGAGGCCACAACGACGGGTGACGTCGAGACCGACGGCACGAACGGCGCCGGTGCGGGCAACGTCATCGCCCCGCAGTTCGCCACGCCGGTGCAGCTGTCGGGCAACGCCATCGCGTGGTTCGTCGGCCACTCCGAGACGGACTTCGACGCCAGCAGCTCCGCCGACTCCGGCGGCTTCATCGCCACCGACGGCGAGAAGGGTGCGGCCACGGGCAACGTGGTCGGCGCCCCGGTCGCGCTGCCGGTGCGGGTCGCCAACGACGCCGTGACGTGGGGCGGCGACGCCGACGCCACGGGCTCGTCCGAGGTGGCCGCGAACGCCGGCGACACCTCGCCGGGCATGCACGACATCGACAGCTACATCCAGACGACCGGGCAGAACGGCTTCCTCGCGGGCACGATCGCGCAGCCGCAGATCGCGTCGATGGCTTCGGTCACCGGCACGGCCGCCGCGTGGATCGGCAACGCCGTCACCGGTGAGACGCCGGACCGGCAGGCCGGCGGCACCACCTCCGACGCCACCATGACGGCGGGCGGTGCCTCCAACACCAACGGCAACGAGGCCGCGGGCGCGGGCAACATCGTCGACGCCCCGGTCGCCCTCCCCGTCGAGGTGTTCGGTGTCGGCGGCACGTGGATCGGCAACGCGCACGCCGAGGACCACGTCAACAGCACCGAGGCCGTCGCGGGTGGCGACACCCTGACCCCGGGTGACGAGTCGGTCGTCTCGTCCAACACGGTCGCCCCGGCGATCGCGTCGACCGCCGAGGTCTTCGGCGTCGGCGGCACGTGGATCGGCAACGCCTCCGGTGAGGCCGACTCCGACAAGCTCGTCCAGGCGGGCGGCTACAACGGCACGCTGGCCGACCAGGCCGCCGGTTCCGGCAACCTCGTTCAGGTGCCGCTGGCCGCGCCGGCCGAGGTGTTCGGCGTCGGTGGCAGCTGGATCGGCCAGGGCGTCGGCGAGGGCGAGGAGAGCAAGGAGGTTCTCGCCGGCGGTGGCGGCAACACCGAGGACGACTACGGCTTCGTGAACGCCAACCTGGTGCAGGCCCCGGTCTCGCTGCCCGCGCAGGTGTTCGGCGTGGGCGGCAGCTGGATCGGCAACGGCATCGGCGAGGGCACGACCGACACGGTCTCCGAGGCCGGTGGCGACGTGAACGCCAACGGTGACAAGGGCACCGGCGCGGGCAACGTCGGCGTGGTGCCGGTGTCCCTGCCGACGCAGGTGCACGGTGTCGGCGGCAGCTGGATCGGCAACGGTGCGGGCACGAGCGCCAACCTGACCGACTCGATCGCCGGTGGCGACGCCACGGCGAGCGGTGAGCAGGGCTCGGTCGCGGGCAACATCGTCCAGGCGCCGGTGGGTGCGGCCGCGGGCGTGTTCGGCGTCGGCGCGAACTGGGTCGGCACGGGCAACGGCCAGAGCGTGAACGACGTCGTGACCGAGGCCGGCGGCGACGCCGAGACCATCGGCGACGGCGGCTCGATCGCGGGCAACGTGGTCAGCGCCCAGGCGCTGCCGGTCGCCCAGGTCTTCGGGGACGCCGCGAGCCTCGTGGGTGTCGCCAACGGTGCGGGCGCCAACGTGACCGACGCGTCGTCGGGCGGCGACATCGAGACCTCCGGCGTGGAGGGTGCCATCTCCGGCACGATCGTCGACGTGCCGGCGGCCGCGGTGCCGCAGGTGTTCGGCTTCGCCCCGTCCGTGGGCGGCGTGGCCAACGCGATCGCCGACAACACGACGACCGGTGAGGTCGGCGGGGACACCACGACCGAGGGCAACACCAACGCCCTGTCCGGTGTGGACGGCCAGCTGCCGGTGGGCGCGGTCGCGCAGGTCTACGACCTGCCGCTCGAGCTGATCGCCGAGGCGACGTCGATGACGCAGAACACCACCGACGTGTCGGTGGCCGAGCAGGAGCCGCAGATCAACCTGCCGATCGACGGTTCGGAGATGCCGGTGACGGAGCTGCCGAAGACGCCGTACGTCGAGGCCGCGATCGACCGCGTGCAGGAGCTGTCGGCGGCTTCGCCGATGCAGCGTTCGGCTTCGGCCATGCCGACCCCGTTCCCGCTGAACATGCTGCCGCAGGTGCAGGGTGCGGGTATGCCGGAGCTGCCTGCCGACCCGACCGCGCTGCCGACCTCGCTCCCGGCCGACATGCCGGCTGCGCTTCCGACGGAGCTGCCCGCGGGCGAGCTGCCGATGGACCCGACCGCGGGTGCGTTCCAGGGCGTGCTGGACGGTGTGTCGCTGAACGGCGTCAGCCTGGGTGGCATGAACCGTCAGGCCGCGCTGCCGGAGGGTATGCCGTCGTTCGACGGTGTGCCGTCGGTGGACGCCGACTCGGTGCAGGGTGCGATGCAGGGCACGCTGGACGACCTGACGCTCAACGGCCACGGCCTGGGCACGCTGGTCTGAGGATCGGCACTCGGCGGGTGAACCGCCGGTAGAACAACGAGAACGGGCCCCGGAGGCGGTTTGCCGCTTCCGGGGCCCGTTCGTGTCCGGGGGTATGGGCAGGGTGTGTTGGGCAGGAACTCAGCCGAGCTGGACGGAACGTTTGGCCAGGCCGTACCAGTAGCCGTCGATGACGGTCTCGGGACGCTGGCCCTCCCCCGCGCCGAGGGAGACGAACAGGGGTGCGAAGTGCTCGGTGCGCGGATGCGCCAGCTGCGCGGCGGGTGCCTTGAGCTGGAAGTCGAGCAGGCTGTCGACGTCGCCGGCTGCGAGGGCCGCCGAACCCCAGTGGTCGAACTCGGCCGACCACGCGGGCGGATGACCGGCCGAACCGTCGACCTGGCGCATGGCGACCAGGTTGTGGGTGAAGAAGCCGCTGCCGACGATCAGCACGCCCGTTTCGCGCAGGGGTGCCAGACGGGTGCCGAACTCGTACAGCGCCTGCGGGTCGAGAGAGGGCAGGGACACCTGCAGGACGGGGATGTCGGCGTCGGGGTACATCTCGACGAGCGGCACGTAGGCGCCGTGGTCGAGGCCGCGGGTGGGTTCGTCGTGGACGTCGCCGCCGAGCAGTCGGCGCACCTCGGCCGCGAGCTGCGGGGCGCCGGGCGCGGCATACGTGACGTCGTAGTACCGGTCGGGAAAGCCCCAGAAGTCGTAGACGAGTGGCACCGTCGTGGTGGCGCCGATCGTCGCGGGTGCCTCCTCCCAGTGCGCGGAGACGACGAGGATCGAGGTCGGTTTCGGCAGTTCGGCCGACCAGGTGGCGAGCTGCCTGGTCCAGGTTTCGTCGTCGGCCAGCGGTGGCGCGCCGTGGCTCAGGTACAGCACGGGCATCCGGTCGGACATCGCGAACTCCTGTCGTTGAACTTTCAACGACAAGTCTACGCGGCGCTGCAGGATCGCGCATCCTCCCCGGTCAGCGGCCTACGGGCCGGGGAGGATGCCGGGCTCACGTGAGGCGGCGAGCGCGCAGGACGACGTCCTGGTGATGATGCGTTCCCTCCGGCGGTGGTGTGGTGCGGCCGCGCTTCTCGTCGCGTTCGACGTGCCAGTCCTCGCCGAGCATCTGGGCCACCTGGCCGGGTTGGTAGTACGCGTACGGGTCGTGTTCGGGGTCGACCTCGGTCGGGTCGTGGCTGACGTACAGCAGTGTTCCGCCCGGCGCGACCGCGGACAGCAGTCCGCGGAGTGCGGCGTGGTCCGGTTCGACCCGCAGCGGGAAGTAGTGCACCGACACGAGGTCGAAGGCGCGCGCGGGAGGCGGCATGGTGACGGGGTCGCCGTGGACCCAGCTCACGCGGTCGGCGACGTCGCGCCCGGCGGCGGCCGCGCGTTCGAGCGCGACGCGCGAGATGTCGATCGCCGTGACCCGCCAGCCGTGCCGGGCGAGCCAGATCGCGTCGCCGCCTTCACCGCATCCGACGTCGAGCGCCTGCCCCGGCGGAAGGTTGGCGGCTTCGGTGACGAGCACGCCGTTGGGGTTGCCGCTGAAGAGTTGCTCCTGACTGCGGTAGCGCTCGTCCCAGTCGTGCGCGCTGTGCATGTGGTGCTGTGGCTCGTGTTGCTGTGGCTCGTGGTGTCGTCCGTCCCGGTGCTGGTCGCCGTGCTGCCGTTCGTCGGGTTGCTGAGTCATACCTCCACGGTGCGCCGCCGGGCTGCGAGGGGCAAATATCGTTGCCGAAACCGCAAAGCTGCGGGGCCGGCCCGGCACAGTCGGCGCCCGAGCTGCCCGGATCTGGCATGGGTGGCCATGGTGGACTGACCGCGGTGCCGCTCACCGCCGGCTCGGTGAACTGCAAGCCCTCGAACACATGCAGCGCCCGGTCCGCCGGGTGAAGGTGAACCCAACCCCGCGCACGGGGGGTACCGCTGGCTGCATGTGCTGGGTGGACGGTGGCGCGCCGAGTCCGAGCTCGCCGAGTTCGACTCGCACCTGCCGCACTGGTTCGGCGACGCCGACGACCGTCCGGCCGAGTTCGTGAGCATCCTCGGCCCGCAGGGACAGCGGTTCCACGACCGAGCCCGCTACCGCCCCCTGATCCCCTGACTGCGGCGGTGATCCTGCCGTGAGGGCCGGTCAGCCACGGCCCCAGACGGCGGCTGCGTCGCGGGCCGTGTCGTGGGGCCTCGCGCGGCCCACGGCGATCAGACGATCGTCGTCGGTGCGGGTGATCGACCACAGTTCGCTGATCGTGCCGTCCTCGCGGTCGAACGCGCGGATTCCTGTGTCGCGTTGCCATTCCTGCCCGTCGCGTGAGGTCCACAGGGTGGCGCGGACCGGTGCTTCGTCGTCGCTGCGGGCGCCGGTGGCGGCGAATTCCTCACCGGTCCAGGTCACGTCGGTCGCAGTCGCGGTGGCGTAGCCGTCGTCGACGCCGAACGTCTGTGGGCGGTGCGGTACTCGTGACCACGTGCGGCCGTCCGGTGATGTCCAGACCGCCGCGGTGGTGGTGCTGTATCCGGTGTCGCCCACTGAAACGTAGCCGTCGGGACCGGCCGCGACGCCGGCCATGGTCGTCGCGTCATAGCCCTCGCCGAATGCGTTACCGAACGCGTCGTCGTGCGGTACGCGCTGCCACCAGAATCCATCGTCCGATCGCCACACCGCGGCAACGACGCCGAATCCGGGTAGTTCCTCCGTGCCGACAGCGACAAGACCCGACGGTCCACTGGTCACGGATCTCATGCTGGTGGTGCCTGGTCGTTCGAACGGGGAGTTCTCGTGCCTCGCGCGCGTCCAGGTGCGGCCGTTGTCGGAGGTCCAGACCGCAGCGCCCTCGGCGGCATCGCCGACGGCGACGAAACCCGAGCCGTGGGTGGTGACCGAGCGGATCTGCGTGTGCCCCTGACCTTGTCCGCCGAACACGTCGTCGTGTGGCACGCGTTGCCAGTCGACGCCGTCGGACGACGTCCACACGGCTCCGACGGCATCTGTGTCGCCGAGGGATCGATCAACGCCGGCGGCGACGAAGCCCTGGTCGTTCGCTGCCACCGACAGGGCCGCGGCGCCGTTGTCGGGATCGCCGAACACGGCGTCCTTGCGGGGTACACGTTCCCATTCGGCGCCGCCGTGGGAGTACCAAACTGCGGCCGTCGAGGGCCTGAGTTCCCCGCGGTGCCATTCCTCCGAGCCGACGGCGACGGTCGTGTCGTCATGCGTGGCGACCGATGTCATCAGGGCACTCGAGTCGCGGCCGCCGAAGCCGGACGATGCCGGGTCATACCGCGTCCAGGAGGCGTCCTCGGAATCGGAATCCGACGTCTCCCAGAGCACGACGCCGGCAGCGACCACGAGGGTCGTGAGTACGGCGATCGTGATGACGACGGGTGTACGCCGCCGGTGGGGCGCCGGCACGGCGGAATGGTCAGGAAGATTCACGGAGGTCACCGGTCGTGTCGTGGTTGTCGGGCTTGGTGAACCAGGCCGGGTTGACCCGTCCGGTGAACATGTCCTCGGACAGTTCGGGGAAGAGCTTGCGGAACTCGGCCGCGCTGCCGTGGAAGTCGATGACGTCGCAGAGATGGCGGATGTTCGGGTCCTCGAGGATCTCCCAAACGTGCACGTCGCTGAGCTCGCTCACGTGGATCCTGCGCGGTCCGTCCGGGTAGCGCAGTTCCGGAACACGGGACAGTTCCAGCATTCCGCGGGCATTCGCGTTGACCTCGGCTCCGGCTGCCACCGAGTGGAGAATCCCGTTGTAGACGAGGTCCCAGACCCGTCGGTCGGCCTGCCAGTCATGGGTGACGAGCCGAATCGTGCCGCGTGCGCTCTGCAGGGTGAGTGCCAGTCCGGCGCCGCCTGCCACGACATCCGCCTCGATCTTCTCGAGGGAGTACAGGTCGACGACCCTGTGGCGCCGGGTGATCCCGAACGTGATCTGGTGCAGTTGTACCCAATCGGCGCCCGCGGACAATACCAGGTACGTGGCCGGCCTGGTGATGACAAGGGCCCCGGCGATGTAGAGCAACCAGGGTTGCCAGAAAAGCATCCAGTCGAAGGGATCGCTGTGGCCGCCGGCAAGACGCATGAATGTCGTACCGACGATCAGGATCGCCATGCTGGCTGCGAACAGAGCGGCCTTGCCGCGCTTGTTGGACTTGTGCCAGGCCAGCACGGGCCCTCGGCCTTCCGGGGGCGAGGGCTTGTGCGACAACCGAAGTTCCCGGCTCCGGTCCTCCTCCGGCGTGCGGTCCCTGCCGGCCCAGCCGAGACCGTGCGGTGGAAACGGCTCGCCGCTCTCCGGGTTGGGTCGTGGCGGCAGGCCGGGACCCGTACGGTCGTCGTTCATTGCCCGCTTGTCCCCCACCTTCCCGCTGGTGTAAGCCGATCAACTTTCTCCGGAAGATCGGACTCGTCGGGAATGATCGCATCGACCACCTCGCCACCTGCGAACGAGCCCGCTCCCATTCCGGCGGCGCCACACACGATAGGGCCGATCGGTGGGAAGAGTGATGAGCACACGGCAGCGCCGGTTACGCCGCCAACCCAGCCGCCGCCAAGTTGGCCAGCGGTGCTCGCGACGGCCTTTCCCCAGGTTTGTTCTCCGGACGCGGCGCCCAATACCTCGTTGCCAGCGGTGAGAAGGCCGCCAGCCCAAGGCACCTTCCCGAGTGCCTTGCCCACATTCTTGCCGAGCCGGGTGTTTGGAGTTAAATCGCCCGGGCTGGCGATGGCGGCAGCTCTTACTGAATCGGGAATATATTTGTGAACTTTCTCGAGCTGTTGGATCTGGGTGCGGTACGTGGTTTCGCTTCCTTTTGCGCGTGAAAGGTCCTTCATGACCTGGGTTCTTTGCTGTGCAGACAGTCCGTTCAGGCTTAGCGCGCCGGAAGCAATGGCTTGGTAGGTCCTCGATGATCCTTCCAGGGAAGAGATCTTCTTCAGAAGGTCAGACCTAGTACTCTCGGTGCTCGCAACCACGTTGAGGGCATGGGATGCTGTCGTGCGACCCATGTCCCAGGTTCCCTTTACGTCGAACCCCTCGCCAGCGTTCAGAGATTCCCAGAAATCGCTATGTGCTTGTTCCTCTTTCTTGCGCGCTTCGGTGTAAATTTCAAGGCATGTATTGAAGACTGCCGCTTTTTCATTGAACCCGGCGATCTGCTGATTCCAAGCGGCGCTGTCCGACTTGTAATTTTCTTTCGCTCCCGCGCCCGAGTAATCGGTCGCCCGCGGCTTCTTCATCGCGGGTTCTTCCGGGCGGATAATTATCGGTCCTTCGACCTTCAGGCCGCCATCGGCAGCTGTCCTGCGCGCATTCTCCATCTTCTTGTTGACGGCCTCGATGCTCCCGGCGAGGTCGGAGAACGCTTCGGCATACTTGCCACAGGTGGCGCCAAGTTGTTGCGTGTGTTGAAGGTGAGGGCCCAGCTCCCCTAAGAACGCTTGCGCTGCGCTTCCCTCCCAACTTGAATACGCGATATTTCGCGCGGAGTGGTGTGATTCATCAGCACTGTCTGCGGTTCGCTTGGCGTTCCGAAGTGCCTGTGCGGCCTCTTCCAGCATGCCGACACTGCCGTTCACGGTGGTGTTGATGTGAGCCGGTGTTCCCATGTCTCCCCCTCTATGCGGCTCAGGACTACGGTTTCGGCGGCGGCGTAGGTGCCGGCGCGGTTTCCGTGGTGGGCTTCGGGCGGTTCTTGTAGTCCTGCTCGTCCGGTGGAGCTTCTTCAAGCTGTGGCGGAGCTTCAGCGCGCCGCCGCTTGTCGACCTCGTCGGTGGTTTCCACCTTGTGTCGATGCTCGTCTTCCGCTGCCTGATACTGACCTTCGGCTGTGTTGACGTTTGATGCCATGGCCTGTCCCTGCTGCGCGAGAGCGATTGCGATCTGACCTACTCGTGCCAGGGCTGCGTTCGCCACGTCGGACGAAAACCCTGCATTGACGGCTTCCGGAAGCTTTTCAGCGACGTCATCCAACGATGAAGATCCGGCTCTGAGGTGGCGGACGATCGATGAAAGCTGGTCTTCATCGACGCGGATGTCTCCCATGGTTCCCCCGCTTTCCTTCTACCGTTTCTTGCGTGTCCAGTCTTGGACCGGCGTCTGGTGTCGGGCGCTCTCGTCGAGCCATCCATTGGCAACTATCGCGTTGGCGCCGCACTCGGATGCGACCGTCTGCAGTCGGTCCAGCCTTACAGCGGTCAGCGACTGGTACGGCCCGCACGCTTCCCATGCTTCTTCCGGCGTACCGAAAACGAGTAGCAGATTCTCCCCGGGTTTCGTTCCGTGCAGTTCGGCTACGACCTGTCGGTCGCCCTTACGAGCGGGGCGGGTTGGGATCCATACGACAGGTTCATCCGGGTTTTCCGGAGCCATCGGAGTTATAGGCTCGATCTCGGTCCAGGGAGTTCCGGGATACCGAACGCCTGCCGGGTGACGAATGTCGATAGCGAGGAGTGCGGTTGTATCGAGTTCGTTCGCGAAATTGCGGAGCTGTGCCGGTGTGACCGTCGTGTACGGTTGTCCGTCGCCGCAGGACTCGGTCAGAAGCAGGACGGTCGTGTACGCCCACAGAGCGACCTCGTTTGTCTTGCCTGTGGTCGACAGCTCGGGCCGATTGGCGTCTGGGTCGATAAGCAAATAAACGTACTCGGGTGAGTCGCCCAAGTCCTCGATGAGGATTAGTCGTGCGCGATCGTACTCATGGAGTGCTGCAATCGACCGTGTTCCGCCC
>Ga0079224_100000332_pt1 | contig 44364 bp, 34 predicted proteins | sample Stecom2015_FD_80414 | JGI IMG/M metagenome (GOLD analysis project Ga0079224, IMG submission 80414) | Agricultural soil microbial communities from Utah to study Nitrogen management - Steer compost 2015 | ecosystem: Environmental > Terrestrial > Soil > Agricultural land | place: USA: Utah... | reverse complement strand
TCGCCTACTTGTCACCGAAGCAGACCGTGCGCATGAATCGCGTGTTCGATCGCCGCTCGGATCTCTACTCGCTCGGCGTCGTGCTCTACCGCCTCTTCACGGGGCGCCTGCCGTTCGAGAGCGACGACCCGCTCGAGCTCGTGCACGCGCACATCGCGCGCGTCCCCCCGTCTCCGCGCGAGCTCGCGAGGGACGTGCCCGACATGGTCGACCGCATCGTCGTCCGCCTGCTCGCGAAGGTCGCCGAAGATCGCTATCAGAGCGCCACCGGGCTGCGTCGCGATCTCGCTCGCTGCAAGGAATCACTCAAGAACCAGACCATCGTCCCGTTCGCGCTCGGAGAGGACGACTTCACGGGAGAGCTCGTGCTCCCGCAGAAACTCTACGGGCGCGATCGAGAGCTCGCCGCCCTGGTCGGCGCGTTCGAGCGCGTGTCGGCAGGCGCCGTCGAGCTCGTCTTCCTCTCCGGATACTCGGGGGTCGGCAAATCCGCGCTGGTCTCCGAGCTCGAAATGCGGGTCATCGGGCGCGCGCGCTTCGCCGCCGGCAAGTTCGATCTGTTGAACCGCAGCGTCCCCTATGCCGCGATCACGAGCGCGTGCCGCGCGCTCGTCCAGGGAATCCTCGCCGAGCCGCCCGCGGAGCTCGCCCAGAAGCGGCGACAGCTGGTCGCCGCGCTCGGCACGAACGGTCGCGTGATGACGGAGCTCGTGCCGGAGCTCGAGCTCGTGCTCGGCCCTCAACCCGAGCTCGTCGAGCTCGGCCCGACCGACGCGGAGCACCGCTTCGAGCTCACCTTCTCGAGCTTCGTCGCGACGTTCGCCCGACCCGATCGTCCGCTCGTGCTGTTCCTCGACGACCTGCAGTGGGCCGATGCCGCCTCGCTCGGGCTGCTCGAGAACCTGCTCGCCGCCTCGGGCCTCCGGTATCTGCTCGTGATCGGCGCGTACCGCGAGAAGGAGGTCACCGCGAGCCACCCGCTCTCGCTCACGCTCGCGGAGCTCGCGAAGACGGGCGTACCGATCGAGCGCATCGCCCTCGAGCCGCTCGACCTCGAGACGGTGACTCGACTGCTCGGCGACTGCCTCGGCCCGTTCTCCGGGCGCGTCGCGCCGCTCGCGCGGGTGATCCACGAGAAGACGGGAGGCAACCCGTTCTTCATCGGCCAGTTCTTGGGCAGCCTCACGCGCGACGGCTCGCTCGAGTACGATCCTCGGAGCCGAGCGTTCAGCTACGACCTCGACCGCATCGAGTCCAAGGCGGCGACGGACAACGTCGTGGACTTCTTGGTCGAACGCCTACGCGCGCTGCCGCCCGAGGCGCAGACGGCGTTGTCGCTGGCCTCGTGCATCGGCCACACCTTCGATACCGAGCTCCTCGCGCTGGCCTCCGAGCGCAGCGCGGCGCTCGATCTCCTGCCCGCCCTCCGCGAAGGCTTCATCGTGCCGCTCGACGGCAACTACCGGTACGTCGAGACCGGATCCGCGCTCGGCACGGCCGCGAACGGTGAGCCCGGCATCAAGGCCACGTACCGCTTCCTCCACGATCGCGTGCAACAGGCCGCGTCGGGGCTCCTCGACGAGCAGCGGACCGTCGCGGTGCACCTGCGGCTCGCCCGAATCCTGCTCGAGCGGCACCAGCACGAGCCGAAGGGCGACGCGGTGTTCGACGTCGTGGACCACATGAATCGCGCGGTTCCGCTGCTCGATCCGGCCGAGCGACGCCTGCTCGCCCGCCTCGACGTTTCGGCGGCCCGCCGCGCCCGCAACGCCGCCGCCCCCGTGGCCGCGACGCGCTACCTCGAGGTCGCCCTCACGCTGCTCGGCGATTCTGGCTGGGTGGACGAGTACGCGCTCACGCTCGCTGCCACGTCCCTGAAGGCCGAGTGCGAGTATCTCCAGGGGCACGCCGAGGAGGCGTTCCGGCTGCTCGACCTCGTCGAGCGCCGGGCGCGAACGGACCTCGATCGCGTCCCGGCTCGGAACCTGCGCTCGACGGTGCTCACGAACGTCGGGCAGCTCGAGGCCGCCTCGGAGAACAGCGCGGAGACCGCGCGCATGCTCGGCCTGCCGATTCCTCCCGTGCACGATAGGGCGGCGCTCGGAGCGGCGCTGACGGAGCGCTTCGCCGCGTACCAGGCGGCGCTCGGCGACCGGGACATCGCGTCCCTCGCCGAGCTGCCGCCCATGACGGATCCGCAAAAGCTGGCGTTGAACGAGACCCTCGCGCACGCGATCCCGGCCGCCTACCAATCGAACCAGGAGCTCGCGGTGCTCTTCGTGCTCGCGGCGGTGGAGCTCCCGCTCGTCCACGGCACGGCGCCGCTCTCGCCCTTCATCTACGCGCAGTACGGCATGGTTCACGCGACGATCACGGGAGACTTCGAGAAGGCGTACCGCTTCGGCGAGCTCGGCCTCTCGCTCGCCGAGAAGCTCAAGAACCCGGCCGCGATGGGACCCACGCTGTTCATCGTCGCCGGTTTCGTCTCCCACCTGAGAAAGCCCATCTCGCGAAGCCTCGCCCTGTTCCGGACGGGCCTCCGGCACTGCCTCGAGCTCGGCGATCACCTCCACGCGGCCTACTGCGCGTCGATCGGGCTGAACTATCGGCTCTACGCGGGAGAGCCGCTAGAGGAGTTGGTCCGCGACGTTCCGGCGTTCCTCGAGCTCATGGATCGCACGGACGACGCGGTGAACCCCGCATTCGTCACCGCGTGCGAGCGCGCGGCCCTGGCGCTCTTGGGTCGGACGCGCGCTCCCGGAACGCTCGATGGAGACGGCTTCGAGGAAACGGAGTTCGAAGCGCACGCCCCCGTCCCGGTGCTCCCGCTCTACTTCGTCGCCAAGAGCATGGTGCGCCTCCTCTGGCACCGACCCGCGGAAGCCCTCGACGCGGCGAACCGCTCGAACCCCCTACCCTGCATGTTCTACGGGGCCCTGCGGCACTACTACCGCGGGCTGGCCCAGCTCGCCCTCGCGCGAGAGCACGGAGGCGAGCCCGCCCTCGTGGAGGCGGCCCGGGAGGGGCTCGCGCGCCTGCGCGCGTGGGCAGACGCAGCGCCCCGAAACCATGCGCACCGGTGCGCGCTGCTCGAGGCCGAGCTCGCCGCGACGGTGGGCGACGCCGGCGAGGCCCTCGAAGGGTACGAGCGCGCGATCGCGCTCGCCGCCGAGCACGGGTTCGTCCAAGACGAAGCGCTCGCCAACGAGCTCTACGGGAGCTTCCATCGAGCACGCGGGCGCACCAAGGTGGCCCGCCTCTATTTCACCGAGGCGGCGTACGCCTACGAGCGCTGGGGCGCGACGGCCAAGGTCGAGGCGCTCACGGCCGAGCACGGCTTGAAGCGAGAAGACCGTCCCACCGAGCTCGAGGGCGGGTCGGGCTTCGAGACGTCGCGGTTCGACGGACGGCTCGACCTCGCCGCGGCGGTGCGCGCGACACAGGCGATCGCCACCGAGCTCGTGCTCGACAAGGTCGTCGAACGGCTCATGCGGACCGTCGTCGAGAGCGCCGGGGCGCAGCGCGGGTTCTTGATCCTCGATCGGGACGGTGACCTCGAGCTCCATGCAGGCATCACCCTCAACCCGGACGCCGTGGAGCTCGACATGCGACGACCGCTCGCCGACGCCTTCGAGATCGCGGCGACGGTGGTCCAGTACGTGGCGCGCACGCGCGAAGCCGTGGTTCTCGCCGACGGCTCCCGGGATGCTCGCTTCGGGACCGATCCGTACGTCGCCATCGCCAAGCCCAAGTCCGTGCTCTGCGTGCCCATGCTCCACCGCGGACGCCTTTCGGGCGTGCTCTACCTCGAGAACAATGCGGCGACCGACGCGTTCAGCCCGGCGCGGCTCGCGATGCTCCGCTTCCTCTCGGCACAGGCGGCCGTGGCGCTCGAGAACGCGCGGCTGTACGGCGAGCTCAACGCCACGACCGAGCGCCTGAAGCGCGCCAACGAGAGCCTCGCCGCGGAGGTGAGCCAGCGCACCGCAGAGCTCGGGCGCACCCTCGAAGAGCTGTGGAGCGAGACGGATCTGGCGCGCAAGATCCAGGCGCTCGCGCTCCCCGCGACGACGCGCCTTTCGCACTACGAGGTCGCCGCGACGCTGCTCCCGGCGACCAGCATGGGGGGCGACTGCTACGACGTGATCCGAGCGGATGGCCAGGATTGGGTGCTGATTGGGGACGCTTCCGGCCACGGCATCACGGCCGCGCTCTCGGCGATGCTGGTCCAGACCGCGGCGCGGTCCGTCGCGCTCGCCGGCTCGGAGGTCACTCCGAAGCTCTCGCCCGCGACCGTGCTCGCGCGCGTCAACGCCGCGGTCCGCGAGCGCCTCGCCCGCATCCGAGACGGACAATACGTGAGCCTCACCGCGCTGGCGCTCGAAGACTGCAGAGTGCGCTACTCGGGCCTGCACCAGGACGTGCTGGTTTATCGGGCGACCCGGGACGTCGTCGAGCGCTTCGAGACCCGGGGCGTCTGGCTCGGCATCGTGGACGACATCTCCGGCCTGCTCGAGGTCGACACGATCGAGCTCGCCGAGGGCGACCTCTTGCTCTTGTTCACCGACGGGTTGACCGAGCTCCCGCTCGGCGACGACCCGCTCGGGACGCCGGGGTTGATGCGCCGCTTTCACGCGCTCGCGCGCGAGGCGGGGGATCCGCAAGCCGTCGTCTCCGGCTTGCTCGAACCGCTCGGCGCTCGGCCGGTCGCCGACGACGTCACGCTCGTCGCGCTCCGCTACGCGCCGCTCCGCTCCTGAGCCTCCGCGTTGGCCTCACCCCGGCCAGGCCATGGACATCGCGAGCGTCGCGATGGCGAGCGGCACCGTCCACAGCGCGAACAGGCCGAAACGACCAGTAGCGACGACGCGCCGAAGAACGAGGAGCGCCACCAGTCCGGTCGCGAACGCGACCACGGCGCCGGCGAGGGCCGGTCCCGCGGGAAAGGGCTGGCCGATCACGTGACGCAGCTCGAGCACGATCGCTCCGAGCACCGCGGGGAGCGACATGAGGAACGACAGCTCGAACGCGCGATCGGGACGAACCCCGAGCCAGAGCGCGCTCGTGATGGTGGCGCCGCTGCGGGAGAGGCCGGGGAGCACGGCGAGCCCTTGGGCGATCCCGACGAGCAGCGCCGCGGCGACGGAAGGGTGCTCGCGCGTCCCCGGGCGCACCCAGAAGGTCGAGGCCACGCACGCGCTCGTGGCGAGGAAGCCGATGCCGACGACGAAGGGCGAGTGCGTCCACTGCTCGACCGCGTCCCGCAAGGTGAGCCCGATCGCTGCCGTCGGAAGCGACGCGGTCGCCACGATCAAAGCATCCCGCGCACCGGGGCTCCGCGTGAAGCGCGAGGGCCGTGCCACGGCGAACAGCCCCTCCGCGGCCATGCGCTTGAGCCGTTTGCGGACGACGATGGCCGTCGCGACCAGCGTCCCGGCGTGGAGCATCACGTTGAACGTGAGCCCTCCATCCTGAACACGGAACAGGAGCGAAAACAGGGCCAGATGACCGTCGCTCGAAACCGGTAGAAACTCCGTGATGCCCTGGACTGCGCCGAGCAGCAACGCGTCACGGAACGGGTGAGTCATGCCCCGTCTCGTAGCATCCGAGGCCCCTCGCGAACCAGTGCCGGGCGAGGCGCGAACCCTCCCCGGAGCGGTCCGGGCCGCGGTGAATCCCACGGGGAGGACTAGCGCGGGACGGGCGGACGGCCCTTCCCGAGGGGGCGGCTCATTTCCCCATCTCCTCCAGAATCGCCGCGAGCTCCCGCTCGGGCACGAAGCGCCGCCGCACGGTGAAGACCTCGCCCGAGGCGTCCACGGCGACGAGCGTCGGGAGCGTCTCGACGCCGTACTGGGTGTTCACGGCGCCGTCCACGTCCTCCACGACGATCCACGAAGGGCGCTCCCGCTCGAGGTACTGCCGCGCGTCGCTCGGGCGATCGCTCACGTTCACGCCGAGCACGACGACGTCCGGGTAGCGAGCCCGCACCGCCTCGATCACCCGCGCCTGATCGCGGCACGGCCGGCACCAGCTCGCCCAGAAGTCGAGCAGGACCGGCTTGCCCCGTTGTTCGGAGAGCCGGACCCGCGCGTTCGGCTCTCCCCCGTGGATGACCGGGAGCGCGAAGTCGGGGGCCGGCTCGCCCTCGAGCCCGCGCGGCCCGAGGCGAGGCAACGCGAACGCTCCGAACAGCACCGCGGCGACGAGCACGAGGGCCACCGTGATCCAGCCCTGGCGCGGATCGGCGACCCTCGGCTTCGAGGTGCGGCTAGGCTCCCGTGCCAACGGAGACTCCCCGCTCGACGTGGCGTTCGATGGCGCTCCGCGCGAGCGCGGCCGCAGAAGAGCCGTAAGCGGGCAAGCGCACGCGGATGCGGGCGCCGCCGAGCTCGCTCTCGCCGGCGCTGATGCTTCCGCCGTGCTCGATCACGGTCTTTTTCACGATGGCGAGGCCCAGGCCCGTCCCGTCGTGTTTGGTGGTGAAGTACGGGTCGAACACGGTCTCGCGCAGCCCCTCGGGGATCCCCGGGCCGCTATCCTCCACGTCGAGGTTGTAGACGTCGGCCTCGCGCGACAAGCGCACGCGCACCGTTCCGCGCCCGGTCCCCTCCGCTCCCCCGACGGCTTGCAGCCCGTTCTCGATCAAGTTCACGAGAACCCGACGCAACATCTGCCGGTCGATCAGCACGTCCGCGCGCTCTTCGGGCACGTCGAAGACGAGCTCGACGCCCGGCGGACGCGGCAACGCCGCCTCGGCCGGTAGCTCGCTCGCGTCGTGCTCACCGCCCTGTGTCGAGAGCCGCCGCTGCTGCTCGCGCAGAAAGCGCGAGAGGTCCTCGCGCTCGAGCTCGGCGCGCGGCAGGCGAGCAAATTCGGAGAACTCGCCCACGAGGCGCCGCAGCGTTCCCACTTCGTCTTCGATGATTTCCAAGGTCGAGTCGAGGAGCTTCCGGTAGGTGCCATCCCCGCCGTCGTAGCGGCGGTGGACTTCCTGCACGGCGAGCTGGATGGGGGTCAGAGGGTTTTTGATCTCGTGAGCGAGCCGCCGAGCCATCTCCTGCCAGGCCCCGATGCGTTGCAAGTATTCTATTCGCGAGCGGCTCTCGGCAACTTCCGACAGCATGCGGTTGAACGCGCGGGCCAGGTCGGCGATCTCGTCCTTGCCGCCCTCGGGGACGCGGATGCCGAGGTCGCCCTGGGCCACGAGCTTCGTCGCCCGCGCGAGCTCGCCGATGCGCACGGACACGTTGCGCGCCAGGAGCGCGCCCACGGCGACGGCGAGCGCGATGGTGATCCCGAGCAGCGTCGCGAACGCCAGCACGTAGCTCGTCTGGTCCGCCTCGCGTCGGCGCTCGATCGTCGCGTACGTCTCGAGGAACTGATTCATCTCGGACAGCTCGTCGAAGCGCTTGCGGTCGGCCGCGAACACCGCGACGAGGGTCGGCGCGTCGTCCGTGTCGTCGCTCCCGAGCGAACGCTCGACCTCGAGGCGGTTCTCCCGCGTCGGGTCGACGGGGCTGCCGCGATCGACGCGCGCGAGCTCTCGCCCGTCGGCGCTCGTCACCGCGAGCGAGACGAGGCTCGGATGCTCGCCGAACGCGGCGCGGAGCTCGGCGTCGAGACGCGCCCGGTCGCCCGCCTCCGCCGCGTCACGCAGCCGAGCGCGCTCCGCGATGGCGGCCGCTTCGGCGCGCATCAAGCTCTTCACCGTGTGGGCGAGCTCCGAGTAGAGCCCGAGCGAGCGATCCAGGTGGATCCGGATCTCGGGGAGGTAGAAGCGGGCCGCGGTCTGGCGCACGGTGGAGTCGGCGAGCCAGATCGCGAACAGCACCGGAATGAGCGCCGTGAGCACGATTGCGAGCGCGAGCCGATGCCGGATCCGGCCGAGTACCGCCATTTTCGGCAGTCTGCCCCGCACCGTCGGAGGGGAGCAAGGGAGGCACGCCGGGTCAACGCCGCGCGAGGAGCCGGCCGAGCAGCCTCAGCGGGTCGAACCCGAGCCGGGCGACGAGGTCGCCCTCGAAGAGCGGCAGGCCGCGTTCGAGCGCGGGCGCGATGTTCACGCCGCGCAGCCACGTGTCCGCGCCGAACCGGGAAGCGAGCCCCCGCACGGCGCCGAACAGCGCGCGTCCCGCGTCGAGGCCGAGCGGCACCGAGACGCCGAGCGTCGCCGGCTCGAGCACGATGTCGCGCGTCACCACCGCGGTGGTGAACGCCCCGGGCACGGGGTTCTCGGCGAGCGCCTGGAACGTCGCGAGCTCGCCGAAGCAGCCGAGCGACAGCGGGCCCACCGCCTGCCGCGCCGCCTCCGCGAGGTGGTAGTAGTCGCGCCGGAAGTCACCGGAGAGCAGGCCCATCGCCGGGCGGAGCTCCCCGGGGCCGACGAGCGTCTCGATGCCGAGGGGGCCGCGACGGAATGCGGCGGCCGTGTAGAGGTCACCCGCGTGGAAGACGCCGAGCAGCGCGACGCGATCGATCGCGCAGAGCCCGTCGAGCGCGCGCAGCACGGCGCGCTCCGTCGGAATGGGCCACTCCGCGACCGGCCAGGGCCACACCGCGAGGCGACCCTCCGCCTCGAGCTCTCGCAGACCGCCGAGGAGCTCGAGCAGCTGCGACAGCCCCGTGTCCTCGCGACGGAGCCGCTCTCCGAAGCGCTCGGCGAGCCGCTCGAGCGCGCCTACGGCGATCTGCGCCGACCACACGGCCCGATGCCGCGCCGCGAGCTCCGCGAGCGGCAGCGGCCAGGGGTGCTTCGTAACGTCGAGCTCCGCGACCCGCGTCGAGACGAGCGCGCGCAGCCGCTCGCCCGAGGTCACGGCGACCACGCCGGAGCGCGGGGTGCGATCGGCCGGCATCCCTCCCGACGGCGGGCGAACCACTTCGGCGAGTCGCCGCCACTCTTCGGAGGTGAAGCCGTAAACCCGGAAGTCGGGGCTGAGCATGAGACGCGGCGGCAGTATAGTCGGGGGATGCAGCCCGAAGAGGCACCGGACCGCACCCGCGACGCTGCGCGCGATCTGCTCCGATTCATCGAGGCTTCGCCGAGCCCGTACCACGCCGTGGCCGAGGTGGTCGCGCGCCTCTCCGCAGGAGGATTTCGCGCCTTCGACGAGCGCGAGAGCTGGGAGCTCTCACCCGGGACGCGCGGCTACGTGATCCGCGGGGGAAGCGTGGTCGCGTTCGTCATCGGGACGCGCCCTGCGGCCGACGCGGGCTTCCGACTCGTCGGAGCCCACACGGACTCGCCCAATCTGCGGGTGAAACCCGCGGCCCGGTACGAGAGCGCGGGCTACGTGCAGCTCGCCGTCGAGGTGTATGGAGGCGTGCTGCTCGGCACCTGGCTCGACCGCGATCTGTCCCTCGCGGGGCGCCTGGTGCTCGCGGACGGCTCCGAGATGCTGGTCCGACATCCCGGCCCGGTGTGTCGCGTGCCGAGCCTCGCCATCCACCTGAACCGTGAGGTCAACAAGGAGGGGCTCACGCTCAACGCGGAGAAGCACCTGTCGCCGGTGCTCGGGCTCGAGCACGAGAACGCGCCCGACCTCCTCGAGCGCCTGCTCGCGACGCAGAGCGCCGCGGGGGTTCGGCCGGACGACGTGCTCGGATTCGACCTCTGCCTGTTCGACGTCGTGCCCGGCGCGCTCGGCGGTGCGAACGGCGAGTTCGTGTTCTCCGCGCGTCTCGACAACCTCGCTTCGTGCCACGCCGCGACGAGCGCGCTGCTCCGCGCGATCGACCCGGCGGAGCCCACGCGCGTCATCGCGCTCTACGACCACGAGGAGGTGGGCAGCCAGAGCGCGACCGGCGCGCGATCGGGCTTCCTCGAGCAAGTGCTCGAACGGCTCGCGCTCGCCGCTCCGGACTCACCGCGCGACGCGAAGGCCCGCGCGTTCGCGCGTTCGCTCCTGGTCTCGGCGGACATGGCCCACGCCGTACACCCCAACTACGCCGACAAGCACGACAAGCAGCATCGGCCCGTGCTGGGCAAGGGCCCCGTGCTCAAATTCAACGTGAACCAGTCCTATGCCACCGAGGCGAGCGGGGCCGCCGCGTTCGTCGCCGCGTGCCGCAGCGAGGGGCTCACGCCCCAGCGCTTCGTCTCCCGGAACGACATGCCGTGCGGCTCCACGATCGGCCCGATCTCCGCGGCGCGCCTCGGCATCCGCACGGTGGACGTGGGCAATCCGATGCTGAGCATGCACTCCTGCCGCGAAATGGCGGCCGTCTCCGACGTGGAGCCGATGATCCGGGTGCTCCGGCGCCTGCTCGACTGACGCCGAGACCTCCCCCGCGTTTCGGTGTAGCCTTCGGGGCCGCCGCGCCCCGTCGCCGGGTGCAGCGGGCACGAACGAGAGCCATGACGACGACGAAGAAGGGTAAGAAGAAGGGCACGAAACGCGAGCGCACCGAGCGCCGTTTCGAGGCCGAGACCACGTATGCGTCTCGTCTCACCGCGCTCACCGGTATGGCCGGCGGGCTCGCGCTCGGCGCGGGGGTCTACGCGCAGTGGGTTCGGGAGGATCCCCTCGCCTTCGCGCCCTACCTCGTAGCGGGCGGAGGCGTCGCGCTCGGCGGCGCTCTGTTCAAGACCGGTGCGGAGCTCGCCAAGGTGCGCGTGGGTGATGCCGGTGTCGCGCTCGAAAAAGGAGCCGACCTCACGCGCGTCTTGTGGTGCGATGTGGAGCGCATCGCGCTCGATCGCGGCAACCTCGTGGTGCGCGGGAAAGCGGGAACCATCACCTTCCCCGTTGCCGCGCAGCCGAAAGCGGCGGCGTGGGTCGTGTCCGAAGCGGGTCGCCGCGTGCCGGACGTGGTCGCGCTCTCGCGCGCGGAGGTCGAGGGCCTCGGTACCCCCAGCGACAAGGACGGCGAGGTCGTCCGTCTCGAGGAGCTTCAGATCGCCGGCCGCAACTGCCGCGCGAGCGGTAAGGCCATCGCCTTCGAGCGCGACGCCCGCCTCTGCCCGACCTGCAGCGAGGTCTACGCGAAGGACCAGGTTCCGAAGAAGTGCCTCACCTGCCAGTCGGAGCTCGGCGAACGCGCCCGCGAGGTCTGAGCCGCGATTCGCGCCGCGGGCGCCCCCGTGCGGCCCACCGGTCTGCTCGTCGTTTATACTGAGGGCATGTGCCGGAACATCAGGCCGCTCTTCAACTTCGAGCCTCCCGTAACGGACGAGGAGATCCACGCGGCCGCGCTGCAGTACGTGCGCAAGGTCAGCGGCATGCAGCGCCCGAGCACCAAGAATCAACGAGCCTTCGACCATGCCGTGGAGCGCATCGCCGCCGTGACGCGCGCGCTCGTCGACTCCCTGGAGACGACGGCGCCCCCCAAAGATCGCGAAACCGAAGCCGAAAAAGCACGCGCCCGCTCCGCACGGCGCTTCGGTTGAACGCGGGCAGACGTCGCTCCGCGCTCCGAGCCTGCCCGCGGGCAACAGAGTTGCTCGACGCGGTTCCCACCGTCTGCGGCGCTAGCCCACGCGGGCACTCTGTCCGACGCAGCTTTCCACATATCTCGGCGCGTTCCCAACCGTTTGTCGCTCTAGACGTCCTCGAGCCGAATCATCTCGACGCTGACGACCGGGCGAATCCCGGCCAGGTCCTCGACCTTTCGGCGCGTCGCGCGCCGCACGAACTCGTCGAGCGAGAGGCCGCGTCCTTCGCGGAACGCGGTGAACGCGCGCTCCACCTCGAGCGCGAGCGCGCGGAGCGCGTGTGCCTGGCCGTCGACGGTCGGAATTCCGCGCGTCGTCACCTTCGGGCGCGCCGCGAGCTGGCCGTCGTCATCCACGACGAGGACGACGATGGCGATGCCGTAGCGCGCGAGATCGGTGCGCGCCTGCAGCGTGGCCGCGTCCAGCCGCTCGCCGCCATAGGCGATCGCGACCTTGCCGTGCGCGACCTCCGTCTCGGCGAGCAGGTGGTGCCCGTCGCAAATCACCGGCGTGCCGTTCTCCACCACCAACGTGCTCTCGACGCCGAGCTCGCGCCCGAGCGCGGCGTGGCGCAACAAATGATGAAGCGTCCCGTGCACGGGCAAGAAGCAACGCGGCCGCACGAGCTCGAGCATGCGCCGCTGCTCCCCGCGACCGGCGTGTCCGCTCGTGTGTACGCCCGGATCCGTGATCCGACTGTGCACGTGCACTCCGGCGCGCAACAGGTCGTTGATCATCGCGATCACCGAGCGCTCGTTCCCAGGGATCGCGCGGCTCGAGAGGATCACCGTGTCGCCCGCCTCGAGCGTGAGCAACGGGTGTTGTCCGAGCGAGATGCGCCGGAGCGCCGAGTTGCGCTCGGCCTGAGTTCCACCGGCGAGGACGAGCAGCCGATCGCGAGGCACGCCGGCCGCCTGATCCGGGCTCACGAGCAGATCGCTCGGCCAGTCGAGCCGTCCGATGCGCGTCGCGACGTTCACCTGGGTCTCCAGGCTCCGCCCGAGGAGACAGACCTTGCGCCCGACGCGCCGCGCAATCTGGCCGATCTTGATCAAACGCTGCACGTTGCTGGCGAAGAGCGCCACCAAACAGCGCCCGCTCGCGTTCTGAACGAGGTGCTCGAGCGTGTCGGCCACGGCTTGCTCGGACCCGGGTCGCTCCAGGACGTCGATGTTCGTGCTGTCGCTGAGCAGGAGGGCCACCCCGGCGTCGCCGATCTCCGAGAGCCGCCCTTCGTCCGTCGGCTCGCCGTCGGGCGGATTCGGGTCGAAGTTGAAGTCCCCCGTGTGCAGCACGCGCCCCGCGGCGGTCTCGATGCAGAGCGCGCTCGCCTCCACGATCGAGTGCGCGACGCGCACCGGCTCCACCTCGAACGGCCCGACCTCGTAGCGCTGCCCCGCGTGGGCCGTGCGGAGATCGATCTCGCTCGGCCCGAAATCGTGCTCGAACAGGCGACGACGAACGAGCTCGAGGGCGTGCGGCGGACCCCACACCGGAATATCGAGGTCGGCGAGCAGGTACGGCAGTCCGCCGATGTGATCCTCGTGCCCGTGCGTGAGGAAGACCCCGGCGATGCGCGGGGCGCGCTCCACGAGCCAGGAGAAGTCCGGATGGTAAACGTCGATCCCGAGATCGTCGTTCGGGAACGCCGAGCCGCAATCCACGATCAAGATGCCGTCGTCCTGCTCGAGGGCGAGGCAATTCATGCCGATTTCACCGAGGCCGCCGAGCGGGACGAGGCGAATCCGTCGCGGGCCGGGAGGACCGCTCGCCGAGAGCTCGGATCCGGCTTCGCGCACGTCGGAAGGCGGAAAATTGAGTGTCACGCTCTCCGTATACTATCGCGAGGCGCGCCTCGCTGCGGCCGGCCGGTCTCGTTTGTCAGAGCTCGGGCTCGGTGTTACGCATCCCGCAGTGCGATGACCATCAAACCCGTGACGCCTGAGCAGACCTACGAGCTCCTGCAGCAGGGAGCCGTTTACGTGGACGTTCGCAGCGAGCAGGAGTTCGCCGACGGGCACCCTCCGGGGGCGCTGAACGTGCCCATCGCGCACCTCGGCCCCGGGGGCATGACGCCCAATCCGGAGTTCATGAGCGTGATGGAACAGGCGTTCGGCAAGAACGAAAAGCTCGTCATCGGCTGCAAGGCGGGCGGCCGTTCGCGCCGCGCCGCAGAGCTCCTCGTGCGCGCCGGGTACACGGACATTTCGGACATGGCCGCGGGCTGGGAAGGCTCGCGGGATGCGTTCGGACGCCCGCTCCCTGGGTGGAGCAAGCGCGAGCTCCCGGTCGAAGCCGGAGAGCCCGAAGGACAGCGCTACGCCGACGTCAAGCAGCGAACGCCGCGGTAGTCGCGACCGTTCCCCCGAGTTCGTGGCGCGCGGACGCGCTCCCGCGCGCCGTCGACGGGCCGCGTGCCGTCGAGGACCCGCTCAGCGTCGCTGCGCGGCAGCGGCGCGCTCGTAGTCGGCGGCGGCCTTCTCGATGAGGGCGTGGTCGCGAGCAGCGCGCTCCGCCTCGGCGACGAGCTCGGCCGTGAAGAGCGTGAGCCCGTAAATCCCGTTCTCCGGGCGAATACGGAAGGGATAGCGGGTCTTGCGCACGGTCTCGACCGTCGCCCGCTCGCCCTTGCGCTCGACTTTCGCGATGCCGGACAGATCCCGGCGGAGTCGATCCATCCACCCGCGCCGGCGCGCATAGAGCGCGAACACGTCGGCCCCGTCGGGCGCCGTTGCTTCCGGCTCGTACAGGCGCGCGAGCCGCGTGCGCTCCGGCTCGGGATAGGCGGCGAGCACGCGCTCGCGAGAGCGCTTGCGGTAGTCGCGGATCGTGTAGCAGGCGTGCTGCGCGCGCGTCTCGATGTACGCGAAGAACTGCTCGGGGCGACCGCGATTGACGGCGCTCATCACCCGCAAGTACGCGCCCTCGGGCGTGCGGTCGCTCGGGTACGTGGCGTTCGCCCACACGAGCCAAACGACCGGAATCGACGCGAGCACGGCGACGGCGAGCCGAACCGCGCGCTTGCCACCGAAACGCATCGCGCGCCTCTTATCACGGAGCTCGCTTCCACGAAAACTCGGCCGATGCTAGTCCCCGCGGCGTGTGGAGCTCCGCTCGCATCGCCGTCATCGTTCCCGCCTATCGCGAAGCGCGGCTCATCGGCCGCATGCTCCGCCGTGTCCCGGCCTTCGTGGACGCCGTCGTCGTGGTCGACGACGCGAGCGACGACGACACCTCCGCGGCAGCGCGCGCGATCGGCGATCCGCGCGTTCAGGTGATCCGTCACCCGGAAAACCGCGGCGTCGGCGCCTCGATCGCCACCGGCTACCAGCACGCCGCGGCAGCCGGCGCGGACGTGCTCGCGGTCATGGCCGGCGACGATCAGATGGATCCCGACGATCTCGAAGCCGTGATCGCGCCGGTGGTGCGTGGGGAGGCGGATTACGTGAAAGGGAATCGCTTCGCGCACCCCGCGGCGCACCAGATGCCGCGCGCGCGCCGAATCGCCGGCGCGGTGCTCTCGGGCGCGACGCGGCTCGCTACCGGGCTCGCCATCACCGACGCGCAGTGCGGCTACACGGCGCTGTCCGCGCGCGCCGCGGCGCGTCTCCCGCTCGACGAGCTGTGGCCGCGCTATGGCTATCCGAACGATCTGCTCGGCCTCGCCGCCGCGCGGGGGCTCCGCGTCCGCGAGGTCCCGGTGCGCCCCGTTTACGCCGACGAGACCAGCGGGGTTCGCCCCTGGCACGCCCTGCTCGTGCTCTACGTGCTCGCCCGGCGGCGCCTCCTCGCCTCGGGCGATCACTAGAACGCCGATCGGTTTGACCGATCGGCGTTCTAGCCTCGTTTCGTAGGGGGGCACGCGCCGCCCCTCCCCGCCGAGGTGAACTCGGCAGGGCCCCTCCCCACGCGGGCACTCTGTCCGACGCAGTTTTCCGAATATCTCGGCGCGTTCCTAACCGTTTGTCGCTCTAGGCCGGTCTTTCCCCCGCCGAGCGCTGACTTCCACTCGCACTGAAAGAGCGAGCCTCGGGGGTTTCGACACCGCGAAGCAGGCACTATGTTGCCGGGTACTCGAGCTCGGCCCGGCACGCTGCCGGTTGGGTCTCGGTGCTAGGCTTGCTGCTCCGGAATTTCCCATCATGGCATCCCCCAACGTCCAAGTTTTCAACGACCTGAATTTCGACCAGGAGGTCCTCGCCTCCGAGGTGCCGGTCCTCGTGGATTTCACGGCGACCTGGTGCGGACCCTGCAAGGCGCTCGCGCCCATCGTCGACCAAGTCGCCGACGAGCTCGCCGGAACCATCAAGGTGGGCAAGCTCGACGTGGACGACTCCCCCATCACGGCAGGAAAGTACGGCGTCCGCGGCGTTCCCACGGTGATGGTGTTCAAGGGCGGTGAGCGTGCCGCCCAGCACGTGGGGCTCACCACCAAGCAAAAGCTCCTCGACCTCGTGAAGGGATGAGGATCGAGCCGGGCCGGGGCCGCTCCCCCCGAAAGCCCGCGCTCGGGAGGGGGCTCGGTCCCGCGCTTCCGCTCCTCGTCGGGACGCTGGCCGCTTCGGGATGCACCGAAGCGGCCGGCAAGCACCCCGCCGCCCAACCTTCGGCCCCGCTGCTCGCGCTCGGCGCGGATCTCGCGCCTGCCTACGAGTCGCCGGCACGCCTGCGGTACCACCCTCGGCAGCGCGCGCGCGCCCACACCCGGCGCACGCTGCCCGATGGCCGCATCCTCACGGCGGGAGCCGGGGGAGAGCGCTGGCTGTACGATCCGCGAACCCGCGCGCTCCAAGCCGGAGTCTCGCTCGCGCCGGAAACGCTCGTTGCGGTCCTCGCGGACGGCGCGGACTACTGGTTCGTGGGCGAGAGCGGAACCGGCTATTTCGCGCCGGGCCTCCTCGCGCCGTTCGAGCGCTCGAGCGCCCCCCCCGAGCCGCTCGTCGGGGTGACCGCGGCAGGGACCACGATCCTCGGGATCGACCGCAAGCGAACGCTCGTCCGCAGCACGGACTTCGGAGCGACGTGGTCGGCAGTGGGCCCCGAGAACGCGGCCTTCGTCGATACGGTGCTCGAGGAGTCCGGGAACGGGCTCGCGCTTTCGGTTCCGGAAGCGCTCTACGCGACACGAGACTTCGGCAAGACGTGGCGCCGGCTCGACGTCGCTCCGTTCGGCGTGATGGAGCTCGAGCTCGGGTCGAACGGCGAGCTGTCTGCGCTCACCCCGCTCGCCACGCACGTGCTCGGCGCGAACGGCGCGTTCGCCAGCGCCCCTCTGGGTGCCAAGCGCGAGGATCGCGAGCTCCCGGCGCCTCCGCGCGGACCCGACGCGAACGCGCTCGCCGAAGGGCGCGCCGTGATCGACGGAGCGCGGTACTGGGAGCTCGCGCGCGGGAGCCGCCTCGGCACGTGGGAGCTCTGGTCGGGCACCCTCGACGGCACCCTGCAGTCGCAGCCGTTCACGAAGGGCACGGGGTGCCGGCACCTGCGCCTCGGCGCGTTCGGCGCGCACCTCGTCGTCGCGTGCTTCCGCGGCAGTGGCGAGGACATGGCGCAGCCCATCGAGCTGTGGGCGAGCGACTCGGAAGGCGAGCGCTTCGAGCGCGTGCCGGGCCGCGTCGATGCGTCCCTCACGAGCTTTCGCCTGGCCGTCGGAGCGCACGGCCGCTGGATCGCGAGCGGCGTGTGCCCGGCAGGCGCGCTCGGAACGGGCTGCACGCCGAGCGGGGTCCTCCACGGTCCCGCGCCCGAACGACCAGAGGCGGACCGCAAACGAAGCGCCGACGGCCGCCCCGTGTGCGCGGGCTCGACGTCGGCGACACCGTCGCTCGCCGACACGGCGCAGGCGCTCGCCTTCGCGGCGGACGGCGCCACCGCGTATGCCGTCGGGCGGCGGACGAAGAGCAACCGCTTCGCGCTGTTCGTCTCGCGCGACGCCGGCGTGAGCTTCGAGCCCGAGGAGCTCGAGCTCGGGCGCATCGCGACGAACGACGACGAGCACGTGGATCTGCAGAGCTCGTCCAACACGCGCGTGGAGGCGGTGAGCCCGGCCGAGGACGGCGCCGTGGCGCTCACGTTCGTGAACTACGGGCGACGCGTGCTCGTCGTCACCGACGAGAGTGGGCGGCTGCTCTCGGCCGCCGCTCCGCCGGAGGGGCGAGCCCTGCTCGGCGCGACGGGACTTCGCGCCATCAGCATCGGTCCAGGCTCGCGCCAACTCTGGGAGTCGCTCGACGGCGGCGTCACCTTCCATCCCATCTTGCGCCTTCCCGTCGAGGTGTGCCCCGAGGGGTCTCCGTGCGACGTTCCCGTGCGCTGCGCGCCGCACGGCTGCGTCGTGGGAAACCGGCTGTCGCGCATCGGCTGGGGCGGCCAGGCCGATGACGGAACGGGCGTCTTGCCTCCCCCGCTCCGTCACGCGCCCGTGGAGCCCGACCGCAGCCTGCGCGCGCCCATCGCCTGCACGCTCGATCCGCGCGGTTGGCAGCCGTTGCCCGGCGTGACCGAAGCCGCCGGCGCCCACGACGCGGCGCTCGGCGCGATCGACTGGTACGTCGTCGCCGAGGATCCCGAGCGCGCGAGCGTGGACGTGCTCGCCGCTTCCGGCGGCCGCGTCGAGCGCATCCCGCTGCTCGCGCCGGCGGATCGGCCCGAGGAGTACGCGTACGCGGTGATCGATCAAATCGAAGGGGTCGCCACGGTCCGGTATCGGATGCCGGAGTCCGGGGCCGCGCCGAGCACCGACGTGGAGGTCGCGTGGAGCAACTTCCTCGACGCGCGCACCGTCCGCACCCGAGTGCGGCACGAAGGCGTGCTCGCGACGTCGCTCCGCAACCAGGGCCCCGCCCGCCGCGCGGAAGCGGAGCTCGTCAGCATCGCCTCCGGTGGGCTCTATCTGCGGCTCGACGAGCACTCGCCCACGCTGTTCCTCGACGGGCGCGACGTGCTCGCGCTCACCCCTCCCTCCTGGCCGAAGGCGCGGTATCCTGCGCGCGCCGAGATGGCCCGCGTCGGCGGGACGCACCTCTCGCTGCTCCTCGTGGGCCGCGGAGCGGGCGTGGTGCGCGCGACGATCCCTGCTTCGCGCGGGGCGACTCCGAAGCTCGACGCGTTCTCGACGGGCATGGTGGATCCGACGGCGTTCGGGCTCTCGCAGCTCGTGAACATCGCGTACGCGGGCGGGGTCGCCGGTCTGTACGTCGAGGTCCAGGACGATCGCGATCGGTCGGCGCGGGCGCACGTCTTTCCGTTCCAAGCAACGGGGCCGGCCGTGGGGGCGCCGATCGCGGTGCCCACGCAGCGCGATCTCGGCGAGCAACCCGCGGCGTGTGATGCCGAACGCCGCGCGCGAACGCCGCGGGTGGTCGCCGCGCCCGCGCACGGCAGCCGCCACGCGGTGGTGGTCACGGACGCGGTGGAGGGTCCGCGGACCCTGCTCACCGGCGCGGCCGTGCTGCACGGCACTCCGAGCGAGCCGTGCGCCGCCGCCTTCAGCGCGCTGCTCGTGCCGACGGAATCGAGCCAGTCCGCCCGCGAGAGCGCGCTGGTGATTCCGGGGGCTGCCGGCCGCTCCGTGCTGTTCCGGGTGATCGGCAGCCGCGAGGGCGCGCGCCTCGAGCATCGCCCCATGACGTGCCGCTTCGACACCTCGGTCGAGGTCCCCTCGGAGGTCCACCGCGTGCTCGGCGTTCTGCGCTGATCGCGCCGGTTGCCCGGCGCGACCCGCCGGGCCGAGCCTCCCCGACGCGCCCGAGATTGCGGGCCCCGAGCGACTGCGATAAGCGACCGCTCGCAATGATCCCGCGCTACACGCCCCAGGAGTTCCGAGAGCTCTGGTCGGACCGCACGCGCTACGCGATCTGGCTCGAGGTCGAGCTCGCCGCGTGTGAGGCCGAAGAAGAGGCTGGTCTGGTGCCGAAGGGCACCGCCGCCGCGATCCGGAGCAAGAACCTCACGCTCGATCCGGCGCGCATCGAGGCCATCGAAGCGACCACCCGCCACGACGTGATCGCGTTCCTCACGCACGTCGAGGAGCTCGCGGGCGAGCCCGCGCGCTGGCTGCACCGCGGGATGACCTCGAGCGACGTGCTCGACACGAGCCTCGCCATCCAGCTCGTGCGCGGGGCAGACCTCTTGCTCCCGCGCCTCGACGGGCTGATCGCCGCGCTCGCCGCCCGGGCCCGCGAGCACGCGAAGACGCCGATGATCGGGCGCTCCCACGGCATTCACGCGGAGCCGACGACGTTCGGCGTCGCGCTCGCGGGCCACCTCGCCGAGATGAAGCGCGGCCGAAAGCGCCTCGAGGTCGCGCGCGAGGAAGTGCGCGTCGGCAAGATCGCGGGCGCCGTGGGCACGTACGCGCATCTCTCGCCCGAGATCGAGGAGCGCGCGCTCGCGCGGCTCGGGCTTTTGCCGGAGACCGTCTCCACGCAGGTCGTGGCGCGCGACCGTCATGCGGCGTTCTTCGCGGCGCTCTCCGTGATCGCGGCGGGCATCGAGCGGCTCGCGACGAACGTGCGCCACTGGCAGCGCACGGAGGTCGGCGAGGCCGAGGAGCGCTTCGCTCGCGGCCAGAAGGGCTCGAGCGCGATGCCCCACAAGCGCAACCCCGTGCTCAGCGAGAACCTGTGCGGGCTCGCGCGCGTCGTGCGCAGCGCCTGCACGCCCGCGCTCGAGAACGTCGCGCTCTGGCACGAGCGCGACATCTCCCACTCCTCCGTCGAGCGCATGATCGCGCCCGATGCCACGACGACCCTCGGCTTCATGCTGGAGCGCGCGCGCGGGCTCGTTGAAGGGCTCGTCGTCTATCCCGAGCGCCTCGCGCAGAACCTCGGCCGCACCGGCGAGCTCTTCCACAGCGAGGCGGTGATGCTGGCCCTCGTCGAGAAGGGCCTCGCTCGGCAGAAGGCCTACGAAATCGTGCAGCGCCACGCGATGCGCGCCTTCGAGGGCGGCGGCGCGTTCCGCACGCTGCTCGGCGCCGACCCCGAGCTCCAGCAGCGGCTCTCCGCCGAGGAGCTCGAGCGTTGCTTCGACCTCGAGCACGCGCTCCGCTACGCCGAGCGGCTCGTGGAGCGCGCGATCGGTTCCTGATGTCTCCGCGACTCGGGCACGGCGGAGGCGGCGCCCCCGCGCCGTAGCCAATGCACCGGCTGGACGACGACGCCATCGACGGAACGTTCGCGGCAGGGCCGCGGTGGCCCGGCGAGCGCTGGACGGTCGAGCGGGTGATCGAGGTCCTCGAGCCGCTCGCGACGCCGCGGCGCTGTGCGCGGTTCGCGGACGCGATCGCGGCGCGGCTCGAGAGCGTGACCCTGGTGTTGGATGCGCCGCACGACCCGCACAACGGCGCCGCAATCCTGCGCTCCGCCGATGCGTTCGGGCTCTGCGAAATGCACGTCGTCCCCCGCGGCGAGCAGTTTCTGATCGGGCGACGCATCGCCAAGGGCAGCCAACGCTGGGTCGACGTGACGGTCCACGAGGGACCGGCCGCCGCCGTCGGAGCGCTGCGCCGGCGCGGGTACACCCTCGTGGCCACCACCCCCGACGGGGAGCTCGTGCCCGAGCAGCTCGCGACCATCCCGCGGGTTGCGCTCCTGCTCGGCAACGAGCACTCGGGTCTCTCCGAGGCGCTGCTCTCGGCCGCGGACACGAGCGTCCGCATTCCGATGCGCGGCTTCGTCGAGAGCCTGAACGTGAGCGTGGCCGCCGCGATCCTGCTCGCGTTCGCGACCCGGGGCCGTTCCGGCGACCTTCCGCCGGCCCAGCAGCGATTTCTCTATGCGCGCGCCCTGTTCCGCTCGGTTCCCCGCGCTGCCGAGGTGCTCGCGGCCTTCCACGCGGGGCGGCCGCCCGGGCGCCCAGGGCGCTCCTGAAGGCCGAAGCTGGCTGTTGCCGAACGGCGAGCGGTCATGTAGCGTCCCGCCCGCATTCGGATGGCAGCGAGGCACTCCAACGAGCAAAGCGTCCTCGGCGCGAGCACACGGGTCACCGGTCGCGTCGGCGGAGAGGGCAGCCTCCGGATCGAGGGGCAGCTCAAAGGCGACGTCCAGGTGACGGGCGATACGGAGATCGCCGAAGGCGCGAGCATCGAGGGCAACATCTCGGCGGAGTCCGTCGATGTTGCCGGCTCGCTCGTCGGCGACGTCTCCGCGCGCGGAACGGTCGCCGTGCGAGCGGGCGCGCTCGTGCGCGGAGAGCTCAAGGCGACCGAGGTTTCCATCGAGCCGGGAGCACGGGTTTCGCTCCGGATCGAAACCGAGCTCGAGCTGGATCTCGGGACACCCCGCCGGCGATAGCCGACGCGTTCTGATCGAGAGGCGATATGGCAACTGTGATCGGAGAAGGACTCAGCATCGAGGGCGACCTCACGAGCAACGAGGACGTCGCCGTGCACGGAACCTTCCGCGGCAAGCTGACGACCGACGATACGGTCGTCGTCGGAGCGACCGGCGCGGTTCAGGCCGACATTTCCGGCTCGAGCGTGAGCATCGCGGGTCAGGTCACGGGTGACGTGACCGCGAGCGAGCGCGTGGATCTCCAGGCCGGCGGGCGCTTGGTCGGGGACGTCCGCGCGGGCCGCTTCACGATCGCCGACGGAGCCTCGTTCAAGGGCAACGTCGACATGGAGATGTGAGATCGATGGCGGCGTCTTCCGTGATCGGTCGAGGAACCGTCGTGCGCGGAAACGTGCGCGGCCAGGGTGATCTCGAAATCCAGGGACGCGTCGAAGGCGACGTGAACGTGGATGGCGACGTGACCGTCGGGGAAGAAGCCGCCGTGCGCGGAAACGTCACCGGCGCCGAGATTTCCGTCGCGGGCACGGTGCAGGGCGACCTGCGCGGCAGCGAGGGCGTGCTCCTGGAGCGCGGCGCGCGCGTCGTCGGCGACCTCTCGGCACCCCGCATCGGCATCGCTCCGGGTGCTCTGGTCCGGGGTCTCGTGCGCACCGACGGGGAGCCGGCGCTCGGCTCTCCGCAGGCGCAGCGCCGCGCGAGCGCGGTCCCCAGCTTGCGCGCCGTGCCGACATCGGCCCAGAGGCCGTTCGTCGCGAAAGAAGCCCCGCGCGCCACCGTGTCCGAACGTCCGCTCCCCCTCGAACGCCCGGCGCCCCCCGAGCGCGCCGCGGCACCCGCCCAGCCCGAACGCCCGACCGTGGTAGAGCGCAGCGACCAGCCGGCGGCCCGGCGTGAGAAGGAAGCCCCTCCTCCTCCCGTGGTGCCGGTGCTCGCCAAAGGTGCGAAGGCAAAGAAGAAGCGCCGCGAGGACTGACTGGTGTAGTCTCGTTCGTCGTGCGGCGTCTCCCCTGGGTGGCAGCGCTCACGGTGATCCTCACCGGACGAGCAGCATCGGCGGAAACGGACGAAGCGCGCCCGCTCTCCAGGGAAGAGATCGAAGCCTGGTTGGAGGCGCAGCGCGGGCTCTCCGTTTCCGAAGCGGCACTCCCCGACGGGCTCGACGCCCCTCCTCCACCGCCCCGGTATCACGGGATTCTCGTCGAAGCGGGGCTCGGAGCGCTCGGCCACATCGGGCCGATGAACGACATCTCGCCGATGTCGCCGTGGCTCTTTCTCAGGGTCGGCTTCGAGCCGCTCGATTGGCTCGCGATCTTCGCCGAAGGGGAGCTCGCGTTCTCCACGACGCGCCGGGCATCGCCTCCGCCCCCGCCCCGCACATACCGCGCCTACGCGCTCGGGGCGGGAATCCGCGCGACCGTGCCGATTTCGAGTGGCTTCGGGGTGTACGCGGAAGGCAGCGGCGGGTTCGCCCGCGTCAGCGACGACGTGCTCGAGGTCTACGGGTTCGAGCAAGCGACCAAGCCGAATCTGTACTTCGGCGGGCGCCTGGGGCTCGAGTGGTATCCCGCGAACCCGCACGTCGCCATCGGAATTGCAGGCGGCCTCAGGTCGTACGGCCAAGGCCTGGCCGAGGAGGGCAATGACACCCCAGCGCTCGCGTGGACGGCGGGGCCCGCACTCGGTTATCGCTTCTGAAGCGGGCTTGCGTCTTCGCGCCGCTCGGGCAAGAAAGACTCCCCGGAGTTCCTCTTGGTCCGGCGCGGTGGCCGGTGGAAAGTCTCCACTCGAGTCCGCACGCGAGCGAAAGGATCGCCAAGCTTGGATAGCGATCTAGCTGAATCGATAGCCGCCCTGAAAAGTGCCTTCGAAGAGCGTGGGGTGCCCGCCAATTTCGGGAAGGGCGACCCAAAGCTCGTCGAGTCGCTGCGATCGACGCTGCGAGTTCCGCGGCGTTATCGGGAGTTCTTGGTGGCGTGCAACCCCGTTGACGTCGAGACACGGACGCCCGCCGAGCGCGTGCGGCTCGTGCCCGCAGAACGCCTGTTGGAAGAGCAGCGCGGCTTTGCGTTGAACGAGGACGGCTCCCCGCGTTCGGGACCGGCCGCGAACGGATGGCGCCCGAGCTGGGTCGTCATCGCGCACAGCGCGCTGCTCGGGGATCCGTATTTCCTCGACGTGGGAAGCCCGGATGCCGAGGGCGATTGTCCCGTGTACACGGCGATGAGCGGCACCGACTTGTGGAAGCCCCGTCTCTGCGCCTCGAGCTTCGCGATGTTCCTGCGGATCCTCGCGATCGGCATGGAGGTCGCGAAGGGATTCCCCGAGGAGCACCTCGACATGGATGACGAGCAGGTCTTCCGCGAGTCGCTCGGGCCGCGCATCCGCGAGTACGATCCGGCCGCCCTCAAAGCGGGACACTGGACATGAACGCCCGAGCCTCGTGGCTCACCCGCGTGGACGAAGGCTCCCCGAGCTTCGAGGAACGGCTCGCGGAGCTCGCGCGCCGCGGAGAGGCCGACCTCGATCGGATCGAGCCGGCCGTGCGCGCGATCGTGTCGGACGTGCGGCGTGAAGGCGACGCGGCCGTCGTCCGCTTCGTCGAACGCTTCGAAGGGCGGCGCCCGGAGCGCCTGCTCCTCCGCGACTACGGCGGCAAGGAAGCGCTCGCGTCGCTCCCGGCCGAAGTGCGGGAAGCGCTCGAGCTCTCCGCGACCCGCATCCGGAGCTACCACGAGCGGCAGCGCGATCACCTCGGCGGGTTCGAGGCGACCGCTTCGGGCATCACGCTCGAGAGCCGCGCGACTCCGCTCGAGCGGGTCGGCGTGTACGCGCCGGGCGGGAAGGCCCAGTACCCCTCCAGCGTGCTCATGTGCGCGCTGCCGGCGAGGGTGGCGGGGGTCTCCGAGATCGTGGTCGCCTGCCCTCAGGTGAGCCCGGCGGTGCGCGCCGCCTGTCACCTCGCCGGGGTCTCGGCGATCGTCGATGCCGGCGGTGCGCAGGCCATCGCCGCCCTCGCGTACGGGACGGAGAGCGTTCCGCGCGTCGACAAGATCGTGGGCCCGGGAAACCTCTACGTCACCGCGGCCAAGCGGCTCGTGTTCGGTGAGGTCGACATCGACGGCCTCGCCGGGCCGAGCGAGATCCTGGTCATCGCCGATGACGGCGCGAACCCGGCCTACGTCGCGGCGGATCTGCTCTCACAGGCCGAGCACGACGAAGCGGCCTACGCCTTGCTCCTCACCACGAGCGACGCGCTCGTGGCGCGCGTCGAGAGCGAGCTCGAGCACAAGCTCGCCGAGCTCCCGCGCCGGGCCGTCGCCGAGGCGTCCCTGGTCGCGCACGGCGTCGCCCTCGTGGTTCGGGATCGGGACGCGCTCGTACGCGTCGCGAACCGCCTCGCCGCCGAGCACGTCTCCGTACAGACCGAGAACGCGCGCGGGCTCGCCCGACGCATCCTCCGCGCCGGAGCGCTCTTCATCGGCGCGATGACGCCCGAAGCGGCGGGCGACTACGTCGCGGGGCCCTCGCACGTCCTGCCCACCGGCGGCGCGGCGCGCTTCGGGGCGCCGCTCGGCGTTTACGATTTCGTCTCGCGGAGCTCGCTCATCGAGTACTCCGCCGATGCCCTCGCGACCCAGGCCCGCGCGATCACGGCCTTCGCCCGCGCGGAAGGCTTGGAGGCCCACGCGCGCGCCGTCGAGGTCCGTACGGGGGCCTGACGCGGGCTCGCGCCGTTCCCCGAACGAAACGAGCCTTCAGCCCTGCTCGGGGATCAGGTAGCCGCGGCTGAGCAGGGCCTCGATGCGCTGCGCGACGTCGAGGTCGGGCTCCGGTGAGGCATCGAGGGCGGCCTGGAGGCTCGGCGAGCTCACCGCGAGCTGCAGAGAATCGAGCTCCTCGGGAGAGAGCGTGCGCAGCGACGCCGCGAGCGGCGAGGGCAGCTTCAAGCGGGACTCGAGCGAGGGCAGCTTCTCCTTGAGCGCTTGGAGCTCGTCCTGCTGGCGGAAGCCTTCCATCAGCACTTCCTGAGCGCTCGCGTCGAGCGGCTCGTCGAACTCGCGCGGATCGGGCGGAGCGAGATCGAAGATGCCCCGGCGCAAGCCGAGCATTCGATAGATCGCCTTGCGCGCCCCCATGTGCGGGCTGCCCTCGATCTCCGCGTAGCGGATCGTCCCATCCTGGAGGTAGATGCGCCCTTCCGTCTCTTCGGCGCGCACGAGCAGCACGCCCGACTTGCGCGAAGTGCCGAAGAGCTGGAGCAGATCGGGCAGCGGGATCTCCTCGAGGCTGCCGCTCATTCGCGGCGGCTCGTCGGAAGCGCGGCTCATGTATTGCCGCGCAGAAGCCCGCGCCGCGGCCGCCGCATCCGGTCCTTCGTACCGCGCGGGCTCGGCGAGCGCGACGACCTTGAGGATGCTCGTTCCGATGAGAATGCGATCGCCTTCCTTGAGGGTCGCGCTCTGGATTTTCTCACCGTTGATGAACGTGCCGTTCGTCGAGCCCAGGTCCTCGATCAGAATGACGCCGTTTTTCAGGGAAATTCGCGCGTGTCGGCGCGAAACCATCTCCTCGACGAGCACCATGTCGAGCTCGCTCGAGCGGCCGATCACGATCTCTTGGCCTTCGATCAGGGGATACTCGCCGCCCTGATACTTGCCGGAGATGAAACGCAACGCGAGGCGAGACCCGCCAGGCCGGGAGTCCGTCAAGGTCTTCTGGCGGGCAACTTTGCTCGACATACCTGGGAATCGCTGAAGGGCCGGCGCCCACCGCGGCGCCGCACGACCTCGCTAGCATAGGACCCGCCGACAAGTGGAGGCAAGGAGCCGTCCTCGGCCACGGAGCCCGGCCCGGGGTGTGCGCTCTCCGCCCAGCGCCGCAGCCGTGCCCCAGGTGGCGCTCCTTGCCGCGTCACCTCGAGACCTCACTCGGCGGGCGGCGTCGGCGCCTCCGCTGCGCGGGACGGCTCGATGGAAGCACGCGGTGCGCCGAGCGCATCGCTCGCCGTGGGGAGGACGACGGTAAAGGTGGATCCGGCTCCTGGACGTGACGTGACCTCGATCCGCCCCCCCATTTCCTCCACCAATCGCTGGCTCACGGCGAGGCCGAGGCCGGTGCCGGTCGGCTTGGTGGTGAAAAAGGGAACGAACAGCTTCTCGAGCACCTGAGGTGCGATGCCGGGGCCCTCGTCGCGCACACTGATCTCCACCCAAGCCGGCCCCTCCGCCGCGAAGGCGCCCGGCCCGCGCTCCCGAAGCGCGGCGGAAACGCGCACCTTTCCCCGCCCACCGACGGCCTGGATGGCGTTCCGGACGAGGTTCATGAGCACCTGTCGGAGCTGCTCGGCGTCGGCCCGGATGAGGGGCAGCCCCTCGGCGATGTGCGTCTCGACGTCCCAATCCTCGGCGCGATCGGAGGCGAGCACGGTCAGGGTGCGGCGCACCACGGCCCCGGCGTCCACGGCATGGAGCTCGCCCTTGGACGGCCGCGCGTAGTCGAGCACCGAGCCCACCACGCGATCGAGCCGCTCCACCTCTTCGAGGATGATGCCCACGAACTCCCGCTCGGAGACGTCCAGGCGGCTCCCGGTGTCGCCGAGCAGCTGCGCCGCGCCCTTGATGGCGCCGAGGGGGTTCTTCACCTCGTGAGCGAGACCGGCCGCCATCTCCCCGAGCGCCGCGAGCCGATCGCGCTCCTGGAGCCGGCGATGCTGCCGTGAGTTTTCGAGGACGACGCCCATCTGCGTGGCGAGCGCCTCGAGCAGGGACACCTCGTCCGGAGAGAACGCGTCCCGAACGCGGTCGTCGACGACGAGCAGGATGGCCTCGAGCTCGTGCCCTTCCCCGTACACGCCGAAGCAGAGGCCTTGTTTGAAGGGGCCGAGCACCTCCGCAGCGGCGAGCACGCGCTCGTCCGCCTCGGCCTCGCGCACGTGACCGGCGCGCCGACGCTCGGCGATCTGATGCGTCAGCTCTTCGAAGCTGATCGAGGCGCTCGTATCGAGCCGCTCGATCAGCGGGTGCGCGGTGGCCACCTCGATGCGCTGCGGTGCCTCCGGTCCGAACGCCGCTGCGAGCTCGAAATCCCTCCCGGAAAGCGCGCGGACGTAGAGCGCCGCTCCCGTGGCGCGCCGCGAGCTCTCGAGCTCCGTGAGCACCACCTGCTGCATTTCCTTGGCCTCGAGCACGTGCACGAGCACGCGCCGAGCTTTGGAAACGGCGCGCTCGAGGTCCACGCGCTCTCTGAAGAACACCTTGTGCGTGTAGCGCTCGGCGCCCTCACGGAGCGGCTCGAACAAGACGAGGATCACGATCGCCGCGAGGATCGCGCCGAGGTACATCGTCTCGAAGCCGCCGATCAGCACGACGAAGACGTAGAAAATCCCGGCGAGGCAGAACGCGAGCGCCGTCGAGACCAGGAGCTGGCCGAGGATGTCGTAGAGATCGACGAGGCGCTTTCGGATGAGCGACTCCGAGAGCACGAACAAGAAGACGATGCTGAGCACGGCGCTCACCGGCGGCAGCGGCACGCCGATGAACCAGAGAAAGTCCGCGAGGCTGAAGGTCGCCGCGGCCGCGCCGATCAGGACGAGGAAGCGCACGCGCCGTTGAATCGCGCGAGAGCCGCTGTGCTCGCCGCGCACGGCGAGCGCCGTGAGCCCGGCCGCGAGCAGGCCGAACACGTACAAGAAGACGGCGCCGCGCACGACCCCGTGCTCGTGCTCGGTGAGGACCACGACCAGCATCGGCACGGCGAGCGCGCCGGCGACACGGAGCAAGGTCGGCCTGCGCCCGCTCTGCGGAACGATCGCCTCGAACAGGTGCAGCGCGAACTGCGGGAGCAGCACGGCGAGCACCGCCGTCGACCGCTCCCAGACCGCGCCGCGCCCGCTGTGGTACTGCCATTGGGCGAGGTACCAGAGGCCTACATCCCCCGCGAAGGCCGCGAACAACACCTGGGCGCGCCGCGGGCGCCCGCGCAGCAAGACGGAAGCCGCGATCGCGAGCGCGAGCACCCCGCAGAACAGCGACGTGCGGGTCCGGAGATCCACACTGAAAGATTACCACCGTTCCAAGAAATGCCGTGCGGCGCGGCGCGCCGCACAGCCGTCGCGTCCCCGGTGCGACGACCACAATTCCCGAGTTCGATGCTAGCCTCCGCTTCCACAGGAGGCCCTGGATGAACGCCCATTGCTTACGCCGGCTCGCTTTGGGGACGACGCTTTTGGCGTCATTCGCCACCGGGTGCGCCGAGGAACGGGACCCCATCAGCCGCGTCCAGGCCAACGCGCTCGACAAGACGTTCTTCGTCGGCAACCTCGCTGATCCGGCCGACGACCCGGAGTTTTATTGGCGCAACTTCGTCGTCGATGGCTCGGAGGCGCAGTCGCTCGTCGGCATCGGCTCGTGGAGCGGCGTCGATCGCATCCGCTGGGACATCCAGGAGCAGCTGCTCGTCGCCCGCAAAGCCTATCCGCTCTCGCCCGGAGCCGACGACAAGGGCGGTCCGGGACTACCGGACGGGACGATCGTCGCGGCGTATCCCATCGTTTCGCATTTCGACATCCTCCGCGACTACAACCCGCAGACGGGGGAAGAGCTGAACGTCGTCGTCGAGAACACGACCGATCGATCCTGGTACGAGCGGCAGTACATGCGCGTGGACTGGTCGATCAACCTCGTCGACACGCCGATGTGGTTCGACATGTTCCTCGGCAAGGTCTTCGGGGACATCAAGGTCACCCCCCTCGCCTACTACGTGTCGGACTCGACGCATCCGGATGCGCCGCACTTCGAGCCCGAGAAGGGCTACTTCGACATCACCTCGAAGTTCTGGGTCGAGCCGGAGCAGCTCGACGCCCCGTTCACCCCGAGCGGCGGCATCCCGGCCTGCGTGCTCGTCGGCTTCTACACCGGGTCGAACCTCGATAGCTGCGACCCGCAAGAGGCGATCGTCCGGAGCTCCTACCTCAAGGTGAGCGAGGTCGATCCGGACGACGATTTCGAGCCGTTCGACAACGCCCACGCGGCGCTCGACATCGTGGGCAATCCGGGGGGCCTCGGGTCGAGCCCGTTCGTCGGCATCCTCACGCCGCAGCGCATCGCCTGGGACCCGCAGTACGGCTACACGGATGCCGGCCTGCGCCGCTACATGCACATTCACAACATCTGGCGGCAAAGCCACCAGACCACGGGAACGTGCAACGAGGACGCGGACTGCGCCGACGTCGGGGCGGGCTCGGTGTGCCTCCCCTCGGGCGCGTGCACCGTGCCGTGCCGCTACGAGGCGCGAGCGGACGCCGACGCGAACGGGACCGACGATCAGTGCGAGAACGCGATCACGGGCTACGACGGCTCGGAGGGCTCGCAGTGCAGCGTGCGCAATCGCTGCACGCTGCCCTACCGCGATCGCGAAATCAAAACCGTGGGCTACTGGGTGAACGCGGAGACCCCCGACGCCCTGCTCGACACGGTGGACGAATCGGGTGAGGTCGTTTCGCGCGGGCCCTCCGAGGACATCATTCACACGTGGAACCAGGCGCTCGAGCTCGCCGTCGCCCGGGCGCGCGAGGTCGAGTGCCGGCGCACGGGCGGCGACCGCGACAGCTGCCACGCCGAGTTCTTCGAGCCCGGCGAGATCGAGATGGTGAGCTACGGCGGCTGGGGGATCCCCAAGGTCAAACCCGGGCCGGACGTCCTCACGCTCTGCCACAACCCCGTGCGGCCGTACGACGACCCGCTCTGCGGCCCCGTCGGGTACAGCGCGCGCGTGGGCGACCTCCGCCACAACTTCCTCTATTACTGGCCGCACGCTTCGCGCGCTCCGTGGGGCGGCATCGCCAACTGGAACGCGGATCCCGTCACGGGGCAGATCATCGGCAGCTCGGCCACCACGCTCGGGCGCTCGGCGACGATGGCGGCCGCCCAGGTGCGGGACATCCTGCTGGTCGCCGCGGGCGAGCTCGACATGAGCGACATCACCAACGGCGAGACCGCACGGCGCTACCAGAAGCAGCTGCGCGACGGTCGCAGCCCGGAGGCGTTCAGCGCCGAAGAGCTCGAGCGTCGTGTCCGCTCGGTGGACGCCAAGCACGCGCTCGCGCAGATCGTCCCGACGGTCTCCGGGACCACGGAGCTCGAAAAGCGTGAGGCGCTGATCCGGGAGCGGGCCGCGCGCGTCACCCTGGTCGGCGAGGCCACGCCGCATCAGCACAAGTACGAGACGCTGGCGAACGCCGTGAGCCAGCTCCCCGTCGCCGCCGATCTCGTCAGCCCGACCTGGGCGACGGACCTCCTCGCCGCGTCTCCGACCGCGGCCGCATCGCTCACGGACACGCTCTCACCCCTCGTCGGCGCGGATCCCGGCAAGGTCGAGGGGTATCGCAAGCTCCTCGAGCACCGCCTGGCGATGCGCGGGGTCTGCTTCTCCGATCATCAGGTCGCCGCGAACGTGGGCAACCCCGACTTGCACGGCGTCGCCCGGTACTACTTCGAGAAGTACGGCGACGACGTCGTGCGCGCGATGCTGGAGGACGAGGAGGCCCCCACCGACGACGAATCCGTGAAGAAGCGCCGGGCGGAGCTCATTTACGAAGACCTGTGGAAGGAGTCGTACAAGGGCATCCAGCTCCACGAAATCGGGCATTCCCTCGGCCTCCTGCACCAGTTCACGTCGTCGTACGACTCGACGAACTACAACCCGCAGTACTGGCAGCTCCGCACCGACGAGGGCCGTGCGACCCGGGCGTGCAACGGGCCGCGCTCGAGCGACGACGAGGACTCGTGCATGGGGCCGCGCTATCTCGACCCCGAGACGGCGGAGGAGCTCGGCACGGGCTCCGAGCCGCGCCCCGGCCTGAACTACTTCGCGCACACCTCGACGATGGAGTACCAGAACGAGCGCTTCTTCGAGAGCGTGGGGCTCGGGCAGTACGACACGTTCGCGATGAGCGCTCTGTACGGACGCGTGCTCGAGACCTTCGACGAGCGCGCGATGCCGGTGGGTCAGCAAGCCGCGTTCGGGCTCCGTCACTGGTCGCAGCTCACCGAGGACAACATCGTGATCCGTCAGTTCGCCTCGCCGATCGGCGTCCAGATCGTGCCGGTCACGGTGCACTACACGGAGCAGGCGCGGCTCATGGGTCTGTTCGACCCGTCGCGTTGCCGGCCTGCCACGGACGAAGAGCGGGCGCACGCCGAGTGGCGCGTCGTGAACGGCAAGGTGTGCGCTCCACCCCCCAAGGATCTCGCGCGCTGGGACGACTTCGAGTCGAGCCAGGTGCTCGAGCGCGACGATCCGACGTCGTTCGTCGCCGTGAAATGGAAGGTGAAGGACGGCGCTTCCGCGGCGCCTCCGGCGAGCGTGCGCTGGCCGTACCGCTTCGGGGCCGCGAGCAACTCGTACGTGCACACGAACCCGAGCGACGCCGGCGCCGACATCTACGAGACCACCGTCGAGACCATCCGCAAGTTCGAGTACACGTACCCCTTCACGTATTTCCGCCGCCAGCGGCGCGACTACTACTATCCGTCGATCCCTGCCGTCACGGCCTACCGGTTCTTCGAGCGGCTCCGCTCGTTCCACTGGCTGATCGCCAACGGCAACGCTCAGCTCGAGAGCTTCGGGGCCTTCGAGGTGGCCGCGGAGGACGACGACTGGTGGCGCCCTTACGTGATGGCCGAGACGAAGATCTTCGATGCCATCGCGCGCGCCATCGTGGTCCCGCAGATCGGGCCGTACAACGTGGAGATGCAGGAGCTCGGCTCCTCGCGCGTGCTCTACGACACGGACCCCTCCGCCGGGACCGAGCCGCTCGTCACGCTCGACGCGTCCACCGGGCGCTACGTGGATCCCGACTACGATAGCTCTCCGAGCGCGGGCGGCTCTTGGGAGTACCTCGACTGGATCAACCGCACCGGGTTCACCTTCGAGAAGTCGTTGGCCGCGCTGGCGCTCACCGACGGTCGCCCGAACCTGATGACGATCAACCGCGAGAACTACCTCGACGGTCGCGATCCCTTCATCAATTTCCGGAGCGACATGCCGGCCGCCGTCGACCGGTTGCTCGGCGGCCTCTTGTCCGGCGACTGGGAGACCATCGCGCCGCACGTCTCGGCGGACGAGTCGGCGCCGAGCGTCGAGCTGCTCGACCTCGCCGCGGCGGAGCCGGAGCGCCCCGCCGACGTGGAGCTCCTGTTCCCCAACGTCGGCTACAAGCAGCAGCTCGGCGCGCTGGCGTTCGCGCACATCTTCGCCCGGCTCAACACGGACCTCACCCTCGCGAACAAGCTGCGCATCTGGGTGGACGGGCTCACGGGCGAGGTGGAGATCCCCGAGGATCAGAAGGCGCTCTTCTACAACCCGGAGAGCGGCCTCACCTACGTCGCGCGCCGCTACGGCCCCGACGTCATCGACGGCAAGACCGTCGACGCGGGGATCGGCTCCCGCATGCTCGCGCGCGCCAACGTGCTGCTCGCGGGCACCGCGGATCGGCCCGGGGCGTTCGAGGTCGAGCGCGACGAGGACGGCGCGCCGCTCCTCGACGAGCGCGGGCTCCCCGTGCTCGCGCTCGACGACGGAGGCAGGCCCGTCGTTGCGGACAGCGCGGTGCTGGGCCAGTTCCGCAAGTTCGTCGGTCTGCTCGACGCGGCCGTGCAGATCGCACGGACCGTCGGGTACGGACCGTTCAACGGCGGACTACCCTCCGCGGGAGACTTGAACTGACCCTCGGTCGAGCTCCACGGCGGCGAGGGCCGCCGCGGCGGTCTCCGGCAAGACCGGGTTGATCGACATCCCGCTGCCGAGCTCGAAGCCCGCCGGAGTCGTGAGGCGCGGCAGCACGTCGATGTGCCACGCGAAGTACGGCTCGTCCTCGTCCCCGACGGCGACCGTGTTCACGGTCAGGTTGAAGGCGGGGTCGCCCAGCGCGCCATCGAGGCGGCGAAGGACGTCCCGCAGCAGCGTCGCGAGCGGCCGAAACCCGGCCTCGTCGGCGGCGGCGAACGACGCGCGCGGCACCCGCGGCTGAATCCGCACTTGATACGGCAGCTGGGACGCGAACGGCAGGAACGCGACGAACGCCTCGTTTGCGTCGAGCACGCGCACCTTCGCGTCGAGCTCGGCCTCGAGCAGCGCCGCGTAGAGGTTCTTCGCCGTAAGATCGAAGTACTCGGTGGCGATCGCGTGGCGCGTCCGGAGCAACCGAGGCACGACCGGCGTCGCGGCGATCTGCCAGTGCGGGTGAGACAGGGAGCAGCCCGCCGCCCGCCCGTGGTTCTTGAACAGGATCACCGAGCGGACGCGGGGCTCCCGGCTCAGGGCGACGAAGCGCCCATGGAGCACGCCGAGCAGCGCCTCGACGTGGTCGGATGAAAGCTCGGAGAGCCGCGTCGTGTGCTCGGGAGCTTCGACCACCACCTCGTGGACGCCGTAGCCCCCCATCTCGTGGAACACCGGCGTGATCGCGACCGGGCCGGACGCGATGGAGCGGTCGAAGGCCGGGTACTTGTTCGGGACGACTCGGACCCGCCAACCACCCGTCGCGTCGGAGGCGCGCGCCACTTCGGTCGGCGTGAGGTGCTCGTTGCCCGGGCAGAAGGGGCAAGTGACGGCCGCGTCGACGACCCGGGTTTGCCCGGTGACGAACGCGTTCGGGCGCTCGGCCCGGGCCGGAGCGTACAACACCCAATCGTTCGTCGTTACGTCGTGCCGGAGCACCGGCGCATCGGACCCGCTCATCCGGGGACCGACGGACTCGAGAGGACGCGCTTCACGAGCGCGAGCTCGTCGCGCAAGAGGCGCGGGAGAAGGAAATTTTCGCGCACGTGTTCGCGCGCCGCCGCACCGAAGTCGCGGCGAAGCTTCGGGTCACGAAGCAGCTCGAGCATGTCGGAAGCGCACTCCTCGACGGAATCCACGAGATACCGTTCGAACCCGGCAGGATACTGCATCGGAATCCCCCCGGCCCTCCCGGCGACCACCGGGCGCGCCTTCCAGAACGATTCCGAGACGACGAGGCCGAACCCTTCGCGCACCGATTTCTGGATCACGAGATCACACGCGCGCTGGAACGCGTTCACTTCCATGCTGCCCACTCCGGCGAGGTTCGTGAAGACGAAGATGTCCGGGTCGTCCTCCGTCTCCTTCTGAACGAGCGAGAGGAGCTGCCACCCTTCGGGATCGTCGCCCGCGATCGCGCCGACCAGCGCGAGCTGCAAGCCGGGCATCTCTTGCCGTGCGATCCGAAACGCCTGGACGACGCCCATCGGATCCTTCCACGGATCGAAGCGCGACACCTGAACCACGAGCGGGCGATGGACGTCCACCCCGGAGTTGGCGACCACCTGTCTGCACAGCTTCTCGGGAAGCTCCATGTTCTTCGTCGACAGCGGATCGATCGCGGGGGCGATGAAGGCCGTGTGCGGCACGCGGATTCCGGGGAGCAGGAACTCGCGCATCGTGAACACCACGGCGTCGTACAGGTCGATGTACGGCAAGAGGAACGCCGCGATTTCCGTGTTCGGATCGGAGGTATCGATGTGGCAGCGCCAGATCCAGCGCGCGTCCCTTCTCCCCGCGGCTTCGAGGAACGCGACGGGCTGCGGGTCGTGCACGATGTAGACGTCGTACTCGGCGTGCAAAAGCTTCGCGCTCTCGCGGTTGACGTGCAGAAAAATCGCCTTGTCCGCCTCCGTGAGCGCGTACGTCGCCCCCTGCAGCCCGTTGTGCAGGGCCTTCGTCACGCTGAAAAACTCGGGTGTCCCCTGGATGAGCCGCCAGTCGGCCGAGAGCCCGAGCGCGTTCGCGAGCGGCACGAGGCGCGCGAGGAGCTCGGCCACGCCGCCCCCGAACCCCGTCGAGTTGATGTGGCAAACGCGCACACCGTTCAGCTCGCGCGCGAGCGTCCGAAGCTCTTCGAAGAGCTCGTCTCCGACGAGATGCCGGTACCCCTCGATGCTGGTGAGGTGGGCGGACGAAAAGCGCTGGGCAGAGACCTTCGGCAGCATGGTCGTTCCTCCGATTAGGCGATTTCCGCAGTGAATGCACGCGCCGCGCCAGCGCCCTTCACGTTCCCGAAGTCGAGCTCCCCTTTCCGTACAGGCCCCGTGCGCGCGCATACTCGAGCACCCGGCTCGGAACCAGACGCCGGAGCTCGCGTTCCGCGCTCTCGGCTTCGGTCGCGAGCAGAGCGCGCACGTGCGTCGAGGAAACGTCGGGAAGGGAGAACCCGAAGGACACGCCGGGGTGCTCGTACCCGCTGCGCTCCACGACGAACGGAGGCGCGAGCCGACACACGTCGTCGAAGCGGTACCACTTGTCCTTGGCCGACAGCACGTCGGAGCCGATGACGAGCGCGAGCTCGGCGTCCGGGTGCTCCGCCCGGAGCGCCTCGAGCGTGGTGAGCGTGCGGCTCGGCACGCCCAAACGGCTCTCGATCCGCGAGACCTCGACGCGCCTCAGCTCGGCGAACGCGCGCTCACACATCGCGACGCGGTCCTCGAAGGGCGTGAGCCGCTTGTCGAACGCGTGCGCGAACACCGGCACCACGAGCAGCCGATCGAAGTTTCCGACGGCGAGCGCGTACGCGGCGACGAGCACGTGCGCGACGTGAGGAGGATCGAAACTTCCGCCGTACACGGCGAGCCGCATCGATTCGAGTCTGCGCCGGAGTCGGCATGCCCGCAAATCGTGCCGGTTTCGAGCCGTGCTCGCTCCGGAGCGCGGGCCGGGGCATGCTGCGCGTCCGCATGAGCTTTCGGCAGGTTCCCGTCGAGCGTCCGGTCGAGCTGCTCCACGACGGCGACGTCGTCTACGCGCGCGCGGGAGAGTCGCTCGCGGAGGCGCTCCTCGGCGCCGACCGCGTGGTGTTGTCGCGGAGCCCCAAGCTGCACCGTCCGCGAGGGCCCTATTGCCTGCGCGCGGCGTGCGAGGGCTGCATCGTGCGGGTCGACGGCGTCCCGAACGTCATGGCCTGCCGCTACCGCGTGCGCGGCGGAGAGACCGTCGAGACGCAGAACGTGATCGGCTCGCGCGAGGTCGATCTGCTCGCGGCCACCGATTTCCTCTTTCCTCACGGCGTCGATCCGCACCGGTTGCTCGCCGGCGTTCGCGGTGCTTCGGCCGTGGTCACACGGCTCGCCCGGCGCGTCTCGGGCCTCGGTCGTCTGCCGGAGACCGCGCGCGAGCCCGTGCCCGCGACGCGGCGAGAGGTCGAGGTGCTCGTCGTGGGCGGAGGCGGCGCGGGCCTCGCCGTGGCCGCGGAGCTCGGCGCCGAGACCCTCCTCGTCGATGAAGGCCAAACGCTCGGCGGAGCGCTCACGCGGCTCGATCCCGACTATGGGCGCGCGCTCGTCGACCGAGCGCGCACCGCGCGCGTCGAGCTCTGGAGCGCCGCGACCGTGCTCGGCGTGTACCGCGAGCCCGACGACGGCACGGGTCGCCTGAGCGCGCTCGTCGCGGGCGAGCGCGGCCTCACGTGGCTGCGCCCGCGCGCGATCGTCGTCGCGACGGGCGGCCACGCTCCCGTTCCGCCCTTCGGAAACGGCGACCTGCCCGGGATCTTCAGCGCACGCGCCGGGCTCGAGCTCCTCGCGGGCGGCATTGCCCCGGGCGAGCGCGTGGCCGTCGTCGGCTCGGGTCCGTTCACCGCGGCGGCGATCACCGCCCTCGGCGCGCTCGCCGTCGAGCACGTCCCCGATGCGGCGCGAGTCGAGCGCGCGACCGGCAAGCTGCGCGTGCGCGGCCTCGTCGCCAAAAGCGCCGAGGGCGAGCGGCGCGTGCGCGTCGACGCCGTCCTGTTCGATGGCCCGCTCGCGCCCGCCTTCGAGCTCGCCGTGCAGGCGGGCGCTCGAGTCCGGTTCGCACCCGGCGTGGGCTACGTGCCCGAGCTCGACGCCGAGTCGCGCGCGGCAGAAGGCGTGTGGTGTGCCGGACGCGTCGCGGGCGCTCCGCTCCCCGCCGGGGATGCGCCGCGCATCGCCGCGTCGATCCGCCGTTTCCGTGCTCAGCCTAGATTTCGGGCTTTCTAGCCGGGGGAGGCCGAAATCTAGGCTCAGGGCACGGCGTGCACGACGTAGCAGCGCCCGAACAGCTCGTGGCACCTGCCGTTGACGCACACGCCGTCGGCGCAGTCCCCATCCGCGCTGCACGGAACGCGGGTGCAAACGCCAGAATCACAGACGGTGTTCGTCGGGCAGTGGGTATCGCTCGCGCACGGGATCGCCGCGCAGCGTTCCTCGGGGCCGCAATGGGTCGCGGGATCGGGGCAATCCGCGGACTCGCCACACCCCGAAACGCACTCGAATCGGTTGCACACGCCGCGCGCGCAGTCCGCGGTCGTCCGGCACTCTCCGCACACGAGGCTCACGCCGCGCTCCACGCAGAACGGGCGCTCCGCTGGACAGCCCGAGTCTTCGGTGCACTGCGCGCAGCCTCGGAGCGACGTGGCGCCGATGGGCCGGTCGATACAGTGGGGCGCGCCCGCCGGGCAATCGGCGTCCTCTCCGCATACCTCACAGTGCCCGTCCACACAGCGCGACGCCGTTTCGTTCGCGCCGCCCGGCGCCGAGCACTCATCGTCCGTCGTGCACGGGAGATTCCACCCCGCCGGTGCGCTCGGGCACCCGCACTCGCCGCACCAGCCCGGAGCCCCGCACACGGGAGTCGCGGGTTCTACCGCATACGGTGACAAGCACTGGGGCGGGGCGATCGCCGAGCGCGAGTCGTACGCGCAGTCGTCCGGACCGCGGCACGCGCCCGCCGGGAGCTCGCCGCCGCCCGCTCCGCTCGTTCCCGTCACGCCTCCCGTCCCACCCGTCGCGCTGCCTCCGGCACCCCCGGCGTGCGCCGCACCGCCCTGCCCTCCGCTCCCGCCCGCCGCGGTGACCCGTGCCCCTGCCGAACCGCCAACGTTCGTCTCGCGCCCCCCTTCCGCGCGCGCACCGCCCGAACCCGCGTTCTCGCCACCGCCCATCGCGACCGTTTCCGAACCCCCCGCTGCGGCGGGGCCCATGGGCGCTTGTCGTTCGCCCCCGCAAGCCCCCACCCCAAGCAGGACGAGAAACCCGATGCGCGCGGAAAAGACATGCATGTGCTCTGCGCGGGGCGGCAGCAAGACTCATTCCACCCAAGCATCGTCCCGAAAGCAGGCCGCTCCACGGCGAAAAGAGCTTTGAAATCGCCCTGTTCTCGAGGCTTGCCCCTCATCGAGCCGGCTCGTCCTGCTCGTCGCTCAGGGTGCCAACTTGTGCCAAGTCGCTGAGGGGCGTCTCCCTCTCTTCGAAGGCGCGCCGTCCCCACGAGCGCTATCGGTACCTCGCGGTCCTCGCTGTTGAAGAAAGCTCGCGAGGCGCACGCCTTGACTGGTTCGGTATCGAAAACGGACGCTGTTGGTCGACAGCCTTCGCTGAAGAGAACGCGGTCGAGCCCCTCGCCCACAAACGACAGACGCCCCACGACTCGGTTGCTCCCACGGAAGTTTCCTCGACTTCCATCATCTCTGCGCGCGAGCGGAAGGCGAAATCTAGGCTGAGACGCTCTCTGCCGAGACCCTGCTTCGCTCGGCGCTCCTTTTTGCGCCCGCTACAGCTCCACGATCGTAATTCGGCCGGTTCCGACGCGGAGTTGGCGGGTGCGGGGGCGGCGTTCGACGATGTTGGCGGCATCGGCGACGCCGAGGGAGGCGAATTGCTTGCGCAAGCGGAACACCTCGAGGTTGAGCTGGGGCAGCCCGATGCCGAGATCGGTCGCGAGATCTTCCTGGTACACCCAGCCGCACGTCGTCTCGGGGAGCGCTTCGGCGGCGTCGGCGAGGCGACGGCGCGCGAGCGTGAGGAGGAGGTAGTTGTGGTTGCGCGCGCCGAGCTCGAGCTCCGCGCTGCCCGCGGTCGCGCGAAGCTCGACGTGCTCTTCGTCGCGAGAGACGGAGAACGTGAGGTGGATGTGCCGCACCTCGAGCTCGAGGAAGGGGTTCGCGAGCGTCGTCTTCGGGATCTGCTCGGTGCAGCAGAACTTCCACACGCGGCCATCGACCTCGAAGCTCTGGAGGTTCGTGACGGGCGTCGTGGAGTCGTCGGGTTGCTCGAGGAGCCAGCTGCCGTCGGCGCTGCGATAAATGGTGACGCGCGGATCGTCGTTGGAGGGCAACGCGAGCAGATCCCCCTCCGCCAACACGGGCTCCCCGCCGTCTCCGGGGATCGCCATGACCTGCGGCGGCGTCACGTCGACGAGCTCGAACTCCTGCTCGATCTTTCCGAACGCGATGCGCGCTCCGCGTTCGAGGCGATATTCCTTGCCCGGCTGGACGCGCGCCCCTTCGAGGTACGTTCCGTTGCGGCTACCGAGGTCTTTGAGCTCCCAGCCGGCGTCCGTCCAGCGCACGATCGCGTGTTGAGCGGAGACGTATCGTTCAGCGAGCCTAAGAGCCGAAGACGGAGCGCGCCCGACGAGGTGTTCCGGCTCGAGGAGAAGAATGCGTCCCGTCGAGACTTCGCGAATCGCACCCATGGTTCATCCCGCCATCTCCGCCCCTTTGAGTCGTGAGTACAGAAACTCGCGCAGCGCTTCGCGCTCCAGCGCCGCGCGATCCGGAAGGCCGAGCCTCCGAATCAGCCCCTCGAGCCGATCCTCCGCGGGCAGGGGGCACCCGAGCCGCTCCTCCAGGTACCAGGCGAGCACGCGGCTCCCCTCCTCCCCCACTCGTTCGGGCACTGCGTCGATGAGCCCTCGCGCGGCGAGGATGCGCTCCTTTTCTCGAGCGCGCTCGGCGAACTCCGCGTACTCACCGCGGAGCCTGAGCTCGTCGAGCACGTGCTGGTCGATCTCCGACTGGAGCACGAGCGAAACCCACTCCTGCTCCGCGGTGCGCTCGAGCAACGCTCGGTACTGCTCGCGCGTGAGCCCGCTCGCCGCGAGCCAGCGCGCGAGGGCCTCGTCGGAGTCGAGCCCGCGGGCGCGGCGAAACTCGCGCTCGCGCAGCGCGAGCGTCTCCGCCGAGACGCGGAACGACGCCCGTCGCGCGAGCACTCCCGCGAGCGCCCGCTCGTACGCCGCCGAGAGCACCCCGCGGCCGCGCTCGCCGGCCTGCCGCACCTCGGCGGCGACGAGCTCGGCGGAGACGTTCGCTCCCCGGAGCAGCGACGGCTGAGCGTCGGCCCACTCGACCACCTGATCCCACGCTTCCGTGTGGCTCATCGAGAACGCGCGCTCCGGCGCGGTCTCCCCGAGCTCCCTCAGGCGACGGAGCTCGCGGAGCACGAGCACCGCGTCCTCGCGCTTTCGATCCACGCGATTCCTCTCGAGGAACGCGCGCAGGCGATCGGCCGCGGCCTGATCGCCGCCCGCCTGGAGCCAGCGCGCGAGGATCTCCGGATACGTGCGCTCCGGGTAAAAGGTGCGCTTCCCGAGCGCGATGAGCGCCTTCCCCGCGCTCTCCGGGATCACCCCCTCGCGCACCGCCGCCTCGAGCGTCGCGCGCACGTTGACCAGGGCCTCGGAGGTGGGGCGATACCCCAAGCTCGCGTCGAGATGCGCGACCGCTACCTCGTCGTCGTCCTCGAGCACCTCGGAGGCGTACGCTTCGTACACCCGCCCGACGCCCTGCATGCCGAACCGCGCGAGCTCTGCCGCGCGCAGCGCGCCCATGCTGGCCCCGCCGACGACGTGAATGCCGCGCGCGAGCGCCCAGAGGATCTCCTTGTGCCAGACCGCGGGGACACTCTCGAACGCGCCGTCGATGATCCCGATCGCGAAGGGCCGCTCCCGCGCGACGCGATAGACGTCCCCTTGTGCGGCGGGCGGCAGATAAATCGCGTCGAGCTCCGCTCGGGCAGCGTCGACGGGAAGCGTGGGGCCCAAGAAGACGACGACGGTCATCCCTGCTCTGCCCGCGCTTCGAGCTTCGCCAGGGCGCGAGGCCCCGGCGCATAGCCTTGCACGTGGTGATACGTCTCGAGGCCGGGCACGATCACGCGCACCACCGGGATCGAGAACTCGCGCTTCGTGAGGTCGACGACGACGACCTCCGTGACCCCCACGCTCGAGAGCCGCTCGAGGATCCGTGCCAAATCCGCCTCGAAGCTCGGCGCCGGATGACTCGGGAGCGCCGTGAACGGTCGCGTGCCGGGCTCGCGCAGCACGGCTCGGGCCCGTTCGGCGAGCCCCTCGTCGGTCGCGGCTCCGTATCGAGCCCGCCCGTTGTCGTCGCGAGACCCCGCGATCAACGTGAGCCGGCCCTGGGCCGCCTCCGTGAGCGCGCGCGCGAGCGCGACCTCGCGCACCGGGTGACACCCCATTCCCTCGACCGGCGGAAGCCGCCGAAACGCCCCCTGTTCCCGGTCGACGATCACACAGCGCACGACCGGCAACCCCACGTCCGACGTCGCGTCCCAGACGCCCACGGCGACACCGGCGCGCTCGTAGTGGTCGAGCAAGGTCCGCGCGTCGGGGTCCGTGATGCTGTCGAGCTCGATGCGCAGCGCGGCCTTTCGCTCCGCGGGCTCGAGCCGAAACAGCGCGACCGCGTCGCGCTCGATCACCTCGCACAGGCCGTGCACGAGGGCCTCGAGCGGGTGGTTCCCCGAGGCGAGCCCGTTCGAGCTCATCACGAAGCAGCCGCTCCCGCTCGGCAATGGCAGCGTGTAGTTCGTGTGCACGAGCTCGTAAGGCACCCAACGGGGCTCCGAGCTCAAGAGCTCGACGCCCTGGATCCAGAGCAAGGACTCGTTCGGATGGAAGCGGCTCGGCGAAATGCGCGGGAGCTTCGTCACGTCCGCGAGCCGGTGCGAGAAGCGAAGCTCGTTCCAGGTCGCGAGCTTGAGCGGGAGCGTGATGCGTTCCGCGTGATGAAGCTCGATGCTCTCCATGAGGCCCGACGCCCGAGCGGCGTCGAGGTCGAGCCCCTTCCCCTGAGAGACGGCGAGCGATCGCGCGTTCGGGCGACACACCATCACCACCGGGATCCCGATGCAATCGAGCCCCGTGACGTTGGCGACCCGCGTGATCCCGAGCGGCCCGAAGAGCGCCCGCGCGCGCGCCACCGTCTCCGCCGGCGGCACCACGCGCTCCGTCCCGCGCGTGACGGCCTTGTGCGTCAGGGCGCGAGCTTCGAGCGTGGATGCCGCGGCGGGCGTCACTCGGGAAGCAGGGGTCACCATCGGCCGGTCCGTTTCAGGTGCCTACTCCTTCGGCTCTCCTCCAGAATCCGTGGGCTTCTTGTTCTTCAGGATGCTCTTCAGGTTGACGACGGTGCAAACCGAGCCGATCGGCAAGAACTCGTTCGACGGGATGAACGACAGGTACGAGCCCCAGTGAGCGAGCTGCTCGACGACGCCCTTTTCCGCGGGGGTGAGCTCGGTGGCGGCATTCTTCCACTGACCGTAGGTGAGCTTGTAGTACTTGTCGTCGTCTCCAACGATGATGAGCGTGTAGTCGGGATCGTCATCACGAGGTTCACTGGCCATTGATTTCTCCTTTTTCTCTAGTGTTCTGAAGAACCTGCTTCGCGTACTCGCGCACGGTACACAACCGCCCGGGCAAGAGCTCGACCGCTTCTCGCGAGCTCACGACGTACCCTCGCGCGGTGCTCAGCATCAATGCAGCAAACGCCTCTTCGAGCGGGTTCGTCGCGACAGATAGCTGAGCTTCCAATGCGGACTCGGGGACGCGCTCGAGCTCCACCTCGGGTCCGCCCAGCTCACGAAAAATTTCGAGCACCTGGAGAGGGCTCAGCGCGTCGGGGCCTCCGAGCGGCACGACCCTGCCGGCGAGCTTCGGGTCCTCCGTGGCCGCCGCTGCGAACCGGGCCACGTCGAACAGAGAAATCCAACTCACCGGTCGCTCCCCGGAGCCGAAAATCCTGGCCTTTCCGTGGACGGGATCGAACCCGAGCGCCGGGCTCAGCCATATCTCCATGAAATCGACCGGCTGGAGCACCGTAAAGGAGAGCTTGCTCTCCCTGAGCCTCGCTTCGACGGCTCGTTTCGCGCGCTGCAACGCACAATCGACGCTCAGCGGCGCGAAGGAGAGATACACGAAGTGCCCAACGCCGGCCGCCTCGGCCGCATCGATCAAGGCGAGCTGACCGCGCTCGTCCACGCTCTCGATGGAGTCGCCCTCTTGCCGAGAGAGCGTCGCGCTCGCGGTGGAGACGATGGTCGAAGCACCGGCACAGGCGTCGCGGAGAGAAGACGGGTGCTTCAGGTCTCCGCGGACCAACGTCGCGCCGAGGGACTCGAGGCGGGACGATTTCTCGGCGCTCGCCCCGGGTCGAACCAACGCGCGAACCGGCTTTCTCGCCTCGCACAACAGCCGAACGACTTCCTGGCCGAGGACGCCCGTAGCACCAATGACGAGGTTCATGCACTACCTCCGAAAGTAACGGCGCTTCAGTGCGGGGGCGCCAGGTACACCGACAGGTCGTCGCGCCACTCCGCCTGAGGAGTCGCTTCGATATCGGCAAAGAATCTCCGCAGAGCCGGAATCGTACTGGCCTGCTCTTTGATTCGGCTCAGATCCGACTCCGATGCGCAAATGAGCTCGATGATCGTATTCAGGTGACCGGTGACGTTCTGGTAGCGACCGAACGAGAAGCACTGGTTGGCCTCGAACAGCGGGAGCAAGGCGCCCGACGCGAAC